>ERZ772918.41-NODE-41-length-105283-cov-15.3453_pt1 | contig 105283 bp, 72 predicted proteins | sample MGYA00512118_ERZ772918 | MGnify/ENA primary metagenome ERZ772918 (study PRJEB29015, sample SAMEA2737939) | human oral metagenome | biome: human oral; feature: human-associated habitat; material: dental | place: China | collected 2135 ... | reverse complement strand
GCCCCGTTCTCCCTTCTCTTTCGTGGGGAGGGCGGGGCGCGCCGCGCGCGCCCTGACCACCGTCGCCTCCGCCCTGGCCCTAGCCGCTGGCGCCCTCACCCTGGCGCCGACCCCGGCCCACGCGGATGGCGCGGTGCCCTCACAGGAGTACTTCTCCTACTACCCTCTGAATACCGTGCATCAGAAGGGGATTACCGGTAAGGGTGTCACGATTGCCGTCATCGACGGTCCGGTCGATACGAGTAATCCGGCCCTCAAGGGGGCGAACATCACTGATAAGAGCCGCTGCACCATCCAAGACTCACCTGAGGGGATCCGCCATGGTACTGACATGGCGATCATCCTGGTCTCCCCCATCACGGGCGTGGCACCCGACGCAACCCTGTACACCTACCAGGCCTCCACCGCTGGGACAATATCGAACGGCTCATGCGACTCCAAACGGGGCCGGCTCAACACCGTTTCCGCTCTCATTAACCAGGCCGTCGAAGACGGCGCCCAATTCATCTCGATCTCCCAAAGCGTCTCCGAAGTTTCCTTCGAGCTCAAATGGGCCATCACCAACGCGATCGCCAAGGGCGTCATCATCGTCGCCGCGGCCGGAAACGAGGCACTCCCAGACAACACCACATATCTGGGCAGGTACTCCGGTGTCGTCGGCGTGTCCGCCATCAACAGTGACGGCACCTTCGCCTCCTATTCCAACTGGGCCGATGGTATGGTCACCGCCGCCTTCGGCGGACCATACACCACGTACGACGTGAACACAGGGGAGCCGGTCACCGTTCAAGGCACCTCCATATCCACCCCACTCGTGGCTGGCATGTTGACCCTCGCGCGCCAAAAGTGGCCCGACGCCACCACCAACCAGATCCTCCAGCTCCTGGTCCACACCGGCCTGAACCCCAACCACGACTGGAACGAGTACACGGGCTACGGCGCCATCGATGGTGGTGCACTGGTCAACACAGATCCCTCGCAGTACCCGGACGAGAACCCCATTATCCAAAAGAACGGTGGTTCTGAGCCCACCGCGCAGGAGGTCCAGGACTACATCGACGGTGTCGCAGGATCCTTACAGATAGCCTCCTTCCCCGATACCTACGTCTACCGCGGAGCTGACGAAGCACCCCTCCACCTCCGCGGGGCCCAAACCGTCCACCTGGGAACCAGCCCCCGCTACCACCGGAAGTGACCATGACACTCGCGCGAACCACCGCGCACCCCGCGCCCCGTTCTCCCTTCTCGTTCGTGGGGAGGGCGGGGCGCGCCGCATCACCCACTACTTCTTCTTACGCTTCGTCTTCTGCGTCGTCTGTTGCGTCGACTTCTTGTGGTAACGCGGACTCGTCCCCAGGTGCGTCGGGTACGTGCTGTCGCGGCTGACGACGAGGCGTTCATCGAGGCCCCGGTACTGGTAGGAGTTATCGTTCAGGATGACGCGCGGATCCACGACGCCGTCCTTGTAGTCCTGCACGTCCTGGCGGCTCGGCACCGTGTTCTCGCCCTTGTCCATGAAGGGATTCTCATCCGGGAAGGACATCGGAGAAGTCGTGAGCAACGCGTACACGTCAAGCGCGCCATAGCCGGTGTACGGGTTCCACTGGCCGCCGTTTCCGCCCACGCCGGTACGCGCCAGGCCCTGCATGATCTGATTGCCGCTCGCACCTGGCCACCGCTCCATCGACAGCGCCAGCGAACCCGCGACGAGGGGTGCCGCAAAAGAAGTCCCCCACCAATAACCGCGCTCCTGCGACACGCCGGAGCGCACGTACGTGCGCGCCAGGGCAGCCGTCGACACGGGGCTCCCCCAGTTCGAATAGTCCGTGATAACGCCGTTGCGCTCGATCGCGGCCACGCCCACGACGCCGCCCCACGCGGGCAGCCAGTCCTTCGAATCGCGGGTCGAATCGTTGCCGACGCAAGCGACCACCGGTACTTCTTGCGCAACCGCTCGCGCCAGAGCCCAGCGCATACCCTCGTAAGTACTGGGGTAACTCGATGACGTCGTGATCACGTCCACACCGTCGTTCAGCGCAGTCTCAATGAGAACCGAGAGGTCGGAATAGCCTTGCAAAAACTCGCCAATCGCACAGTCGGACCCAGTCCAATCACCCGCAAAGGACAGCCCGTATGCACGCAGCGTCGCGCCCGGCGCAATCCCGAACTGGGGCGAGACAATCTCTTGGGCAATGACCGTCCCGTGGTCCCAATACTTATCCTGAGAATTAACCTGACAGGGACGGTAGATGTCGATGTCGGCGCCCGCCAACTCGGGAATGCCCGTGTTCACCGGCCCATCGATGAGGCCAATCGTCTTGCCCTTACCCGTAATCCCCGAGTTCCGTATCGCGTCCAGGTAGTAGTAGGAGTAGAAAGGCTCCTCATTCGCTCCGATCGCACTATCAGCAGAGGCCGGAGCCGCGGGAACCACCAGAGCCGTGAGCATGAGCGCCCCGGCCACACCGACACCTGTGCCACGCCGCGCGACGCGACCGAACACGTGCTTCATCACTATTCCTTTCGCCACGCACCCCGGCGGCGCGCAACACGTCAGTCTACCATCCGGTCATGCGCGCGAGCATGAAGATCCAACTGCCCCGCCACCGTTCCTCACGGCACCGTGACACACTGGGTGACGGGTGCCGATTCGCGGCCCGTGGCCTCCACGACGACGCTCACCGTCAGACAGTTCTCACCGCTGACCGCTGTCGTCGTCAGGCTGTTGCGACGCATCGTCTCAGCGACCACGGCCTCGCCAGGGCGTGTCAGCAGATACTTAAAAGCCAACTCCGCGGCCTGGTACTGCCCCTGCTGGGGAATATCCCAGCCCCACCGGATCTCTTTCCCATTCGGCGTCGCGGTGAGCCCCGTGACCGCCTGCGGAGGAGCCACGCTCGTATCCGTCCCCTGGCTGGCGCCGCTCAGGGACCCGCCCGTCGCCTCGGCGCTCGGCGTTGCCCCGCCGCTACCGCCGCCCAGGTGAACGCTGTGCCCGCCGCCGGTCAGCATCGCGACCACCAGGCCCGCGGTCGCCAGCACCATGACGAGCGCAAGAACCGGCAGCACCCACGCGGGACGCTTCGACTCCCCCTCGACCAAGCCGGTCCTGCCCGTCGTCGAGTTGCCCGCCCAGGCCTCGTTCGACGAGGGCTGTGCACCATCCGCGAAACTACCGCGCCGGGTGCGCGTACGCTCCGCATCGAGGGCCACCGGGGAGGGGGCAGACAGCGCCGAGGCGGGCGCACTCGAAGAAGCGACGACGCTCAGCTTCATCTCCGTGACCGGGCGATGCATCTCGCGCTCGATCGTCTGCAACGCGTAGCCGAGGGCCGCCGCCGAACCGAAACGCTGCTCAGGATCCAGACTCATCGCGCGGCGAACGATAGCCGTCACCGCCTCGGGCACGCCCGGACGGTCGATGCGCGACACACGGCCACGGGCCACGCGCTGGGCCACTGCCTGAGCAGAGTTATCCCCATCCACGACCTCAAACGGCGAACGACCCATCAGGAGTGTCCACAGGGTCGCACCCAGCGCCCACACGTCCTGCGTCGGGTGAGCGCGAGCCGTACCCGCGATCTGCTCCGGGGGCGCCCACATGACCGAGAACCCGTCGCGTCCCCCGCGCGGATCGGTCCCCACCGGCTCCGAGACACCAAAATCCGTGAGCACCGGTGACCCATACGCGTTAATCATGATGTTGCTGGGCTTAATGTCGCGGTGCACGTAGCCCGCGCGATGCAGCATCTCCGCGCCGCCACACATGCGGATCACCATGGACAGGGCGCGGTCCGTCGCCATCGGATTTGCGCGTACCTGGTCGAGGATGTTCGCGACGGGGCAATACTCCATCACCAGGTACGGGCGACCGTCCGGCATGCGGCCCGCCCCGTAGAGCTGGGCGACAGCCGGGTGACCCGACACGAGAGCCATCACGTCCGCCTCGCGGGCAATACCGGCCTCGCCGTCCGCCCCACGATCACGCCGGGCAACCTTCACGGCCACCTCTCGGCTGGGCAGCTCCTGGCGGCACAGGAACACGTCCGCGAAACCACCCGACCCCAGCGGCCGGATCCACTGGTATCCCGGCAGCACCGGGACCATCCCGACGCGAGCGTCGCTCTCCATCAGCGTCTTCCTTTCCTAGGACCCATACGCCCCGTCAACGGCCGACGCTTCACCCCGGATGCGGCGGCCGCCTGGCGGCGCGCACGGCGGCGCCAGCGCAACGACTTCAGCGACAGCGCATAACGCAGCCGCGCGAACGGGGAGACCGAGGCCGCCCACTCGCGGCGCAACTCATCCACGTCCTCCCACGCCTGCTTCGCATCCTCAGGGCGTGCGCCGCACGCGGCAAAGTCCGCGACATCCGCGCGACGCGCCACGGTGACCGGGCGGGGAACCGTGCCCGAGAACAGCGACCAGCCGGGCACGCGCACGTCGCTAGCCGAGGCCTTGGCGGGCTTGCGGGACTTCGCCGCCCCCGCCTCGTCGTCCTCAGATCTGTCAGGCGTCCACTGCGAAGCCAACGCCCACGCGACCTCCTGACGGGTCAGGTGCGGCTCCACCACGAGACCCGAATCGATCGCCGTATCCACCAGCTCATCCCACGAACCGCGCACCGACTCGGCGGCCTGCGCGCCGCGGCGGGCCTTGCGGCGGCGAGACTTCGCTAGCAGCACCGCCAGAACCGGACCGACCAGCAAGAACAGGAACACGGACACCGTCCCGATAGCCATCCACGGGATGTGCAGGCCGTTCGGATCGTGCGGGTCCGTCGCCTGGTCGCGGGTGGCCGGAGGCAGCTCGACCGGCTGTTCCGGGGGCTCCGGCGGCTGCAAAACCTGCGGCTTGGGCACAGACTTCGGCTTGTTCACCTGCGTCGTGGGCTGCTGATCGCGCGGAGGCGTCGGGTCGAAGGTCGCCCAGCCCACGCCGGGGAACTCGACCTCGACCCACGCGTGCATGTCCGAGCCCGTCAGGTCGACACCGCCCGACGTCCCCTCACGGTAGGCACCCATGACGACGCGGGCGTTAATCCCCTGCGAGTGCAGCATGAGCGCCATGAGCGTCGCGTACTGCTCGTCGTCGCCCACCAGCGCCTCGGCGCTGATCATGCGCTCAATACGATCCTGGGAGGAACCGGGGCGCGAGTTAATCGTGTCGTCGTTCGAGTAAAAGCCGTCCGTGTGCAGGTAGCTCTCGATGGCGCGGGCCTTTTCCAGGTCCGAGCGCGCGCTCGTCGTGTGCTCCGATGCCAGGGAATCCACATCCTTGGGCACATTTGTGTCCGTGCCCGTGTAGCGGGCCGCATCCACGCTGGCAAACTCCGAATCCTCGTGATCGCGCGGCATCGTCGTGCTCAGCGAATAGTTGAACTGGCCCGTCGGCCCCGTCGTCAGGGCGGTCTCCGCCCACAGGTCGTAGTTCAAGCCCTTCTGCTGCTCGGCAGCGCCCGGGTCGGAAGGCTCAAAACGCAGCACCGATACCTCGCCAAACGTCGGCACCCACGGGCCCAAGAGCTGCGAGGTAGACACCGAAGCCTGCTCTCCCGCCGTTTCGGCGCTGCGTCCCGGGATCGTGGACCCGACGCGGCGGTACCCAGCGGTACCATCAGCGTTGTTCGTCACACCCATGCCGAACGTCGTTCCGTCGTACACCTCCATCGCGCCCAGGCGCACGCGCGCCCCCTTGGGCAGATTGGACACGCGGATCAGGGATTCGTCCTCCAGATCCTTGTTGTAGTGGCGGTAACTGGACAGCGGAGAGGGATACTCGCGCGCATCCACGGGCGGTTCCACGACGTCACGGCCCACAACGCGATCCGAGGCCGTGGGGCCCAGCAGGGATTCCGCGGGGAGGGCGGCCGCGACCATCACGCCCACCATCAGGGCACCCATGCCCACGCGCCACCACACGTGCACGACCTGACGCGACGAGCCACCCATCGTCGTGGATGCAGTGGTCGACAACGCGGACATGCCGATCACGATGTCGGCGCCCATGCGGGCACGGCCAATCGCCGACGCCCACGCCCACCACACGATCAGGCCAACCCACCACGCGATAACGAGGAGGGACGAGGGCGCCTCGTGCGTGGGCCCCCACACGATCGCAATCACTCCGGCGAGAATCAGCGGCAGGGACCCCCACATGGGACGCCCGTACCGTACCGTGACGACCCCCGCCGCAACCGAGCACACGAGGCACGTCATCCACGGGACCATCGCCGGACCAACATAGGAACCGGCAGGAGGCGTCAGCGTCAGGAGATCCTTCCAGGCCTCGACCGAACCGATCACCAGCGTCTGGAGAGTGCGCGACGTGGGAACCACGACCCACCGGGTCGTGTCTCGCAGGGCTGCCGCCCCGCCCAACAGGAAGTGACCCGCGACGACGGAAGCCACAATCGACAGCAGGTCCCAACGCCACTTCGCCGCCGCCCACGCGAGAGCGAGGCCGGTCGCCACGCCTGAAAGCGCCGCGATCACACCCTGACCGCCACCAAAGACGGACTCGAACTGTACCACCGGGCCAGTGAACAGAACGGCAAGAATCAGGAGGGACCACGCGGGCATGGCGGCGCGGTGCACCGAGCCACCCATGGTGGTTTCCTGGGCAGCGGGGCGGCGGGAGAGACGCGGCGGAGGAGCCGGACGCGAGGCGTTGCGAGCAGGAGTACTCACGCGTTCACCCCCCGCGACACGAGCATCGGCAGGTCCTCAAGGGAGGGGCAATCGATGATGACGCCGCGTGTGATCTTGCGTCGGCGCCTCGCCCGTCCCGGGACCACACGAATGACGGACACGACCACGTCAACTGGCGCGATATTCGCCAGGCGGGCCGCTTCCTCGTCATCCACGGACTCACTCACCACGATCGACAGGACCGAAATCCCGCCACGCTCCATGATGCAGCGACGGACGATGCCCGCGAAGTCGGGACGCGTCGAGGTCTCCATCTCGGACAGCGCATCCAGCATCGCCATGGGCGTTCCCGTCGGGATCCACTCGTCCGCGGTGTGCATCGACACCGTGCGCGCCTCACCCGACCCTGCGATCGCCAGCGACGCCGCGACCGACACGGCTGTCTCGAAGGAACGCCGATCCCATGCGTCCATGCGCGTGTCGAGGAGCACCATGTGGTGGGAACGGTGAGTCTCCTCGAACTGGCGTACGATCAGGCGGCCCAGGCGCGCCGTCGAAGGCCAGTGCACCGCGCGCCGGTCGTCGCCCGGCTCATAATCACGCAGTGCGTGGAAGGACACGTCCGAACTGGTCAGCTTCTCGCTGGCCACGCCTTCGACATCCATCTGCATACCCGTCGCGTCAAACGAGAAGCGCACCGTCGGCGGATGCACGTGCACCAGGATCGGATCGTCCCACGAGCGCACGCGGCGCAGCAGGCCCAGGCCGTCCATACGCACGGTGCGCGCCGGGCCCACGTTGATCACGCCTCGGCGCTTCGTCATCACCGAGAATGCCTCGTTCCACGTGCTGTTCGCGCTGATCGGAGGTACCAGGAACTCGCCACTGCCTCGTCCGATCGTGACCTCCACGATCGTCGAACCCGAGCGGTGCCCGGACTCGTTGACCACGCGGATGCGCCCCACCGCCACCTGACCGGCAACGATGCGATCATTCTTCATGCGCAAGGACACCGACAGCGGCGACGGGGACGCGACCGAGGCGACCGCGACCACGAGGGCCACCAGGCCCATCACGGCAACGATGAAGCCCTCCAGCCATCCGAAGGCCGCCGCAGCGACGCCACCCGCGGCCGTTACCGCGATCACCGCCCACCCGACCGGCGTGAGCGCGCCCAGCCAACGAGCCGCCGCGTCGTAACCGGGCAGGGCCCGCACGCGTTCGCCCAGGGCACGCCACGCGCCGTTGAGAAGCCGACGTAGTTTCTTCACGCGAACATCACTCCGGACGGCATTCGCCGACAATACGCACGGCCTGCGCGAACGTCGCCTCGGAATCCGCCCGCGTTGCGATCTGCGACGCAATGGGACCGGCACGACCAATAGTCACCTCTTCGGTCCAACCGTCCACATCCGAACGGATCGTACACTTGTGAGCAAGCGACGTGTCAGCCCAACCCGGAGCACTGAGCGTAAAGGTGTGGCATCCACCCGGGAGCTTGTGCTTCTCGAGTCCCTGGCAGGCCTCCGTCCACGTCAAGTTCACGTCGAGCTTCGTGGTTTCCGTCGGGCGCTGACTCATCACCGTCTCACCCACATCGTTGACCGCAACGACCGTGGCCTGGTATCTCGTGCCCTGGGCCAGATCCGAGAAGGTCGCCTCGGTGGCACCACGAGACAAGGGCTTCGTCTCGCCGTTACTCAGCGTCACGCGGATCTGCGTCACAGCGGGATTGGCCGCCACGGGGTCCCAACGCACCGTCAGGCTCGTCGCGTTGACGTTCGTGATCGACACTCCCACCTGCGACGGTGCGCCCGTCGCCTGGCCGACCGCCGGCACCGGCGGGGATGCCGTGGTTTCGTTCTTCAAGCCGACGCCCGTCTGGCAGAAGTAGAACGTCTGCGGCTGCCAACTGTTAACCGTCAGAGTGTCACCGTTCTCGACCTGCGTCCCAGCGGCACACGCTTCCCGGGAACTGGCATAACGCAGCGTCAGGCGCGACGCGTCGAAGCCTCGGCCCGGAACGCGTACCAGACCGTCCACGCGCACCTTGCCTTCTTCTCCGATACCGGACAGGGTCGGGGCAGAAATCGGCGCGGGGGTCGTCGCAATCGAAACGTACGTGGTGGCAGGTGCCGACGTATCCCCGTGCGAGTTCGACAGCGTCACCGATGCAGACACCTTACTGCCCGTCGGCACGCCCGACAGCGTGGCAGTACGAGCGTCAGACGAAACCTGCACTTCCACGCCATTGACCGAAACCGTGGCCAGGCCCCATCCCTTGCCATTGGGAGATTCCAGGCCCCACGTAACCTCAACCGTCGCCTCGTTCGGATCGCCCGCCGAGCCGGTTGCAACAGCGCTCACGCCGGTCGCTTGATCCGGCTTCCCGTGCGGGTAGCCCTCGGTCGGTGAGGACGCCCGAGACGGCGTCTCCGCATTATTCAGCGCCTGAACGGACACCGAGTACAGCTCACCGTTCTTCAATCCACCGATCCGGATCGAGTTCTCAGAGCCCGACACCGACTGCGAGATCGGCTGGCCACCCGACGGCAAATTAACGAACACCATGTACGTGTGGATCGCAGACCCCGAGTTGCTGGGCTTCACCCACGAGATATCGAGGGCACCATCGACACCCACAACCGTGGGTGCCGCCATCTGCTCGGGCGCCATGTCGATGAGCACCTCGGCGGACGGCGCCGACGGATCGGAGTCCCCGGCCTCGTTGTGCGCGACGACCGTGAACGAGTGCCTCGCTCCGTTCACCAGGCCCCTGATCTGTGTGCCCGGATCTCGAGTCTCGTAGGTCTTACCGTCGTACTTGTCCGTAATCGTGTAGCCCGTAATCGGGCCGCCGTTGGAGGCACCCGAGTCGAAGCGCACGAAGGCCGTGCCCGCGCCCATTGGCGTGACCGAGACGTTCTGGGGCGGTTCGGGACGGTCGACGACCTGGACGACAACGCGGCCCTGGACCACGCGATCCGGGTCGTTCGTCGCATCCATGACGCGGTACACGACGATCATGTCGCCATGGAAGCCTGTCTTGGGGGTCACCGACAGGACGTTGCCATTACCCGAAGCGGTTCCCTGGCCCACGTGCACCGACGCGTCCAGGACCACGAGCGGATCCGGGAACGGGTTCGTCGTGTACTCCGACAGCTTCACGTCCACCGTCTGGGCGGCCTTCGCCTTGATGCGAGCCTCCGTCGTCGTCACGAGGGGCTTGGAGGACTTCACGATCGTCACCGGAATGTCGGCGTTGACCGCGCCCGAGCCGTCGTCGACGCTGACAGTAATCGCGCCGACCGGGCCCTTGGACTGGTCCTTCTTGCCGGACACGGTCAGGTTGTAGCCGTCCAGGGACACGTCCACGCCGCCGGGGGCCTTCACCACGGCGTAGGAGAAGCTGTTCTTGGCCTGGTCGTCCGGGTCGTCCACCATCTGCGTGAGATCGACCGTCACGGACTCTCCCTGGCCCACGAGGATCGGGGTCGGGGTCAGGCGCGGCGGCAGATTCCTGGCCGGCTTGATCGTCACCGGGATCGTCAGCGTCGAGGACAGGGCCGAGGCGTCGTCCGAGGCGCCGTCACGCACCGTGAAGGACACCGAGGCCTTGCCCGAGGCCGTGTCGGGAGCACTCACCACGAGGTGCGTCGGGTCCTGCAGGGACACCGAATCCAGGCCGCCGTTGAACTTCACCGAGGCCGCGTCCGTAATGATCGGGGAACGCGAATGATCGCGCACGAGCACGTAGTCGCCGATATCAAGGGTCACCGACGAACCCGCGCGGATCGCCACCGGAATACGCGTCATATCCAGGCGCGGAGCCAGCAGGTCGGTACCCGGAACGGTCACGACCGCGCTCGCGCTCAGGCCGTCGGGATCCGTCACCGTGTAGACGACGAGGCGACGACGCGCATCCGGGGAAATTGACAGGTTCTGCCCCGACACGCTCACGCCCGAGCCCTGCGCCGACACCGTCAGCGCAGCCGTCGTCCCATCCGGGTCCTCGTCATTGACGAGGACGGGAACGCTCACGGGCTTCGAATCGGCGGGGAGGTCCGCGACAGACACGACGTCATCGCGGGCAATCGGGGCGCGCAGCGGCGCATCAGCATCCACCGTCACCGTCAACTGCCCTTGCGCGCGTCCGCCTCGTCCATCCTGAATCTGGTAGGCGACGACGAACACGCCATCGGCTGCGGGAGCCTTGACCGTCACCGCATCCTGCGCCACGGTGACGGTAGCTGCGGGATCCGACACCGACACGGTCGCGGGGTCCGTATCGACCGACAGGGCATCGCCATCCGCGTCCAAGTCGTTGCTCAGGACGTTGACACTCACCTCGCGTCCCGGTCGAATCGTCACCGAGTCAGGCACAGCCGTCGGGTTGTGGTTCTGCGATCCCGGGGGCGCAATACCAACGCGCACGCGGGCGCGCCCCTGCACGCCGAGGCGGTCCTCGACAATGTAGGAGAACGTGTCCGTACCGGTCGCATTGTCGGAGGGCGTGTACTCCAGCCACTCCGTCCCCAGCACGACGCTACCCTTGGCTGGCGGCTGGTCGATGCCCACCAGAGCGACCGAGTCGCCGTCTGGATCGATGCCCGTCAGGGGCACCGGGATGCGCGCCATCTGCCCCTGCACGGCCCAGGCGCTGAGCGCCTTGGGCACGGGCGCGCTGTTCGCAGCGGAGGAGGCAATGACCTCGAACGTGACGGTCGACGTCGAGCGGTTACCCACCGAGTCGACGGCCGTGTACGCCACGCGCACCACGCCGGCCTCGGAGCCGGCGGCCAGGCGCACCTGGTTGCCCGTCACGAAAACCGTGCCCAGCTCGGCGCCGGTCATGACCTGCACGTCGGGGTCCAGGCTCAGCGTCAGACCGATCGGCGAGCGGTCGTTCGACAGGACGCTCACCGAGCCGATGTCGTCGGCGCGCACCTTCGCCGTGTCCGGCGTGGTCTCAGGCGGGGTCTCGTCGCTCTGCGCATCCGTCGGGATGACGCTCACCTGAGCAGTCGCGGAACCCGCGCCGTTGGAGACCGTGTAGGTAAAGGTCGTGACATCGTTGAGGCCGCCCGGCGACGTGATGCGCAGCAGGTGGCGCTCGATGAGCGTGACCTCAAGACCCGAGTTCGCGGGCACGTCGATCGACTGAACGACGAGGACGCCGCCCGACGGGTCCGTATCGTTGGCCAGCGGCGCGATCAGCGAGGCGCCGCCCGAGGGCAGGACCGCCAGGTCGTCCTCGGCGATCGGCAGAGCGTTCGTGTCATCGTCGACCACGTCGACGCGGATGACGCCGACCGTCGTCGACGGGCCGTCGGAGACCGTGTAGGTAAACTGGAAGGATCCCGGCACCGAGCCCGTAAACGTCAGCGTGCCGCGCGAGAGGTCAGCGGAGACCGAGGTGCCCGCCGGGGCAGTGCCCGCCGCCACGAGGGACAGGGCGTCGCCGTTGGGATCCGTGTCGTTGGCGATCGGGTCGATGGTCAGCGGCTCAGCGACGCGCGCCACGTAAAAGTCCGCGCGCGCGATGGGCGGCACGTTGCCGTTCTCCTGCACGCTCACCTGCAGCTCGCCGGTGGTCTCCGCGTGCCCATCTGACATGGTGACGGCGATCGCCTTGACGCCCGCGCCGGAACCCAGGTCGCGGATCTGAACTGTCCCGTCCTCGGAGAACTGCACGGCCATGCCGTCGGGAGCCGTCGCCGACTTCAGGTAGAACTGGTCTCCATCGGGATCAATCCAGTCCGACAGCAGGTTGTACTCGACCTGCGCGTTCGCACCCACCTTGATGACCGGGTGCTTGAGCTGACGCGGACCCTCGTTCTGGCTCCACGGGTGGATCGTCAGCGTCACGGTCGCCGTCGCGCCCGCCAGGCCATCCGAGGCCTCGTATGTGAAGGACGTCGACCCGCTCGTCATGTTCTCGGGGACGTCCGTGATCTGCAGGGCTCGGCCGCCCCTCGTGCGCACGATCGAGCCGAACTCGGGGTTGGTGACCGCACGCGCCGTCAGCACGTCGCCGTCGTCGTCGGAGTCGTTGTCGAGGACGGGCAGCAGCGTCGAGCGGCCCGGGCGGATGCCGAAGTCATCGTCGACGGCCTCGGGCGGCGTGTTCTTGTCCTTGTGCTCCGGCTCGGAGACCTGCTCGCGATCGTCGGGGGTCGGAGTGTCCTCTTCCTCCTGCTCCTCGGTGGGGATCTGATCCCAGTTGTCGACGACAACCATGTTCTTGTCCGGCAGCCACAGCGTGCCCGTCGACACGTCATTGAGGACGATGCGCGTGCGGTTCGTCCGGAAAACGGCGGACGTGGCCTCGGCGAGCGTGGGCACCGTCTGCGCCTGATTACGCGTCGAATCCGTGCAGGTGCGCACGAAGGCGCCCGAACCCGCCCACGCACCGTAGGAGCAGCCGCCGTGGAAAACCGGGGGTGCGGGCGTGCCCTTCTGACCGCCGTCCGAGGCCGGCTGGCGGTCCACCGACTTGCCGTTCAGGGAGACGGCCACGAGCTCGGCATCGGTGGCCAGCAGGACGGAGGACGCATCGTCGCCGGGGGCCTGCAGGACCGCGCCGGTCACGTGCTCCTCGGCGAGGTCGCGTACCTTGCCACCGGGCAACACCAGCTTGTTACCGGCCTGGTCGTAGATGACGGGCTTGTCACCGACCGCGGTGATCGTCGGTGTTCCTGCCGGGGTGAAATCCTTGATCTCCGTGGTCTTTGCGCGCCAAGCCTGGCCTTCTCGCATGAGCGTGACCAGCTTGGAGGACCCGGGAGAGTATGCGAAGACCGTCCCCGTGTTCGACACCGCGACGACCCCGTCGCTCAGGTCGTTCGCGATTGCATCCTCGCGCACGAGCGACATGGAAGCCGGTTCGTTGGCGTCACCAACCCACAGCAGGCCCTCGTTGGGGTCGAGGACGGCCAACACGGACCCGCCCTGGACCTGGACCGCGTTCTCGGGCAGCGTGATCGCCTGGCCCAGCGAGAAAGACGTGGAGCGCACGGGGGTAACCGTACGGCCCACTGTTTCCCCCAGCGTCACGTCGCCGCCGGCCTGCCCGATGTCGAAGGACGCAGACTTGACCGAGACCGTGCCGTCGAGCATGAGCGCGTCGTAGTTGAGGTGGCCCAGGAGCTTACGATCCTGGTTCGTCACCCAAATGCCACCGTCATCGACGCTGACCTGGGTGACCTCGACGCCGCGGTAGACCACCGCGAGGACGCACAGCATCGCGGACACCAGCAGGACGGCGATTGCGGGCATCCGCTTCGACCAGGTGTTTCGCGTTCGACGCGCCTTGTTCATGTGGCTTCCTCAGTCTCAATGTGTGCACTGTTGTGGAGCGGTATCTGTATCCGTGTGGCCATGGTGAGCCATTCCAAGGATACACACCGACCAACCCTATGGATAAACGCCCGCGACAACAACAGGTACTGAATAAGTTCAAACGCCTGGTGACTCGTTCGCGCCGCGTTCCCGCGCTTGCCGGGCGCACGAGAACCTGACCACAGCGACGTATTTGGATGTTCTCTCGCGCCACGAGGCCGGAGCCGGGCCTTTCCCTCAACCAACCCTGCGCGCTCGGCTCGTGTCGTTGCGCCCCCTCGGCGCGCACACCTGCGGCGCGCCTCGCGCGCGCGGACCGCAGATGAGGGTGGGTCGGGTTACGGTGAGTGCATGGCGAAGGAGAAGATCACGTACCGCTGCTCCGACTGCGGATGGACCTCCCCCAAGTGGGTGGGCCAGTGCCGCGAGTGCGGGGCGTGGGGCACGGTCGACCAGGCCGGCGAGGTCACCGGGGGCGCGCGCACGGCGGCCGCCACCCCGCGGCGTCCCGCGCTGCCTATCGGCGAGGTCGACGGGGAGCGGGCCTCGTCGCGGTTGACGGGCGTGGGCGAGCTGGACCGCGTCCTCGGCGGCGGCATCGTGCCCGGTGCCGTGATTCTCCTGGCGGGTGAGCCCGGCGTCGGCAAGTCGACACTGCTCCTGGACGTGGCCGCGAAGGCCGCGCGTGCGGCGGCTGCGGGCGGGCGCGGACCCGTCCTCTACGTGACGGGCGAGGAGTCGGCGGCCCAGGTGCGCGGGCGTGCGGAGCGCATCGGCGCGCTCGAGCCGAACCTCCTCATCGCGGATGAGACGGAGCTCGGCGTCATCCTCGGCCACGTCGAGGCTTCGCACCCCTCCCTGCTGATCGTCGACTCCGTGCAGACCATCTCCTCCTCCCAGGTCGAGGGCGGGGCAGGCGGCGTCGCGCAGGTGCGCGCGGTCGCGGCCTCGCTGATCCGCGTCGCCAAGGAGTCCGACCTGCCCACCCTGCTCGTCGGCCACGTGACAAAGGACGGTGGGATCGCGGGCCCGCGCGTCCTCGAGCATCTCGTGGACGTCGTCTGCCAGTTTGAGGGCGACCGCCATTCGCGCCTGCGTCTGCTGCGCGCGGTGAAAAACCGTTACGGCCCCACGGACGAGGTCGGTTGCTTCGAGCTGACGGACTCGGGAATCTACGGCCTCGCTGACCCCTCCGGGCTCTTCCTGTCGCGCACGACACGCGGCGTGCCCGGCACGTGCGCGACCGTCTCCCTGGAGGGGCGCCGCCCGCTGCCCACGGAGATCCAGTCACTCGTCGCCCCTTCCTCGGGCGGCTCGCCGCGGCGCACGACGTCGGGCGTGGACCACGCGCGTGTCGCCATGATCCTGGCGGTCCTGCAGGCCCGCATCGGCGCGGACACGTCGGGGGCGGACGTCTACGTCTCCACGGTCGGTGGGGCCCGCACGGTCGAGCCGGCGATCGACCTCGCGATGGCCATCTCGATCATATCCTCGCTCAAGGGCGTTCCCCCACGCGCCGACCTTGTGGCGGTCGGAGAGATCTCCCTGACGGGCGAGGTCCGGGCGTGCACGGGCACTCAACGTCGCCTCGCCGAGGCCGCACGCCTGGGCTTCTCCTCGGCGATCGTTCCCGCTCAGGGCAGCGAGGATCTCGCGGGCGTCGACGGCATCACCGTCTTTACTGTGTCGGATCTGGCGACGGCTATTCGTGTCGCTGTCCCGGCAGACTCGCAATAATAGGTATCACACCTACTCTTCTGGGAGGGAATCACATTGACGTCCGATGCAGCGATCCTTCGTGAGGCACTGCGCGCAGTCGCGCCCGGTACGCCATTGCGAGAAGGACTGGAACGAATCCAGCGCTCCCACACGGGCGCCCTCATCGTCCTGGGATATACGCCCGAGGTGCAGGCCATCTGTTCGGGCGGCTTCGACCTCGACGTCGCTTTCACGGCCGCGCGTCTGCGTGAGCTGTGCAAGATGGACGGTGCCGTCATCATCGATCCCGACCTGTGGCGCATCCGCAAGGCCAACGTGCAGCTCTTCCCGGACCCCACGATTCCCACTGACGAGTCCGGCATGCGCCACCGCACCGCGCAGCGCACCGCCCGTCAGACCCACCTGCCGGTCCTGTCCCTGTCAGCGTCGATGCGCATGATCTCCATCTATGTGGGCACCGAGCACCGCCTGGTGGAGGAGCCCGAGGCCCTGCTCTCGCGCGCCAACCTGGCGGTGGATACACTCGACCGCTACAGTCAGCGCCTCGACGAGGTCCTACAGACCCTCACCATCCTCGAGATGCGCGACAGCGCGACCGTGCGCGACGTCGCCACCGTCATGCAGCGCATGGAGATGATCCGCCGCATCACCTCCGAAATCACGGAATACCTGGAGGAGCTCGGCTCCGAGGGGCGCCTGCTGGCCCTGCAAGTCGAGGACCTCGTGCGCGGCTCCGCGTCCGAGCGGGCCCTCGTCATGCGCGACTACATCCGCGACCCCGACGACGTCGTCCGCGTTGAGGCCGAACTGTCCTCCCTCGGGTCGGAGCACATCGTGGACCTCACCGCGATCGCGAACATCCTCGGGCTGGACGTGTACGAGGTCGCTGACCTGGACCGCGAGATCACGCCGCGCGGCGTGCGTGCCCTCTCCCTGGTCCCACACCTGTCGTGGGGAGCCATCAAGGAGGTTTCCGCGCACATCACGACGCTGCCGGCACTGCGCGCCGCCACCACCGAGGAGCTGGAAGCCATCGAGGGCATCGGCCCCTACCGCGCCAAGCTCATCACCGAGAACCTGGCGCACCAGGCGCAGGCGGTCAGCTCCGGCCTGGTCGGCTGGTAGACCCTAGCGGCCGGACTGAGCTCCCGACTGCGGGGCGGGCGCGGGAGTCACATCGACGACGGTCGAACCGACCTCGCGCGCACCCATGGTGACCGCGACCTTGTAGGTACCGGCGGACGCGGCGCTCGCCCCTCCCGCCGGGGTCGTGCAGCCGTTCGTGTACACGTAGCCATCCCAGCGCAGGGCACCGGTCCACGTGGCGCCCGGGCGCAGCAGCAGGGTCGTCGACGACTGCTGGTCCTCACCGCACTTCGCCGAGTTGTAGACCTGCAGGTCACCCGTCGAAATCTGCAGCCCGAAGCGGGACAGGGACGTCGAGCAGGCGACGGAACCGCGGTTTTCGAGCGTGAGGGTCACGGGCATCGCCGACCCGGACGACGTCGCCGACGCCTTCGCCGTGGCCGTGATGTCGCGATCCAGGCAGGTGGGAATATCGATTGTCGTGCCGTCGGTGAGCAGGCCGTCAGCCGTGGCCTCCTGGCCGCCCTTGAGGGTGTAGCCGGACGCGTCCACCGCGCCGGACTGAACAGCGGATTGGGGGCTGGACTGCGGCGCGGGATCGGCGCTCACGGCTCCTATGATCGCGCGGATCCCAGCGACGATGCCCCACACGATAAGGGCGAGGATGAGGATGAGTCCGAGGCCCGTGATGATGCGCCGCGGCCACAGGTTGACGGGCGGACGGCTGCCGCCCGACGACTTCTTCTGACGGGGTGCCTTCGCGCTTGCGGAGCGCTGCGCCGGGCCAGCGCTCCCCTTTTTCGTCGATGCGGAGGCCTTCGCGGCGGCTGGACGAGCAGCGGAAACGCGGCTGCCGGCAGCGGCGCGGGACGCGCGATCGCCGCCGCGACCGGTAGCGCCTCCCGGCGCGCTACGCCTGGAGGTGGGTCGCCTGGGAGAATTCTTACGCTGGTCAGCCACACATCCACGATACCGGGCGCGGGGCGCGGGGCGCGGCTAACGCTCGGGACGGGGGCGACTTTCACACGAGGCGGCCGCCGCAAGGCACTGCGCCGTGCGGGCGATCAGGCGGCCGCGCTGCGCTTGGAGGACGTCGATCCCTCGTCGTCGGGGTTGATGACGCACCAGCGTTCGATAACGACCGCGATGATCGTCCAGACGAGGCCGACGAGTCCGGACAGGCCCGACCCGATCGCGTTGGCCAGCATCACGGGCGCTTCGAGCTGCATGAGAGACACGGCCATGACGCCGATGAGAATGCCCGTCAGGCCGGAGCCGACGAGGGCGCTCGTGCGCGCGAAGACCGCGACGCGCATCGCGCCGATCGCGTCAATCCACGTGTCTTTGCCCGCGCGCAGGCGGCGCACCGCCAGGCCGGACCAGATGAGGCAGGCCGTGGCAATCGCGAAGATGACCGCGGGTCCAGGGGTGACGATCAACGGGGTGCCGCCCTGGCGCATGTGCGCGAGGAATCCGAGGAAGCTCAGGCCGGCGGCTACGAGGCCCACCGCCGCCACCCACACGATCGACACGGGTTTCATTAGTGCCTCTTGACGATCGGGATCGCTCCGGTCATCGTGGGCCGCACGACGACGCGACGCAGGATGCCGGTCTGGGTGGCCTCGTCCTCGGGGATAGGGCCGACGGGAGTGTTGTCGGGCAGTCCGGGGGCGAGGATCGTCGAGCGCCCGTCGGCGTGAACGGTGGCCTTGGGGGGCTCCTCGTCATGGCCGAGGCCGGAGCGGTCGTCGACGACGCGCACGTCGTGGGCGGAGCTGACGGAGAAGTTCCAGTCCGGCAGCGCGATCGAGGAACGCGTTTCCTCCCGCTTGGGCTCAAAGACGGGGACCCAGCGGGGTTTTTCGGTGCCGCTCGGCTTGTAGGTGCCCGTGCCGATCTTGCGGGTCATGCGCCCGGCCGCGGAATCCGCGGGCACGGAGGAGACCGGGTGCCAGGAGGGTCGCGACCGGGCGTGATCTGCGCGGTGACGGCGTTCGCGCTGGGGCGGAGCCTCCTGAGAGAACGCTTCCTGGGCGGGCTCGTTTTCCCGGGCGGGCTCGTTTTCCTGTGAGGGGGCGGCGGGTACCTGCATGGCCGCGGCCTCGCCGGTCGGGGCAAAGCGCGACGCATCACCTGCCGACAGGGCTGTATCTGCCGCGTGCGGGGCCGCGGCCTCGGGCGACGGCGCACCAGCGGGAGCCGACACAGTCTGAGGAGCGGGCTGAATCGAGGCCTCGAGCACGTCAGAGAAGGGGGCGCCGGCCGCGTGCTCACCCGGGCGGGTCACGAGGTTGTCGACCTGGCTGATTTCGCCGGTCAGGGCCTCAATGAGCTCGCGCATGTCGGCGCTGGCCTGCTCGGCGCGCTGGGCCAAGAGCTGGTCCGAGTCGGCCATGACGGCCGTCGGATCTTCGAGCCAGTCGTCGACGGCGTCGACGATGCCCCCGCGGTCGGGGGTGTGGGCCAGCAGGTCGCACACGCGTCCCACGCCCTCGAGGATGGCGTCGGGGTCGCACAGGAGCCAGGGCGCCAGGACGAAGGAGCGTTCCTTGGCGCGCGGGTGCGGCAGGGTGAGGACCGGGTCGGAGGAGGCCAGACCCTCGATCTGGATGATGTCGATGTCGACGGTGCGCGCGCCCCAGCGTTCGTGGCGTTCGCGCCCCAGCTCGCGCTCGATGCGGCTGGTCTGAGCGAAGAGCTCGTCGGGGCTCGCGATCGCGGAGCCGACGACGACGGCGTTCCAATAGTCCGGCTGGGGGGCTTGTCCGGGCGCGAGCACCGGCTTCGTGCGCATGATCGGAGAGACGTCCTCGATCTGGAAGCCCTCCATGTAGGACAGGGCTTCGACCGTGTGCATGAGCGTGACGGGCACGTCCCCGAGGTTGCCGCCGATCGCCAGGACCACGCGACGCGAGCGCAGGTGCGCCGGACGGGAGGTGTCCTCCTCGCGCTGTGCCTCGGCGGCGCGGTCACCGCGGCGCGACGGGAGAGCCTCGCGGTGCTCCTGCTGCGCGGGGCTTGGCGCCTGAGCGCGGCCGTAGGCCTCGATCTCGCCGGTGAGGACCGAGCCGTCCTCGGCCTCGTAGATGCCCTTGAGGGACAGCGACAGCGGCATCGCGTCAGTCTCACCCGCGCGCACGGTCACCGACACGTCCGCGAAGGGGTGGTCGATGGGGGCGTCGGGCTTGTGGACGGTGACCTCGGTGCCGACGACGCCCTCGTGGCTCATGACGCGCGCGGCGATGGTTTCGGCGAGGGTTTCGATCAGGTCGACGGCGTTGCCGGTGAGGACCGCCATGGCCTCGTCGGCGATGTCCGCGTAGGAGACGGTGGCGGCGATGTCATCGGTAGCACCCGCGGTCTCGACCCACATGACGATGTCTGCGCTGAAGCGCTGGTCGCGGGCGCGCTCGAAGTCGTAGACGCCGTGGTTGGCCATTGCCCCCAGTCCTTTGAGGGCGATGATGACGCGTCGGTTAGTCAACGTCGTTCTCCTTTCGGGCGATGGCTGCCACGGTGGCGGCTACGTCGTGGACCCGCACGGCCCACGCGCCTGATGCCGCGCAGTAGGCGGCGATGGCCGCACTGTCGGCGTCCACGTCGCCCCCGAGGGCCTTGACGAAACGCTTGCGAGACGCACCGACGAGGACGGGGTATCCGCCCTGCGCGAAGCGCGGCAGTTCACGCAGAACCTGCCAGCACTGGTCGCCCGTCAGCGAGAAGCCGAGGCCCGGGTCGATGACAATTTTATCAGCTGTCACACCAGCATCAATAGCGTCTTGAACCTGGGAACCCACGCGCTCAACGAGCGTACCCACGAGGTCCTCCCCGTAATCGAAGTGCTCCCCCGCCATACCCGGCAGCGCGCGATAGTGCTGAACGACGTACGCGCAGCCCGACTGTGCAACAGCAGCGTTCATCTGCGGATCCCAGCGCCCGCCGCTCACATCGTTAATGATCGCGGCACCGGCTCGCGCGGCCTCGCGGGCCGTCGCCGCGTGCAGCGTATCGACCGACACGACGACGCCATCGGCAGCCAAGGCCTCGACGACCGCGCCGATGCGCGCCCACTCCTCGTCCGCTCCGATACGCGTCGAATTCGGCCGCGTCGACTCCCCGCCCACGTCGATCAGATCCGCGCCCGCGGCCACCATCTCGCGCGCATGGCGCAGCGCGGCGGCCACATCCGCGTAGCGCCCCCCATCCGAGAAGGAATCGGGGGTGACGTTGAGGATACCCATGACCGCCGTGCGCCCAGCGGGCAGGGTCGCCCCGCCCGGCAGCGCCAGGGACGGGACCGGGAACGAGGCCGGGGCGGCGGGCAGGGGCAGGGCGCTCATGTCATCGGCTCCCAGACAAGACGAGGGCCATCATTTCGGCGCGGGTCGCCCCGTCGCTCATGATGCCGCGCAGCGCGCTGGTCACGGTCGACGAGCCGGGCTTGGAGATGCCGCGCATCGACATACACATGTGTTCGGCCTCGATGACGACGATGACGCCCTGCGGATTGAGGACTTCGTCGATCGCGTCGGCGACCTGGGCGGTCAGGCGTTCCTGGACCTGGGGGCGGCGCGCGTAGCCTTCGACGACGCGAGCCAGCTTGGACAGGCCCGTCACGACGCCGCCGCGCGGGATGTAGCCCACGTGGGCGCGGCCGTAGAAGGGCAGCAGGTGATGCTCACACAATGAGAAGAAGGTAATATCGCGGACCAGGACCAGCTCGTCGGTGCCCGCGTGGAACTGCGTGCGCAGGTGCTCGCGCGGGTCCTCGGTCAGGCCCTTGCACATCTCGCGCCAGGCGCGCGCCATGCGGTCGGGGGTACCGACCAGGCCCTCGCGCTCGGGGTCCTCACCGATCGCGACGAGTAGGTCGTGCGACGCCTTCTCGACGCCTGCGGGATCGTAGGTCACTCCTGCTCCTCTTCCACGCCCGAGGCGCCGATGACGTCAGTCGGCGACACGTCGATTCCCTGTACGGGAACGGACGTCCACTCGTCCTCCGCCTTGATACCGACCGGGTGGCCCAAGACCACGCCCGGAACGGCCGCGTCGGACTGGTAGTTCCACACGGGACGCTCGGGGGCCTTGATGACGTCCTGGAAAATCTCACGCAACTGCGCCTCGTCGAGGGTCTCCTCCTCGAGCAGTCGGGAAGCCAGCGTGTCGAGAACACTGCGGTTTTCCGACAGGATGCGCCACGCCTCGCGCATCGCGTTGTCGAGGAGGCGACGCACCTCCTCGTCGATGATCGCGGCGGTCTCATCGGAGAAGGAACGCGGGGCCTCGCCGGATCCGTGCCCAAAGGCCTCGGTGTCGGCGTCGCCGAGCTTGACCATGCCGATGCGGTCGCTCATCCCGTAGTCGGTGACCATCGCGCGGGCCGTCTTCGTGGCCTGCTGAATGTCGTTCGCGGGGCCGGTCGACGGATCGCGGAACACGATCTCTTCGGCGACGCGACCACCCATGCCGTAGACCAGGTCGTCGAGGAGCTGGTTGCGGGTCTTGTTGAAGCGGTCCTCGGTGGGCATGACCATCGTGTAGCCCAGCGCGCGGCCGCGCGGCAGGATCGTCACCTTCGTCACCGGATCCGTGTAGTTCAGCGCGGCGGCGGCCAGGGCGTGGCCCGCCTCATGGTACGCGGTCACGGCCTTGTCGTGGTCGTTCATGACGCGAGTGCGCTTCTGCGGGCCCGCGATCACGCGGTCGATGGCCTCGTCAATGGCGCGCTCGTCGATGAACTGCATGTTCGAGCGGGCGGTGAGTAGCGCAGCCTCGTTCAGGACGTTCGCCAGGTCCGCGCCTGTGAAGCCGGGCGTGCGCTTGGCGATCTGACGCAGGTCCACCTGCGCGGTGAGCGGCTTGCCCTGCGCGTGGACCTTCAAGATGGCCTCGCGGCCCTTCAGGTCGGGAGCCTCGACGGCAATCTGACGGTCGAAACGTCCCGGGCGCAGCAGTGCGGGGTCGAGGATATCGGGGCGGTTGGTCGCCGCGATCAGGATGATGTTGGCGCGCTCATCGAAGCCGTCCATCTCCACGAGGAGCTGGTTGAGCGTCTGCTCGCGCTCGTCGTTGCCACCGCCGATGCCGCTGCCACGGTGGCGACCCACGGCGTCGATCTCGTCGACGAAGATGATGGCCGGCGCGTTCTTCTTCGCGCGCTCAAAAAGCTCGCGCACACGCGAGGCGCCCACGCCGACGTACAGCTCCATGAACTCCGAACCGGAGATCGAGAAGAAGGGGGCGTTCGCCTCACCGGCGACGGCCTTGGCGAGGAGGGTCTTACCGGTTCCGGGAGGACCGTACAGCAGGACGCCGCGCGGGATGCGCGCACCCACCTTGTGGAACTTGTCCGGGGACGCCAGGAACTCGCGGATCTCCTCGAGCTCCTCCACGGCCTCGTCCTCACCGGCCACGTCCGCGAACGTGACGTCCGGACGCTCCTGGTTGAATTCCTTGGCGCGCGACTGAGTAAAACCGCCCATCATGCGCGAACCCGACATGGAACGCATCACGAAATAGAACGCGCCCATGAGGATCAGCAGCGGAATCAGCAGCTGAATAATCGCGCCGAGGGCGCCGGACTGCGGGCGCACCGCGTTCCACCCCTTGGCGGGAGCCTTGTCAGCCACCGTGTCCAGGATGTCCTTGGTCTGCACGTAGGAGTACGTGAAGTACACGCGCTTACCCAGATCGACGGTCTTGTCGTCGCCGCCGGTGGACTGGTGGACGTAGTTCTCCGTGAGCGTCAGATTCACCTGCTGGGTGCCCTCGTTGAGGACCACCTGCTCCACCGTGTCACCCGAGATGAGCGCCAGGCCCTCCGAGGTCGTCACCGAGCGCGGTTGATTCGTCTGCCAGAGGAACCAGCCGCCCACCAGCAGCACGATGAGCGGAACCAGCACCCACCCCAAGCTGGGGCGTTTGTTCTTGATCTTCTCGTTCACGGGCATCCCTTACAGGTAGGCGTTCTCAGTTGGTGTAGACGTGCGGCCGCAGCGTGCCGACGAAGGGCATGTTGCGGTACTTCTCGGCGTAGTCCAGGCCGTAACCGACAACGAACTCGTCAGGAATATCGAAGCCCACGTAGGCGACGTCCACGTCGACCTTGGCGGCCTCCGGCTTACGCAGGGCGGTCGCGATCTTGACGGAGGCGGCACCGCGTCCGAGCAGGTTGGCCTGCAGCCACGACAGGGTCAGGCCCGAATCGATGATGTCCTCGACAATCAGCACGTGGCGTCCGGCGACGTCCTGGTCAAGGTCCTTCAGGATGCGCACGACGCCCGAGGTCTTGGTACCCGACCCGTAGGAGGACACGGCCATCCAGTCCATCTCGAGGGGGGTGTGCAGCTTGCGCGACAGGTCCGCCATCACCATGACGGCGCCGCGCAGAACGCCGACGAGCAGCAGGTCTTCACCCGCGTAGTCGCGGTCGATCTGCTCGGCCATGTCGGCGAGCCGACGGTCCATATCCTCGGCGGTGACCAGGATTTCCTTCAGGTCGTTTCCCATGTCGGTGGCGTCCACCGTGTCCTCTTTTCGTATCGATGCTACGCGAGCGATTCCACTATAAGCGTGCCATACAAACGCTCGCCTGTACCAGGAAGGACGAGATTCTCACTGTCAGCGCAACATCCTGTGATCGCGCAGTCGGTGCCGGGCCGCTCTGGGGGCGACTCTCGCGGCTCATTTCCACCCTTTAAGGGCAGTCTCGTCCCGTCGGTTCGCCTCTCTCGCGCGCGACGAAGACGATGCGCGCGCGGGCACCGTGTCCAACGCGCGAGGCCAGCCCACCGGGCAGGTCGATAGGCCCCTGCCCCCGCCACGCGACCACGAGGTCGTCGATGGCGTCCACGTGAGTGCTGGACAGTGCGCGGATTCCCGCCGCTTGCGCCCCCTCACGCAGTGCCCGCGTACGCACCGCCCGGGGAGCGCCGCGCAGGGAAGCGACCGCGAGCGCCACGGATATTCCCCCGTCAGCGGGGCCTGTGTCGTCGGCGACGCGCGCGGCGGCGACTCGCGCGGCGTCGGCGAGTGAGCGCGCTCGGTCGCTGAGGGCGTCGTCGTCCTCGGCGCACAGGGCGGCCGTGCGCGCCAGCGCGGGAACGGGATCGACACCCAGGGCCGAGGCCAGGGCCGGGATCGCCACGTGCCGCAGGGCCGAGCGGCGCAGCGGGCTCCCGTCGGCGGCCCGCCACGGGCCATCGACGTCGTTCGTCGGGTCGTGAACCGGAGCGAGGCCCGCCTGGGCGCACGCCCCCTCCGTATCTGTTCGCCGCAGCTTCAGGAGCGGGCGCAGCCACGTCACCCCGTCGCCGTCACGCGAGATGGGGGCGATGGCCCGCAGTGAGGAGGGGCCCGAGCCGCGCGCCAGGCGCAACAGGACCGTCTCGGCCTGGTCGTCCATCGTGTGGCCGAGGAGGATCGGGGCTCCCTCGCGCACACCAACCGCACGCAGGGCCGCGCGCCGCGCGTCGCGGGCCGCACCCTCGGGGCCTCCCGGGCCTCCCACCGTCACGGTCTCGACAACGGCGCGCGCCCCCAGGGATGCCGCCAGATCCGCGACACGGCGAGCCTCCTCATCGCTGCCCTCGCGTAGCCCGTGATCGACCGTCACCGTGATCACCGGAATCCCCGCGCGCGCCGCCACGTCAATCGTCGTCAGCGCCAACGCCAACGAATCCGCGCCACCCGACAGGCCGACGACGAGAGCGGGAGGGGCCCCGGCCTCGTCGATGAAGGAGGTCAGATGAGCGCGCACCGCGAGGGAGCAGGCGCGCAGGGAGCCACGCGGGTTCGCCCCCACGCGGCTCGAGGCGTCAGCGTACACGCGCCAGCCACGCGGACGGATCCGCGTACTCGCTCGCGGTCGGCAGCGCCTCGATGCCCGACAGGAGGCGGGCGATCGCGCCTTCGCGCACGACGGTGCGCGCGAAACCCTCGGTCTGCGCCTGCAGCGCCTCTACGCCGGCCAGCGGCATGCCGGCCGCCGCGCACGCGCGCACCAGCGCCACCCCGCCGGCGTGCGCGCGGTGGGTGCGCAGCCACTGGATCGACGGCAGGTCGCGCGGCGTGAGGACCTCCATCTCCGCCGTGGGCAGCGCGTCCAGGAGCAGGACGATGCGCACGAGCTCGTCGTTGCGCTCAGGCAGCGCGCGCATCAGGTCAGCGATGTAAGGGACGAGGTAGGGGGCGTGCGTCAGGTGGACGCCGCGCAGGCCCGTGCACAGAGACACCCACCGGCACCAGTCCGTCTGATCCAAGGCGTAGCGCTGCGCGTCCGCGAGCACGTTAGGGGCTACGAGGATCCGACGGCCCGTGCGCACGTCCCAGATGCCCGTCGCGTCCTTGGCCAGGGCGCGCAGAATGATGGCCTCGGCGGCCAAGACGAGGGGCGTGCGCGTGTCCTCAAAATCTTCCAGGAGCGAGCCCACCGAGCGGATCAGCCCACGCCGATCCACGACGATCGTCGAGGAGGCGGCGACCTGCGCGGAGGCCTCGGGCAGGGTGGACAGCTCGGCGAGCCTGCGGTCCGACCAGGCCACCGAACGACGCAGGCGCACCACCACCGCGGAGGCACCCACGCGGGAGGCCGATGGACCCGCATACGACAGCGAGGCGAGAACTCCCGCGACGTCGCGCGGGCCAAACGGCATATCCATGGCCCTAGTCTAGCCCGGCCAGGCCCTCCTCGAAGGCGTCCAGGTTGCCGCGCGTGGCGTAGGCGCCCTCGGTGACGTGGTCATGCCCGATCGACACGAGGAGGACGCGCCCACTCTTCGTCTGAACGGACCCGGACAGGGCGGTGACCTCCTGGAGCGCACCCGTCTTGGCCTGCACGTTTCCCGCGGCCGGGGCCTCGGTCATGCGCTGGGAGAGCGTGCCGACCAGGCCCGCCCACGGCAGCAGACGCATCGTGTCCGCGCCGGTCCCACTGCCCGCGTACGAGGCCTTGAGGACGCCGACCAGCGTGTTGGCGCTGATCTTGTCGCTGCTCGACAGGCCCGAGCAGTCCTCCAAGGTGAGTCCGTCCGTGGGGACACCGGCCTGCGTCAGGGTCTTGCGCACCGTCTCAGTCGCGCCCTCGTAGGTCGAGGGGGAACCGGCGGCGCGCGCGGCGAAACGGCAGTACTGATCCGCGAGAGTGTTATCCGAGTGCGCGAGCATCCAGCGCAGCTGCTCCCCCATCGTCGCCGAGCTCACCGACGCGATAGTGGCCGCGCCCGCCGGGCCGTCCCCGGCCTCGCCGATCGTCGCGGAAATTCCCTCCGTTCCAAGCGCCTGAGAGAACACCTCGGCGACGCGGCCAGGCGCGTCCGCGTAGAAGGCGTTCGCGCCCTCGTAGGTGCGCCCCGCGTCGATCGCCATCGGCCCGACGCGACCCTCGTAGGAGCCGACCTCCTGCGCGTCCCACGACGCCAGGTGCGAGGCCCCGTCGAAGAGCGTGCCACGCCAGTTCAGGGTCACCGAGGTGATGCCGCGCTGCGTCAGGGCCGCCGCCGCATCGTTCGCGAGGGTCTGCAGGCCTGCGCGCCCCGACACCTCGACCTCGTCGGAGGTACCGATGCCCAGGAGCAAGTCGCCCTCGGAGTCCAGGTAGAGAGTCTGATTGTCGGCGCCCAGGAGCGCGCTCGTCGTCAGCGTCGCCGTCGGATCCAGGTTCTGCAGCGCGGTGAAAGCCGTGAGCGTCTTCGTCGTCGACGCCGGCGTGTGAGCCGTCGACGCATCCGCGTCCAGCAGCACCTCGCCGGTCTGCGCGTCCACGACCGTGCCCCACGCCGTGTAGCCACCCTGGGCCGCCGCGGCAGCGACCGGCGCCCACAGAGCCTCCACGTCTGCGGCGCTCACCGGATTGCCCGCGCCCTTCGCGTCGCCCGAAACCGGCGCCGCTTCAAGGGTCGAGGCCGTAGGAGCGTCCGCCGGAGTAGCCGCTTGCGGGGAGCAGCCGGAACCCACCAGCGCCGCCGTCGCCACAAGCGCGGCGCTAGCGCTTACAATTGCCCCCATAGACGTGCGATGCATGGATGTCCCTTCGTGGTTATTTCGGTAACTACACTACCTGTCCATGTGCCCACACAACCAACTGGACCCCCGAGTTTCGGGGCTGAAGCGGAAGGCACGGCCATGGAATTTGACGTGACCATCGAGATCCCCAAGGGGAACCGAAACAAGTACGAGATTGACCACGAGACGGGTCGCATCCGCCTCGATCGCATGCTCTTCACCTCGACCCGCTACCCGGACGACTACGGTTTCATCGACGACACCCTGGGCGAGGACGGCGACCCGCTGGACGCCCTCGTCCTCCTCGAAGAGCCCACCTTCCCCGGCTGCGTGATCCGCTGCCGCGCACTCGGCATGTTCCGCATGCGCGATGAGAAGGGCGGCGACGACAAGGTCCTGTGCGTTCCCGCCTCCGACCAGCGCGCCTCGTGGCGTACCCAAATCGACGACGTGTCGGAGTTCCACCGCCTGGAAATCCAGCACTTCTTCGAGGTCTACAAGGACCTCGAGCCCGGCAAGAGCGTCGAGGGCGCCCACTGGGTGGGCCGCGAAGAGGCCGAGGCCGAGATTCGCCGCTCCTACGAGCGCCTGAAGGAGCACGAGGGCCAGCACTGAGCTCAGCTTGCGAGGGGCCGCGCGGACTTGTTCTGCGCGGCCCCTCGCATAGCCGCCCGTCCTCACACCATGCGATCCAGCGGCGCGCCAAGCCCAGCCTCGCACCGGCGCGAAGTGCGCGGCGTCAGTGATTCCTCCACGCCTCGATAATGGTTCCCGAGTGGGGGTACAGGACGATCCCGATCTCCGTACCCTCTGAGCGGCACGCGTCAATGACCGTCGCGTAGGGCTGTTCGCCCGCCTCCACCCTGTTATCCATCCAGCTCTTGCGTTCCCTGTACTCCCACGACGAGCCGTCCGAGCTGACCAACTCGAACACGTACTGTGCCCTGGCGTGACCTTTGCCGGAGTTCGTGATGCTGCTGTCCACGTCGAAATCACGGCACGTGACGGCCTCGTGGCGCACGGTCCCCGAACGCCAATCCTGGACGTAGGGGGTCAGGTAATACAGCGAGGCGTACCCAAACGCCCACAGGAGCGACAGGGTGCGTGCGTACGCCGGCAGCGGCTTGACGACGCGTGGGACCGTGGGGGTTGCACTGCTTGTGGGGATTGCGTCGCTCGACCGGATGTGGCTGTGGGCGTCCGGTGAATTCATGCCGTTCATGCTTGCGAACAGGCCCCACAACCCGCACGTAAACCCGACGATATGCACGTGGGCAACGCCGCCCAAGCGCAGGTATAGCGGTTAACGTGCGGATCAAGAGGTTAACGCGCACATCAAGGGGCCCACGCGTATCTATCCACTGTTGGGTGGCATCGGCAGCCACCTGGTGGCCACCTCAACCCACCAACGCGCACGTTAACCCGCTAATCCGAGCGCGGGCAGGGCTGCCCACGAACGAAATAGCGGGTTTAGGTGCGGAATAGCGGGTTAACCTGCGCATCAAGGGGTTAACGCGCATCTCAAGGGGCTGAGGCGCACCACCGGACGGCACTCATCGCCGAGGCCTCGATCCGTCAGTAGCACGCCGGCCTCGTGCTTAGCCGATCTCCGTGTGTTCCGGCCTCGCGCTTACCCGACCTCCGCATGCGCCCACCGCACGCATGCCGACCGCGCACGTACCGACCGTCTCGTTACTGGCGTTGTAATTGTCCGTTGCTGACCCGTAAACCCCCGTACAGGCGCCCACCGGTACAAAACTCTCCCGGCAACCCCCACCTCAAGGCCAAACCGGCACGAAACTCTCCCCACACACGGCGTGTAAGCCCAGCCATACACGAGCCCACACACAAACGCCGGGGGCCGCGCGGACAGTGAGTCTGCGCGGCCCCTGGCCTCCAGCAACGATGCGGCTCAGAGCCTCACGGCGTAGGGCATGATCGAGCCCCAGCTGTACACGCCGGTGATGCGCACGGGCACACCGAAGGTGGGAGCCTCGATCATCTGGCCGCCGCCCAGGTAGATGGCAACGTGGTAGATGCCGGACTGGGTGCCGTTGGAGGACCAGAAGATCAGGTCACCGGCCTCCATGGAGCCGATCGGCACGTGCGTGCCGTAGCTGTACTGGGCGCGCGAGAGGTGCGGCAGGTCGACACCAGCGCTACCCCACGCGAGCATGGTCAGGCCGGAGCAGTCCACGCCGCCGTAGGATTCGCCGCCCCACACGTAGGGCACGCCCAGGTAGCTCTGCGCGGTTGCGATGGCGGTGGAGGCACCGCCACCCGAGTAGGAGGGCGCCGAGTACGAGGGTTCCTCGTAGGAGTAGGAGGGCGCGGAGTAGGAGTAGTCGTCATCATCCTCATCATCGGAGGAGGATGACGAGGAGGACGAGGCCTGGGCTGCGGCAGCGGCTGCGGCGTCGGCCTGACGCTGGGCTTCGGCGGCTGCGGCGGCCTGCTCGGCGGCGATGCGCGCGGCTTCCTGGCGTTCGGCTTCGAGGGCGGCTTCGCGCTGGTTGATGAGGTCGACGGTCGTGTTCTGCTTGGTGGCGAGCTCCTGCACGTAGGCGCTGCGCTGGGCGGCGACGATCGCGGCCTCGTTCTGGGCGGCGGCAGCGGCCTGGTTGGCGGCGTCGGTGCGAGCCTGGACCTCGTTGGTGGCGGTCTGCTGGCTGGCGAGCGCGGTATTTGCGGCGTCACGGGTCACCTTGGCGACCTGCTCGAGGGCGGCGACGTTCTGCATCTTCGCTTCGGCGGAGGAGGAGAAGGAGTTGATGCCGGCCTGCTTGGTTTCGACGCTGCGCAGGCCGTCGGAGTCGAGGTAGGGGGCGAGCGCATCCAGCGTGCCACCGCCGCCACGGTAGGCGGCCTGGGCGACGGAGGCGATCTGCTGCTTGCCTTCCTGGAAGGCGGCTTCGGCGGCGTCGGCTTCGGCCGAGGCCTGGGTGGCGGTCGCGGTCGCCTCAGCCAGGGCGATGTTCGCCTCGTTGAGGTTTTCGCCGGCGATCTGGGCGTTCTGCGTCGCGGTTGCGGCGCTGGCGCTGACCTCGGCGAGCTTGACCTCGATCTGGGCGACGCTCATCTTCGCGGCCTCTTCGGCAGCCTTGGCGGCTGCGATCTCTTCCTCAGAGGGGGCGGCTTGGGCCATCTGGGGTAGCACGAGGAGGGCGCAGGCGGCGATTGCCGTCAGGCCCGTGCGAATGGTTCCGCGTCGTCTCATCGTTGTCTCATCTCGTCTGTTTACGTGCGCCGGGGGGCGCGTACTGGGAAAAGCCTAACCACTTTCGTCACGCTTGGCAACAAACACACCATAAAACTCAACTTTCACACATGCAACAATCGCAACATTCGCAACACCAGCATCATGATTACCGCACAAATACCAGCACTTTCATAACACTTTCAACCACCACTGTGCACCTGCTCACACACCCAGAAAACGAACCCCCACCTGTCACAAAAGTCCACCATCCGGGACCATCGCGCCCAGGCCTCGTCAATGACAAACAATTGAAGACATGAACCGTCGAATGTGCCGCTGACTGCGCGTCAGCACCAGCGACTGCCGCGCAGTCCCCCGACAGCGGGACGCGCCTCGACGCATGTTCACTTCACCGCATCTGCGGCCCGCCGGAGGGGAATCAGAGACGAACCACCCCTCACCTAAGGAGCCGCACAATGCCCGCCAACGACTGGTCCTTCGAAACCAAGCAGATTCACGCCGGATACAACATCGACCCCGTCACCGGTGCCACCGCGCTGCCCATCTACCAGACCTCCTCCTACGCCTTCGAGAACACCGCGCAGGCAGCGAGCCGCTTCGCCCTCCAGGAGCTCGGCCCCATCTACACGCGCCTCACCAACCCGACGACTGACGGCGTCGCCGCCCGCATCGCGGCCCTCGAGGGCGGCGTCGGCGGCCTCCTCGTGTCCTCCGGCCAGTCCGCGACCGCCCTGTCGATCCTCGCCCTGGCCGTCGCCGGCAACAACGTGGTCGCCTCCCCCTCCCTGTACGGCGGCAGCGTCACCCTGCTGAAGAACACGCTGGGACGCCTGGGCATCGAGGCGCGCTTCGTCGCAGACCCCCTCGATCCCGAGGCCTGGCGCGCGCTCGCCGACGACAAGACGGTCGCCTTCTACGGCGAGACCATCCCCAACCCGCAGGGCGACATCCTCGACATTGAGCCGATCGCAACGGTCGCCCACGAGGTCGGCGTGCCCCTCATCGTCGACAACACGGTCGCGACCCCCTACCTGGTGCGCCCGATCGAGTGGGGCGCCGACATCGTCGTCCACTCGGCCACCAAATACCTGGGCGGCCACGGCACGTCGATCGCGGGCGCGATCGTCGACTCGGGCAACTTCGACTTCGCCTCCCAGCCCGAGCGCTTCCCCCTCTACAACACGCCGGACGAGTCCTACCACGGCCTCGTCTACGCCCGTGACATGGGCGTGGGCAGCGCGCTCGGCGCGAACCTGGCGTTCCTGCTGCGCATCCAGACGCTCATCAACCGCGACCTGGGCGCCATCGCCTCCCCCTTCAACGCGTTCCTGATTTCGCAGGGCATCGAGACCCTGTCCCTGCGCATCGAGCGCCACGTCTCCAACGCGCTGGCGGTCGCCCGCTTCCTCGAGGCCCACCCGGACGTCGAGTCCGTCAACTACGCGGGCCTGGAATCCTCCCCCTACTACGAGCTGGGCAAGAAGTACGCGCCGCTGGGCACGGGCGGCCTGCTCTCCTTCGTCATTAAGGGCGGGTACGAGGCCGGCCGGGCCTTCGCGGACGGCGTGCAGCTCCTGCCCGTGGTCGCCAACATCGGCGACGCGAAGTCCCTCGTCATTCACCCGGCGTCGACGACGCACTCGCAGCTGACCGAGGAGGAGCTGGCCAAGGCCGGCGTGGCGCCCGGCACGGTGCGCCTGTCGATCGGCTTGGAGAACATCAAGGACATCCTCGCCGACCTGCAGCTCGGCTTTGACGCGGCCCGCGCGGCCACCGCCTGACCACCCGCCGTCGGCGGCCTCGGCGAGATACACACTCCTCATGCGCCGAGGCCGCCGCGCTCCTCCCGCTCTCACGTCACGCTCACGCGAAAGAAGGACCTCATGAGCCGCCACAACCTGCCTCCCGCACCCACGTCCGGCGCGTGGCGCGAGGGCGACCCGGTCGCGTTCCGCAAGTTCGCGAACCTGGGCGCCCAGCGCCTGGAAAACGGTGAGATCCTGCCCTCCATAACACTCGCCTACGAGACGTGGGGCACCCTGGACGAAGCCTCGTCGAACGCGGTCCTCATCCTGCACGCGCTGACCGGCGACGCGCACGTGTGCGGCGAGGCCGCGCCCGGACAGCCGACCCCCGGCTGGTGGGAGCAGATCGTGGGCCCGGGGCGCATCATCGACACGGACCGCTATTTTGTGGTGGCCGCGAACGTGCTGGGTGGCTGTCAGGGCTCGACCGGCCCGGCGTCCCTCGCTCCGGACGGTGCACCGTGGGGCTCTCGTTTCCCCGTGATTTCCACGCGCGACCAGGTCTATGCGGAGTCCCGCCTGGCTGACCTGCTCGGCATTAGCGAGTGGAGCATTGTCGTGGGCGCGTCGCTGGGTGGCCAGCGTGCGATCGAGTGGGCGGTCAGCTACCCGGAGCGCGTGCGCCGACTGGTGGTCGTGGCCTCGGGCGCGCAGACGACCGCCGACCAGGCGGCGTGGACGCACACGCAGATCCGCGCGATCCAGCTGGATCCGGCGTGGCGCGGCGGCGACTACTACGCGGGCCCCGGCCCCACCGCCGGGCTGGCGCTCGCCCGCCAGATCGCGCACACGACCTACCGCTCCCCCTCGGAGCTGGACGAGCGTTTCGGCCGCATCCCCCAAAATGACGAGGATCCGCTGCACGGTGGACGCCTGGCGGTCGAGTCCTACCTGGACTACCACGGCGAGAAGATCGTACGCCGCTTCGATGCAGGCTCGTACGTGACGTTGTGTCGCACGATGCTCTCCCACGACGTGGGCCGCGACCGCGGCGGCGTCACCGAGGCCCTCAAGGCGGTCACCGCGCGCACGCTGGTCGTCGCCGTCGATTCGGATCGCCTCTTTTTCCCGGAGCAGGTCTGGCAGATGGCGGCCGGCATCTCAGGCGCGTTCTACCGCGAGATCCACTCCGACCACGGGCACGACGGCTTCCTCATCGAGCACGACCAGCTCACCGCGCTCCTCGACGAGTTCCTCAACGAGCGCATCCCCTCGCGCGCGTCTTCCTGCGCCTGATTCGCGCTCGTTTCTCGCAGAGGCCACCCGCGCCTCCTCCTCATCAACGAGGCGCGGGTGGCCTCGCGCGTTATGCTGACCCCATGAGCGTTACTAGCAATCCCACGCCCGACGGCGAGCAGATGCCGGACACGAGCGGGCTTCCCGACCTGTCCGGGGTGGGGGCCGAGGCCTCGGCGCCCGAGGGAATCCCCAAACGTGACGTCATGGCCCCATGGGGCGAGGCCGGCCCCCCCGGGCTTCAGTGGCGCGCCGACATTCTGGGGGAGGGCTACGAGTCGCGCACGATCGAACTCCTCGACGACGCGGAGGGGCCCTGCGTGGCGACCCTCGTGCGCGCACGCCCGCCCGCGAGCGCCCGGATGACGGTCCTGTACCTGCACGGGCGCAACGACTACTTCTTCCAGACCGAGATGGCCCAGCGCCTGAGCGACGCGGGGGCGGCGTTCTACGCGCTGGACATGCGCAAGTACGGCCGTTCCCTGCGCCCCCACCAGACGATCGGCTACACGGACGATCTGTCCGTCTACGACGAGGAGATCGGTGAGGCCATCGAAATCATCCGCTGCGAGCGCGAGGACGAGCCGATCGTTCTCATGGGCCATTCGACGGGCGGCCTCGTCGCGACGCTGTGGGCGCACCGCCACCAGGGGGTCCTGGCCGGCCTGATTCTGAATTCGGCGTGGCTGGAGATGCAGTCGATGGCCGCCTGGCGCGGGGCGATGGCCCCCGTCATCGGGCGCATCGCGTCGCGTAACCCCATGTGGGAGGTGCCCTCGGGAGGTGCGGGACACTACGGGCGTTCGCTCGCGGGGCGCGCCTCCTCGGGTTTGCCGATACCGGAGGGCCTGAGCCCCGACGACCCGTCGGTCGCGGGCTGGCCGATCATCCACGAGTGGAAGCGCCCCGAGTCCTACCCGATCCCGGCCTCGTGGTTGGAAGCGATCATGGCCGGGCACGAGACGATCGAGAAGGACGTGCACCTGGAGTGTCCGGTCCTGTCGATGGTGTCGACGTCCTCCTATTTTGACGAGGAGTGGTCCGAGCGAGTTTTCACCTCCGACACGGTGCTGGATCCGGCCGTCATCGCCCAGCGCAGCCTGGGCCTGTCGGACCTGGTGACGATCGCGCGTTTTTCCGGCAAGCACGATCTGGTCCTGTCGGATGCGCCCGTGCGCGAGGCCGTGTACGCGACGATGCGCGGGTGGCTGGACGCTGTCGTGCGGTGAGCGCCCCGTAGCGAGAGGCCCGGGATCGCGTGATCCCGGGCCTCTCGCCGTCTTCTCGCGTCGCGCCGTGTGGGCGCTGCGCAGTCGCGCGTCAGTGCTTGGCGGAGCGGTGGCCGCGCGGTGCCTGCGCGTATTCGCGCACAATCTCTCGGTTGACCTCGTCGAGCGCTTCGGCCAGGGTCGGGCCCAGCCGGTCGCCGATGCGCACCTGTCCCCAGACGTCGATATGGCCCAGGCCGCGCGCGGTCAGGAGCGTGTCGAGTGAGGGGTAGGTCAGGCCGGCGCCGGACACCGCGCCGCTGGCCGCGAGCACGAGGTCACTGGGCAGAGCGAGTTCACCGCGGGCAACCAGGGGCGTGTCCTCGCCGAGGATCTGGGCGAGGGTACGCAGGCCGGACTCGTCGCGGCCGAGGACGGGCAGGCCCTCCGCTCGGGCTTGAACGACCTCGGGAGATTCCTCGGCGCGGTCGATGAACGAGGCCGTGGCCGCCTCCGTCGCTCCGCCGTCGTTGAGTTCGCTCGACTCCTCGCGGGCACGGCGCGTGGCACGGCGGCTCATGTGGGCGGGGGGCTCCCAGCGGGGCGCGTCTGCCTCGGTGTTGGCCTGCTCGTCGGTGTGCTCGGGCACGTCATCGCCTTCCCCGTCCGGTTCCGTTTCTGTTTCCGCGTGTTCGCCGACGGATGCGGTGGTGTGACCGTCAGGATGATCGTCGGCCGCCACATCCTCGTCGGACTCAGTGCTTTCCTCCGCGCGGGGCTCCTCGCGGTCGAGGAGCTCGCCCGTTTCCTCGTTCTCGACGTATTCCGTCGCGGCGGCCTCGGCGTCCTCGTGCTCGCCTGACTCGGGAACGTCCTCGGCGTGCGCGTCGGCGTCGCGCTCGTCGCCATCCTGAGCCTCTGCCTCGGCACCCTCAGCATCATCCGCGTACCCAGCGTGGTCTGCGTGGTTCGCTTCTGCGGATTCGTGCGCGTACTCGTCGCTATCCTCGGCAACCGCATCGCCGTCGACGTGCTCGTCGGCCTCGACGTGATCGTCGCCAGCGTCCTGCTCGGTAGCCTCGTGCTCGTCCTGAGCCTCGGCCTCGCCGACCGGGGCCCATTCATCCGCGGCGGACTGAGCAGCGTCCTCGGCCGCGTCGTGACGCTCGGAGGCCTCGCCTTGCTCCGGAGCCTCAGTGGAATCGAGCGCATCGGCCGTCTCGGCCTCGTCCTGTTCATCCTCTTCGGAGGCGGGATGCCAGGGCGCCGGGGGCTCCTCGTCGATCGGATAGGTGAACACGTCGCGCAGGTGGGGCGCGACCTTTGGCGTGGGACGCGTCGTCGGGGTCTCAGAGTCAGACTCGACGGAGGCGCCGGCGTCAACCTCTTCGACATCCTCCTGCACGGGCGCCACAATCTCGGGCGCCGTCGATGCGGAGGCCAGGAGCTGCGGCGCATGACCGTACAGGCGCGGACCCACCGCATTCACGTCGAGGAACAGGCGGCCGTTCGACATCTGGCGCAGGTTCATGAGGTGCACCTCGACGCCCGAGGTCGCCAGGATGGACAGGGCGGGGCGCACCGAGGGATCGATCTCGCCGGCGACGATGATGAGTCGCGGGCCCGGACCCACGGCCGGGGGCATCGAGTCACGGAACTGCGCCCAACCGACCCGGAAGCCCTCGGGACCCGACGGGTATTCGCCGGCCAAGTCGGACCACGAGATCGAGGCGACCTCAGCCAGTCGCGACAGCGAGGTAATAAGGGTCTCAGAGTCGAGTTCTTTCAGAATTTCGACGGACACAATCTGCCCCGAGACATCGAGAGCTGTCAGGCGCGGCGTCTCCTCGTCGCCCTGGCCCGTCATATCACGCCAGGTCACGGGGAACAGCGGGCGCGACACGATCTGCAGGACCTGCTGGCAAATAGCGTCAACCAGTTCGGGACCCAGATCCTGCGCAACCGGATATCCGAATTGAGCGGGGACGAGGTGTCCATCCTCGAACTCAAACAGGGCCATCGCTCTTTCCTTCACGTGTATGGGGCGCTCGGGGCCATTGTTTCATACGTTCCAAAAGAAACAAGGATGACACAGGGACAATGGGATGGATACCACGTAAGCATCTGCTTGTGGATCGCCCGCCGACAAGGCCCCTCAGGTACAGCGCACCACGCGCCCACAGCCCTTCACATCGGTAGAAGAGTCGCGACAGCGGCACGCTGACAACCCGACGACAGGATGCCGATCACCGACCCAACATTCACGGCTGAGACATCAAGATTCTTCCGACAGACCACGCGCACTCCCCGCGATTGTCGACACACACCGCCCCACCTAGGCCTCTCCCAGGTTCGGACATTCATAAACGACACTTCGTCACATCAAGAGACCCATGACGCGCACGAATATGCTCAGCGGCCACCAGGCAAACGAAACGCCCGACGCAACCCACTGACACATGCTGAGCAACTATGACCAATCCCCGCCAGCGTGGGACCAATGTCGTGTACGATGGCACATATCGCTCAGAATCCGGATGGCACAGCATCTTCCATCCGGTTAGACTACTGCGTGGCAGAGCACTTGAGACAGAACAGGGTGGCATTCAATGGGCAGAGATAAGCTGCGCATCGTTGAATATTCGGCGCCGGAGCCGCAGGTTCCCGCGTCCGAGGAAACGCGCCGCGAACTCTCTCCCTACCGCCTGCGCGCCGACTCATCGCCCCGACTGTACCCCCAGTCTGAACAGGTGGTCAGCCCACACTTGCCCCCCATTGAGCGCATGCCCGTCCCCGTGACACCTTTCCCCAGGATGTTCCGCGACGACCCGGAACCCGCGTAATCGTCAGGGCCGCCCCAACCGGCCGCGGCCTCGCGCGACCATCCGCACACCGGATACCTGCCTCCCAACGCGCGCCCGCGTGACACACTGTCACCATGAGCGAGAGCTTCCTGACGGACCTGCGCGTACTCATTGACGTCGATTCCTCGACCGGTACGCGTGCGCGATACTCCTCCGACGCCGGCCTCACGCGCATCCCGCCCCTGGCCGTCGCCTTTCCTCGCACGCCCGAGCAGGCGATCGCAGCCTTCGACCTCGCCCGCGCCCACGGCGTCCCCCTCACCGCCCGAGGCGGCGGCACCTCGTGCGCGTCCAACGCGATCGGCCCCGGCCTCGTCCTCGATTTCTCGCGGCACATGAACCGCGTCGTCTCCATCGACCCCGAGGCCCGCACCGCCACCGTCGAGCCCGGCTGCGTCGGATCCACCCTCCAGGCCGCGGCGGCGCAGTACGGCCTGCGTTTTGGCCCCGACCCCTCCTCCCAGAACCGCGCGACAATCGCAGGCATGGTCGCCAACAACGCGTGCGGCCCGCACGCAACCGCCTGGGGGCGCACCTCCGACAACATCGTCTCCCTCGACTGCGTGGACGGGCGCGGGCGCCGCTTCACGGCCACGACTTCGCACGACGCCGCCCTCAGCGACGTGCCGGGGCTGGCCTCCCTCATCGACTCTCATCTCGCTCCCATCCGCACGCAGCTCGGCCGCTTCAAGCGCCAGGTCTCCGGCTACTCCCTCGAACACCTCGCCCCCGAGGGCGGGCGCAACCTCGCCGCCATGCTCACAGGCACGGAGGGCACCCTCGTCCTCATCCTGTCCATCACCGTGCGCCTCGTGCCCCTGCCCGACGCGCCCGTGCTCGCCGCCCTCGGCTACCGATCCATGATCGAGGCCGCCGACGACGTGCCCGCACTGCTGGCCCACTCCCCCCTCGCCGTGGAAGGCATGGACCGCCACCTCGTCGACGTCGTCCGCGCCCACAAGGGCCCCGGCGCCGTCCCCGCCCTGCCCGAGGGCGAAGGGTGGCTCCTCGTCGAAGTCGGTGCCCCCGGCGAAGACGTCACCACCTCCCTGGAGCGCGCACGCGCCCTGTGCGCCGACTCCGCCGCCATCGACACGGTCGTGTACCCGCCGGGGGCCCAGGCCTCGGCCCTGTGGAGGATCCGCGCCGACGGTGCGGGCCTGGGCGGGCGCACCCCTCCGGACGGCGCTGGCGGCGGCGACCAGCAGGCCTGGCCCGGCTTCGAGGACGCGGCCGTCCCACCGCGCAGCCTCGGCGCGTACCTGCGCGACTTCACCGCCCTCATGGAGGAGTTCGACATCGACGGGCTCCTGTACGGGCACTTTGGCGACGGCTGCGTGCACGTGCGCCTCGCCATGCCGCTCGACACCCCGGCCGGCGTCGCTCACTCGCGCGCCTTCCTGCAGTCCGCGGCCCGCATCTGCGCCGCCCACGGCGGTTCCGTTTCCGGCGAACACGGCGACGGGCGCGCCCGCGGTGAGCTCCTGCGCTTCATGTACTCCCCCGAGATGCTCGACCTGTTCGCGCGCGTCAAGCACATCTTCGACCCGGACAACCTCCTCAACCCCGGGGTGCTCGCCTCCCCCATGGACGAGGCCGAGGCCGCCTCTCGCGCGCGGGCGCGGAATGCCGGGGCTGCTGGTGTTGCCGGCGGCGCGCTCGAACTCCAGCCCGGCGTTGACCCCCTCGATGCGAACCTGCGCCGCGTGGCCGCGCGCCCCATGCCCGCCGACGGAGGCTTCGCCTTCACCCACGACGGCGGCGACTTCACGGCCGCCGTCCACCGCTGCACCGGCGTCGGCAAATGCCGAGCGGGAGTGTCCGGCACCTTCATGTGCCCCTCCTACCTGGCCACGCGCGAGGAGAAGGACGTGACCCGCGGGCGCGCCCGCATCCTGCAGGAGGCCGCGAACTCGCAGCTCGTCAAGGCCATCGACTCCCCCGAGGTCCTCGAAGCCCTCGATCTGTGCCTGGCCTGCAAGGCCTGCTCGGCGGACTGTCCCGCCGGGGTCGACATGGCCCGCTACCGCTCCGAAGCGCTCTTCCGTACCTACCGGGGACGACTGCGCCCACTCAGCCACTACACGCTCGGCTGGCTGCCGCGCCTGACCCGGGTGACCGCTCGCGTGCCCGGCCTGGCAGCCGTCGCTAACACCGTCATGTCGATCACTCCCCTGCGGTCGCTGGCGCTCCGCCTCATCGGCCTGGATCCTCGCCGAGGCATGCCCGCCCTCCAGTCCGGGACCTTCACCGCGTGGGCTCGCCGCCACTCGTTGCTGGTGGATAGCGTTCCTTCTTCTGTGTTACCGGATCCCGTTTCTGGTGCTTCCGATCCTGTTTCTGAGTCCCGCGAGCGCGGCGGCACCCCGGCCTCGCCGGTGGCGGACTCCCCGATCCTTTCCGGGCCGTGCGATCCCAGCGGGCGGCCGTACGCGCTCGTGTGGGCGGACTCGTTTAGCCAGACCCTGGACGATGCGGGGGCGCGTGCGGTCGTCGACGTGCTGGAGGCGAACGGGTTTGCGCCGATCGTCGCGCCGGATGCGTGCTGCGGCCTCACGTGGATTACGACGGGTCAGCTGACGGGTGCGAAGAAGCACCTGTCGTCGCTGCTCGGCGTCCTCGCGCCCTTTGCGGCGTCGGGGATCCCGATTGTCTGCGTTGAGCCCTCGTGCACGGCGGTGCTGCGCGACGACTTGCTCGACCTGTTGCCCGAGGATCCGCGTTCGATGCTCGTGTCTTCCGCGACGCACACCCTCGCCGAAGTATTGTCGGCCGTGCCCGCATCCGCGCGCAAGCTACCGAGCCTGGAGGGCGTCGAGATCGTCGCGCAGCCGCACTGCCACCACTATTCCGTCATGGGGTGGGACACCGACCAGGCGCTGCTCGAGTCGCTGGGCGCGCGCGTGACGCGGCTGGAGGGCTGCTGCGGCCTGGCCGGGAATTTCGGCATGGAGGCGGGCCACTACGACCTGTCGGTCGCGGTCGCTTCGCATTCGCTGCTGCCGTCCCTGTCGGCGCAACCGGACGCGGTGTATCTGGCGGACGGCTTCTCGTGCCGCACCCAGGCCGCGCAGCTCGCGGGCCGTGGGGGCGTCCACCTGGCGACGCTGCTGGCGGGGAAGTAGGGGCTGATTATCGGGGAGTGAGTTCGCCATAGCCACGCCTTCTGCTCGGTACTACTAGCAATTGCTTCACGTGTGCCCTGTCCCCAAGTAGCAATGCACTGTTTAGAGGAGCATTGCACTAGATAGGGAGGCATTGCACTACCTACTATCCAGTGCAACGCTCAGCTATCTAGTGCACTGCTACAGCAACCAGCGCAATAACTACCGACTGCGCGTATGAAAACGTCGATTCGGGCCATCACACGCTTCAGTCGGCAACGCCCACAGCGCCTCAGCATTCTCAGGGATAGCAACTTGATGCGGACGGAGGAGCTGGATTGCCCACGCTCGCAACGCACTGAAGTCTTCATAGTCTCTCCAAGAGACCCGGTATATTGTCCACCCGGCACTGCGCAGATCATTTTCTCGCTGGATCCAGTCACGCTTCGCCCGAGCAAAGTCGGCTTCGTTCTTTCCGAGCTTTCCAATCCCATCAAACTCGAAGATGATCATGAGTCCCGGAATCGCGATGTCCGCAAAGTAGCGGCGCCCGTTGACGATGATCTCGAACTGGGTCACGACCTCGAAGGCGCTCACCGACTTGAGGACCCACAGCAATGCAGCTTCGGCAGGGTTGTCGCATCCCGGGTCAGCGGCGTCTATGATTCTCTCCGCTCGCTTGTAAGGAATGCAGGTAGCCACCCGTCGCCGTTCTATCAGACGTACCTTCATCTTATCTTTGGCCATTTCTGCCAGACATCTGGCTTCATCTTGAGCAAACTTCGAGAAGCCTGACTCGTGACGCAACACCATGCAGGCTGCGACAAAAGCACTCAAAGCTTCTGAATGACACGCCATACGCACAACCGCGTCGATGACAGATTCGCATCGAAGTCCATCGATGATTTCCAACGTGTTTTCTGATGGCCGACTGGTGGTCGCGTAGACATAGACCGGCGGAACGGTAGCTACCATCGTTCTCACAGGAGGCAATCGCCGCTTTCCATGTCGCACACCGAACCACGCCACAACATCCGGATTGGCCTCCCACAATGGAATTGAACGCGCAACGAGGGCACTATTACCGACGAGAACAGCCTGCCGCTTCGCTCCGACACATACCGCAAGGAGCCTGGCCTGGGCTACTGTCGCCCATGAATCCCAGATAGTCGTGAACGCATCAGGGCTATCAACACGGACGTAGCAACCTTTCCTAATCCACACACACGTATCGGCACATGGTTGCTGAACGGTACCCTCACGCTGTGAGGGCAATGTCAGGACCGTCATCGATCGAATACTCATACATTGATGATCCTCATGTGAGCCGCACTCGTCACCCACACAACCGACCCCTGTGGATAACTCGCACTATAACGAAGCCTGTGGATAATCCCTGTTCGATACTCTCATCGGGACTCCCCCCAAGCCGTGCCCCATATCAGCTCAGCCTTAGGCAGCGATGCACCACATAGGGAAGCATTGCACTAGCTACTATCCAGTGCAATGCCGTGCTATCTAGTGCATTGCTCACTCATCTAGTGCAATGCTCGTTCATCGCGCCGCACGCACCAGGCCCACTACCTTCGCCGAGGCCGGGGCACCCGTCGCGCGGGCCCAGCGGGCTGCGACATCCGACACATCGATAGACGGATCGACGAGCAGCGCGGTGGACAGCGCCTCCGCCAGCATGCCCGACGAGGCCACGACGCTGACCTGCCGCACGCCCGAACGCGCGGGGTATCCCGTACGCGGGTCGATGATGTGATGGTCCAGCAGGCGCGCAGCCTGGTCAGGAGCATCGGAGTCGGCAACCGCATGAGCGAGGACGGACACATGAGCGGTCGAGGGTTCGGAGCCACCTTCATCGCTGTTCAACGATGCACAGCCAGAACCAAGCTGGGAATCCCTGCCACCCGCGGGTGTTTCACGCGATGTTTCACGCGCGCGCAGATCGGCCGCACGCCCCGACACGGGCCCCGCCACAGGCCCGGCCACACGCCCCGCCGCAGGCTCCACGACGGGCCCCGCCACAGGCCCGGCACAAACAGCACGAGTATCCCCCAGCGGCCCCAGGTTGTCGCCGGACGTCGACAGGGACGCCATGTCGCCCACGGGCACCTCCACGACGCCGGCAATCGCCGTGGGCGCTCCGTGAGGGTCACGCAGGCCTGCGCGCCACGGCGAACCGTCGGCGCGAGTACCACTCACAGACACCGACGACGTCCCCACAGACACCAACACGCCGCGCGCTCCCATGGACACCGCCAGGTCGCGGCACGCGTCGGCGGTGTACCCCTTCGCGATGCCGCCCAGGTCGAGGCGCGGGCTGGGAACATCCACACCACCGACGGACTCGGCGGGAACGCCCACCGCCCAGCGCCGCTCACCCACACGTGACAACAGGCCACAGGACGACGACCGCATCGCCGCCTCCACAACACAAGCAGACGGCGCAGGAGGCAAGGGCCTGCCCGCAACATACGCCGCCCGCATCGCCTTGACATCCCATGCGGCGACAAGAGGGCCGATCATTGGGTTGAACGCTCCCCCGGTCGCCTCCGCGAGCGCCAACGCGTCACGCAGCAGCCGGTCGGTGTCCTCGCTCACGACGAGGCCGGGGCCAGCCATAGCGGCATTGAGCCGCGAGACCTCGGAAGAAACGCGGAAAACACTCCACAGGTCCTCGTGGCGCGCCACGACCTCGACAATGGCGTTGACGATAGCCATGCCGTTCCCGCCCCAGCCGATGATGTCGACGCGGGTGCCCATCGCAGGGAAAGACGAGCGCCACGTGGGCGCAGCATCCCCAGCGTCACCAGAGCGGGCGACACCGGGGGAACCGGCCACGGCCTCGTCCCCCGAACCGCCCCCAGCGCCCCCAGAGCGCGCAGGCTCAGCTGTCGGAGCCGTCGACGTCGCCGTCCTTGGTGGAGTCGTTCAGGCCGGGAATGTTGATGTCGTCAGCACCGTCGGGAGAAACGCCCTGGGCGGCCGCGATGGCTCGGATGGCGGCCTGGACGAACTGCTGGTGGGCGACGGTGGCGCCGGTGATGACGTCGACCTTGGCGGGGTCGCCGACCTTGGTGAGGTTGTCGGAGTACTCCTGGTAGGAGGCGACGGCGGCCTGCGCCTTCTTGTAGTAGTCCTCGTTGAAGACTTCGCCCGCGGAGTTCTTGCCGTAGTTGGCGCCCTTGTCGGTGCCGTCGGCGAGCGTGGTCTCGTAGGACGTGGAGGTGATGCGCCCGCCCTCGACGGTGATGGTGATGGTGCCGATGGAGCCCTGGTCGTCGGCGTTGGACTGGGCGGTCCAGACCCCGTCGCTCATGGGCTTGGTCATGTCGAGGCCGGTGGAGGGCGTGCACGCGGCCAGGATGGTCGCGCCGAGGGCCCCGAGGACCGCGTACGAGGCCGGGGAGACCCAGCGGGATCGGCTCTCAACAGGGGTGGGCGTGCTCATCGCACCTTGTCCTTTCCGCTGCGCGCGTCGCCGTCGCGGCCGGGCAGGGCCAGCCCGGAGGCGCGCTGTTCGAAGTCGTGGTCGTGCCATGTTTCCTTCACGACCTTGCCGTGGTCAAGTCGGATTTCGCGCTGACCCTGCTCGGCGACCAGCGCATCGTGGGTGACGACCATGAGGGTCGTGCCCTCCTTGTGGAGCTGGTTGAACAGGTCAAGGACGATTTCTTCGTTGGTTTCATCCAGGTTGCCCGTGGGCTCGTCGGCGAGGACGAGCTTGGGGTAGTTGATGAGGGCGCGGGCCACGCACACGCGCTGCTGTTCGCCGCCGGAGAGCTGGCGGGGCAGGTGGGTGGCGCGGTCGGCGAGGCCGACGCGGTCGAGGGCCTCGAGGGCTTCCTTCTCGTCGGGCATCGAGTGGTAGTACTGCGCGACCATGATGTTCTCGAGGGCCGTGAGGTGGCCGATGAGGTGGAACTGCTGGAACACGAGGCCAATCGTGCGGCAGCGCACCTCGGTGAGTTCGTCGGCGGTCAGGTCGGAAATGTCGTGCCCGTCAAGCATGACGGTGCCTGTGGTGGCGGTGTCCATGGCGCCGACGATGTTCATGAGGGTCGTCTTACCGGAGCCCGAGGGGCCGACGATGGAGACCCACTGGCCGCGCGGGATCTCGAGGGAGACGTTGTCGAGCGCGTGCAGGTCGCCGTAGATCTTGGAGACGCCCTCGAGGGTGAGCAGCGCGTCCGTGGTGGCCGACGAGGCCTGGGGGGCGGTGGAGGTGGTCATGGTGACTCTCATTCTCCGCGCAGGACGAGCGCGGGGTCGACGGCCAGTGCGCGGCGCACGGGCGGGAGACAGGCGAGGACGGCGATGAGGATCGAGCAGGCGATCGTGCCGAGGAGGATCACGGGGTGCAGGGAGATCGATCGGTGGAACACGGAGGTGGAGATGAGGACGGCGAGGCCGTAGCCGGCCCCGGCACCCAGAACGCCTCCGATGAACCCGAGCATGACGCCTTCACCCATGAACTCGCGGGTGATGGAGCGGCCGGTCGCACCCAGGGCCTTGCGCAGGCCGATCTCGTTGCGGCGCTCGGTGACGACGGCGATCATCGTGGTGGACACGCCGATCATAGTCAGCGCGAGCACGATGACGGTGATGACGATGAGCAGGGAGCGCAGCATCGCCAGCACGCCCGTGTCGGACTGGGCGAGGCGGCGCACGGTCTGGGCGTGAATGTCGGGGTTCGCGGCGTTCATCGCGTCGGCGATGGCGCTGAGCTGGTCGCCTTCCAGGGCGATCGAGTACTCAGCGAGCGACACGGCGTCGGTCTGCCCGGTCAGCGTGCTCATGTCCTGGGTGGACATGTACACGTAGCCGTCTTCGTTGCCGCCGGTCTTGAGGATGCCGGACACGGTCAGGGTGACGGTACGCGGATCGACCTTGAGGGCCGAGGCCTGCGCCCCCGACTGGGCGGCGGCCTTCGAGGACGCACTCGCGTCCAGCTGGCTGACCGTCATCGTGTCACCGGCCTTCACGTCGATCGTCGAGGCGATCTGCTCACCGACGAGGATCTGACCCGTCGCAGCGGGCCATTCCCCGTCCACGTACCAGTACGGGTTCATGGCATGCACGGCGTTCAGGTCCGCGCCACCCGCGACGTACGGCTGGTCGTTAATCGTGACCGTCTCGTAGTCGAAGGACGCGGATCCGACCAGAGCGCTCGCGGGTACCTGGGCGGTCGCGGCGGCCACGGCCTCGTCGGTCATGGGCACCTCCCCGGCGGGGGTGACGACGAGGTTGGCGCCGTAGGAGCGGATCTCTCGGGCCATCTGCGCGGGCACGTCGACCGCGATCGTCACGAGGCCGGACAGCGTGGTCGCTCCGATGGCGACGGCGAGGATCGCGATGAGGACGCGGGAGCGTCGGCGCAGGATGGAGGAGATAACCATCCGCCAGAACATTGCTCGTCTGGACATGGGCATCACCTTCCGTGCAGGACTTCAGCCGCGTTGAGGCGCAGCAGGTAGCGGATCGCCGGGATGGAGGCTCCCAGGACGACGAGGATCACGAGGACGGCGACGAGACCGACGACGACGGGCACGAACGCGACCGAGGAGTGGAACACCATGAAACCGATCGCCTGCGCGAGCGCGAGGCCTCCGCCGTAGCCGAAGACCCCGCCGACCAGGCCGACGATGATCGTCTCCGTCAGGAACAGCGAGATGATCTGTTTATCTTTCGCGCCCACGGCCTTCATGAGGCCGATTTCGCTGGAGCGCTCCATGACGCCCGCGGTCACCAGGTTCGCGATGGCCAGGGCCGAGGCAATGAGCGCCAGGACGGTCACGAGGACCATGAGCAGCTGGGTCTTCTCCAGGATCGTACCTTCGGACTCGGCGACCTGGCGGACCGGGCGAGCCACGGAGTCCGTCATGACTTCCTCGATCTGGTAGGCGATCGAGGAGACGTAGGCGGTGCAGTACCAAGTTTCCTTCTCGGACACGCTCAGCGAGTTCGGGTTCTTCGCGGCCTTGCGCGCCAGGTCGTTGTCGGGCGTGGTCAGGGCGGAGACCTCGACGCTGCCGACGACGCCCTCACGCTCGAGGAGCTCCTGGGCTTGCGCCAGCTGAATGTACACGCCGCGGTCGGCGTCGTCGCCACTGGTGAGGATGCCGCGCACCGTGAACTCGCGCGTGATTCCCTCGCGGGTCAGGGTGAAGGTGTCGCCAACGCCGAGGCCGTGGGCGGCCGCGTAGGTGGTGCCGACGAGGGCGCCGCTCTCGTCGTCGTCCGCGGGCCACGACCCCTCGATGCCCCACCAGCCGCGCAGCTTGTCGAGGCCGGTTTCAACGCTCTCGCCGGTGGCCAGCTCGAGGTGGTGGCTGAACCAGGTGCCGGTCGTGGGCACGTGCTCGCCGCTCCCGTCCGTGACGGACACGCTCAGCAGGGGCGTGAAGTCGAGGATGTTGTAGGTCCAGAAGATCGTCTTGATGTTGCCGAGCTCGTCCTCGCGCAGGTAGGAACGGGACTCGGTGGCCTCGCCCGTGGAGTAGAGGTCGTCGAGGACGGCCGCACCCTGGGGGCGCACGACGATGTTGGCGCCGTAGGACTTGAGTTCCTGGTTGACCTTGTCGCCCACGTTGAACATGACGGAGAGCATGGACGTGGCGACGCAGGCGCCCAGGGCGACGGTCAGGGCGATCATCAGGTGGCGGTTACCGCGCCTCGTGAGGGCGCCGCGCAGCATTCGGAAGAACACGCGATCCCCTTACTTCGCGAAGATGGAGGCCGAGGCTTCGAGAGCCGAGATCGGCACGGTCAGCGTGCCGTTGGAGACCTTGTAGTCAATGGGGATCGGGTTGCAGCCGCCCTTAAAGCCGATGGTCGCGATGTTCATCGCCACTTCACACAGCTTGCAGATGACCTTACCGTCCTTCTCGTAGTAGCCGGTGGGGCCGCAGATATCGCACGCGTCCAAGCCCACGCCGAAGGAGGAGCCGGACTTCTGGATGACGATGAAGCGCACCTTCACGCCGCCCGAGGTCGTGTACTCGTAGCGGTGCAGGTGGCCGTCGGAAATGTCGGCCAGATTGACGCTCACCTGGTCGTCGACGACGCTGAACGACTCGGGCGCGGACAGCTCGATTTCTTGGCTACCGTATGCAACGCCGACGGTGATCAGCAGCGCGCCACACAGGTAGCCGAGGGCTGCGGTGCCCGCCATGGACTTGTACAGGCGCGAGCGTGCGCGGCCCAGGCGCCCCTCGGCCGGGTTGGCTCCCACGGTCGGGATGGAGCGCGAGGCCAGCCAGGTCAGCACAACGACGGCGCACAGGGCCAGGCCTGCGGCAAGCGTGAAGACGGCCTCGTGGTTAATGAACCAGGAGATAGTGTTCCACGCGCCCTTGGGGATCGAGATCCAGCGCTTGGCCTTGAGGATGCGCACGATCATCAGGGAGTGGTTGGCCAGCAGCGAGACCATGATGAAGGCCGCCGGCCACACGCGGTTATTCCACGCGCACAGGCGGTAGGACACCCACGCCACGAAGCAGACGAGCAGCCAGGCCAGCGTGTACCCGAGGACCGCGAGGACAACCTGGCTGGAGTAGATTGCAACGCCGCCCGAGAGCATCATGACAGCCTGGTTCATGGCTGTGGGCACGGCACGGAACAGGACGGCCGCAATGTAGAGGGCACCGACAATGCGCAGGAGGGTATCACCGCTCACCGCGGCCTCCATCGACGAGGCCGCCCGGGCCTCGTCGTCACCGTTGCCGGGCAGGAGAGAGCGAACGCGGCGCGAACGCAGCGCGACCAGCGCGAGGAAGAGCAGCGCGAGAACAACCGCCGCGGGAAGCGTGAACAGGCCGACGGTCTGACGGTTCACGGCCTTGGGGGCCTCAATGTTAATGACCGTCAGGACCAGGGAGGAGATCATGCCCAGGCCGATACCGGCCCACACCGCCGCCGACCGCGCCTTCTTACCGCGGCGACCGTGCCCGGCGGCCGGCATAAAGCGGATGACGGCACCGACAGCAAGCATCGTCAACAGCAACGTCAAGGTTGCTTCGCTCATCTGCTGAAGCATTGGCTTTCCTCCCGAAATTAAGGTTCACCGAAGTCGGGTGACTCCGGCGTCAAGTCTAGTCCCCTCACGGGGTGAGGGCCGAGGCCAGCAGTCCCAGAAAGGAACCACTGCCTCGGCCCCGCAAAGCGTGAGCGTCGATCACCAGGAAACGGCCGTGGGGTCCCACTGCCAATCCGGGAACTCGGCGACGAGCGGCTCGGTCCAGAAGCGACCCTCAACACCCGTGGTCTTGTCGGTGTGCAGCAGCCAGCCCGTGGGCGGCTTGATCGAGAAGGTCACGTCGTAGGTGCCGGCGTCGAGCTTGGGCAGGTTCAGGCCGTAGTGCGGGCCGTCGGACGCGTTCATCGGCATGAGCGTGCCCTCCTGGACGGTCGCGCCGGACTTGTCCTTGATCGCGTAGTCGACGGTCAGGCCGGGGATGAAGTCGCCCGCACCGAAGCCGAGCTTGTTGTCGGCGGCGGCGGAGATGTCGGCTTCAATGTGCATCGAGGACTCGGCTGCCGGGGTGCCCACGGCGGGCTCCATCTCGACGGGCTGGAAGTAGACGCCACCCACGACGAGCGGGCCGACGTGAACTTCGTCACCGAGGGGCTGCTCTTCGAAGCCAGCGTCCTCACCGGGAGCGGGGGCGTTCGAGGAGTCAGCCGAGGCCGAGGCCGTGGGCTTCTCCTCGCTGGAGGACGAGGAGGAGTTGTTGGAGCAGGCCGCCAGAGTGCCTGCGAGGGCCAGCGTGGCCAGGGCCGCGCCGACGCGGAACAGAGAGCGCTTCATGTGATGATCTCCTGTGCGTGTTGGTTGGGTGAAAAGTCGGTGTCGCTCGACTGCTGTCATTCCTCGGCCCGCGACTGGGCGGCGGCCTCGCGGGCGAGGCGAGCTTTTCCGAAGAAGTAGAGACCGACAATGATGGCGAGAACGATGGCTTGCGCGGCCAGGTTCTCCACTCGGGGGTAGATCCCCAAGAGGTCAATGGTGGGGAAGCCGGAGATGGGCGTCAGGGACACGACGTCCGCCTCCTGAAGCTCCCCAATACCAGAACCCGTGAACGTGAAGGCCATGAAGGCCATCAGCAGCGAGGTAATGGTGAAGAAGGGGCGCAGCGGGATGCGGACCGCCGCGAACTGGATGAGCAGGTAGATGATGACCAGGGCCACGAGGCCGACCGCCAGGCCGATCCACACGTAGTGGACCTTGTCGCCCGCAGCGGCGACGATCGGGACGTAGAAGAGGATCGTCTCCGCACCCTCGCGCAGCACCGCGAGGAAGGAAATGAAGGCCAGGCCCAGCAGGGAGCCGCTGCTCAGCGAGGCGTCCGTCTGCTTCTTGATGTACTCGTCCCACGCCTTGTTGGAGGACTTGTTGATCATCCAGTTGGAGACCCAGATCAGCATGACGACCGCGAAGAGCGCCGCGAAGCCCTCCAGGAGCTCCTGGTTCGCGCCCGCCAGGGAGGTGACGTAGCTGAAGAGGAAGGCCAGACCGATGGACAGGCCGAAGGCGAGCGCCACGCCGCCCCACACGATGGGGGTCTTGTTCTTGTGGCCGGCCTTGGCCAGGTAGGCCAGGACCGCGGCGACGACGAGGATTGCCTCCATGCCCTCACGCAGGATCACGAGGAGGGAGGGCAGGAACTGGGCGATCCACGGGGAGGTGCCCGCGCTGTCAGTGGTCTTGTCAGCGGCCTTGCCGGTGTAGCCGTCGAGGCTATTGGCGTCCTCGCGAATGTAGTTCGTCAGCGTCGAAAGGTGCTGGTCGACCGCCGCCGAGTCGTCGTCGCTCATGGCCTTCTTCAGGAGGGAGAACTCCATCTCCACCTGCGAGACACGCGAGCCGGAGATGCGGCTCATGACCTGCTTCTCCATGCCGGTGATCTCGTAGTGCTTGTAGTAGGCCTCGTTGACCTTATCCTTACCGGCTTTGGCGTCGCCGCCCTTATAGGCGTTGGCGCCGTCCTGAAGGATGCCGTTGATGGTCTTGGCGACCTCACCCCACGCGCCGGGGCTGTAATCATCCGACGAGGCCTGGGCTGCCGACCCAGGGGCCACGCCATCCAGGGAGGCGCCGTCCTCAACCATGTACTGCTTGAGGGTTGTGGCGTGACTGTCGACGCCCGCATTGTCGCCGTCACTCATGGCCTTCTTCAGGAGCGAGAACTCCATCTCCACCTGGGAGACGCGCGAGCCGGAGATGCGGGCCATGACCTGCTTCTCCATGCCGGTGATCTCGTAGTGCTTGTAGTAGGCGTCGTTGACCTTGTCCTTACCGCCCTTAGCGTCGCCCGCCTTGAAGGTGGACACGCCTTCGTCGATCAGGCCATTGATCGTGGTCGAAACATCGCTCCACGTCTGATCTGCGGCGCGCGAGGGCGAGGCGAACATCGCCACGGCCAGAGCCGCCATCACGGCGACGATAAGAACGCGACTCAGTCGCTGACCAACACTGAGTGCGTGAGCGCGAATACTGAGTGCGTGAGCGCGAATACTGAGTGCGTGAGCGCGAAGCACTGCCACCACTTGCCTCCTGACGATCCGACGTTGAGGTAACGTCGGGATGATGGAATTCCTAACCATTGAGCGTAGCCACATCTCACCCAGGTGGAAAGTAGTCCGTTTAGGTCGTCCTAAATTGTGATCATGCTGTGACAGTGTTTAGCGCGCGGACTTATCCACATTGGAGGACTAAGGGCCTAGGATTGTCGCTTGCTGACGCAATGCCATAAAAATGGTCTACCATCAGGCGAAACACCAAGATTCACGCAGGCACAGACGGGTACACCCCACGCACACATGCGTATGTTTCAAATTCTGTCAAAATACTTGGGCAGCACGATTGACGACAGGAAGCGGATCCTACTCATGGCAACAGACCCGAATACACAACCCCTGAGCGCGACGGCGAATTCTGCCGTGACAAGCGCAGGCCCGCAGGGCCCTGTGCCCACCGCTCCCCACCCCCTGGCCAACGCGGCGGTAGCGGGCGAGGTGGCCCCGGCCTCGTCCCCGGCACGACCCGCCCGCGCCGAGTGGGTGCGCATCGCGATCTTCGGGATCCCATACGCGTCGTTTTTCCTGCTCGACATCATCCCGACATCGATCTTCCCCGAGTCATGGAACGCCACCCTCGTCAACGTAATACTCGACTCGATTTTCCTGGTGTTGGCGCTTGCATTTTTTGGACGCGAGTTCCTTTCCGCATTCTCGTACCTGCATAGGCACCCCGTGCGCAAGATTGCGTTTCTCTTTGGCCTGTGGTTCCTGGCCACCATGGTCCAAGGCGCTATACGCCTCTCGATCTACGGCACGAACCCGCCGGTCGCACAGAACCAGCAGGGGGTTGTCAGCGCACTATCAGACAGCGCTCTCGGCCTCACATTCGCGTTTTTCGTTGCAATTGGCATGCCCTTGGTTGAGGAGATCTTCTACCGCCACATCCTGATCGGCAAGCTGAGCCCGTACGCACCTACTTGGCTTCTCGGATCAATCTCCGCATTCCTCTTCGCCTACATGCACTGCCACGAGTGGCAAGACATGACCATGTACCTGCCCGTCGGCATCATCTTGACGCTCGTGTACATCAAGTCGGGCAAGAACATTACCTACTCGTGGCTGTACCACGCGATCAACAACTCGATCATGGTGGCTTTCATTTTCCTTGTTCCAACGCTGCCGCAGAACGCCTGATTGTTGGTTGCGGTAGCGCCCCGCCCGGCCTCGGGCGGGGCGCTGCTGTACGCACGCGCAAGTACAACCAGCCGCACATGACGCCCAACCGCGTACGCGCTACACTCAGTCGGCCACGCGCTGCACCCGACCGCCACGCGCTGCACCCAGCCGTCGCGCTCAAGCCGACAGCTGGCAGCCGGGGCCCATCATCTGCACGTTAAGACGCCAAGTTGTCTACCCGAACCCGTTAATGCGCACGTTAACCCACCTAGTGGAGTATGGGCGGCGGCGCCCAGCTGCCAGACCCACGGCGCGAAGAAACTCGCCCAGCGCGGCCCCTCCAGTGGCATTTCCACGAAAAAACTCGCCCAGCACGGCGCAAAAACGCCGAATTTGGGGTGTTTTGAGTGCGCTGGGCGAACTTTTTCGCGCTCGCACCCACACCAGGCCGAGCAGGGCGACAAATATCGCGCACAGCACGCAGAAACGCGGCGACATTGAAACCAACACCACCACCGCTCACCCCCAACAAAGGACCACTGAAACCGCCATCACCTCTGCGCCCAAAAAATGCACCAAAAACACCCATTTCCCACCCGCAAAGGCGATAACGGTTTCAATCCCACACAGGCACAAGCAAGCAAAGGCGACGATGGTTTCAATCCCACTCAGACACAAGCAAGCAAAGGCGAACGCGGTTTCAGGCCACCGGGCCACCTCGCCTGCAGCACCCACACGCGGCGCCCGTGGGCGGCGGAACCAGGACGGCATCAAGACGACACGACAAGCCGCCAATCAACAACCCAGCCCCACTGGTGTCGAGAACACCGGCAATGCCTGACTGCGGCGCCCGTGGGCGGTGGATCCTGGCCGGGCTTCGAGACGACGCGCCGAGCGAAGCTCGCGGCGCGGACGGCTCGCGGGCGGGCCAACGCCCACCGGCACGCACAGCGGCTGGGCCCGACGATATGCGTGTAGGCACCGCCGCCCAGGCGCATGTCGAGGGGTTTACGTGCGTATCAAGGGGTTAACGCGCATGTTCTAGGGCTTAGGTGCGAACAACACGCTACGCCAGGCACCGTTGTGCCCACATCGCAGACTAGCTCGGCACATAACGAAACGAGGCCGCGACCGGTTGCCCGGCCACGGCCTCGTCACGCTCACGCAGCGCCGTTCACAACAGCGCCGCCAGCAATCAGGCGGTCATGTCCACGTGATCCTCGACCGCGGCGCGGCCAGCCTCGAGGCGGGCGACGGGGACGCGGAACGGGGAGCAGGAGACGTAGTCGAGGCCCACGTTATGGAAGAAGTGGATCGACTGCGGGTCGCCACCGTGCTCGCCACACACGCCGAGCTTAATGTTCGGCTTGGTGGAGCGGGCGCGGCGCACGCCTTCGGAGACCAGGGTGCCCACGCCGTGGACGTCGATGGACTCGAAGGGGGAGACGCCGAAGATGCCGGCCTCGATGTACTGCGGGAAGAACACGCCTTCGACGTCGTCGCGCGAGAAGCCCCACACGGTCTGCGTCAGGTCGTTGGTACCGAAGGAGAAGAAGTCGGCTTCCTCGGCCAGGTCCTCGGCCGTCATGGCGGCGCGCGGCAGCTCGATCATGGCGCCGATGGAGACGCCGGACAGGTCGACGCCGCGGGAGGAGGCGACGGAAGCGATGATACCTTCGGCCTCTTCGCGCACGAGCTGGAGCTCACGCACGGAGCCGACGAGCGGAACCATGATCTCGGGGCGCGGGTCGAGGCCACGGCCCACGAGCTGCGCGGCCGCCTCGCACAGGGCGCGCATCTGCAGGGCAAACAGGCCGGGCAGATAGATGCCCAGGCGCACGCCGCGCAGGCCCAGCATGGGGTTCTGCTCGTGCATGCGGCGAACCTCGATGAGCATGGCCTCGTCGGCGGGGTCGAGGGTGCCGGTGGCCTTACCGACGGCAACCTTGGTCTCCAGCTCGATGAGGGCGGGCATGAACTCGTGGAGCGGCGGGTCGATGAGGCGCACGGTCATCGACTTGCCGTCCATGACCTCGAGCATCTCAAGGAAGTCCTGCTTCTGCAGCTTCTCGAGCTCGTCGAAGGCCGCCTGGCGCTCGTCGGACTCGGGGGCGGAGAGGATGGCGCGCTCGACGAGCGGGCGGCGCTCGCCCAGGAACATGTGTTCGGTGCGGCACAGGCCGATGCCCTCGGCACCGAACTCGATGGCGCGCGTGGAGTCGAGGGGGGTGTCGGCGTTGGCGCGCACGCGCAGGCGGCGGACCTTGTCGGCGTGGGACAGGAGCTTGTCGACGGCTTCGACGAGCTCGCGGGTGCCCTCGTCTTCGCCGGCGGCGGCGAGGCCGGCCTCGAGGCCCTCAGCGAGGTAGGTGGTGACGGGCGAGTCGGTCACGGGGACCTCGCCGCGGAAGATTTCGCCGGTCTGGCCGTCGATAGCGATGGTGTCGTCGGCGGTCAGGACGAGGTCACCGATGGTGACGGTGCCGGCAGCTTCATCGATAACGAGGGACTCGGCGCCACACACGCAGGTCTTGCCCATGCCGCGGGCGACGACGGCGGCATGCGAGGTCTTACCGCCGCGCGCGGTGAGGACACCCTCGGCGGCGACCATGCCGGGCAGGTCGTCGGGGTTGGTCTCGCGGCGCACGAGGACGGTCTTGACGCCTTCGCTGGCGGCCTCGATGGCCTGGGCGTTGTTGAAGGCGATCTTGCCGACGGCGGCACCCGGGGAGGCAGCCATGCCGCGAGCGATAAGGTCCTTGTCGGCCTTCGCGTCGAACTGGGGGAACATCAGCTGGGTGAGCTGGTCGCCGGTGACGCGGCCCAGGGCCTCGTCGCGGGTGATGAGCTTTTCGCCGAGGAGCTGGGTGGCGATACGGAACGCGGCGGCGGCGGTGCGCTTGCCGACGCGGGTCTGGAGCATCCACAGCTTGCCGCGCTCGACCGTGAACTCAATGTCGCACATGTCGCGGTAGTGGGTCTCGAGCTTACGCATGATGGAGCGCAGCTCGTCGTAGACGGGCTTGTTGATCTCCTTCAGGGCGGACAGCGGCAGCGTGTTGCGGATGCCGGCGACGACGTCCTCGCCCTGCGCGTTCTCCAGGTAGTCGCCGTAGACGCCGGAGTGGCCGGAGGAGGGGTCGCGGGTGAAGCAGACGCCGGTGCCGGAGTTCTCGCCCATGTTGCCGAACACCATGGTGCAGATGTTGACGGCGGTGCCCAGGTCGTGGGGGATGCGCTCACGGCGACGGTAGATGCGGGCGCGCTCGGTGTTCCAGGAGCGGAACACGGCCTCGATGCCCATGTCCATCTGGGTGCGGGGATCCTGCGGGAAGTCGTTGCCGGTCTGTTCCTTGACGATGCCCTTGAACGTCTCGACGAGGCCCTTGAGGTCTTCCGCGGTCAGCTCGGTGTCGCCCTTGACGCCACGCTCGGCCTTGAGGTTGTCGAGGGCGCCGGAGAACAGGTCACCGTCGATGTCGAGGACGGTCTTGCCGAACATCTGGATGAGGCGGCGGTAGGAGTCCCACGCGAAGCGCTCGTTACCGCTAACGGCTGCGAGGCCGAGGACCGACTCATCGTTGAGGCCGATGTTCAGGACGGTTTCCATCATGCCGGGCATGGAGAACTTGGCGCCGCTTCGCACGGAGACGAGGAGCGGGTCGGCGGGGTCGCCCAGGTGGCGACCCATCTGGTCTTCGACGCCGCGCAGGGCGGTGGTGACCTCGGTGGCAAGCGACTCGGGAACCGTCGACTCCTTGAGGTATGCGCGGCACGCCTCGGTGGTGATCGTGAAGCCGGGGGGAACGGGCAGACCGAGCTTCGTCATCTCGGCGAGGTTGGCTCCCTTTCCTCCGAGGAGGTCCTTCATGGACTTGTCGCCCTCGGAGAAGTCGTATACGTACTTGACCATCGTGGTTCTCAACTTCCTTGTATGCGATGTCCGGCCCACCGGTGGGCCGCTACCAGAGGTAAGGATACACACATCAAGGGACCTAGGTCACCTCAAGGCGCCCCGCCGTATGATTGTCCTTACATATACGCAAGGCAGACGAGGCCGGGGCAGCCACTCGCTCCCCACTCCCCCGCGCAACACATAGAAAAATACTGGTGGGGCAGGCCGCCAGGCCCACCCCACCAGCATCGATAAGCGATGTCAGCGCACGCGGAACTCGATCGTGGTTCCCTCACCCACATCGATGAGGTCGCCGTCGTTCAGGGCGATCGTCACCATGGGGGTAACGTCCTGGAACGAGCCGTCGGCGTGACGCAGAACGGTGCCGTTCGCGCTGCCCAGGTCCATGAGGGCCCAGGAACCGGGCGTCGTCATCATGACGGCGCAGTGCGAGCGGGAAATCTCGGTCTCGGGGCTGGGCACGCGCAGGACCGTGGCCACGGGGCGGCCGGTCAGTGCGCGGGCATCGGGGTCGCGGCCGATGACGACGTCGCGGGAGACCTCGACGGGCACGGTGCCGCCGTGAATCAGGAAGGCGACGGGGGCAGCGGGCCCGGAGTTCGCGGGGGCGAGGCGCAGGATGGTCGCCTCAGTGTCGGTCTCGGCGCCCAGGTCGGCCAGACCCTCGGCGCTCATGGCCTCGGGGATGGCGGGGGGTTCAGCGACAGGAGGCTCAGCAACAACCTCGGACGAGGCCGGGGTGCCGGACTCGTCGAAACCGCCCTGGCGCTCGGCGGACTCGGCGGTGTCGACCGGCGCCTCCTCGGCGTCGGCGACGACGTAGAGCTCACCGGAGGGCTGCTCGGCTTCCTTCGCGGGCGCCTCCTCGGGGGGCTCCTCGACGTGCTCGGCGGCGGCCTCGGGAACCTCCTCGGCGTTCGGGGTGCGCGAGGCCGAGCTCAGCGAGATCGGGCCGTTGCTGGTCGCGGCGAGGAACTGTGCCTCGACGGCGGTCAGGTCCACGGACGACGTGCGCGTGGAGGGCTCCGGCAGCTCCTCGCGGGCATCGCGACGCGCGCGGCGCTCGTGGTCCGGAATGTCGGGGTTGATGAGGAAGCCCATCGTGTCGACGGGCATCGAGGCGAGGGCCTCAACCTCGTCGAGCGCGCGACCGATGCGGATCTCGCCAGCCTCGACGCGGTCGGCAGCGGGCACCATCCACGTGACCTCGTCGCCGTCAATGATGGTGGCCTCGAAGGTCTGCCACTCGCCGGGGTTGAAGGGCCATGCCCAGATCGGATCGGTCCAGACCTGCTCGGTGATCTGACCGGCGGCGCGCATGCGCAGCTGGATGTTGCCGAGGACCGTCAGGTAGGGCTGCTCACCGGCGCAGTCCAGCAGGAGGGCATCGCCCTTCTCAGCCTGGACGTGGGACAGCCACGCCTGGGTGTCGGCGCGTCCCCACACCACGTCGGCCGCGGAGTCCGCGAAGTCGAGCGGAACCAGCGCCGCGCCGAGGGGACCCGTGACGAGCATCGCGCCCTGCCCGCGGCACAGGAAGCGTCCAATCTGAAGCATCAGTTACTGCCTTCTCTACGAGGGACCCGGCGAGCGGTCTCAATCGACGCCAGACGTACTGGTTGAATCATCCGATTCATGACATTCGATGTCAATGTTACTCGTGATTTGGTTCCTGCGTAAACTACAACGGCGGTCGTATTGTCCCGTGTTCCCTTCTCCAACGAGGCGCGCACGAGTCTGTCGGCCGTCCCCTGCGGGCCGTCACCGGCCGCAACAACCGCATGAATCTGCGAATCGCTCAGAACGCCGTGCACCCCATCTGTACAGATGACGGCCCGATCGCCTTCTTCCAGCGGCATGATTGTGTAGTCGGCTTTCACACTTCCGGTCTGTCCGGCACCCAGGGCCTTCGTCACAACATTCGCGGGAGGGATCACACGGGGCGCCCCGGAGGTGGCCGCGAGGTCGCGCGCCTCCTGCAGCGCCGAGTGATCGTGCGTGAGCTGTCGGATGCCCCCGCCGCCCACGACATAGGCGCGCGAGTCACCCACGTTAAATGAGAGCCAGTAGGGCCCCTCGGCTGTGCGCAGCACCATGAGCCCCGACAGCGTGGTGCCGGGAGCGCTCATCGGATTGTCGGCGGGTGCCAGCGACGCAACGGCGTTGGCTGCCGCGTCGATCGCGACAGACAGGTCCACCAGGTCAACGGGGCGATTCCCGAGGCGATCCGAGCTCAGAAACTCCTGCAGGGTAATAACGGCCTTCGACGAGGCCTGGGCCCCACCCAGGTGGCCACCCATCCCATCGGCGACGGCGAAGACCGGAGGAACCGCCAGCCAGGAATCCTCGTTCTCGGAGCGGACCGGACCAATATCGGTCGAGGCGCCCCATCGAACTGCGGGCCGTTCCGCGTGTTCCTCTAGAGACATGAGCCTTCATCCTTTAGCTGCGTTGAGCGCGAGGGACTGCGCGCGATACTAACCATTTTACACCCGACGTGACCAGGGCCTCGCCTGAGGACAGTGCAGAGCGGGCGAAAAAAGCAAACCGATTGACCGCTGTGCGTCACGGGGCCTCCACGCAGGCCTGCACCGGGTCGGACATGCGACCGGACGAGCTCGACACGGTCGTGATCTCAATGCAGTTCTGCCCGCTCGCGCCGTCGACCGTCACGCTCGTCGACTCCACGCGACCGCGCGACGTGCCGACAGCTCCCGACCCCTCGTAGGCGTACAGGATGTCCTGGGGCGCGGGCCCCTCGGGAGCGGTCCACGTCCAGGTCACCATTCCGTCGGTGTACTCCCCGGACAGGCCCGACACCTGCGGGGGAGCCGCGCCCAACGCGTCACCGGGAGCCGAGGAGGCGCTCGTCGTCTCGGGTGCGGGAGAAATGCGCGTAAAAGAACCCTGGCCGCGCAACATTCCCACGATGAGGCCGGCCGCGATCACCGCAGCCAGCAGCGCGAGGAGCACGCCAGCGACCGGGGACATCCCCGTTTTGGCCGCCGAGGGATCCTCAACGACGCGACGAGCCGACGCCTCGTCCGCAGATCGGTCGATCTTCCACGAGTCCGCAACCGCCTCGACGCCACCCGAGCCAGCCCCGCCCTCGAAGGAGTACGAGTGCGAACGCAGGCGCGTCTTATCCGGATCGATGACGGGAGCGCCGCGCAGGCGCGTCTTCTGGTCGCCCACGGTGGGAGCCGAGGCCTTGGAACGCTTCTCCTTGATCTCCATCTCGGTGCGCGGCAGACCCAGTTCCTTCTGGACGCGTTGCAGGCCCTGACCAAACTCCATCGCCGAGGGCGTGCGCTCAGCCGGGTCGATCGTCATGGCGGCACGCAGCACCCGCTCCAGCTCCGCCGGGGCATCCGCACGCCCGAGGCCACGCATGCGTCCGCGCTGCACGCGGTTCGCGATCGACGCCGCCGAATTGTCGCCGATCGGATCCTCAAAGGGGCTGCGCCCCGTCACGAAGGTCCACGTTGTCGCAGCCAGCGCCCACACGTCCTGCAGAGGCGAGGCCGGGGAATTCACGTCCTGCTGCTCCGGGGGCGCCCACAGCACCGAGAAGCCGTCGAAGGCGCCAACCTCCAGCTGACCCACCTTCGAGGCGACACCGAAGTCCGCGAGCACCGGCTTCCCGTAGGAGTCCAGCATGATGTTCGACGGCTTAATGTCACGATGCACGTAGCCCTGGCGGTGAAACATCTCCACGCCGCCACTGATCTTGATCATGGTCTCGAGGGCCTTATCGAGCGACATCGGGCGTGCACGCACCTGCGTGAGCAGGTCAGCCACCGGGCAATACTCCATGATCAGGTACGCGCGACCGTCGCTCGTCGTACCCACACCGTGCAGCTCGACGACCGAGGGGTGCCCGGCGAGCAGAGTCATCGCGTCGGCCTCGCGGTGCAGTTCCTTCGTGCCGCGCTCATCGCCCAGCGTGCGCACGACCTTGATGGCCACGTCACGGCTCGGCAGCTCTTGACGGTAGAGGAAGACATCGGCGAAGCCGCCCTGACCGAGCGGGCGCACCCATCGGAAGCCGGGAATATCAGGGCCCTTCAAGCCCACAACCGGGGGTGTCAACGATCCTCCTCCTCGTTCATCGTGCGCGCGATTGACGCGCTCAGGCGCAGCTTACGGCGCATGCGCAGGCTGCGCAGTGACAGCGCGCGGCGAATACGGGCGAAGAATCCGGTGCGCTTGCTCACCTGGGCGCGCAGGGCACCCACCTGCTCCCACGCGTCGCGCGCGCGGTCACGGGAGGCGCCGTTGGACGCGAAGTTCGCGACGTCCGCGTAGCGCGCGATCACAACGGGGGCAGGCACATCGTCACCGAAGCGGCTCCAGCCGTCGATCACGTAGCGGCCCTTGCTGGCCTGGGCCTCGTCGATTTCCACGGAGTCCGTCGACCCGTCGTCACCGTGGCGCACCTCGCCCGTCACCAGCGTGAAGGGGTCGCCCGGGTCCTCGCCGAGGTCCCACTGCGAGGCCAGCGACCAGGCGGTCTCCTGCCTGGTGCGTCCCACGTCGATACGCAGGCCCGAGTCCGCGGCGAGGTCGACGACCTCGTCCCACGAGCCAACGAGCGCCTGGGTGGCCGCAGCGCGGCGGCGACGCCTCCGGCGGCCCGCCTTGTAGAGCAGGATGAGCAGCGGGGGGAGTAACAGGAGCAGGAAACCACCCGCGATGCCGCCGACGACGCCCCACGGGAAGGGGGCGGCCGGAGGAGTCATCGGATCGGCGTTCTGGTCGCGCGTCGTGGGCGGCAGCTCGGCGGGAGCCTCCGGGGGCTCCGGCGGCTGCAGGACCTGCGGGCGCGGCACGGACCGAGGCTTGGGGACCTGCGTCTGCGGCGTGTGGTCGCGCGGCGGCGTCGGATCGAAGACGACCCAGTTGCCGCCCGCGAACTCGACCTCGACCCACGCGCGAATGTCGGAGCCGCGCAGCGTCGCGCCGCCGCCCTGGGAGCCGCCCTCCGGGTAGGCGCCCATGACGACGCGCGCGTTAATGCCCAGCTGGTGCAGCATCAGTGCCATCAGCGCCGTGTACTGTTGGTCGTCACCGATGAGGTTGTTGTCGTCGGAGAGCATGCGCTCAAGGCGGTCGGCGCGCACGCCGGGGCGCGAGAACTGCGTGTTCTCGTTGAGATAGAAGCCGTTCGTGGACAGATAGTGCTCGATCGCGCGCGCGGCGGCCAGCGCAGTCGACGCGTTCTGCGTGATCTCGGCGGCCTTCGTCGCGATGGCCTCGGGAACGTTGGTATCCGCCATCGTGAAGAGCGCGACCGCCAGGGTCGCCACGTCCTCGTCGCGCACGGGGGCCGTGAAGGTGGTCGTCACGGAGTAGCTCATTGTCCCCGCGGGGCCGGTCGTCAGCGCGGCGTTCGACCACGTGTCGACGAACAGTCCTTCCTTCTGGGCGCTCGCGGCCGCGCCCGTGAAGGTGATCTGCGAGGGCTCCCCCAGGACGGGCACCCACGGACCGGACATGCCGGTGGTCTCCACCGTGACGATGGAGGTGCCCTCGGGGCGGCCCGGAATCGTCGTCTCGACCGGAATGTAGCCGGTGTGCGCGTCGTCGCGCTTCTTCGTCATGCCGAAGGTCGTGCCGTCGTAGACGTCCATGGCGGCGATGCGCACGCGCTGATTCTCGGGCAGATCGGACACGGTCAGGAGGGTCTGGTCCTTCAGGTCCGTCGTGTAGTGGCGGAACGAGGCCATCGGCGAGGGATAGGCCTGAATGTCCAGGGGAGGCTGAACGAGGTCACGGCCGACGACGCGCGTCCCCGAGGCCCCCAAGTAGGACGCTGCGGGCAGCGCGATACCCACGGACATCGCGAGCACCGCAAGCGCACCCATGACTCGGGTCCATACGTAGACGGTCGAGCGGGACTGACGCCCGAGGGTGTTGTCCGCGCCGGGTGCGCTCGAGCGGCCCACGAGGACGTCCTGTCCCAGCGTGATGCGCTGATACTGCGCGGCGACCGCCCACCAGGCTGCCAGGAGCGCCCACCAGGTCAGCACCGCCCACAGGGGCAGGGTGTGGCGCGACAGTCCAAAGAAGACGGAGATGACGCCCATCAGGACGAGGGGGATGGAACCCAGGACCGCACGACCAAAGCGCGCAGTGATGATACCGGCGAGGAATGCCAGGACCAGGCCGCTCATCCACGGCACGAGGGCTGGGCCGGAGTAGACCGACACGGGGGCGGTCAGCGTCAGGAGGTCCTTCCACGCGCGGAAGGAGCCCAGGACCATGACCTGCAGCGTCTTGCCGGTCGGCAGGACACCGAAGAGGGCCTCGGAGCGCAGCGCGGCCGCGCTTCCGAGCAGGAAGTAGGTGGCCACAACGCTGAGCACGCTCGTGACGCCATCCCAGCGCCAGCGCGTCGAGACAGTGGACAGCGCGAGGCCGCAGGCGACGCCCGCACCCGCGGCGATTGCGCCCACTCCCCCACCGAAAACGGGCTCGAAGGCGGCGACGGGGCCGACGAAGAGCAGCGCGAGGATCAGGAGCGACCAGATCGGCAGGTGCGTGCGGTAGGTCGCGAAACGCTGCGTGATCGTCAGCAGGCGGTTGCGCGTCGTCTTGGGCTTGGGGGCCTCCGAGGGCTGCGCACCCGCGCCGCGATCACCCTTCTCGGTCGCGTCAGGGGCTTCTCCCACCGCACGGACGTGCGTCTCGTTGGCCTCGGGCTGTCCCTGTGACTCGATGCGCTGAGCGCGCGGCTTGGTGTTGACGTCGCTGCTCATGCCAGGCCTCCGGCAACGATGATGCGCGGCAGGTCGTCCAGCGTGGAGCAATCCAGCAGGATACCTCGGCCGAGGTCGCGGCGGGCGCGTTCATTCTCGGCACCGATACGGATGATGGAGACGGGCACGTCGATGGGTGCCAGGCGAGCCAGGTGGGCAGCCTCCACATCGGTGGTCTGCGGGCCGACGATGAGCGTCAGCGCGGAAACCCCGGGGCGCTGGGCCACGGCCTCGCGCACGCGCAGGGACAGGTCGGCGAAAGACTGGGACGAGACTTCGGAGAGCGCGTCCAGGAAGCGCATGGCGACCGTCGAGGGCAGCCACTGCTCCGTCGTCGTCACGGACACCGGGCGTGACTCGCGCAGGTTCGCCAGACCCAGGGAACCCGCGATCGACACGGCCGTCTCGAAGGACTCCTCGTCCCACGCGTTGCGGGAGGTATCCAAAACGATGACGTGGTGGGAGCGGTGTGTCTCCTCGTACTGGCGAACGATGAGCCTGCCCAGGCGCGCCGTGGACTGCCAGTGCACGGCACGGCGATCGTCGCCCGGCTCATAGTCGCGCAGCGCGTGGAAGGACACGTCGGAGCTGGACAGCTTGCCGGTAGGCACGCCCTCGACGTCCAGCTGGAAGCCGGTCGCGTCGAAAGGCATACGAATCGTGCGCGGGTGGACGTGCAAGACGACGGGCTCGTCCCAGAAACGCACGCGACGCAGCAGACCCAGGGCGTCGGAACGCACCGCACGCGCCGGCCCCACGTTGATGAGGCCCCGGTGACGCGAAGAGATGAGGAACATTTCCTCCCACTTGTCGCGGGCACCCAGCGGGGGCACCACGAATTCCCCCGTTCCCGAACCGATCGGCAGCTCGATGATGCCGGAACGAACAGGACGGGAGCGCTCGTTGCGAACCGAGATCTCTCCGACCGCCGTCTGGCCCGCGACGATGCGCTCGTTGGGCACGCGGATCGAGACGACGTGCGGGGGCTTCAAGGCGACGCGCATGGCCGCCAGGACCAGGGCGACGACTCCCGCGAGGGCGCACGCCAAAGCCTCGATCCACTCCAGGGCGGCCGCCAGGACCAGGGCCACCGAGATGAAGACGATCAGCGCCCACCCGCTGGGCGTGATAGCGCCCGCGAGTGCCTTGAAGGGGTGGACACGGCAGGCCTGCGCCCTGCGGGGCGAGACAATCGATGCTGTATCCGTGCGCATCCCCTCCATCGTCGTGACCGGTCGGAGAGTCAGACGCCGACCGCCGGCGCGGGCACCGACGTGAGGGCACGCTGGATGACGCCCTCGGAGGTCGCTCCAGAGAACGCAGCATCCGGGTCGACGATGATGCGGTGGGCCCACACCGGCACGGAGAGGGCCTTAATGTCGTCGGGCAGAACGAAGTTACGGCCCTGCGCGGCCGCCCACACGCGGGCGCAACGCACCATGCCGATGGCGCCGCGAGTCGAGACACCCAGCAGGGAGGATTCGTCGTCTCGGGTCGCCTCCGCCAGCGCGGCCACGTAGTCGAGGACGGCCCGGTCCGTGTGATTCGCTGAGGCCAGGGCAGACCAGGCGACAATGTCCCTGCCACTGACGAGGGGGCGAAGCTTCTTCGAGCGGTCGGGGGCTGCCGACCCATCGAGGACGTCAATCATGGCGGCACGCGAGGGGTAGCCTATCGAAGTCTTCATGAGGAAGCGGTCCAGCTGGGCCTCAGGCAGGGGGTAGGTGCCGGCCTGCTCGACGGGGTTCTGGGTCGCAATGACCATGAAAGGCTGGGGGGCCGGACGGCGCACGCCGTCGACCGTCACCTGAGCCTCTTCCATGACCTCCAGGAGGGCGGATTGGGTCTTAGGCGAAGCACGGTTGATCTCATCAGCGAGGACGATTTCCGCGAAGACGGGACCGGCATGGAAGACCCACTCGCCCGTCTTCTGGTTGAACATGTTCACGCCGGTGATGTCGGAGGGAAGCAGATCGGGGGTGAACTGGATGCGCGAGTGCTTGCCGTCGATGACGGCACTGATCGCGCGAGCCAGCGCCGTCTTACCGGTGCCGGGGGCATCTTCGAGCAGAAGGTGTCCACCTGCGAACATCGTCGTCAGGGCGAGTCGAACGGCCTGACGCTTGTCCAGGACCGCGACAGAGACACCGTCGACGAGGCCCTTGAAGAGCTGGGCAAACCTGGTTGCGTCTTCGATGGAGAGGGTCATAAGTGTTCCTACGTTCGTTTCTATTGTTGCTCTTTCGGCTGAAAAGCCGATTCGTTCTATTCGGTTCGACAGCTCTTGACGACCTGCTTATCCTTCAGTTCTTGCTCGGAGACCGCCTCTGTCAGGATACCGGCTACACTCGGTGCCCCCTGCGAGAAGCGAAGCTCCGTCTGTTGGGCTGGCCGCCCCGTCTCCACCACGCACACGAGCGTCAACCTCGGCTGGAACTGGGCGGCGTGACTGGCCGTCAGCGTCATCAACCCGCAGGTCTGTCCATCCGGGCAGGTGGTCGTGCCGGTGAGGGTCGCGTTGATGTTCTCCGTGCTTTCACCTGTCCTAAACGTCGTCTGAGCCTGTCTGTACGCACCAGTTGTGGTTTCCACGCCCACGACCGCCACGTACTCATGGACGGGTCGTAGACCGAACACGGTCACCGACTTCATGGGGCCGCTGAAACGCAGCTTTGTGTTGGCCTCCATCCCTTCAATCCACACGCTGGTTTCCCGAACGGAAATGCCTGCGGGGGGAGTCCAAGACACGGTGACGGTGCTGACGCGAGGGTCGACCGACACGTTGAAGGCCGGAATCTCGGAGTTGCTTCCGTTGGGTTGCGCGTTACCGACCGTGCCGGTCGCCGCAACGGCGGGGCCCCACACGTAGGTGCCGTCCCGTTTCTTGCCTCGCTGGCAGAAGTAGTATGTCATCGTCGCCCCAGGAGGGAGCGAATCGATGGTGAACTCGCCCCTGTCACCGTTGTTGAGTGCCACTTGATGCCCGGGGGCTGAGCAGCCGGAAGCACTATCCGCGTAGAAGAGAACCAGGTCTGCGGCCGTAAAGCCATTTCCTGCCTTCAAGAGCGCGTTGGCGACGCGAAGCTTGCCCGAGGCGTTGTCCGCGGGAGGGCCCAGGCGCGGCGCGTCGGGGGCCACAGGCGTGCTCTGCGCATCGTCCTCAGGCGCGGGCGGGGCGTAAACCTTGGCGGGTGAGGTCGCCGTGCGCCCGCCGGTGTTGCTCACCGTGACCGTGGCCCGCAGGGTCGATGCCCGATTGACGGTCAGGGTGGTCCTACTAGTGCCGTTGGCTTCGTTCGAGGAAGGGCCGGCCACGTTCTTAGACACGCCGTTGACGGTCACCGTCGTGGAGCCCCATCCATCGCCACCGGACTCGAAGTAGCGCCACGTCAGGGTAATCTCGACCCTGCCGTCGGCCGCGTTGGACACTGCGGCGTCCGTGATGATGGGGGCTTCGGGGTCGGCGAGCGGCGCCCTGGGCGTCGCAGTCGCGGGGGGCGACTCGGGGGAGTCGCCCTTGGCGTTGTGCGCCTTGACGGTCACCGTGTACGTTTTGCCGTTCGTCAGGCCCGTGAGCACGCACGTGGTCGCCCCGTTGGTCGTGCACGGCACGCTCCTTCCGCCCGCAACCGTTGCGGTCGCCGTATAGCCGGTGATCGGGAAACCGTTGGAGGCGGGTGCACTCCACGAGACCTCGATCTTTCCGTCCTTGGCAGTCAGGGTGGGCCGCGCCGGGCGGTTCGGCGCGCCGGAGATGGTGATGGTGTTCGAGGCGCCCGATCGCTCCGATTCACCTTCCGCGTTGACCGCGCTCACGGTGAAGGAGTAGGGCTGGCCGTTGAGGAGGCCGCCGACCTCGCACACGTTCGTCGCGCAGGTGGCGACCCGGCGCCCCGTCTGGTCGAAGATGCGATACTGGGTGATTGGGGAACCGTTGGCCTCGGGCACGTTGAAACTCACGCGAGCGTCATTGGCGCCCAACACTACAGCCTTCACGTTCGTGGGGGCATTCGGCTTGCTCACTACCTTCACGATGATCGTGCCCAGCACGGCGCGCGAGGGGTCGCCCAGCTTGTCGTTGAGTCGGAAGCCCACGGAGACGGTGCCGACTGAGCCGGGCCTCACCGATATGGTCGTCCCCGAAGAAGCGACCAGCGCGTCCCCCAGGTACACAGTGGCGTTTTCCAACGCAAGCGGGCTGCCCGGGAACGGGTTGGTCGCCCTCGAAGCCACGTCCACACTCACCGTCTGTCCCACCCTCGCGGTCAGAGAGTATGTGGGCACCTTGACGCGCGGTTTCGTCGTGGGCACGATCTCGACGGGGACCGCAGCGTCGACGGTGTGACCGTCCTCGTCGGTGACGCTCACCGCGATGGAACCGGCCGCGCCGCGAGCCACCCCCGCAGAGGCGGACACCGTCAGGATACTCCCGTCAAGGGAGGCGGTCACACCGCCGGGCACAGAGCCCACCGCGTAGGTGAAGGTCGTCGCATCGACACCTTCGGGGTCGCGCACCGCGAGTGCGAGGTTCTGCGTGACGGCCTCGCCCCCGGCCTCGACGCGGATCACCGTCGGGGCGAAGGAGGGCGGCTGATTCGTGGTCGCCTTGATGCGCACGGGCAGCGACAGCGACGCGCTCAGCGCGCCAGCATCGTCGGCGCCGCCGTCCGCGACCTGGATGAGGAAGGCGGAGTTACCGCCGAAAGTCGCGGTAGCCGTGAGCGTCAGCTGCGTCGAGGAGTCGGCCACGACGGAGTCCAGGCCGGTCTGGGGCACCGGGGAGGTCCCATCGACGAGGCGGGGGCTGCGGCCCGAGCGGGTCACGACGTAATCCGACAGGTTGATCGTGCGCGAGGTTCCCGCGTCCATTTCGATGGGCAGGGCCGCGGCGTTCAGGAAGGGCGCGGTAGAGTCGCGCCCGGGCACGGTCACGACAGCGGAGTTCGTCAGGCCATCACGGTCCGTGATCGTGTAGACGACGAGGCGCAGGGTGTCGGTGACCGGGATCAGCAGGTCGGTTCCGTCAACCGTGACGCCGGATTCGGCGCTCGTCACGGTCAGCTCGTCGACGCTGCCGTCGGGGTCCTCGTCGTTGTCGAGGACCTTCACGCGCACGGCGGAACCATCGGTGGGCAGCTCCTCGTAGGCGACGTAGTCATCGCGGGCGATCGGCGCCTTGAGGGGCGCGTCGTCTTGCACGTACACCGTCACGGTTCCACGCGCGGAGCCGCCGCGACCGTCGCTGACCGTGTAGGACACCAGGTAGGTGCCGACCTGCGAAGGCGTGTGGACCTGCAGGGTCGAGGAGGAACGGACCTGCGGGTCGAGCTCGGGCGTCGCCGTCTCGAGGCCGTCTTCCTCCAGCGTGAGGGGGTCGCCGTCGGGGTCCACGTCATTCGAGAGGACGTTGACGGTCACCATGCGGTCCGGGCGCGTCAGCACCGTGTCGGGCACGGCCACCGGATTCTGGTTGAGCGAGGGGGCCGCGGAGATCGCGACGCGCACGCGAGCGGAGACTCGTGCGCCCTGACGGTCGGTGACCGTGTAGGTGAAGGAGTCGGTGCCCGAGGCGTTCTGGTTCGGCGTGTAGTCGATCCACGTCGACTGCGCGGTGGCGCTGCCCTGCTGCGGCGAGGAGTCGAGGCCCGTCAGGCTCACGGAGTCGCCGTCAGGGTCGATGCCATCGAGGGTCACGGGGATGCGCGTCGTCTGCCCCGCGGCCGCCCACGCGCTGATGTCTCGGGGGCGCGGAGGCTGGTTCTGGTCGGACGCGCCGACTACCTCGAAGGTGACCGTGCTCGACGCACGGTTGCCCGCGGAGTCGATGACCGAGTAGGTAACGTCCATGATGCCGGGGTTGGCGCCGGCCTCGAGACGCACCTGGTTACCGGTCACGAAGGGGGTTCCCAGCGCGTTCGTCGGGTCGTAGGCGAGCGTCGACTCGACCTGCAGGTTCAGGCCCGCCGGGGAGCGGTCGTTCGACAGGACCGACACGGTACCCAGGTCGCCGACACGCACCTTGGCGCGGTCAGGTTTGAGGACGGGCGGCAGGTCGGAGCGATCGGCCGCGCCGGGAATCACCATCACGTCCGCGGTGGCCTCGCCCTGGCCGTTCGAGACCGTGTAGGAGAAGGTCGCGGTCTGGCTCAGGCCCGACAGCGCGGTCACGCGCAGCAGGTGGCGGTCGATGAGAGCCACCTCGAGGCCGGGCACGTTCGAGGCGTCGACCGAGGTGATAGACAGCAGGCCCCCCGACGGGTCATAGTCATTATTGAGGGGCGCGACCAAGACGGATCCGCCCAGCGGGAGGACCGCCGTGTCGTTCTCGGCAACCGGCGGCAGAGCGGTGACCTCCACGACCTCAACGCGGATAATGCCCAGCGTCGTCGCGATGCCGTCGGACACCGTGTAGGCGAAGGAGTAGGAGCCCGGCGCGGTGGCGCGGAAGTCGATCGTGCCGCGGTCGAGGTCCGGCGAGATCGTCGCGCCCGCGGGTGCACCCGAGACAGCGGCGAGGCTCAGCGGGTCGCCGTTGGGATCGGTGTCGTTCTTGAGCGGGTCGAGGGTGACCGTCTCACCCGGGTGCGCCTGGAACAGGTCGCCGTTCGCCGACGGAGGCAGGTTTCCGGCCTCCTGAACCGTCGCGATGAGCTCGCCACGCGTCTCGGCCCCCTGATCGTCCGCGACCGTCAGGACGACGGTCTTCGGGCCGGGCGCGCTGCCCTCATCGGTGATCGTCAGGGAACCGTCCTCGCTGAAGGACACACTCAGGCCCTCGGGTGCCTCCGCATTCTTGAGGTAGATCGGGTCGCCATCGGGGTCTCGCCAGTCGCTCAGCGCCTGGTACTGAATCTGCGCATTCGCGCCGATCTTGACGGTCGACGCACGCAGCTGGTTCGGCGCCGCGTTCTGGCTGTAGGGATGAATCGTCACCTGCACGCGGGCGGACGCCGAGGCTTGCCCGTCGGAGGCCTCGTAGGAGAAGGATGTCGAGCCAGTCTGGTTCGCGTCGACGCCGGAGATCTGCAGAGCACGGCCGCCGCGCGCGACGGAAATGGTCCCCCACTCGGGCGCACTCGTCGGGGACGCGGTCAGCACGTCTCCGTCGAGGTCGGAGTCGTTGTCGAGAACGGGCAGGACCGTCGAGCGTCCCGGGCGGATACCGAACTCGTCATCCACGGCCTCGGGCGGGGTGTTCTGCTCGCGCTGCTGAGGGTCGCCGATCTCGTTCGTGAGCTCGGGGCTATCCTGCTCCTCCTCGGTCTCCTCGAGCTGGTTTTCGACCTCGTCCCAGTTGTCCATGAGGACCATGTTCGAGTCGGGCACCCACACGCTGCCCTGCGCGACGTCGTTGAGGACGATGGCCTTGCGGTTCGTGCGGAAGACGATGTCGCGAGCGGTCGTCAGCGTATCGACGACCATCTGCTTGTTCGCGGACGGGTCGTCGCACGCGCGCATGTAGGCGCCCGACACGCTCCACGCTCCGTACGCGCAGCCCTCGTGGCGAACGGGGGCCGCGGGATTGCCACTGACGCCGCTCTCCGTGGCGGGCGTGATCGTCGGGGTTCCACCTGCCAGCGGGATCGATACGAGGGCCGAGGGCGTGGCGAGCAGGACGGAATCCGCCTTCGGTCCGGCCAGCTGCAGGATGCCGCCCTCCTCGACGCCGGCGGCGCCCAGGTCGAGCTTCTTGCCGCCCGGGAGGAAGAGGGTGTTGGACTGCGAGTCGAGGGCGACGACCTGGTCGCCGACGACAGTGATGCTCAGCTGGGCGTCCTCTGGGATGCCTTCGATCCTGGCGGTCGCGGCCTGGTCAACGGTCCCCTGGCGCTTGACGGTGGTCAGCGTGCCCGAGGCAGCCAGGGAGTACACGGAACCGTCGAGTCCGGTCACGAAGGCGCTCGTGCCCATGTTCGAGGACAGGGCCGCGCCTTCGGAAAGGTTCGCGGGGCTGGGCGCGGTGGCCGAGGTGGTCCACAGAGTGCCGTCGGTGGGGTTGAGGACGCCGAGGACGTCGCCGCCCTGCATGGCGCTGGAGCCGGATGGCAGAGCCGTCGGGGAGCCGAGGGACACCTGGGTGACATTGACGGGAGCGACGGTCAGCGAGATGAGGTCGGACACGGTGACGGTCTCGCCAGCCTGGCCGACGTCGAAGTTAGTGGCCTCAGTGCGCAGGGCGCCGTCGAGGATGTGGGCCTCGTAGTCGAGGTGGCCGACCATCTGCTTGGACTTGTTGGTCACCCAAATGCCACCGTCGTTGACGTTGACCTGCGTGACTTCAGCACCCTTGTAGATAACGCCTGCTATGCACAGCGCAGCAACGACCAGCACCAGGACAAACGCCGGTAGGCGTCGCCTTGTACTGGTTACTTTTCGTCGCAATTGCGCGCTCATTAACCCTCTTCCGATTGCTGAGCAGTCTCCACTCAATAGTGTGGCACGACTACACCGCATGCTAATAGTTAACGAGAATCTATCAGATGCACGCTTACTTGACGACTAGAGGGCGGCCCGTCGCAGTACGACGGGCCGCCCTCCGAAGTGTCCGGTTTGTCAGCCGCAAACAATTGGCGAGTAAATCACTCTCCATTGAAGGTGAACGTACGGTCTTTACCTTCCCCAGAGACGCCAACGGTAACAACCTGACCGGGTTGCAGTTCTCCGAACAGGATGCGCTCGGACAGCGCATCCTCAATCTCGCGCTGGATCGCACGACGCAGCGGACGCGCACCGAGAACCGGATCGAAGCCCACGTCCGCGAGCAGCTCGCGAGCCTCGTCCGTCAGCTGCAGGCGCATATCCTGAGCCTCCATACGCTTGGCCAGCTTCGCGATCATCAGGTCGACGATGCGCGCGATCTCCGGCTTGGTCAGCGGCGGGAACACGATCGTGTCATCAACACGGTTGAGGAACTCGGGACGGAAGTGCTGCTTGAGTTCCTCCGCGACCTTCGACTTCATGCGACCGTAGTCGTGCGTCGAGTTGTCCGCTGTCTGGAAGCCCGTCAGGACACCCTTGTTGATGTCGCGGGTACCCAGGTTCGTCGTCATGATGATGACGGTGTTCTTGAAGTCCACCTTGCGGCCCTGCGAGTCCGTCAGGCGGCCCTCCTCCAGGATCTGGAGCAGCGAGTTGAAGATGTCCGGGTGAGCCTTCTCGACCTCGTCGAAGAGGACGACCGAGAACGGCTTGCGACGCACCTTCTCCGTGAGCTGACCACCCTCGTCGTAGCCGACGTAGCCGGGAGGAGCACCGAAGAGGCGCGAGGCCGTGTGCTTTTCGGAGAACTCGGACATATCCAGCTGGATGAGCGCATCCTCGTCACCGAAGAGGAACTCGGCGAGGGCCTTCGCCAGCTCGGTCTTACCCACGCCAGTCGGGCCGGCGAAGATGAACGAGCCACCGGGACGGTTCGGATCCTTCAGGCCGGAGCGGGTACGACGGATCGACTGGGCGAGAGCCTTGACCGCCTCGTCCTGGCCGATGACGCGCTTATGCAGCTCGTCTTCCATCTTGAGCAGCTTCGCGGTCTCCGTCTGGGTGAGGCGCACGACCGGGATACCCGTCGACATGGCCAGGACCTCGGCGATCTCCTGATCCCCGACCTCGGCGATCTCGTCGGACTCGCCGCCCTTCCAGGCTTCCTCCTTCGCCTTGCGCTCCTCAGACAGCTTCGACTCCTCGTCGCGCAGCGACGCGGCCTTCTCGAAGTCCTGATCATCGATGGCCGCCTCCTTGTTGCGGCGCACCTCAGCGATCTTCTCGTCCAGCTCGCGCAGCTCCGGCGGCGCGGTCATGCGGCGGATGCGCAGGCGCGCACCGGCCTCGTCGACCAGGTCGATGGCCTTATCGGGGAGGAAACGATCCGAGATGTAGCGGTCCGCCAGCTCGGCGGCAGCCTGGATCGCGGCGTCCGTGATGATGACACGGTGGTGTGCCTCGTAGCGGTCGCGCAGGCCCTTGAGGATCTCCACTGTCTCGTCGACGCTGGGCTCCTCGACCTTCACCGGCTGGAAGCGGCGCTCGAGGGCCGCATCCTTCTCGATGTACTTGCGGTACTCGTCGTTCGTGGTGGCGCCGATCGTCTGGAGCTCGCCGCGCGCCAGCATGGGCTTGAGCATCTGGGCCGCGTCGATCGAGCCCTCGGCGGCGCCCGCACCCACGAGGGTGTGGATCTCGTCGATGAACAGGATGATGTCGCCGCGCGTGCGGATTTCCTTGAGGACCTTCTTCAGGCGCTCCTCGAAGTCGCCGCGGTAGCGCGAGCCAGCGACCAGCGACCCCATGTCGAGGCTGTAAATCTGCTTATCCTTAATGGTTTCGGGCACGTCGCCGTGCACGATCGCCTGGGCGAGGCCCTCGACGACCGCCGTCTTACCGACGCCGGGCTCACCGATCAGGACCGGGTTGTTCTTCGTGCGGCGCGAGAGGACCTGCATGACGCGCTCCATCTCGACGCGGCGGCCGATGACGGGGTCCAGCTTGTTCTCGCGCGCGGCCTGCGTCAGGTTGCGGCCGAACTGCTCGAGGACCGCGGAGTTGGAGCGCTCGGGACCACCCGATCCGCCCACGCCCGCACCCACGGACTCACGGCCCTCGTCGTCGCCACGCTGGTAGCCGCTGAGCATCTGAATGACAGTCTGACGCACCTGAGCCAGGTCCGCGCCCTGCTTGGTCAGCACCTGGGCGGCCACGCCCTCGCCCTCCTTGAGGAGGCCGAGCAGCAGGTGCTCCGTACCAATGTAGTTGTGCCCCAGCTGCAGGGCCTCGCGCAGGCTCAGCTCGAAGACGCGCTTGGCGCGCGGGGTGAAGGGAATGTGGCCCTCGACCGGCTTCTCGCCCTCGCCAATGATCTCAATGACCGAGGCGCGAACGGCCTCGCCCTTGATGTCCATCGTCTCCAGGGCCTTGGCGGCGACGCCCTCACCCTCGGAGATCAGGCCGAGCAGCAGGTGCTCCGTGCCGATGTAGTTGTGCTTGAGACCGCGAGCCTCGTCCTGCGCAAGCACGACGACCCGGCGAGCGCGGTCGGTAAAGCGTTCGAACATGCCTCTCCTCATTGTGCAGGACGGGCACTTCGCCGAGCTCGGCGTACACCCGTCCCAGTTGACTGGTTACAGACTACGAAAAGCGCGGGCGACGTGCGCGCGCTTTCGCCCTGGGCGCAGGGACGAGGCCGGGTGCGGGGACGGGGGCGCGGCCGGGAGCAGGTGGCCGGGGGCGCAGGTGGCCGGGGGCGCGCAAGCACTGGATCACCCCCTCACACAGTCGCACATAATTTAACCGGGTCAGTTTTCGACTGGCCTCACAAACGTTGGAATTGCAACGGTCATTTTTCAATGCTGAAAAGGTTGACATGGGAATTGCATGCGACGTTGTGGGGGAACTACGCCTCGACGAGGACCGTGAACGGGCCGTCATTGACCAGCGAGACCTCCATCATCGCCCCGAACTGGCCGGTCTCGACATGCAGGCCCCGGCCGCGCAGGTCGGCCACAACCGCATCGACGAGGGGCTCGGCTTCCTCGCCGGGGGCGGCATGAGCCCACGAGGGGCGCCGGCCCTTACGGGTGTCCCCATACAAGGTGAACTGCGAGATGACGAGGATCGGAGCACCCGCATCCACTGCGGAACGCTCGTCGTCGAGAATGCGCAGCTCGGCGATCTTGCGGGCCACCGTGGCCACCTGCTCGGCACCGTCGCCACGTTGGACGCCGAGGAGGACGACGAGGCCCTGTCGCACTCCACCGGCGCCCTCCCCCGCCTCGGACGCATCGAGAGCAAGGCGGCCGACGACGGTGCTGTCGACCCGCACCTCGCCGGAGGTAGCCCTCTGGATGACGGCGCGCATCAGCGCGACCCCAGGGCCGAGCCGAGGCCGCCGAAGCCCGTGGAACCGCCGCGCTGGCCGGCCTCGCGGGAGAGGTTGGCGCCCGGGCGGGTCTGCGGGGACACGGAGGACTTGCCATGGACGGGCACGATCTCCTCCTGGGCGGCGGCGACGCCGTCAATGTCGAAGACCGTCGTCAGGGGAACGGCGCGGGCGATGAGGGCGAGGGCGATCGGACCCTCGTCCGCGTGGCGAGCCGAGGAAGTGATGACCCCGACCTGGCGGCCGCCCACCGAGATGGGCGTGCCGGGCGCGGGCAGGTCGCCGCGCGAGCCGTCCAGCTGCAGGTAGGCCAGGCGGCGCGGGGGTCGGCCAAGGTTGAGGACGCGGGCGATGGTTTCCTGCCCGCGGTAGCAGCCCTTCGACGTGTGGACGGCGGTGCGTAGCCAGTCCACCTCGGGCGGAATCGCTCGGGCATCGGTCTCGCGACCCAGGCGCGGCTTCCACGCGGCGATGCGCATGGCCTCCCACGCCAGGTATCCGGCGCGGCGACGCGAGCCGTCCTCGGGGCAAGCAGACAGCCACGCTTCCTCAAACCGGTCAGCGTCCTGTCGTGAAACAGCGTGAAGCATCATCGGGGTGCGCGCGCCGGGATGACGCTCGCCCTGGAAGTAGGCAGCACCGCCGTCCACGACACCGGGCCACGGGTCCTCCCAGGTCCACAGGTGTCCGGGCAGGCCGGCCACGGACTCGGGCGTATTCGCGCCCGCGCGGACCGAGGAGAACACGGCGACGTCGCGCTCAGAAACAGCGACGCGCAGCGCGAAACGCATCGACTCGAGGAACTCCACGAACCCCGACAGGTCCGAGCACTCCACGATCAAGTGCAGCGCCTCCCCGTCGTCGCTCGCGCCCGCCCAGTGCTCGACGCGCCCCTCGGGCGAGAGGATGAGCAGCTCGCGGCTCATGCCGGGGACGAGGTCGGTGACGACCTGGGAGGCGAGCGACGTCAGCCAGGTGAGCCGATCCGCGCCCGACACAGCAATGACCGCCAGGTCCGGGCGGCGCACCAGCGCGCGGCCACCCTCGAGGGCCCACTGCTCCCCCGCCGGGTCCCCGAAGTGCGCGGTCGCGCCGAAGGAGGCCACGGCCTCGTCGACGAACTCGGAATCGACGCCAGGCTCAGACAAGGAAGCCATCCTGGGAATCGTCGATGCCCTCGATGACCTCGCCGGAGTCGGTCGAGGCCTGGGCCGTGCGGTGCAGGCGGCCGGAGATCTCGACGTCGGCCTCGTCCTCACCGTCGAGCGTGCGCTCCTGCGTCCACATGAGCTCGCCCGCGACCAGGCCGAACATGCGGCCCAGGTGCGTCACGCGGGTCGCACCCACGCCGAGCGCGATCGCGTCGGAGACCATCTGCACGCGCGGGCCGACGCTCACGCCGTCCCACACCGCGCTGTGGCCCTCGGTGGAGGCGGAGGTCGCCGTGAACTCGCGAGGGTTGTACTGGCCGGGTGGGGGCAGCGGCGCATCGGAGGGGGCGACGGAGACGTACACGGTCTCTTCGCTGATCAGGTCGCCCTTCTTAATAGCGGACAGGCCCTGCGCGGCGTCCCACGTGGGGTCGATCGGGGCCGAGGCCTCGCCCGCGTACACGCGGGTCACCAGCCGCATCTGCTCGCCGACGACATCGCCGCGGATCTCCTCGATGACGGGCGAATCTGCGGGGACCTCGGCGGATGCCTCCTGACCGGGGGCGGCGGGCTGCGCGTGCATGCCCCAGCCTTCCCAGGTTCCGAGCATCCACGCGACGGGAGCGACGAGTGCGGGCAGGTCAGCAGGTATCACCATCATGGCTCCAGCCTAACGCCTCGGGTGGACGTGGGCGCGCGAGCAATGGCGCGCGCAGCTGGGAGCGAACAGGGACGAGGCCGGGGCCCGACCGTGCAGGAACCTGACCCGGGTGCGGCGCGGACGCCGCGGGTCATCGGGCGCCACAGCGGCTCAGATGCCGCCGATGCGGATCATCGCGTAGACGGGCAGGGCTGCGACGAGGAACTTCGCGGCGCCTCGGCCCAGAACGTTGGCGAGCTGCGCGGAGGCGGCGCGCTCTCCCAGGAGCGCATCGACGACGGAGACGGCGAAGCCGACGCCAAAGCCGGTGACGCCGCCGAGGGTCAGGAAGGCAGCGAAGTCGCCGAAACGCTTGGCAATGAAGGGGAAGACGACGGGCAGTAGGTCCGACGTTTGCCCGAGGATCCACGCGATCGAGGCGGCGACGAGGCCAGCGACGATGCCGGTCAGCATCGCGTAGACGATACCCGCCTTTGCGCTGCGTCCCGAGCGCGCCGACGCCGCCGCAATAATCGCGATGAGGGCAGCCATGGGGACGATGACGGACCAGCGCTCGTGAACGGTGAGGGAGACCCACATGGATCCGGAGGTGACGAAGAGGAGGCCGGTCACCGACGAGGCGAGAGCGGCAGTCAGCGACGTGGACCCCCAGTGCTCGCTCGTGTGGCCCACGGAGTGGTCGCGGGGCGCGGGCGCGTCCAGAATCGTGGCGGCAACCAGGGCGACCAGGGTGATGCCCGTCAGGGGGACGGCGATGTCGAGGTTTTTCCAGTAGGCGACGGCCATCGGGGTCAGCGCCCCACCCAGGGCGAGGACCGCCTGCGCGAGCCACGGCATGTGCAGGCGCGCGAGCGTCGGCCAGCCGAGGGCCAGCAGGAACGACGCGATGGCGACGACGGGACTGACGCTCCAACGCGAACCGGGCAGCCACCAGGCGACGATGGTCGCCGTGGCCAGCACGGTGACGGTGAGGGTGCCGATGCCGTTGGGCACGTGCCGGGTCGCCAGGGTCTCGCGGCGACGCCCGCGGTTCGGGCGGGTTCGGGGTCGCGTGGGCGGGGTCGAAGTCATCACGCTTCCATGGTCCCACATGTGCGCGCCCGACGAGGCAGGGGCCACCCGCGCGGGTCGACTCTCCCAGGCACGAGGCCGGGTGTCGGTCCCGCTTCACGCTGCGATGGCCTCGGCGATGAGGGCACAGGCTGTGGCGGATGCCCCGTGTGGGTTGATGCACGCCGCCACGGGATGCGTGCGGGCGCTGACTGGTCGTACAGTTGTGGGGCACGCCGGACCGGTATGCCCCGGGCTCCAAACTCTGCCGCTACGAGCGGCCTTCGCGCCGACAGGCGCATTCGGTTCGGTGTGCTTTGTCGTACATGCGCGCCGACGGTGGCGCGTGAAACAAGTGGGGGCCGGCGCTGCAATGCAGCACCGGCCCCCACTGTCGTCTCAGTGAACCGTCACATGAGCGGGTAGCGCACGATCGTGGCCTCGCGGCCCGGACCCACGCCGATGGACTGGATGCGGCAGCGCGACAGCTCTTCCAGGCGCTTGATGTAGTCCTGGGCGGCGCGTGGCAGCTCCTCGAAGGAACGGCACTGCGAGATGTCCTGGCTCCAACCCGGCAGCTCCTCGTACACGGGCACGGCGGCCTCGAAGCCGGCCTGGTCGAGAGGCATTTCTTCAGTGACCGCGCCGTCGACCTCGTAGGCCACGCACACGGGGATCGTCTCGTAGCCGGAGAGCACGTCGAGCTTGGTCAGGCAGATGTCGGTCAGGCCGTTGATGCGCGTGGAGTAGCGCATGATGACGGCATCGAACCAGCCGGTGCGGCGCGGGCGACCCGTGGTCACGCCGAACTCGCCGCCCTTGGTGCGCAGGGCCTCGCCGACCTCGTCGTCCAGCTCCGTGGGGAACGGGCCCTCGCCCACGCGCGTCGTGTACGCCTTCGCGACGCCGACGACGCGGTCGATGCGGGTTGGGCCCACGCCGGAGCCGGTGATCGCGCCGCCCGCGGTCGGGTTCGAGGAGGTCACGAAGGGATAGGTGCCGTGATCGATGTCGAGCATGGTCGCCTGGCCGCCCTCAAACAGGACGGTCTCGCCGCGGTCCAGCGCGTCGTTGACGACGAGGGACACGTCGCACATCATCGGCTTGATCCGGTCCGCGAAGGACAGCAGGTGGTCGGACACCTCGGTCGGGTCGAGGACGGGGATATCCACGGCCTCGAAAATGGTGTTCTTGGGGGCCAGGGCGGCCTCAACCTTGGCGCGCAGCTCCTCGGGGTGGAACAGGTCCTGGATGCGCAGGCCGATACGGTTCATTTTGTCGGCGTAGGTGGGGCCGATGCCTCGACCCGTCGTGCCGATGAGGTTGTTGCCGCGCGCACGCTCGTTCGCCTGGTCCATGAGGCGGTTGTACGGGGGGATGATGTGCGCGTTGGAGGAGATGCGCAGGCGCGAGCAGTCGACGCCGCGCGCGGTGATTTCCGCGAGCTCCTCGAAGAGCACGTCCAGGTCGACAACGACGCCGTTGCCGATGATGGGGGTGACGCCTTCGGAGAGAATTCCGGCGGGCAGGAGGTGCAGCGCGTACTTTTCGCCGTCAATAACGACGGTGTGTCCGGCGTTGTTTCCTCCGTTGAACTTCACGACGAGGTCGGTGTGCTGGCCGAGCTGGTCAGTGGCCTTGCCTTTGCCTTCGTCGCCCCACTGGGCGCCGAGAACGATGACGGCGGGCATGAGTATCTCCGTTTAGTTGGGTCTGTTACGCGGGCGCGCGCAACAGACCTATCCTACCGGAGGAACAACGAGGCCGGGGCACCGGCTGGTCGCGTCAGTTTCCGGCTGCGACCAGGGCGACGCCGACGCCCCACAGGGTCGCGCACGTGAGGGCGGCGATCAGCTCGATGGCGATCGTCCAGCCGAAGGCCTTGAGGGCCTGGACCGTCGCTTTCCAGGCGGTCGCAGTGTCCTTGCTGCGCAGGTACTCGACGACGAAGATCGCGGCGACCATGCCCAGGACGAGGCCGAGAGGCAGGCCGATGAACCATCCGACAACACCGCCGACGGCGCCCCACACGAGCGTGGATTGAGGGATTCCCGCCTTGTTCATGCCGCGCGCAGGAATCACGTATTTCAGGACCGTCCCGAGGATCAGGACAACGGCCGCGATGGCGAAGATAACCCACGCGGCGCGGGTGCCTGTCAGCCACGCCCACACCAGGATCGCACCCCCAACGACGGGCGCGGACGGCCAGATCTGGACGACCGCACCGATCACTCCAATGAGGATGACGATGCCAACGATAACGGTTCCAAGGACGCTCATGGCCTCATCGTATCGCCTCCGTTCGTCTGCGTGTTTCGCCAGACGGGCATCGCGCTGATAGCCTGGCCTCGTCACCCGAACCGCAGGAATACTGATGGATATCACTCCCCCGCGCCTCGTCGACGGTGAGGAACTGCCCGAGGATCATCCCCTCTCCCCCCGCCAACATCGCCCAGATGCGGGGCAGCTTCCTCGACCCCGTCACCAAGCTCCTCCCGTCGAAGGAGCGGTCATGACCCCCGGTTTCTCACTGCGACGGATTTTCAACCGCCGCAGGTACTTCTATGCCAGGGTCGCGGTCGACCCGCAGCAGGAGAAGGCATCATGCACAGTGAAGCAATGAAGAAGCGACAGCACCGCCGCGACAACGGGGAATCGCGATGAAATCTTTCATCTCAAGTATGCAGCAAGGCTTCAACGAATCTTTCAGCACGATCACCGTTTTTCAGCTGTCAGCATCCCCGTCTGATGCCGTCTCCCGCTGCGTCAGCCTCTGGAAGACGAAGGGGGCACGCCGCACCAGTACCGGCATGCGAGAGCAATTCAAGCAGCGGGGATGGACCGGAACGGAACTGACCATCGGACACAGCGGTCGCGCATTCCTGACTAATGTTATCTTCGAGATACGCTCATACTGTCGCCTCTTGTCACATGCCCCCTCTGTCGTGCCCGACCGAATCAAGCGAGCCGCCATCACCAAGGTGTACGTGGATATCATTGCGCGCACAGTCGAGAGCGAATCAAGTCCGGTGACCGAACTGTGGTGCCTCACTGATTGGGCAACACGGATGAATCTCAGCGGCTTCGAAAATAGTTACGCTGATTCGTCGATGCACTCACTCGAAGAGTCCTTCAACGCGCAGGGCATCATGATTGCACCCGCCCGTCACCTCAATCGCTGGGATATCCCATCAGACGTCCCCCTCTCGCTCCCCGAGCTCACGACAATGCACAAGGCTGCGAAGAAGAGCCGGGGGTAGCCTCCCTTCTCCGGCCGGTCACCGCACGGGCGCCCATGCCTCGTCAATCCCAGTAATTCCCTGCGGATAGTATCCTGGTGAGCAGCGGCGCTCAGCAGCAACGCGCTGCAGCAGAGTGCTGATGCTTGTTGTTGACACTTGTCTTTCCTCGAGGAGGACGTTCATGGGGGCAGGTCGTTCAGGTTTCTCCCTAGGTAGGGCCATTAACCGTCGCAGGTACTTCTACGCGCTGATCGCGGCAGACCCGAATCAGGCGGTCACCCGCGCTGTCGACTACTGGGTGTCCACGGGTGGGTCGGCGCGGAGATCATTATCGGCAGCGACCTGCGCAGCCTCGCGATAAAGCCCCTCCTCGATGCCATCCCCGGCTTTAATCTCGTTCCCTCCGCGACACCCACGCCACTCAAACGCACCAGTCAGGAGAGGACCGAGATCCTCGTCGCGGCACGATCCTGCTCGGTTGGGGGGACGCCCAGCGTCCGAACTCTGGTGCTGCGAGGCTCGCATCCTGCACGATGACCGCTGGGGTACTGACGCGTTTATGGACATGTCTTTTCGCGAACTCGCGGGCAACCTCCAGCGCCAAGGGATCCTCCTGGAAGCCCCTCGATTCTTCCACGGCGGAGACCTGCCGAAAGACCACCTCTTCACGATTGAAGGCATCCTCACGATGCGACGTGCCGCCAGGAAGGAACACGGTCGGCGCCCCATTCGATTCTCGGGAAACTGAGGCGCGCGTGCACATTGACGCCCGCACCACCGGTGATCGCACAAAAGAGTCTCGCCGCGGGCGCTTCAAGCACCCGCGGCGAGACGACAGACAGTCCGGAAGGCTCAGCCCTGCGCGCGCAGGGAGGCCACCTCATACAGGGCAATGCCCGTGGCAACGGCCGCGTTGAGCGACTCGACGGTCGACGCGATCGGGATCGACACGATCTGATCGCAGGTCTCGCGCACGAGGCGGGACAGGCCCGCGCCCTCGGCGCCCGTCACGATCACGAGGGGGCCATCGGCCAGCGACAGGCCGCGCAGAGGCGCGTCGCCGCCGCCGTCCAGGCCGACCACAAAGTAACCGGCCGCCTTGGCCTCCTCGAGGGCGCGCACAAGGTTCGTCGCACGAGCCACCGGCACGCGGGCGGCCGCACCGGCCGACACCTTCCACGCGGTCGTGTTGACACCCGCGCTACGACGCTCGGGGATAATGACGCCGTCCGCGCCGAACGCGCCCGCACTACGCAGGACCGCGCCCAGATTATGGGGATCCGTCACCTGATCGAGGGCAACGAGGAGCGGGTGGCCCAGCTGCTGCATGGAACCCGCGATCAGGTCCGAAGCGTCGGCGTACTCGTAGCCGCGTACCTCAATGGCGACGCCCTGGTGGACTGCCCCGTCGGTCGCGACATCCAGGTCACGGCGGGTGACCTCGTACACGGGCGCACCCATCGCGGAGGCGAGGCGCACGACCTCCTCCACGCGGTCATCCTTCACGTTGTCGAGGATGAAGACGCGCTCGATCGGGACCGAGGCGCGGGCGGCCTCGGCGACCGGGTTGCGTCCGGCGATCAGCTCGTGGCCGGGCTTGACGCGAATCGACGACTTGGCGCGAGCGCGGGCGATCGCGGCCTCCTGGGCCTCGCGAGCCTCGCGCTTCACCTTGCGCTTGTGGGCCGGGTGGTAGGTGCGATCCTCGGCCTTTGGGGTCGGTCCCTTACCTTCGAGGCGGCGGCGCGAGTGCCCGCCGGTACCGACCTGCGCGCCCTTCTTGGTGCCCTTCTTACGGATGGCGCCGGGGCGCCCGCTGTGTGAGGCCATGGTGTCTCCTCGTTTTCTCGTGAACTGACACAAGCGTACGGGTTTTGGGCCGCTTCGGGGCCGCAGGGGCGCGCGCGGGGGCCAAAATCACGCCGCCCACAACGGTCACGCCCCTTGCGGAGCCTCCCCGCCCTCCTCGACACAATCAACGGGAGCATCTGTCAGCCGGCGATAGTCGACGGCAAGGAAAATCGCCAAAACGAGAACACCCGACGCGTAGCCGGCAACACCCACCCACGAGACACCGTTCATACCGAACCAATTCACGAACGGGCGAGCCAGCACGAGAGCAACGACGCAGGCGACAACATTGCCGACAAAACTCGCCACATAATCACGCACAGACAGCAGCAAGTCATTAAAGAACCAGCCGAAGGCCGTGATCACCGTGCACAAAACCGCGGGCTGGAGCAGGAAAGTATTACCCCTGATCTTCTCACCGAACAGGAGCGTCAAGACCGGCTCACCAACAATCTCCAACCCCAGTGCGGCGACGGCAGCAATGGCAACGATCGCGCCGATCGTCTTCCACAACAGCGTGAGCGCCGAGCGCTTGTTCGAATGAAAACGCTCAGCGAACACGCCCATCAGCGGACTGTAGACGTAGGTGGCACCCATCTGCACGATGACAGCGAGCGACGCGACAGCCTGATACACGCCCAAAGCCTCAGCACCATCGCTCGCAGAAAGCATCTGGCGCGGGACAGTCAAGACCGACGTCGCAGCGATCTGAGCAACGACGAGTGGCGCCAACGAAACGAGCGTCTTCACCCCACGCCCAAAACGCACCCGCGGACGAATTGGCTCAAACATGGACGCACGAGGCGCGTCATACAGAGCGCCGACCAGGATGACGACCGCCGTCATGAGACCCACAGCGACGAGCAAGGAATCAAAAAACCACAGGCCCACTGTGAAAGCAACGAGCGTGCCAACCCCCTGCATCACGTAGGACTTTCCCGCGAAATCAAGACGCAGATGCCTCTGGTCAATCGCGTGGAAAACCTCGATGAAATTCGTCGCCAACGAGTACACGAGATACAAAGAAATAACAGGCAACGCATCATAGGACGTCGTCACAATGGAATAGGCCACACCGACCAGGAATGCCACGATAGACAGCACCGAACGCAGTCCGACATATTCACGCGAGGTGCGCTCCCCCGTCACATCCGTCACTTGGACCGTGCGCAAGCGGAAATCCGCGATCGGGTTCACGAGGTTCGCTATCGCCATCGCCAGCGCGAGCATGCCCGCCGCGTCAAAACCCGCCGCCAAGCGCACAACCAACACCGATGAGACGAGGTAGTTGCAACCCAAGCGCGTCAGGGAGCCCACGGAGCTCCACATCATGTTGGCCTTCAGTGAGAGTTTCTCAGGTGCCTCAGCGCTTTCCACGTCGGGCGCCACGGCCTCGTCCACGGAGGCCCCCTCTCGGGCGGTGTCCTGCGGCTTTTCCATAGGGCTCCTTCAACGGAACATCGTATAGCGGGCGAGAAGCGCAACCGGGTAGCAGACAACCGCGAGTGCCTTGCTCGGCGCCATGGAAAGAGCCCCCTTCTGATGGGCGAGCATGCATCCGACGAGGAACAGGCTCGTCTCGCGGGCACGCGACTTCAGCGTGGTGGAACGCGCCGCGCAGTATCGCTTGTGCTTCCAATAGCCGATCGGATTCTTCTTGGCATTGGACGCAAAGTTCTGCGTCAGACCGTCGGGCAGATAGTGGCAAATGGTGAGGATCTCGTTATCCGCCAGCATGTTGTAGCTCTCGTCAATGAGGAACCACACGGAGGATTCCGCGACGAACTTCTCACCGGGAGCCACCTCAAAGGGGTAGCGACGCAGAATCTCAGTGCGGTGAATCAGCGACGTATCGCCACGGAATCCCATCTTTTCGTGCAGATCCCACAGCGTCACCGCACGCACCCCGTCGGGCATCCACGTGCCCATGGGGGTGTGCTCGTCAGTGCCGCGCAAGGCGACAATTCCCGCGAAGGAGTCGTCACCTCGGATCTCCTCCCAACGCGCCAGAACGTGCTCAACGGCGGTGGGAACGAGGTGATCGTCGGAGTCGACAACGAAGAAAAGATCGCTCTCGCAGCGGGCAACACCCGTGTTGGTTGCGCGAGGCTTCCCGCCGTTCTCCTGCTTGACATAGTCGATCGACATACGCCCCTCAGCAATCCAGCCTTGGACGAGAGACTCCGTGTCGTCAGTGGATCCGTCATCCACGATCATCCACTGGAAATCCGTCGACGTCTGAGCCAGCAGGGACTCATACAGCGCAGGCAAAATGTACGCGCGGTTGTATGTCGGGGTAAAAACACACAGGGTCGGGGCAGCGGTTGTCATCCGTATTCCTTCCGGCGAACGGCCTACGTCAGTGTTCTCCCGATTCAGTCTAGTTCCCCACCTGCGCCGTCGCCAAGGACTCCCCGCCCGTCAACCCCGCGACAGCATGGCCGCGATCTTCCCGACCGTCGCCCCGGAGCGGATCGTCACCTGGCGGTAGAAGTCCTCGCGCAGGAGGCGCTTGTGGTAGGCGGTCTTCAGAAATGTCTTCTCATCAAACTTTGCCCAGAACACGGCGTGCTCGCCGACATGCACGGCCTCATCTCCGAGCTCCAACGCCTCAATGCGCTCGCGCACGTGGTCCGTGTCGAGGCCTCGCGTGTAGAAGAGCGCGTCGCGGCGTGCAACCTCACAATGCCACCAGTCGGGCAGGTTGCGCAGCTCCGCGAGGTAGTCCTGCGCTGTCATGAGGGCCAGCCGGATCGGGAAGTCATAGCGGCGCGCCAGGGCCTCCTCGACTATCTGGGCGACGGCCTCGCATGGGGTGTTGGTCCCAGCCTCGGCCTCGGCCTCGGCCTCGAAGAGGAGGTTGCCACTGTTGATGTAGGTGCGCACGTTCGTGTAGCCCTCGTCGGCAATCTGCTCGCGCAGCTCGCTCATGACAACCTTGTTTGTGCCACCGACGTTGATGCCGCGCAGCAGCGCCACATACTCCATGCGTTCCTCCCGTGCTGGTGACTCCCCGTGTGGTCGACCTGACACCAAGGTAGGGCCTCGGCTCTCATCGGGCGCTCTACACCCGTTGGTATAGCACCGATTGCAGGGTGATCCCAGCCCGTCAAGAGGCCTATCTGAGGACACTGCCCACGGACTCTCTCGGGGCAATTACATCGGTTCTCCTGAAGCGCCCTGTCCAGGCCCCCAACCTCAATTCCGCACGTAATTTAATCCGGTAACTTTTTGAGACAGCCTTAAAACGTTGCAATTCCAACGATGCAATTTCACGTTTTGAACGAGTCGCGGGAGAATTACGTGCGAAATGGGTGAGCGCCGGGCTAGACACAGCACAGCGGCCACGACTGCTCAGAAGGGGACGCCTTTCCGAAGGATTCAACCTGATCGGAAGGATTCAACCTGATCGGAAGGGGTTGAACCTTCCCGAGCGGGTGTACACCTCACCCCAACAAGCATTTTCGCGGTACCCGAGCCCAGGAAGCCCCTGCGCGGATAGGTTGCGACGATGCAGATAGGTTATCGCCACGCGAATAGGAAAATAAGCTATCCGCATGCTCATAACCTATCCATGAAGCAACAACCTATCCGCATACCCGTGGGCATGAGCAGGAATGTGCTGCTTGAGGAAGCGATGCACTAGATAGGCCAGCAATGTACTAGCTACTAGGCAGTGCAATGCCTCCCTAAGTAGTGCAATACCACCGATCAACAAGCAAAAACGCGGCTCCTTGGCAGCCACGCAACTGTGTAGAGCACCGGAGGGCACGGGCGGGCTTCGAGGCGCGGCGCCGAACGAAGTGAGGCCCTAGCCTCGCGGGCGGCCGGGGCCTCCGGCGCCCGGAAAACCCGTGGGGCAACAAGCAGCAACACGCAGCGCAAACGGCGGTGGGGCCAGGCTGCGGCGCCTGTGGGCGGCGGCGGGGCCAGGCTGCGGCGCTTGTGGGCGGCGGCGCCTGTGGGCGGCGGCGGGGCCTGACCGGACAACGAATCGACGCGCCCGCCCCAGACACATTTCGCACATAATTTCCCACGGTCACTTGTGGAGATAGCCCGAAAACGTTGCAATCCCAACGACATGAATTCAATGTTTGAAGTACTCGCAGGGGAATTACGTGCGAAATTGATGGGAGAGCAGCCCGTGAGGCAACGCGCCGGGCCTGGCTGCGGTGCCCGTCCCGCAGGCACGCACAAGGCCCCGAGAGCTCGCACTCCCGGGGCCTCAGCTCAGCCGCAGCTCAGCCAACACTCCAGGTGGCGCCGTCGCGGCCGTCCGCGACGGTGATGCCGGCGGCAGCCAGGCGGTCGCGCAGCTCGTCGGCGCGCGCCCAGTCCTTGGCGGCGCGGGCATCGGCCCGCTCAGAGAGCACGGCCTGGACCAGCGCGTCCAGCGCCGAGTGCTCGGCGGCAGCCGCACCAGAGGCACCCGCGCCGATGCCGGCCTGTCCGCGCCACTGCTCAGAAGCAGGGTCCAGCCCCAGCACATCCAGCATGGAGCGAACCAGGACCTGCTCGCGGTACACACCGGAAACGTCACCGGCAGCAAGCGCGGCGTTGCCGGCCTTGAGGTGCTCGTGCAGGACGGCGAGCGCGCCGGCGACGTTGAGGTCGTCGTCCATGGCGGCCACAAAAGCCTCGGGCAGGTCGGCGGGCGCCAGGGCGATCTCGGAGGCCGGAGCCTCGCCGGCAGCCTCGATGGCGCGGGCCACGAAGGTGGAGAACTTTTCCCAGGCGGCGTGTGCGGCGGGCAGGGTTTCGGGGCCCCATTCGATGGCGGAGCGGTGGTGGACGGTGGACAGTGCCCAGCGCACGGCGACGGCCGGATACTCCTCAGTGAGCGCCCCGATCGACAGGACGTTGCTCAGCGACTTGGACATTTTTTCACCCTTGGTGGTCACCCACGCGTTGTGGACCCACAGGCGCGCGAAGGGCCAGCCTGCGCCGTGGGACTGGGCCTGCTCGTTCTCGTGGTGCGGGAAGCGCAGGTCGATGCCGCCGCCGTGGATGTCGAATTCGTCGCCGAGGTAGCGCCGCGACATGGCGGAGCATTCGAGGTGCCAGCCGGGTCGGCCGCGTCCCCAGGGGCTGTCCCACGAGGCCATGGCCGGCTCAGACGGCTTACTGGCCTTCCAGAGGGCGAAGTCGCGGGGGTCGCGTTTGCCGGCTTCGACGGCCTCGTCGATCTGGGCGTCGTCCTCGGTGGTGCGCATGTCGGCCAGGCGCTGGCGGGTGAGCGAGCCGTAGTCGCCCTGGGAGTGGACGTCGAAGTAAACGTTGCCGCGCCCATCCGAATAGGCATGGCCGGCGTCGATGAGGCGCTGGACGAGGTCGAGCTGCTCGGGGATGTGGCCGGTGGCGCGCGGCTCGTACGTGGGGGCCTGCACACCGAGGGTCTCGTACGCCTGCGTGAATTCACGCTCGAAGCGGTAGGCCCAGGCCCACCAGTCCCAGCCGGCCTCGGCCGACTTGTTCAGGATCTTGTCGTCGATGTCGGTGACGTTGCGCACGTAGGTGACCTCGTAGCCGCTGCGGCGCAACCAGCGGATCAGCGTGTCGAAGGAGACGGCGGCGCGCAGGTGGCCGACGTGCGGGGATCCCTGCACGGTGGCGCCGCACAGGTAGATGCCGACCTTGCCGGGGGTAACCGGGCTCAGGGGCTGGATGCGGGCGCTCTTGGAGTCGTACAGGTGCAGCATGGCACCAATCCTACCTGGCGAGGCGCGGCGGGGAGCGACGCCGCGTTCTCCGGGAGTATGTAACGAGGCCCGGGCCCCACCCGGCGAAACGGAGCGGTTTCGCGGGTGGGGGCTCGGGCCTCGTCGAGTGAAAGAAACCTCAGGCGCCGGGGCGCACGCGCTCGGCGATGAGGGCCTTGAGGTCCTCGGCGGAGTTGGCGAGCGGGGTGACGCGCTCTTCGCGGCCTTCGATGCCTTCGAAGCGAGGAGGCACGGGCGGGAGGTGGCCGGTGGCCTGAAGGATCGTGTCGGCGAACTTGACGGGCAGCGCGGTCTCCATGACGACGAGCGGGCCCTCGATCTGGGGGCGCACCGCGCGGGCGACGTGGACGCCGTCGGCCGTGTGCGGGTCGAGGAGGTAGCCGCTTTCCTTTTCGGTGCGCGCGATCTCGGCGAGGCGGTCGGCGTGCGTGGAGGTGCCGGAGATGAAGCCGTAGGTCTCGCGCAGGGAGGCGAACTCGGGCGTGCCGGACAGGTCGAAGGAGCCGTCGCGGGCCAGGGCCTCGTCAAACAGGGCGCGGGTGGCGTCCCCGTCGCGGCCCAGCAGGTCGAAGATGAAGCGCTCGAAGTTCGAGGCCTTGGAGATGTCCATGGACGGGCTGGAGGTGGCCAGCGTGTCCGCGGAGGAGCGGGGGCGGTAGACGCCGGTGCGGAAGAATTCGTCGAGGACGTCGTTCTCGTTCGTGGCGACGACGAGGGTGCCTAGCGGCACGCCCATCTGGCGGGCGATGTGGGCGGCACACACGTTGCCGAAGTTGCCCGAGGGCACGACGACGCTGACCCTGGACGAGGCGTCGGCCCCTTCCTCGGTGACGCGCAGCCAGGTGGCCACGTAGTAGCAGACCTGGGCGAGCAGGCGCGCCCAGTTGATGGAGTTGACGGCGCCCACGTGCCAGGTGGCCTTGAAGTCGGCGTCCATGTTGATGGCCTTGACGAGGTCCTGGCAGTCGTCAAAGACGCCGTCGACGGCGACGTTGACGATGTTCTCGTCGAGGAGGGAGAACATTTGGGCGCGCTGGAAGGCGGTCATGCGCCCGGCGGGGGTGAGCATGACGACGGAGAGGCCGCGTCGGCCGCGCAGCGCGTACTCTGCGGAGGAGCCGGTGTCGCCGGAGGTGGCGCCGACGATGGTGAGCCAGTCGCCGCGGCGGGTGAGCTCGTATTCGAAGAGTTCGCCGAGGAGCTGCATCGCCATGTCTTTGAAGGCGGCGGTGGGGCCGCCCGAGAGGTGGGCGAGGTGCAGGTCGGTGCCTTCCAGTGCGTCGACGGGGACGATCTGGGGGTCGGAGAAGGAGGGGGTGCGGTAGGCGCGGGCCGTGATCGCGCTCAGGTCGTCGGCGGGGATGTCGTCGACGAAGAGGGAGATGATGCCGGCGGCCATGGCCGCGTAGCCGTCCTCGCGCAGGACGATGCGCAGCTCGTCCAGGTCGGAGCGAGACAGCGTCGGGTATTCCTCGGGCAGGTAGAGGCCGCCGTCGGGGGCGAGGCCTTCCAGGAGGATGTCACTGAAAGAACGGGTGGGCGTGTTGGGGCCGCGTCGGGTGGAAATGTAGCGCACGGGTCGATCCTATCGGAGAGGGCAGGTGGGCTGCGAGGGTGCCCGGACCTCGTCACATGTACGAACGAGGCGTGGGCCATGTGAACGACGGGTGAGGTTGCCCCTCGACTGTGGTAGAAACGACGGGTGAGTACGAACGATTTCCCGTGGACGCAGCCCTCCGCTTTCGATTCCTCGAGCGCCCCGATTTCCCAGCCTGCGACGGGTGCCCCGGTAGCGAGCGGTGTCGCCTCGTCGACGAATGCGTTTGCCTCGCCGTCGTCGGTCCCGAACCCCATTCAGCGCCCGAACGATCCGGGGGCCGCCTCAAACGTTTCTTCGAAGCGCGCGTGGTTTATCGTCCTGTCGATCCTTGCGTTCCTGGTCGTCGTCCTCGTGGTCCTCGGCTATTTCTTCGTGCCGTGGGGTTCCCAGCCGCGCGAGAAGGCGGCAAGCTCCCAGGGATACTCCGGTTCTGCCACGAGCACCGGGAACATCTCCCGCGACTGGGCGGCGGGTATCGGGACGGCGTGGACCCTCGACAGCATCTCCCCGGTCCGCGGGGAGCACGATGAGGTGACGACGCTGGTCGACGGCACGACCCTGTACGTGGCCGCAACCAATACCACCCGCGAGGGGCTTGACGTCACCGCCGTGGATATTTCGGGCTCGCAGCCGCAGGTCATCTGGGATTCCAGCAACCCGAACGTGATCCGCGATTCCTACCGTTTGAATCTGCGCATGGCGTCCGTCGGCGACAAGCTCATCGTTGGCAACTCCACGGTGGACAAGGCGACGGGCGAGGTTCAGGAAGCACCCTGGGTGGATGACGCTCCCCTGACGGTGGCCGGAGACGTCCTCGTGACGTGCTCGGGTGCCGAAACCTGCACCGGCTGGACGTGGGAGTCTTCCGAGTGGAAGCAGCAGTGGAAGTCGATCACGTCGCTGCAGGAGTTGCGCCACGGCATCTGGGAGATGCGGGACGCCCCAGTTGTTGGCAGCGGCGACGACATGTCGGTTCTGGCACCCGTGGCGGACAGGCGAACCCTGCAGCTGATCAACGTGCGCACGGGCACGGTGACGACGCTCGGGGAGAAGGTTCAGTTGGACCCAACCAGCTACCGACGCGATGTCTTCGTCGCCAGCGACGGTGTCGCCGTCGTCGTCGACAGGGACCAGGCGCAGTTCTTCGATACCTCCGGCACTCTCGTCGATTCCTTCCAGGTGGCGCGCTACCTGAATGAGATCGTGCGCGGGGGACAGGCCCCGACCCTTGAAGAGCTCCGGACCTACCTGACGACCAGGAGGACCCCGTGGGTGGCGGGCACGGTCGAGGTGTCGGGCCGAAAGTGCGAGGACGTCACGGTCTCCACGACGTCGGGCGGGAGCTCGCATATCGTGCACGACGCCAAGGGCCTGGCGATCGGTTCCGGCGAGCCGTGCTACCCGGATGTGACGGAGGTGCGCATGAGCGCCGACGGTGCCGCCGTGTACATCGTGAATGGCGGGCATGTGCAGTCCGACCATGTCTACTTCCTCGACACGGAGGGGGACGTCATCCACGAGGACATGGCGTTGACCAGCGCGGATCAGCTGACGTGGGCGTTCGATGACCTCGTGATCGCGATCTCGAAGGGCCAGATCACGGCCTTTACTCCGACTTCCGCGTGACGCTACCCTGGTGCCATGACTGATCTGCATTTCCGCATCGGCCAAGCGGTCGACGTCCACGCGTTCGCCGCTCCCGACTCACCGCGTCCGCTCATGATTGCGTGCCTGGAGTGGCCGGGGGAGCGTCCCCTCGAGGGCCACTCGGACGCGGACGTGGCCGCGCACGCCCTGTGCGACGCGATGCTGCTGGCCACTGGGCTCGGCGAGCTCGGCACGGTGTTCGGCGTGGATCGCCCGGAGTGGGCGGGCGCTTCGGGGCGCACGCTCCTGGAAGAGGTTCGCCGCATGACCGCCGAGGCCGGCTGGGTACTCGGCAACGCGACCGTTCAGGTCGTGGGGAACCGGCCTCGTATGGCGGCTCGCCTGCCCGAGGCCTGCGCGGTCATGAGCGAGATCGCCGGGGGGACGGTCACCGTGTCGGCGACGACCTCGGATCACCTGGGTTTCACGGGACGAGGCGAGGGTGTGGCCGCGCTCGCGAGTGCCCTCATGGTGCGCGCCGACGGCTAGCCCGCGAGCGCCCGCCGGTCGCGCACCGTGGTAGAAACGTGTCATGAGCAACGACGACCTGCACCACACATCCGACGACGAGGCGTGCACCCGCCCCTCCGATACGCGGGACGCGGATCCGCAGGTAAACATGCCCGACTTCCCGGAGTTCGGGGAATTGCCCGGGTTCACGCCGCTGCCTGACCTCGCGCCTCTGCCGGAGTTGGCGCCATTGCCGGACTTGGATGATCTCCTCGCCGCGACCCCATCACCGCTCACCGACGAGGCCGACACTCCCCTGCCTGCATCCGCTCTTATGCCGGACGGGCCCTCCTCGGAGGAGGCTGCGCCCACCTCGACGGACACCGCTTTCCCGATCGTCGCCACGGCCTCGTCGCAGGTGAAGCCCGAAGGCGACCAGGCGACAACGGAGCTCCACGCCCCGGGACCGACGCTCTCTCAGACACGAGTGGACACGGCAGCTGTCAAGCGCAAGCCGTCCGTCGTTATGATCGTGCTCGGCTGCATTGCCGCGCTCAACTTCGGGATCGTTCTCTTCGCTCCCGGCCTGTTCGGCTCCTCATCGACGCCTTCGTCGAAGCCGTCGTCGGACGCCACCGCTGCGACGAGCGCGGACGCGCGCGAACATGCGGCGAACATGCCCGCCCGCGCACCCGGATACCGCGGGAGCGCGACGAACACGCATTCCATCTCTGCGCAGTGGGCCTCGGGCGTGGCCACCGCGTGGACGCTCGAGCTGCCGCCAGAGATGACTCAGTTCGAGACGCAGATGTTCGCCGAGGGCCAGGTCCTCTACATCGCCGGCTACGACACGATCGAGGGCCAGAGCGGTTCCGCCGTCAGGACGCAGGCCTACGACCTGTCCGGTGAGGAACCCACCCTCCTGTGGGACACGATCGGCCCCGCGGAAAACTTAGCGATCGCGACGTACACGCCCGCATTCGTGTCGGGCGAGAACCAGCTCTTTTTCCATGACGTGGTCATCGACAAGGCGACCGGCGAGCACACGCAGGCTCCGTGGGGCAAAGAGTTTCCCATCGCGCAGACCGACGGCATCGTGGTGACCTGCTCGACGACATCCACGTGCAGCGGGTGGATGCAGACATCCGGCGTGTGGACGAATCGGTGGGAGACGCCGACGAGTCCGCAGGTGGGGTACGGATTTGCGACCCAGAGTCTCGGCTACGCCCCCAAAGGTGCGGTTCTCGCCGGCAGCGGTACGCGCGCATCAGCTCTGGTCCCCACTAACTTCGAACAGCCCTTGCAGATCCTCGATATCCACACCGGCCTGGGGACGGTCCTGCCCACTCCCGGCGCGGCAGACAAGACCCCCGGCGTCGAGGTGACGAGCGACGGCTTCATCGTCCTTGACTCCAGCCGCAGGCAGGGAATGGTCCTCGACAGCAGGGGAACCGTCCAATCCAGCTTCACGGTTGACGGGTACACGCGGCTGCCCGCGGTCAGCCGCGACGGCACCAACCCAAGCGCAGCGGACATCAAGACCTTCATGACGACGAAGACTGCGAATTGGGCGACGGGAACGGTCGACGTCGTGGGCAAGGACGACTGTTCCATCGAGGTCACCCTCACCTCCGACGGATCGACGCACACAACCCCGGTGCCCGGCGCGCTGAGTCCGTTCATGACCAGCTCGTGCTACTTCGAACCGAAGGAGGTCCGCGTGAGCGCGGACGCTTCGGTTCTCTACGCCGATACCTTCACCTACCAGGACAAGAGCCGATACTTCATCGATACCGTCAACGGTCTCATCTACACGTCACCCGAACTCAACGCTCCGAAACAGACCATGTGGGTCTTCGACGACATGATCATCGGCATGACCGAGGACGGCATCAAGGCGTTCGTACCGGCGTCCTCCTGAGGTCACCATCCGGTTACCACACCGACGCTGCCATATGATGGAAACTACCTATGACCAATGACGATCACACGGGCACCGGCACCCCCGCCCACGAGGGAGGCACCGGCTCACCGAACGCAGCGCGGGCCGTTCCCCTGTCTGGCACGCCCCGGCCTCGCCCGAAGAAACGCGCGACGACGGTCCTTCTCGCAGTGCTTCTATCCGCCGTCGCCATGACCGCAGTCTTCGGCATCAACTGGCTCACGTCATCACCCTCGACACCGGACAATCAGCGTTCATTTGCCTCGATGCCCACCGTCGGGTACTCCGGGGACGCGACGAGCACGGGATCGATCTCCCCCACCTGGGCCTCGGGCGTCGAGACGGCGTGGAGGATCCCCTTCCCCTCAACGAAGTATGGCTCCCGGGCACTCACGACCGTGGAAGACACCACCCTGTACGCCCTCTTCGAAGACCCCAATCCCACCGCCCACCAAGTCACCGCGGCGGCCTTCGACATCTCTTCCAAGCAGCCACGCGAGCTGTGGCGCACGACGGGCCCTCTTCCCGAGTCCTTCGGGCGTCCGACTTTCGTCTCGCTGGCCGATCAGTTCATCGTCGGCTCCATCGTCATCGACAAGGCGACGGGCGCCCAGTCCCTGGCTCCGTGGGAGGGGTCGGAGGCGCTCGCGGCGGTTGACGGCGTCGTCGTGGCGTGCGACGGCAAACAGGCGTGCTCGGGCTGGACGCAGGAGTCCTCCTCGTGGGTGCGCCGGTGGGAGACAACCACAGCCCGCCAACGGGGTGGCCTGTCCACCTCGGCCATGCTCACGTACCCCAACACTCCCGTGATCGGTGCCGGAGAACACCAGTCGGTTGTCCTGCGGGTGGACTCGCCGACGCACCTGGCGCAGCTGATTGATCCGCGAACCGGGCGGGTCACGGACGCCGCCTCTGCGAGCCCCTTCAGGGATAGGGACAACAACGTGGTGTCTTTCGCCATCGCCAGCGATGGGCTCGTGGCTTTCAACGACGACGTGTTCGTTAGCTACGACGCCGACGGCTTCATCACGGGCACTCATTCCTATGAGAAGTCGCTGAGAAGACCGACGCGCGACGGGCGCGTGCCCTCCACATCGGAACTCACCGATTTCCTGGTCGGAGGACTGCCCACGTGGTCGAATGCGGTGGTCACTGCCCAAGCGGGGGCCGTCGCCCTCACGGTGACGCCGAGCGATGGGCGCCCGCCCTTCACTCTTGATCCCAACAACAACGACCAGTTTCACTCCGCAGCCAACTTTTGGCCCTCCGAGGTTCGAGCCAGCGCCGACATGTCGGTCGTGTACGTCGAGTCCGTCGAACCCAATACGACGGGCAACCGGTTCTTCTTCGACACGGCAAGCGGGATGGGACATGGGTCGGCGGAGTTCCACGACGCGAAAGACCTCTCATGGGCCTTCGATGACCTGGCCATCGGCGTCACGATCGACGGCATCGTGGCTTTCACCCCCAAAGCCTCGTGATGTTCCAACCCACGAACACCTGCCCGCGAGCCTCCAGCCCGAGCGACGACAGAAATGACACTCCCTTGAGTACCAACGCCCCCCTCTACGGGACTTCCACGAGAACCACGCCCACGCTGCACGGGCGCTTCTTCCTGACGGGCGTCGCGCTTGTCGCGAGCCTCGGTGTCTTCCTCGCTCCCTCGCTGAGCACGAGCGCCCTCCAACTCCCCGGCCCGGCTACGACCCCACCTCCGCACATCACAGGCTCGGAGCAGGAGACGAGCCCGGAGGCGACCGGCTACCAGGGGAGGGCCACCAACACGAACGAGCTGTCGAGCGCGTGGGACTCGGGCGTCGCGACTGCCTGGTCCCTGCCCACCAGCGACGCTCTCCTGCCCGCGCAGCTGATCGCCGAGGGCCAGACCTTGTACACGCTGACCTACGGAAGCGGCGCAGAGGCCGTGACCACGGTGTCCGCTTACGACGTGTCGGGCAGCGAGCCGGTCGCCCAGTGGACCACGACCGGACCCCTGCCCTCACGGATTCGCGCTGAGGCGTTCCCGTCCTCCGTCTCGACTCCGAACGAGATTCTGCTGAGCGACATCATTGTCGACCGATCGACCGGTGCGCAGACGCAGGCCCCCTGGGGTTCCGACCTGCCGGTGGGAGTCGTCGACGGCATCCTCGTCACCTGCGACACCTTCAGCTCATGCTCTGGGTGGTCCCGCGACTCGGGCGCCTGGAGCCACCTCTGGTCCACGACCACCTCGCCCCAGCGCCGCGCGGGCCTCGCCCACTCGGGTCTGACAGTTCCCGCGAGCGCCGTCATCGGTGCCGGCGCGGGCGCTGCCGTGGTCGTCCCCGTCGACGAGGCCCATGAAGCACCGCAGCTCATCAACCCGACCACGGGTGAGCTGAAGACTCTCGGGAATGCCCCCTCCACGGCCGGCCCATCCGTCTCCAGGATCACGCTGGCGAGCGACGGAATCCTCGTCGCCGGCGAGAAGGAGAGTATTGCCTACAACACCACGGGCGAGGTCGTGGGCACTGTCGGGGCCGGGTGGATGCTCGACCGTTTTCCGGCGTCAGACCACGGGATCCCGAGTACGGCAGTACTCGGTTCTTTCATGACGCAGGGCATCGCCCCGTGGACAACCGCCACAGTGGAGCAGCCCTATTCAAACGACGTCAACGGTCATCTCCTGGCGGTGAGCCCGACCGGTGGGCACACCAGCCGCACGATCAACCCCGGTAAGTCATACTCCGACCACGCTCTGCCGACCGACTGGCCTGCCGCACAGATGCGCGCCAGCGCAGACGGCAAGGCGCTGTTCGTCCAATGCTTCCCATCGTCCCCCGCCGGCCCCTTCTTCTTCGGCTTGGAACACGAGATGACCTACGTGTCGCCGGAGCTGGACGAGGCCACGAACCTCACGTGGATTTTCGACGACTTGCTCGTGGGGGCACGCAGCGGCGAGGTCATCGCCGTGACGCCACGGACCCCGTAAGCGGATCGTCATAGAACCGTCCCCGACGCCCGAGAGCATGCTCGGTCGCATCGGGGACGATGTGTGTGGCGCAGGACCCTCGGGGACGAGGCCGGGGCGTGCCTGGACGGCCTCGTGCCCCTGGGCGCTCAGCCCTCCATGTGGGCCAGGGTCGCGCGGTCCGCCTTCACGGGGATCGTGAGGGCCAGGCCGAAGCCGAGGATCAGCATGATGCCGAGGATGCCCCAGTAGGTGTAGTCCTCGCCTGCGGGCGTCATGCGCTTGCCGAGCACGAGGAAGAAGCTGTACATGGCGGGGGCCATGAAGGACACGGCGCGTCCGGTCGTCGCGTAGAGGCCGAAAACCTCGCCCTCGCGGCCGGCGGGGATGATGCGCGACAGGAAGGAACGCGACGCGGACTGCGTGGGGCCGACGAAGACGCAGAGGACCAGGCCGAGGCTCCAGAACACGATGGGGCCCTGGGCGTGCAGGAAGAAGACGCCGAAGCCTGCGACGACCATGGCGCACAGCGACAGGATGATGACCTTCTTCGGGCCGATCTTGTCGTCGACCCACCCGAAGGCGACGGTCGCCAGGCCTGCGACAACATTGGCGGCGATTGCGAAGATCAACACCTCGCTGGCGCTGAAGCCGAAGGCCGTCTTGGCCAGGACCGCGCCGAAGGTGAAGACGCCGGCGAGGCCGTCGCGGAAGACGGCGGAGGCGATGAGGAAGAAGAGGGTGTGCGGGGCCTCGTTCTTGAGGGTGCGCACGGTGCGCCACAGGAGCTTGTAGGAGTCGATGATCGACTCGTTGTCGCCGCCGGTCTGGACCTTCTTGGGCATCGGCGGGTGGAGGATGACGGGGATCGCGAAGCCGCCGAGCCACAGGGCGGCGATCACCATGGAGATGCGGATGTTCAGGTGCGCGTCGGTGGGCACTTTCAGCAGGTTGACGCCGATGAGGCCGACGTAGAGGATGAGCAGCAGGACGATGCCGCCGATGTAGCCGGCTGCCCAGCCGAAGCCGGAGATCTTGCCGCGGTCTTCCTTCTCGCCCAGGTGGTTGAGCATCGCGTTGTAGTTCACCGAGGCGAACTCGAAGAACACGTTACCCAGGCCGAGCAGCGCAATACCCAGCATGAGGGCACCCTGGGGCCCGAGGACCGACTCGGGGTGCACGAAGTACATGGCGAGCATGCAGACAACGACCGCGCCTGTGAACCATCCGAGCCAGACTCCGCCCCGGCCTCGTCGATCAGCGCGCTGGCCGGTGATGGGGGCGAGCAGGGCGATGAACAGGCCCGCGATCGTCATGCCGTTACTCAGCCAGGTCGAGGCCGTGCCCGAGTCGGTGAAGACGCCGTCGCTGGTCAGGTAGGTCGTGAACACGAATGTCGTGGCGACCGCGTTGAAGGCGGCGCTACCCCAGTCCCAGGCCGCCCAGTCGACGACTCGGCGCGTGATCACGCGGTGTGGGGTGGTGGGCGTTGTGCTCATGGGATCGGGCTCCTTCGATGGGGAGTGCTCGGAGGCGCGTGTGCGTCCAGGGTGAAACTACCACGTTTCGTAGCTCACTCTCTCCTCGGGCCGCCCCAGGAACGAGGCCGGGGGACCCCCAGCGCGACCTGACTACATGCCATATGCTGTCTACATGGCAGACATGTCCGTTAACAGACACCCTGATGTAGCCCTCCTTACCTCTACATCCCTGTTTGGCTAGACAACAAAGGACTCGTCCAGATATCGATTGCAGACGGAGCTCAGAAGGAGAAAATTCTTCTCGCATACACAGCACTCGATAGGCTCCTTGACGCGCTTGGCGATAAGCAGCCTTGGGCCGCCATCCCAACTGCCCAGCTGTCGACAATCAAGGAAGAAACTGGCTACACACACCTCGTTGTCGATCACTTCGTCAGCGACATCATAAGGAAGATGAGTGAGTATGAAGGGTGATCTAAAGGTCAGCACCGACGATTTTCTGGCCGAACTCAAGCAATCCTATACAATCGCAGCGGCAGGATTAGACCGCTTGGCTCCTACCATGCCACAGGAAATCGACGCCGGAATCGCAACATTCATCATTACAGATATGCTTGGCGCTCTTTCAGCTGATGCCAGCACTCTAACACTCATGCTTGGTGACACACGCGATTCCCTCGAAGCATTAATCTCATCTTTTGAACAAAATGAAGCAGACACTGCCGCAGCATTCGATAACATAAATAAGCAGGCGCAGGCATGACTGACCAAGCAGCAATCGACACCCGAATTTACGGCGACCCCGAAGACATTCGCGCAGCGGCTGACAAATTGTACACAATTTACGAGGCCCTCGATGAACTCTCAAATCAGTTTAGGAACAGACTACGGACGAACTTTTACGCCTGGAATGGAGAAGCTGCGCATAGCTATGACGATGCAGCCGTCAGCATGGGATCCAAAGTCCAACAACTCACAGATCGCTTCTACTCTGCGTACGAGTCACTCCGTGCTTACGCTCAACAACTTGATTATCACTATCGCAGCATGCAATCAATTCGCGAGCGAGCCGAATACGCTAGCCTAGCCATTATGAATGACTACGATATATTGCCACCAACCCCAATTCCAGAACCAACCGTTGAAAAGTGTTATGCGGAATCTCCCTACGGCACCCCACCCTCAATTGGCCCGCAGATAGGAAGCCCCGACGGCAAGTTCTCACACAACGACCAAATTGAACTCTATCAAAAGCTCGAACAAGAAGTTCAGGATGTACGAGACGATCTCGAACAATGGGTCATTAAACATGTGCGCTCAGTACAAGAAGAGTGTATAACCTTAATATTTGCGCGCGCCGTCAACGATGGAGTAGATGGGCTCATTCGCGATCCATGGCAGCTACTACCTGATGCAGCTTCAACCCTCTGGGACGCAGGAACAGCACACTACGCCTCACTCCTAAAAGAGACTGCATCGTCCAGCACTACAGAAAGTGCAGCTTCAAAGCAACTTGCTGCAGCTATCTCTGATGCATCTCTTGGCAAATTTAAAGCCATGCCTGAACAAAGGCTATCTGCCATGCGCGGAATTGGAGAAGGACTATCCAAGGGCGCTACGGTTGTCGGAGTTGGAATGCTGGGTTATGAAGTAGTGACATCAGATACACCGGCTCAGAAGGCAACGACCGGTGGGTTGGGGCTAGCAGTCGGCACATTTGTAGGCGGCGTTGTTACCGATACGGTTATTGGCATGGCTGGCGGCGCGGAGGCAGGCCCCATCGGTGTTGCAGCTGGTGGAATTGCCGGCATGATAACCGGTTTTGTAACCGGATTAACCACAGAAGCACATGCAAACACACTCTACGAACGGATTCCCCTCGAGTATCGGGATCGTGCCGACGCAGTTGTCTCTCACCTCCCTTACTACATGTTTGGAGGATCATGGTAAAGTCCAATAATTTGTATAGCGTATCCGATGCGGACAAACGCCTATCCAAGGCACGTGCAAATTTTTTCATTACCGCCGTTTGCGCTATTTGTGCAATTTTCTTTTTCTGTTTACGCAGCTTTTTCCCAATCGCCTACACGTTCCTTTTCGTTGCAGTCCCGATTCTCCTCGCCCTCTCATCCCTCACACTCGGCATCGCCGAGATCCTTCAACAGCGCCGGGGAGTCCTCATACACGTCGAGTCAGAAGGAATCGCCCTCTACCCCTTTATTTTTCCCTTCTACGTTTCGTCGCTCAACTCCGTTTTCTTCTTGAGCTGCGGCCCCATCACACTTCTCTTGTTCCTTATTCAGCCTAATTCTGTTATGAGCCTAATCCTGGGATTATCCTATTCGTTCCTCGGATACACAATGTTCAAGATGACGGAGTATCGCCCCTCGCGCATCCACCGGTCACCACTGATCACGCTCGGTCCCGATCACCTGTCGATTCAGCCCCTCCTGCACGACAACCCGACACGTATCCGTTGGGATCGCAACCCCCAGATTGAGGGATTCGAGCTTTTCGTTGTCGCCAATGAGCCACACCAGTTAATGCACGTATCCACCCGAGACTCCGAGGATACGCTTATTTTCGATATGAAGGGGATGCCCATCTGCTACTGGCAACTCGCGCGGCTCATCAACCATTTTGTCGCCCATCCCGAGGATCGAGCAACGCTCGGAACACCGCAGGGACCGCAGCTCGTCACCGACATCCTGACGGCAGGCTAAGCACATGCTCCCCCTGACCCTCATCCGCCAACCTCTCACCCCAGCACAAGCCGATGCCATCATGCGCCGAGCGTGGATCGTCCCCGCATGCTTCTATGCCGTCGGAGTCACGGCAGCACTCGTCCTCGCTGCCCTCATCGGGCTCGGCTTCCCCGCCCTCGGCCTGCGTCATGGGCTCGCTATCGTCTGCATTCTCCTCGTCGCCTTCATTCCGGCCGCCGTTGCCTACGCGCGCGCACCCAGCCGCCCGCCGAGGGTCACTGACACCACGACGCGCCAGGGGGAAAGCACGATCACAGAGCTGCTGATCATCGGGGACACCACCTTCTCTCAGAGGCGCCTCGCCGGCTTTACATGGGGAGTGAGCGGCGTTTTGATTTCCCTCATTCCTCTCGCATTCTCCTCGAGCACCAAGAATGGTTTCCTTATGTCACTCTTGGCCTGCATCCTTATCGTTTCCTTTCTCGTGAAGCACACGTATCTGTATTTTCCACAACCGCGCGACGTCAAAGCACAGAGACTCCTCCTCATCCCCGACGGTTTCGCCTTCGCCGAGAAAGACATTCTTCCTCGGCTCAAAACGGCAGCCTGGAGTGATGTGACCGGCGTGGGTGAGACTATCAAGGGCATGACCGCCGTCCACTGGACCTCGGATGGCGAGGACGGTGTCACGTGGCTGTGCCTCAAGGATCCAGGGCTCTCCTACGTCGCCTTCGAGCGACTTATTGACTATTTCGCCTCCAACCCCCGGCGGCGGCGCGTTCTCGGCACCGAGACCGGCGTCGACATGGTGCGAGCGCTCCTGCGAGGACAAGACCCGGACGCCTGAGACATGGCCACCCCCGAGCTCTCGTTGGATCCCCACGACGAGGCCGGGGAACCACCAGCGCGACCTGACCACATGTCATATGCTGGTGTGTCACCCAGAAAGGAGAAGACGATGGCACGCAGCACGCTGTTGAGCCCCTCGGAAGCCGACAAGCAGTATGCCAAGGCGAATAACTTAGTTCGCCCGGCCATCTTCTTCCCGGTGACCGCGGTTATCTTCCTCTTACTGTCGGGATATATTCCAGGCGGCATCGCGCTATTTTTCTCTGTCTACTGTTTGCTCTTAGGCATCGCATCTGCGTTCCTCGCAGTCACTCAAATGCTCCGCCGATACGACAGATGGATCGTGCACGTGGAGGGTAAGGGAATATCGATACGTCCCACCCTTGCCCTCGTTCGCGTGAAACAGATCGCCTTCGGCATCGGCATAGCCTGCGCTCCGATAGCGATCATCATCGAAGTGTTGGTGACCCACTCGGCCGTCGGCGCTGTCCTCAGCTTGATCACGGGCCTCATGTTCTCGACGATGTTCTATTTCATGTTCATGTCCTCACCCCACAGGCTCTGGCTCATTCATCAGGGCCCGATCATCGAGTTCACTCCTGAAGATGTCGCGTTCCGTTCTCTCATCGACAAGTCCGCGACACGTATTCCATGGGATCGCCATCCGACCATTAAGGGCTTCAGTCCAGTTCCCGACATCGGCGATCAGCTTCCGCTCATGTACGTGTCCGCCGACGGAGCCAACCGCGACATGGAGTTCGACATGACAGGAATCCCCATACCGCTTTCGCGGGTGGACAGCCTGGTCACCTACTTCAACAATCGGCCGGAAAAGCTTGCAATGCTGGCTTCCTCAGAGGGAGCCAGGATGGCATGCGCGATCTTGACGGCCCGCTGACGCATATCACCGCCCGGGCTGCGGTGGTGCGCGAGCTTCGAGCGCACCCGACAACGCCAACCGGGCAGTGCCTTTAGGCGCTCGTCTCCTCGGCGACGAGGATCTGCGCGAGCGCCAGGTCGATGGGGCGCGTGACCTTCATGGATCGTTCGTCGCCCGCGACCGTGTGCACGGTCCCGCCGATCGCCTCGACGAGGCCGGCGTCATCCGTCGCCGCCCGGGCCTCGTCCGCACCCAGAGAGGCGCCCGCCTCGTGCGCGCGCATGAGGACATCCCAGCGGAACCCCTGCGGGGTCTGCACGGCCACCATGTCGGAGCGCCGCGGCGTGCCCGTCACGACGCCGGAGGAGTCCACGGTCTTAAGAGTGTCAGTGACGGGCAGGACGGGGATCACCGCGCCCGCGCCGCCGGCAACCGCGTCGATGACGCGCCCGGTGACCCGCGGGGGCGTCAGGGGACGCGCCGCGTCGTGCACGAGGACGACCGTCTCCGCCTCGCACCTCCTGAGCGCAGCCAGGCCCAGGGCCACCGACTCCTGACGCGAGCGATCAGAGCCAGCGACGACGGTCAGATCGTCGATCTCGGACAGGGCGCTGCGAAATTCCTCGATCGACGAGGCCGGGGCCGTCACGACGATCGCGCCCACTCCCCCGGCGCGTAGGCCGCGGGCCGCCCACCACACGAGGGGGCGACCCGAGAGTTCAACGAGGGCTTTCGGGCCCTCGCAGCCGAGGCGAGAGCCGGAGCCCGCGGCCGTCAGGACCGCGCAGGCCTCACTCTGTGACCGCATCTTCGTCGACTTCGATGCGCCCCTCAGCCAGGACGGAATCGAGGCGCTCGGCCGCAGCAGACTTTTCGATATTGCGTGCCAGGGCCAGCTCGGAGGTGAGGATTCCGCGGGCCTTCGTCAGCATGCGCTTCTCACCCGTGGACAGCTTCTTCAGGTCATCGCGGCGGGTCAGGTCGCGCACGACCTCGGCGACCTTCACGATGTCACCGGTGGCGATCTTCTCCTGATTCGCCTTGAAACGACGCGACCAGTTGGTCGGCTCCTCAATGTAGGGGGCGCGCAGGACGGACAGGACCGCTTCGAGGCCATCCTCGTCGACGATGTCACGAACGCCAACCATGTCAACGTTTTCGGCAGGGACCTGAATCTCGAGGTCACCCTGGTTCACACGCAGCTTCAGGTACGTCCGCTCCTCACCACGAATGGTGCGCGTCATGACCTCTTCGATCGTGGCTGCGCCGTGGTGCGGGTAGACGACCGTCTGACCGATTTCAAACGACATGGATTGACTCCTGAGTGCTTGCGTGGATAGCAGGACTATTCTACCAGCTGGCGAGAGAATCGGACCCATACAGTGTGAAAACTCAACGCTACACGTATACAAGGAACGACACAAACCAACTTCAAGCAGGACCGCAATTCGTCCCAGCATGCGACCCTGGTCACGATCAAACGTGCACGATAAGGAGAGTCATCACACCCGAAAAGTCCCGTGTTTCCAAGCATAGCGAAGCCCCGACCTCGTCAGCATCTGAACTGCGCCCCGTAAGTTGGACGCGTTTAATGGTAGTCGTTATGCGGCTTCCT
>ERZ772918.40-NODE-40-length-105411-cov-199.963_pt1 | contig 105411 bp, 89 predicted proteins | sample MGYA00512118_ERZ772918 | MGnify/ENA primary metagenome ERZ772918 (study PRJEB29015, sample SAMEA2737939) | human oral metagenome | biome: human oral; feature: human-associated habitat; material: dental | place: China | collected 2135 ... | reverse complement strand
AGCCCCGGGCCCCAGCACGGCGGCCCCCGCCGTGCCGCGTCCCTCCCCGCCCCGTGAGCAGCGCCTCGCCGAGGCCTCCGAGGCAGGCGCCGGCGCCTCCGAGCGCCTCAGCGCCCTGGCCGGGGAGCCGCTGGAGACGCGGGCCGAGGGACTGGCCGAGCTCGCCGAGGACCTCCGCTCCGCCCTGCGGCTGGCCGAGGGCTGAGGCGGGCCGCATGGCACGACTCATCCGCATCGACTCCGAGCTCGTCCGGCGCGGCGTGGCGCGCTCCCGCGCCCACGCCGCCCAGCTCATCACCGATGGCCACGTCACCCTCGACGGCGCGCCTGTCACCAAGCCCGCCAGGCAGGTCAACCCCGCGCAGGCCATCGAGATCGTCGCGCCCAGCGGCGACGACTACGTCTCGCGGGGCGCCCACAAGCTCGCCGGCGCCCTCGACGCCCTCCAGGCCCGGGGGCTCGCCCCGGTGGTCGAGGGGCGCCGCTGCCTGGACGCCGGAGCCTCCACCGGCGGCTTCACCGATGTGCTCCTGCGCCGCGGCGCGGCCAGCGTCGTCGCCGTCGACGTCGGCTACGGCCAGCTCGCCTGGTCCCTCCAGTCCGACCCCCGCGTGCGGGTCCTCGACCGCACGAACGTGCGCACCCTCGACCCCGCCGCCGTCGCCCCGGCGCCCGGGCTCATCGTGGGCGACATGTCCTTCATCTCCCTGACCCTCGTCCTGGAGCCGCTCCTGCGGGCCGCGGCCGACGACGCCGACCTCCTCCTCATGGTCAAGCCCCAGTTCGAGATCGGCAAGGAGAGGCTTGGGCACGGGGGAGTGGTCCGCGATCCCGAGCTGCGCCTCGAGACCATCCTGACGGTGGCCGAGAGCGCGCACGGACTGGGCCTGGGCATCGACGCCATCACCGCATCGCCGCTGCCGGGCCCCTCGGGCAACGTCGAGTACTTTCTGTCCATGCATGCTGGCGGTGCCGGGAGCGGCGCCGACCTGACCGGCGATGCCCTCATCGCCGAGGCCAGGCGCGCCGTCGCCGAGGGCCCCGACGGCAAGGGCGCCAGACGAGGGAGGACGAGCAGCCGATGACCGCATCGACAGACCCCGGGCGGCGCAGCGACCACAGCGACCACAGTGACCACGGCGATGACAGGATCACGCGCGTCATGGTGGTCCGGCGCGACGTCAACGACCAGCCCGTGCCGCCGGGGCAGCGCCGCTCCGCCTCCACGGCCTCGGCCGGGGCGCGCGCCGAGGCGGCCCTGCGCGAGCACGGCGTCGAATGCGTCGACCACCGCTTCGGCGGGGATATCGACCTCGTCCTCGTCCTGGGCGGGGACGGCACCATCCTGCGCGCCAGCCAGATCGCCCGCGACAAGGACGTGCCCCTCATGGGCATCAACACCGGCCACGTCGGCTTCCTCGCCGAGGCGGACCCCGACGCCGTCGAGCACGTCGTCGCCGAGCTCGTCGCCGGGCACTACACCGTCGAGGAGCGCATGACCCTGGGGGTGACCGTCGAGAGCCCCGAGGGCACGCTCCAGCACGGCTGGGCCCTCAACGAGGCGGCCCTGGAGAAGCGCGACCGCGCGCGCATGCTCGAGCTGGCCATCGGCGTCGACGGCCAGGCGGTCTCCTCCTTCGGCTGTGACGGCCTGGTCATCTCCACCCCCACCGGCTCGACCGCCTACGCCTTCTCACTGGGCGGCCCCATCATCTGGCCCGAGGTCGAGGCCCTGCTCCTGACCCCCATGGCCGCCCACGCCCTGTTCACCCGCCCCCTTGTCGTGGCGCCGAGCTCCTGCCTGGAGGTCGTCATCGACCGCACCGGCTTCGACGGCGCCGAGATCTGGTGCGACGGGCGCCGCAGCCTCGACGTCGTCGAGGGCAGCCGCATCCGCGTCACCCGCGGGGAGCGCCCCGTGCGCCTGGCGCGCCTCAACGACGCCCCGTTCTCGCGCCGCCTCGTGCGCAAGTTCGACCTGCCCGTGCAGGGATGGAGGGCGGCCAGCGAGAACGGGCTGGGCCATTGATCGAGTCCCTGAGCATCGAGGACCTGGGCATCATCGAGTCCGCCGAGCTGCGCTTCGGCCCGGGCCTGACCGCCCTGACCGGGGAGACCGGCGCGGGCAAGACCATGGTGCTCACCTCCCTCGGCCTGCTGCTCGGCCAGAGGGCCGAGGCCTCGGTCGTGCGCGCGGGCGCCCAGCGCGCCCTCGTCGAGGGGGCCTTCCTCACCGACCCCGACTCGCCGGCCGGGCGCCGCGCCGCCGAGGCCGGAGCCGAGCTCGACGACGACCTCCTCATCGCCACCCGCTCCGTGCCCGCCGAGGGCCGCTCACGGGCCCACCTCGGGGGCCGCTCCGTGCCCTCGACGGTGCTCGCCGAGGTCGGGTCCCGTCTCGTGGCCGTCCACGGGCAGGCCGACCAGCTCCGCCTGCGCTCCGCGGCCGCCCAGCGCGCCGCCCTCGACTCCCTCGGCGGGCCCGAGCACGCCGCCCTGTGTCGCCGCTACGCCCAGGCCTATCGGCGCCGGGCCAGCGCCGCCGAGGAACTGGCGCAGTGGCAGGCCGGCTCCCAGGCGCGCGCCGAGGAGGCCGCCCGCCTGCGCGCCTGGCTGGAGGCCATCGAGGCCGTCGACCCCGCGCCCGCGGAGGATACCGATCTTGAGGCCGAGGCGAGCCGCCTGGAGCACGCCGAGGACCTGCGCCTGGCAGCGACAGCCGCCGCCGCTGCCCTGACCGCCGACGCCGACCCCGCCGCGGCCTCCGTGGGCGCTGACACGGTGGATGTCTCCTCCCTCATCGCCGCCGCCGCCCGCGCCCTGGCCGCCGTCGACGGCGTCGACCCCGCCCTGACCGAGCTCGCCGGGCGCGTGCGCCAGCTCGGCATCCTCAGCGCCGATATCGGGGCGGACCTCGGCGCCTACCTCTCCGGCCTCGACGCCGACCCCGCGCGCCTGGCCTGGGTCAACCAGCGCCGCGCCGAGCTGACCCGCCTGTGCCGAGAGACCGGGGGAGCCACCGAGCCAATCGACGGCGTCGACGCCCTCCTGGACTGGGGGCAGCGCGCCGCCGACCGCCTCGCCCGGATCGACGGGCCCGCCGACGGCGCGGAGGCCCTCGGCCAGACCCTCGCCGAGGCCCAGGCCGAGCTCGACGCCACCGCCAGCGAGCTCAGCGCCGCCCGGGCCCGACTGGCCGAGCGCCTCCAGGAGGCCGTCACCGCCGAGCTCGCGGGCCTGCGGATGAGCGGCGCCCGGCTCGTCGTCGGCCTCGAGGCGCTCGACGAGCCCGGCCCCACCGGCGCGGAGGCGGTCTCGCTGCTGCTGTCCCCGCACCCCGGCGCGACCCCGATGCCCCTGGGCAAGGGGGCTTCCGGCGGCGAGCTGTCCCGGATCATGCTCGCCCTGGAGGTCGTGCTCGCCGACGCCACCATGGCCGGGCCCACCCCCGACGCGGAGGACGGCGGCGCGGCGCCGGACCGCCAGCACGCCCGCACCTTCGTCTTCGATGAGATCGACGCCGGCGTCGGTGGCAAGGCCGCGCGGGAGATCGGGCGGCGCCTGGCGCGGCTGGCCCGCAGCCACCAGGTCATCGTCGTCACCCACCTGGCGCAGGTGGCCGCCTGGGCGGACACCCACCTCGTGGTCCACAAGGAGACCCCGGGGGAGGGCGGCGCTCTGGAGGGTGCAGAAGGCACTGACGTCGCTGACGGCACTGCCGGCGCCAGCACCGGGACGAGGATCACGCGCACGCGGGTCACCCATGTCACGGGGGCCGAGCGGGAGCGCGAACTGGCGCGGATGCTCTCCGGCCACGACGATTCCGAGGCCGCCCTCCGGCACGCAGCGGAACTCCTGGCCGAGGCCGGCATGGCAGAATCAAGCGCGTGAGGTTCCCGTTCCACAAGCACTCTTCCCCGGACGACCACCCTGTTGGCGTCATCCGGGTCGATGCCCGTACCAAGGACCTGGTCAAGCGCCTCAACCCGGGCGATATCGCCGTCATCGACCACTCCGACCTCGACCGCGTCGCCGCCGAGTCCCTCGTGGAGAAGCGCCCCGCGGCGGTCCTCAACGCCTCCCCGTCGGTCTCCGGGCGCTACCCGAACCTCGGCCCCGGCATCCTCCTCGACGCCGGCATCCCCCTCATCGACGACCTCGGCGCGGACGTCATGCGCCTGCACGAGGGCGATCGGATCACCGTCACCGACGGCGCCGTGCGCCTCGAGGGCGAGGAGGCGATCGTCGCCGAGGGCACCGTGCAGACCCCAGCAACCGTCGAGGCCTCCATGGAGTCGGCCAAGGAAGGGCTGGCCGTCCAGCTCGAGGCCTTCGCCGCCAACACCATGGAGTACATGAAGCGGGAGCGCGATCTGCTGCTCAACGGGATCGGCATGCCCGAGATCCGCACCTCCATGGCGGGCAAGCACGTGCTCGTCGTCGTGCGCGGCTACTCCTACAAGGAGGACCTGCGGGCTCTGCGCGCCTACATCCGCGACTGCAAGCCCGTCATCATCGGCGTCGACGGCGGGGCCGACGCCGTCATCGAGGCCGGCTTCAAGCCCACGATGATCGTGGGGGACATGGACTCGGTCTCGGACAAGGCCCTGCGCTGCGGGGCGGAGATCGTCGTCCACGCCTACCGCGATGGGCGCGCGCCCGGCCTTGCCCGCGTGGAGGCCCTCGGCGTCGACCATGTGGTCTTCTCCGCGACCGGCACCAGCGAGGACATCGCCATGCTCATGGCCGATGAGGCCGACGCCGAGCTCATCGTGGCGCTTGGCACGCACGCCACGCTCCTGGAGTTCCTCGACAAGGGCCGGGCGGGAATGTCGTCGACCTTCCTGACCCGCCTCAAGGTCGGTGGGCGCCTCATCGACGCCAAGGGCGTCTCGCGGCTCTACCGCACCCGCATCTCCAGCTGGCACCTGTTCTTCCTGGCCATGGCGGGACTGCTCGCCCTGTTGGCGGCGCTCCAGTCCACGCCCGCCGGCCAGACCTTCCTCGGCCTGTTCGGCGCCGCCTGGGATGATTTCATCAACTTCCTGAGGTCGCTCGTGGGCCTGTCCCCGAAGACCCCGTCCCTGTGACGATCCGCATCCGCGCCATTCGCTGAAGCAGCAAGGAACGCATCATGATCGACTTCCGCTACCACCTGGTCTCCCTCATCTCGGTCTTCCTCGCCCTGGCCGTGGGGATCGTCCTGGGGGCGGGCCCCCTGCAGAACTCCCTGGGGGACGCCCTGCACAACCAGGTGGAGTCCCTGCGCGAGGATCGCAACGCGGCGCACGCCCAGCTGGAGACGGCCTCCGCCGCGCTCAACGACCGTGACGCCTACATCACCGCCGCCGCATCCTCCTACCTGCCCGGAACGCTGAGCGGGCGGTCGATCGCGATCGTCTCCCTGCCCGACGCCCAGGATGAGGACGTCGAGCTCGTCATCTCCCAGATCGAGGCCGCCGGCGGCAAGACCGTGGGCCGCGTGACGCTGACCTCGGTGTGGACCGACCCCGACCGCGAGTCCTTCCGCTCCACCTACTCCGGCCAGTTCGCCGGCAACATCGGTCAGCCCGTCTCCAGCGACGCCAACGGCATCCTGGGCGAGGGCCTGGCCAAGACGCTGACGACGGAGGGCCCGTCCGCCACCGCGCTGCGCGACCTGCTCACCGCCTCGGACACGCCCCTCATGACGGTCGACTCCCAGTTGACGGCGAAGGCCGACGCCGTGGTGGTCGTGGGGCCCCGCTCGGCCCAGTCCAATGCCGCGGGCGCCACCCCGACTCCTGGCGCGGACGCCACCGGCAAAGCCTGGGCCTCTGCGCTCAACGGCGTGGCCGCGGGCGGCTCGGCCGTCATCGTCGGCGGGGCCGACGACGAGCTCGACATCATCTCCGTCATGCGCGAGGCCAAGACCAAGGCGACGACGATCGACTCCGTGGGCCAGGCCAGCGCCGCCGTTTCCGTCCCCCTCGCCCTCGCCGCGGTCCTGGCGGGGACGCAGGGCGCTTATGGCTTCGACGACGGCGCCACCGCCGTCATGCCCCCCATCCCCTCGAAGGGCTGACCTCATGACACGCGTAACCTCACCCGTCCGGCACGCGATCACCGCCGCCGCCAGCGGCCTTGCCTGGACGGCCGCTGCCTCCCTCGCCCTGCGCGCGCTCCCGGGGCAGGCGCGCCTGGAGCGCACTAATTTCCACGGGCGCACCGTCTCCCTGCGAGGCGGCATCGCCACCGCCATCGGCGCCACCGCGGCGGCCGGGCGCACGGGAGCCCTCGCCCGGCGCCTCCCGGCCAACCCCGCCCCGCGGCCAGTCCTCGCCGCCGTCATCGCCGCCTCCGCCGGAGGCACCGCCGGCCTCATCGACGACCTCGACGCCGGTGCCCACGACGGCGACGCCCCCGCCAAGGGCCTCTCAGGCCACCTCGGCGCCCTCGCCAAGGGACGCGTCACCACCGGCGCGCTCAAGATCGCCATCATCGGCTCCGGTGCCCTCGTCAGCGGCGTCCTCCTCGCCAGGCACCGGGCCCTGACAGCACCCGCCCCCCGCCCCGCGCGGCTGCCCGCGTTCGCCGCCGACGCCGTCGTCAGCACCGTCGCCATCGGCGCCTGGGCCAACGTCCACAACCTCCTCGACCTGCGCCCCGGCCGCGCCCTCAAGGCCAGCGCCCTCATCAGCGCCCCCCTGGCGCTCTGGCCCGGCCACGCCGCCGCCCCCACCCGGCTCCTCGCCACAGGCGCCCTCGGCGTCGCCGCTGCCTCCGCGCCCGAGGACCTCGCCGAGCGCACCATGCTCGGCGACACCGGCGCCAACTCCCTCGGCGCCCTCGTCGGCACAGCCCTGGCCACCGCCCCCTCGCGCGCGATCCGCCAGGCGGCCGCCGCCACCGGCGTCGCCCTCATTCTCGCCAGCGAGCGCGTCTCCTTCTCACGCGTCATCGACTCCACCCCGGCCCTCGCCGCGCTGGACGCCCTGGGGCGCCGGGACCGATGACGAGCAAGGCCACCGCCGCCGCGCGCGCCGAGGAGGGAACCGCTCCGGCGCAGCGCGGCCTCGCGGGCGTCGTCGGCGGCGTCGCGGGACTCACCCTCATCTCCCGCGCGCTCGGCTTCCTGCGCTGGATCGTCCAGGCCGCGACCGTCGGCACGGGCGCCGTCGCCGGGGCCTATGCCACCGCCAACCAGATCCCCAACGTCCTGTACGAGGTCGTCGTCGGCGGGGCCCTGGCCGCCACCATCGTCCCCCTCCTGGCCAGCGCCATCATGGCCGGCGACCGCGAGACCGTCTCCCGGACCGCCTCCGCCATGCTCAGCCTGGTCCTCACCATCCTCGTGCCCCTGGGCATCCTCCTCGCCGTCCTCGCCGACCCCATCGCCGCCCTCTTCCCCACCTCCGCCGATGCCGACCCCGCCTTCCAGACGCGCCTCGTCGCCAGCTTCCTGCGCATGTTCGCCCTCCAAGTGCCCCTCTACGGCATCGGCGTCGTCCTCACCGGCGTCCTGCAGGCCCACCGGCGCTTCGCCTGGCCCGCCATCACCCCGATCCTGTCCAGCGTCGTCGTCATGGCCTCCTACGGCCTCTACGGCGCCCTCACCCCCGCAGGCGCCGAGAACTGGACCAGCGCGGCGGACTCCATGGGACTGCTCGTCCTCGGCTGGGGCACCACCCTCGGCGTGGCCGCCCTCAGCCTGCCCCTCCTCATCCCCGCCTCCCGCCTCGACATCGACCTGCGCCCCACCCTCCGCCTCGACGCCGGCACCCGCCGGCGCGCCTGGAGCCTGGCCACCGCCGGCATCACCGCCCTCATCGCCCAGCAGGCCTTCATGCTCGTCGTCCCCGTGCTGGCGCGCTCGGGCGGCGTCAGCGGCACCATCGCCGTCTACCAGTACACGCAGGCCATCTGGGTGCTGCCCTACGCCGTCCTCGCCGTGCCCGTCGCGACCGTCCTCTACCCGAGGATCGCCGCCCTGCTCGGCGACGACGCCGACCGCGCCGCCCCCACCGGGAGCGGCAGGGTTGAGAAGAGCGCCATCGCCCCGGGTCGGCACGCGCGCAGCCCGCGCGAGGAGGCCCTCGAGCTGTGCGGGGCCTCCACCGCCCTCGTCACCGGCGTCTGCTTGGCGGGGATGGCGATGCTCCTGGCGGCGAGCACCGGGGCCGAGGCCTTCTTCGCACTCCTGACCAACAACGTCCGGGGGATGTCCACCGCGTTGGTCGCCTTCGCTCCCGGCATCGTCGGCTTCGGCCTCATCCACCAGGTCACCCGCGTCCTGTTCGCCGCCGACCGGGCGCGCTGGGCCGCCCACGCCACCGCCCTGGGCTGGGCCGGAGCGGCCATCCTCTCCGCCGCCGCCGTGCGATGGCTGGCCCCTGGGGGAGCCGACGGCCCCGCCACCCTCAAAGCGCTCGGCCTGGGCACATCCGTCGGCATGACGATCGCCGGCATCGGCCTCCTGGCCGCACTCGCCCGCTGCCTGGGCGCCCCCGTGCTGCGCCCCATCATCCGGGTCATCCTCGTGGGAGGACCGGCCGCGGCCGCCGCCGGATGGGCCGGGCGGGCACTCAGCCAGATGACCAGCGCGCCCTGGTCCCAGATCCTGCTCTCCTGCGTCTGGGCGCTCCTGGCCGCCCTCGCCACGATCACCGCCATGCACGTCGCCTGCCCCCAGGCCCTGGGAGCGCTGCGCCGGGGGAGGAGATGACCGGGATGACGAGGATGACTGGGGCGGCGGGGGCCTCTGGGGCCACGGGCGCGACGGGGGCAGCCATGCGCGTCATCGAGGTCAGCGGCAGCGCCGCCGGCGGAGTGCGCGCCCATCTCGGGCAGTGCGCTCGGACGCTCTCCGCCGCCGGGCACGAGGTGGTCGTCGCCGCGCCGACGGCGGTCCTCGACGGCCTCGACACCGGCGCCGCCCGCCGCGCCCCCCTCGAGATCGGCCCTCGCCCCTCGCCCTCCGACCGCTTGGTGGTGCGCCGCCTGGCCACCCTCGCCCGGGGGGCCGACGTTGTCCACGCCCACGGCCTGCGGGCGGGCTCAGTGGCCGCCCTCGCGCTCGGCCGGCGCCGGAGCGGGCGGGCGCGCCTGGTCGTCACCCTCCACAACCTCCCCGTCGGTGGGCGCCTCACCCGGCTCATCGGGAATGGGCTCGAATCCCTCGTGGCCAGGAGGGCCGACGTCGTCCTCGGCGTCAGCCCCGACCTCGTCGAGCGTGCCCGCGCCCGTGGGGCGGCCAGCGCCCGGCTCGCCGTCATCCCCGCGCCGCAGACGGCGCCGGGGCGGGGAGAGGGCGCCGCGGGTGGCGCAGGCCCGGACAGCGCCCCGGACAGTGACTCGGGCAGCCGCGCTTTGAGCGTCCCCGGAGCGGCCGAGGCCCTTCCGGGCGCGAGCGGCGACGGCCCCGTCATCCTCACCGTCGCCCGCCTGGCCCCCCAGAAGGGCCTCGACCTCCTGCTCGACGCCGCCTCGATCCTCACCCGCCGCGCTGAGGGCGGCGGCCCCGCCCCGACCTGGCTCATCGCGGGGGAGGGTCCGCTGCGGGGCACCCTCCAGGCCCGTATCGACGCCGAGGGCCTGCCGGTCGCCCTGCTCGGGCGGCGCGACGACGCCCCGGCGCTCATGGCCAGCGCTGACGCCGTCGTCCAGACCAGCCTGTGGGAGGGGCAGCCGCTGACCATCCAGGAGGCGCTGCGCGCGGGCGCCGCCATCGTCGCCACCGATGTCGGGGGCACGGGCGTCACCGCGCGCGGGGGCGCCATCCTCGTGGCGCCCGAGGCCCAGTCCATCGCTGACGCCGTCGGCCGCCTCCTCGCCGACCCCGACGCCCGGGATGCCTGGCGAGAGCGGGCGAGGGCTGCCGCCGCGCGGCTCCCCACCGCCGCGGACCTCCTCGCGCAGCTGGGCGCCGTCCTGGCCCCCGGCCGCTAATCGCGAGGCCCCGGCTCGCCCGCCGCCTCGGCGCGGCCGCGGGCGCCGGCGAGGATCTCCAGGACCTGGGCGTGCGCAGTGGGCGTGGCCGCCAGCACGGAGCCGGCGCGGCGCACGTCGAGAGGGGATCCATCGGCGCGCGTGACGAGCGCGCCCGCCTCACGGGCCAGGAGGACCGCCGCCGCCATGTCCCAGGGCTTGAGCCCGCCGTGCAGGAAGGCCACCGCTGTGCCCCTTGCCACCTCAGCGATCTCCAGGGCCGCAGAGCCGTAGGCGCGGGCCGCCAGCGCGGCGCCCGCGACGCCGTCGGCACCGGGCACGCCCCCAAGCGCGCTGAAGGGGACGATCGCCGCGCCGCGCTCCAGCGGCAGATCGGGCGCCGGGGGGATCGGCTCGTCGGCGTCGCTGGCCGCCCGCAGCGGCCCCACCCAGGCCCCGCGCTCGGCGACAGCCGTCATGAGGCGGCCCGCCACAGGGTCGGCGAGTGCCGCGACCACGGGGGCGCCGCCGTCGACGAGGGCGAGGGACACCGCCCAGTCGCGGTGCGTGGCCACGTAGTTCGTCGTGCCGTCGATCGGGTCGACCACCCAGGCCGGGCCGGAATGGGCCTCGAATCCCTCGACGCGGTGCTCCTCCTCGCCGTGCAGCGGAATGCCGGTGGGCGTGATGCGCTCGGCGACGATCCGCTCCGCGCCCCGATCGACCTGGGTGACCAGGTCCTTGTCGTTCTGCTTGGTCTCCACGCGCAGCTCGCCGCCCGGGTCGAGGGCGAGCGCCGCCGCGGCGAGGACGGCCTCGCGCGCCGCGCCCAGCAGTGAGTCCAGGTCCAGTCCTGTCGTGCTCATCGCTCCTCCTCGCCGGCTCCGCCGTCGCCGACACCGCCGCCAGCCGCCCCCGATTATATCCGCGTCGAGACCGGGCGATTAGCACGCCGAGACCGGGCGAACAGCACGGCGAGATGCGAGACTGCCTGAGAATTCAGAATCTCGCGGTGCTGTTCGCCCGGTCTCGCGCATGGGGAGGGCGGGGTGAGGGAGCGGACGGGGGCACAATGGGGGCGATCGCTGACCCGAGGGAGACCCCCATGACCCACGAGAACCCCGCCGACGAGCGCGACACCCGGGAGGTGCTCAGCACCCAGCGCGTGTGGACCGGCCCCATCTGCGCCGTCGACGACGAGATGATCCGCCTGTCCTCGGCCCCGGGCGCCTCCGAGCCCATCCGCCGCCAGACGATCGCCCATCACGACGCCGTCAGCATCATCGCCCTGCGCGAGGGCGACGACTCCTCCCAGCCCGACGGGGCGGCCGAGATCCTCATGGTCCGCCAGTACCGCCACCCCGTGCGGGCCGCCCTGTGGGAGATCCCCGCGGGCCTGCTCGACATCCCCGGCGAGGACCCGGCCATCGCCGCCGCCCGCGAGCTCGCCGAGGAGACCGATCACGCCGCGCAGCGGTGGGACACGCTCGTCGACTTCTACGCCTCGCCCGGCTTCACCACCGAGGGCGTGCGCTGCTTCCTCGCCCGGGACCTCGCCCCGATCCCCGTCGAGGAGCGCACCGCGCGCGAGGCCGAGGAGGCTGAGTTCGAGCCCACCTGGTTCCGCTTCGACGACGTCCTCGACGCCGTCATGGGCGGGCGCCTCCACAACCCCTCCACCGTCGCCGGGGTCCTCGCCGCCGAGCGCGCGCGGACCCGCGGCTACGAGGGGCTGCGCCCCGCCGGCGCCCCCTGGCTGCGCAGCCCCGAGAGCATGTGAGGCGCGCGTAGGACTTCCGGCCCTCGCGCGTCGCCACCGATCCCTCCCTCCCACCCGGCCATCCGTGCGCCACGCCACGTGAAGACACGGCGCCGTCAAGTTGCGTCACACCAATTTGGGCACAAAAATGATGCTTAAAATGGGTGCCAGGCCGACGGCGCCCCGGGCGCCCCGGCGGCGCCCGCGCGCAGAGCGAGGGACAGGAGAGGGGGAAGCATGAGTCCGATGAGTTCGACCACGGGTCCTGCCAGTCCAGGCGCTCCCGCCGACGACGAGTCCACCCGCGCCAAGGTCCTCGACCTCATCGTGGAGAAGGGCCCGGTCTCCGCCGCGCAGCTCGCCAGCATCCTCCACCTCACGCCGGCCGCCGTGCGCCGCCACATCACCGCCCTGGAGGACAACGGCCAGATCGCCGTCCACACCCCCACCGGTGTGGGCAAGCGCGGCCGCGGGCGCCCAGCGCGCCACTACGTCGCCACGGCGTCGGCGCGCACGAACCTCGGCGAGGGCTACTCCGACCTCGCCGCCCGGGCGCTCAGCTACCTCTCCCAGGTCGCGGGGGACAAGGCTGTCGGCTCCTTCGCCGCCTCGCGGGGGAGGGACCTCGAGCGCCGCTACATGCGCGTCGTCGAGGCTGCCGGCAAGGATCCCGCGGACCGCGCCCTCGCCCTGGCCGATGCCCTGTCCATGGACGGCTACGCCGCCACGATCCGCGATGTCGGCGACGGCACCTTCGCCGTCCAGCTCTGTCAGGGCCACTGCCCGGTGCGCGATGTCGCCGGGCAGTTCCACGAGTTGTGCGACGCCGAGACCCAGGCCTTCTCCCGCCTGCTCGGCGTGCCCGTCCAGCGCCTGGCCACCCTGGCCGGGGGAGACCACGTGTGCACCACGCACGTGCCCATCGTCATGCCCGCGCTGCGCAAGCGCGCCGCGCGGACCATCGCCCACACGCGGGGCAACCGGCCCCAGCGAACGGAAGGAACCCGATGACGTCAACCACGACCGAGCCCGCCATGCGCAGCGACGACGAGATCATCGACTCGATCTCGGTGTCCTACGACTTCGGCTGGCACGACTCCGACGAGGCCGGCGCCAATGCCAAGCGCGGCCTCGACGAGCAGGTGGTCCGGGAGATCTCCGCGATCAAGGGCGAGCCGGAGTGGATGCTCGCCAAGCGCCTCAAGGCCTATGAGACCTTCGAGCGCAAGCCCATGCCCACCTGGGGCGTGGACCTGTCCCAGCTCGACATGGACTCCGTGAAGTACTACGTGCGCTCCACGGACCGGCCCGCCAACTCCTGGGACGACCTGCCCGAGGACATCAGGGCCACCTACGACCGCATCGGCATCCCCGAGGCCGAGCGCGAGAGGCTCGTGGCCGGCGTCGCCGCACAGTACGAGTCCGAGGTCGTCTACCACCAGATCCGCGGCGACCTGGAGGAGCAGGGCGTCATCTTCGTCGACACCGACACCGCCGTGCGCGAGTACCCCGAGCTGGTCCGCGAGTACTTCGGCAGCATTATCCCCGCCGGTGACAACAAGTTCGCCGCCCTCAACACGGCCGTGTGGTCCGGCGGCTCCTTCATCTACGTGCCCCCCGGCGTCCACGTCGAGATCCCGCTCCAGGCCTACTTCCGCATCAACACCGAGAACATGGGCCAGTTCGAGCGCACGCTCATCATCGCCGACGAGGACTCCTACGTCCATTACGTCGAGGGCTGCACCGCCCCGATCTACTCCACCGACTCCCTGCACTCGGCGATCGTGGAGATCATCGTCAAGAAGAACGCCCGCGTGCGCTACACGACCATCCAGAACTGGTCGAACAACGTCTACAACCTCGTCACCCAGCGCGCCACCTGCGCCGAGGGCGCCACCATGGAGTGGGTCGACGGCAACATCGGCTCCAAGCGCAACATGAAGTACCCCGCCGTCTTCCTCATGGGCCCCCACGCCCGCGGCGAGGCCCTGTCCATCGCCTTCGCCGGCGAGGGCCAGCACCAGGACACCGGCGCCAAGATGATCCACATGGCGCCCCACACCTCCAGCCACATCGTCTCCAAGTCGATCTCGCGCGGCGGGGGGCGCTCGGGCTACCGCGGGCTGGTGCAGATCATGAAGAACGCGCGCCACTCCAAGTCCAACGTGCTGTGCGACGCCCTGCTGGTCGACGAGATCTCCCGCTCGGACACCTACCCCTACGTGGACGTGCGCACCGACGACGTCGAGATGGGCCACGAGGCGACCGTGTCCAAGGTGAGCGCCGACCAGCTCTTCTACCTCATGCAGCGGGGGCTGACCGAGACCGAGGCCATGGCCACCATCGTGCGCGGCTTCGTCGAGCCCATCGCCCGCGAGCTGCCCATGGAGTACGCCCTCGAGCTCAACCGCCTCATCGAGCTCCAGATGGAGAACTCGGTCGGCTGACGGCCCCGCCGCGCCGCCGCATCCATCACCCCACCCCGATCAGGAGCACGACATGACCGACCTGCGCACCGACCACTCGCGCGCCACCGCCCAGGGCGCCCACAGCCACGGCGCCGCCCCGCGGCCGCGCTACGTGGCCTCCCGGGCCGACCGCCCCACCTCCTTCGACCCCGCGGACATCCCCGTGCCCGGCGGGCGCGAGGAGGAATGGCGCTTCACCCCGATCAAGCGCTTCGCCCCCCTGTTCGATCTCGACGCCGTCGCCGCGGGCACTCGCGCCGGCGGAGTGACGATGAGCGTCGACGCCCCCGCGGGCGCCGTCGTCGAGGAGATCGCCCGGGACGACGCCCGCCTCGGCGCGGTCGGCGCGCCCGTGGACCGCACCGGCGTCGTCGCCTGGGCGGCCTTCCAGAGCGCCACCGCCATCACGCTCGGCGCCGGGGCCCGCCTCGACCGCGCCGTGCGCGTGGCCATCCAGGGCGACGACGCCGGGCTGGCGCGCCCCACCTCCCAGCACCTGCTCATCACCGCCGAGCCCGGCTCGGCCGGCACCGTCATCCTCGACCACACCGGGACCGCGGCCCTCACCCAGGGCGTGGAGATCGTCGTCGGCGACGGCGCGGACCTCACCGTCGTCACCGTCCAGGGATGGGACGACGCCGCCGTCCACGCCTCCAACCACCGTGCCTGCGTCGAGGGGGGCGGCGCGCTCAAGCACGTCGTCGTCTCCCTGGGCGGGGACACGCGCATCGCCCCGGACCTCGGCTTCTCCGGCGAGGGCGGGCGCATCGACGCCTACGGCGTCTACTTCACCGACGCCGGCCAGCACCAGGAGCACCGTCCCTACGTGGCGCACACCGAGCCGCACTGCTACTCCCGCGTCACCTACAAGGGGGCCCTCCAGGGCGACGCCGCCCACGCCGTGTGGGTGGGGGACTGCCTCATCGGGGCAGGAGCGCGCGGCACCGACACCTACGAGCTCAACCGCAACCTCGTGCTCACCCCGGGCGCCAAGGCGGACTCGATCCCCAACCTGGAGATCGAGAACGGCAACATCGAGGGCGCCGGGCACGCCTCGGCCACCGGCCGCTTCGACGACGCCCAGCTGTTCTACCTGCGAGCCCGCGGCATCCCCGAGCGCGAGGCCCGCCGGCTCGTCGTCCTGGGCTTCTTCAACGAGATCGTCTCCGAGATCGGCGTGCCCGAGGTCGAGGAGCGCCTCATGACCGCCATCGAGCACGAGCTCGAGCTCACCGGCCTCATCCAGGCGGGGCCGGGCGCCCCAGCCGACGAGCGGCCCTGAGCCCCGACCCCCGACACCCCGCGCAAGCCGCACCTCCACCAGGCACCAGAAGGCAGCAGAAGAAACTCATGAGCACTCTCCAGATCACGAACCTCCACGTCCAGGTCGCCACCAACGACGGCCCCAAGCCCATCCTCAAGGGCGTCGACCTGACCATCGCCTCCGATGAGATCCACGCGATCATGGGCCCCAACGGCTCGGGCAAGTCCACCCTGGCCTACTCCATCGCCGGCCACCCCGACTACGAGGTCACCGACGGCCAGGTCCTCCTCGACGGCGAGGACCTGCTCTCCCTCAGCGTCGACGAGCGCGCCCGCGCCGGCCTCTTCCTGGCCATGCAGTACCCCGTGGAGGTCCCGGGCGTGTCCGTGGCCAACTTCCTGCGCACCGCCAAGACCTCCATCGACGGCCAGGCCCCCAAGGTACGCCAGTGGGTCGGCGAGGTCTCCTCGGCCATGGAGCGCCTGCGCATGGACCCCTCATTCAACCAACGCGACGTCAACGCCGGCTTCTCCGGCGGTGAGAAGAAGCGCTTCGAGATCCTCCAGATGGAGCTGCTGAAGCCCCGCTTCGCCGTCCTCGACGAGACCGACTCCGGTCTCGACGTCGACGCGCTGCGCATCGTCTCCGAAGGCGTCAACCGCCTGCACGAGGCCTCCGACGCCGGATTCCTCCTCATCACGCACTACACGCGGATCCTGCGCTACATCAAGCCCGACTTCGTCCACGTGTTCGTCGACGGCCGCGTGGCCGAGCAGGGCGGCCCCGACCTGGCCGACCGGCTCGAGGAAGAGGGCTACGACCGCTACCTCAAGTGAGCAGAATGAGCCGATCATGAGCGCCCCCACACCGACCCAGGTACCCGCCGCCGAGCCGCTGAGCCCGGCGGAGGTGGCTCGCGCCCGCAAGGACTTCCCCTACCTGGCGCGCCCCGCGCGCAACGGGCAGGAGCTCGCCTACCTCGACTGGGCCGCCACCGCGCAGAAGCCGCAGTGCGTGCTCGACGCCGAGTCCCGGTTCTACCGGATGAGCAACGGCGCGGCCGGGCGCTCCACCTACCAGCTCGCCGATGAGGCCACCGCCTCACTGGAGGACGCCCGCGAGGCCGTCGCCGCCTTCGTGGGCGCCCGGGCCTCCCAGCTCGTCTTCACGAAGAACGCCACCGAGGCGATCAACCTCGTGGCCCTGGCCATCGGGCACGCCAGCCTCGGCCGCCCCGCTGCCGGGGGGCCCGGGGCCGCGCCCGCCTCCGATCCCGCCCGCCGGCTCGCCCTCGGGCCGGGGGACGAGGTCGTCGTCACCCGCGCCGAGCACCACGCCAACCTCGTGCCCTGGCAGGAGCTGTGCGCGCGCACCGGCGCCACCCTGCGCTGGCTCGACCTCGACGGCGCGGGCCGCATCGACCTGGCGGGCCTCGACGTCCTCACCTCGCGCACCCGGGTCCTTGCCCTCGGCCACGCCTCCAATGTCACCGGCGCCATCGCGCCGCTGGCCCCCATCCTCGACGCCGCGCGGGCCGCGGGGCGCGCCGGGGGCCGCGAGCCGATCGTCGTCCTGGACACCTGCCAGACCGCGCCGCACGCGCCCCTCGACTTCGCGGCTCTGGCGGCGGCCGGCGTCGACGCGATCGCCCTGTCCAGCCACAAGATGTGCGGGCCCACCGGCGTGGGCGCGCTCGTGGCCACCGAGGAGCTCCTCGACGCGATGCCGCCGGTCCTCACCGGTGGTTCCATGATCGAGGTCGTCACCATGGAGTCCTCCACCTACATGCCGCCCCCGGCGCGCTTCGAGGCCGGCAGCCAGCCCCTCGCCCAGGCCGCCGGCTGGCGCGCCGCCGTCGACTACCTCGGGATCCTCGGGATGGACCGGCTGCGCGCCCGCGAGGAGGGGCTCACCGCCCATGCCCTCGACGGCATGAGGCGCGTCCCCGGCCTGCGCATCATCGGACCCGACTCCGCCGCCGACCGCCTCGGCGTCATCGCCTTCACCATCGAGGGCGTCCACCCGCACGACGTCGGCCAGGTCCTCGACGCCGCTGGCGTGGCCGTGCGCACCGGCCACCACTGCGCCCAGCCGATCCACGCCCATTTCGGGATCCACGCCTCCTCGCGCGTGTCCTTCGGCCCGACGACCACCATCGAGGAGATCGACCGCTTCCTCGAGGCCGCGGCCGGTGTCCAGTCCTACTTCCGGAGGTGAGCACCATGAACGACCTCGACCAGCTCTACCAGCAGGTCATCCTCGACCACTCCCGCGAGCGCCACGGCGAGGGCCTGCCCGCCGAGCCGGCCAGCCTCAGCCACCAGGTGAACCCCACCTGTGGGGACGAGGTGGACCTGGGGCTCACCGTTGAGGACGGGCGCCTCGTGGCCCTGGGCTGGAAGGGCGAGGGCTGCTCGATCTCCCAGGCCTCCATCTCGATCATGCACGACCTCGTCGACGGCGCGGATCTGGCAACCGTGGCCCGCCTGTCCCGCGACTTCGATGAGCTCATGCACTCGCGCGGGCGGGGCGTCGACGACGCCGTCCTCGACGACCTCGAGGACGCCGCCGCCCTGGAGGGCGTCTCGAAGTACCCCAACCGCGTCAAATGCGCGCTCCTGGGCTGGATGGCCCTCAAGGACGCGCTCGCCCAGGCGGGTATCGCCCTGCCCGCCGTCGAGGACTGATCCAGCCAGCTCCTCACCGCCCCAACGACCTCTCACACGCCCCAGGAGGGACCATGACCGACAACCCGACCGCCGCCCCGGCCGAGCCCGGCACCGCGAACCCGATGGCCGCCCAGCACGCGCCCGCCCCAGCGGCGCCCGTGGACGTCGCCGCCGTCGAGGAGGCGCTGCGCGACGTCATCGACCCCGAGCTCGGGATCAACGTGGTGGACCTGGGTCTCCTCTACGGCGTCTCCTTCGACCCCGATGGCACGGTGGTCCTCGATATGACGCTGACGACCGCCGCCTGCCCGCTCACCGACGTCATCGAGGAGCAGGCCCAGCAGGCCCTGTCCCTCATCGCCGACAAGGTGCGCATCCAGTGGGTGTGGCTGCCGCCGTGGGGCCCGGACAAGATCACCCCCGAGGGCCGCGAGCAGCTGCGCGCCCTCGGCTTCAACGTCTGACCCTTTCCTCCGCCTCCCCTTTGCCCACCGAGACCGGGCGATCAGCACCGCGAGACCGGGCGAACAGCACGGCGAGATTCTGAGGACCACTGCGCCCGTGGGCGCAGGGCTCAACCGCGCGCCAGCTCGGCTCCCCAGGCCCGGGCCAGTGCGGCCTGGCCATCGGCGAGGCCCTTGTGGCTGCCCGTCCTCACGAGGAAACTGCGGACGACGGCGTCCCGGCGGCGCGCGAGCCTCACGGCCTGCTTGGCCGCTGAGCCGTTGATCCAGCCGCGCCCCGTCACCGTGTCGAAGGCCGCGACGCGCGCGCCGGTCGGCAGGCTCGTCGTCGCGAGCCATTCCCGCATCCCCGTGCTCTCCGCCGTCCCGCCGCGCTCGACGGCGCTGGCGCGGGACTTCGGGGTGGGCAGCCCCCGGTTGTGCGTCGGCGCTCCGAGCACGATGAGCCCGGCGCCGGCGATCGCCTCGGCGCTGGCCTGGCGCGGTGCCAGGACGACGGCGCCCACGCCCTCCTCGCGCAGCCCCCGCGCGATCTCCTCGGCGGCGGCGCGGGTGGAGCCGAAGCAGGACTCGACGACGATGACAGCGTCCATGATTGGTCATCCTCTCGGTGAATCGGGGTGGGTGCTTGCCTGGAAGCCGGTGGGGCCGGCGGGGCGGCGGCGCCATGAGCGGGAGGAGACCGCCAGCGCGAGGTCACGGCGCCTCGCGCGGGCGACGGCGATGACGATCGCCACGACGGAGGCGGCGAGCAGCCACCACGAGCCGGTGCGGCCGGCCTGCGCCAACGGGTTGGCATCGCGCAGGCGCTCCGGCACGTCGAGCGTGCCCTGGAACTGGATGAGACCGACGCAGATCAACGGCGGCAGCCATGACGCCCCGCGCCATCGGGGCCCGAGCGCGCAGATCAAGGAGGCCACCGAGGCAACTGCGATCGCGGAGGGCCACTGCCCGGCCACCAGCCGGATCGCATCGCCCTTGCTGAGCCCCAGCGCGTCGTGCCCGATGAGCGCCGCCGCCCCGGCGGCGCAGCACAGGGCAAGACCCGAGGCCGCCACCGCCGCGAGCCACCAGGCGAGCAGGAGCCGCACTGGCCGGATACCGGTCGCAACCAGCGCCTCCGCCAGCCCTGCCAGCTCCTCTGCCCCCGCTCGGCTGGCCAGTCCCACCGCCTGCAGCGCGGCCAGCGCGCCGATGAGGGAGCCTGCATAGCCCACGTAGGCCTCGGCGGGACCATCGCCACGGCTGAGAATCGCCCCCATGGCGCTGTTGGCCGAGAACGCGCCCTCCTGGGCCCGCCTGACAAGCGGGCTGCCCATATCGATGAGGAGCCACCCCGCTGCCGCCTGCGCGAGGGCCCACACGATGATGCTGCCCAGGCAGAGCCGCAGCGCCAGGGGCACGGGGCCGCTCACCTCCAGGGGGCGCCCCGCCCAGGGCGCGCGGATCGTCATGAGGCCCTGCCCCAGGTCCCTGCGGCCGGCCGCCAGGGCGGTGAGGGTAACGAGGAGGACCCACGCGCACCCCGCCCACAGCGCGGGCGACCAGTGATCGCCCCCGCCTGGCGCGAGGGCCTCGCGAAGCGCGAAGGGGGACGCCCCGCCAGCCAGCTCCGCCCATTCCCAGTCCCTGGAGCAGGACAGCCCGTAGGCGAGGAACGCCGTTGCCAGGATCGCCAGCCCCAGCCCCCGCGCCGCGGTGCGGTCGGAGGCCAACTGCGCCGCGAGATGCGTGAGCGCGGCGAGCACGAGGCAGGTCAGGCCCACCGCTGCCCCGTAGGCACGCGCGTCGGCGGGGCTGGCGCCGTCGAGCGCGAGCAGGCCCGTGCCCGCGCCGATCCCGATGAGCGCGCTGAGAAGGGCGAGTACGAGCGCCTGCCCCAGGACGCGGCGCGCCGGCGCCACGGAGACGGAGTGCAGGATCTCGGCACGCCCCTGGTCCTCCTCGCCCCGCGCGATGGCCGCCGTGTGGAGCACGACGACGACGCCGAGCCCCAGGCAGGTCATCGCCCCCAGCTCCCAGACGGCGATCTGGACGGGATCGGCGCCGCTGGCCAGGCGCCCGTAGAGGAGGAGCACGGTGTCATTGGCGCGCGCCGACGCCACCGCCCGGGCCATCGCGGCCTGGCTGGAGTAGGTGGTGGCGTAGGAGGGGCACAGGATCGCGGTGAGCACGAGGACAGCCGCGGGCAGTACGAGGAGCCAGGCGCGCTCCGAGCGCAGGCGCAGCCCGGCATGGGCGGCCCACCCGCGCGTCTGACGGCGGCGCTGGCTCATCGCGCTTCCCCCTGGTAGTGCTCGAGGAAGACCTCGTCGAGCGACGCTGGCGCGCAGGTGATCTCGTGGGCGCCGGCCTCGATGAGGGCACGCAGGATCTCGGGCGCCTCATCGGTGGGCACGGAGGTGGTGACGACGCCGTCCGCGTCGGGCTCGGGCCAGGGGCGCTCCTCGCCGCTGGGGGAGGGGTCGCTGCGGAGCCGGGCAGGAGGAGATCCCCCGAGCGGCTGGCCTGCCCGGGCATGTCGGGGTAGGCGGCAGGTGATGCGGGAGGCCCGCAGGTGCTTCAGCTCGGACATGGACCCGGTTTCGACGGCGCGGCCGTCCTTGATGATCGTCACCGAGTCGCACAGCCGATCGACCTCGGCCATGATGTGGCTCGACATGAGGACACTCCGGCCGCGCCCCGCCGCGTCGCGCACGGCCCCGACGAAGACCTCTGATTGGAGGGGATCGAGCCCCGAGGTCGGCTCGTCGAGGATGAGCAGGTCGCAGGGCGCCGCGAGGGCCGCCACGAGCATGACCTTCTGCCTGTTCCCCTTGGAGTAGGAGCGCACGGGCTTGGAGGGGTCGAGGCGGAAGGCCTCGATGAGCTCGGCCTCCCGGCGGGCGTCCCGGGCGCCGCGCATGCCCGCGAGGGCGTCGAGCGTCTGGCCGCCGGTGAGCGAGGGCCACAGGGCGACGTCGCCGGGCACATAGGCGCATCTCCTTGTGATCGCCGCTGCGTCGCGCGCGGGATCGAGACCGAGCACCCGCGCGCTGCCCGCGTTGCGCCGGTACATGCCGAGCAGCACGCGGATGGTCGTGGATTTGCCCGCTCCGTTGGGCCCGAGGAAGCCATGGATCCTGCCGGCCGGCACGCGCAGGTCGAGGCCGTCGAGGGCCCTCAGGCGGCCGAAGGCCTTCACCAGGCCGGTGGCCTCGACGGCGGGGGAGTCTGAATCGCTCATGCCCTTTAGGGTCGGGTGCGACGCCGCGTCGCACGCAAGCGCCATCCCGAGGTGGCGGGCCCAGGAGGCGAGCCGCGCGCGTGACGCCGCGGCCCGCTCGGCCGGCCTCGGCCTCAGTCCTGCGACCAGTCGTCGATCGCCTGGAGGAGCTGGCGCTCCATGGCGAGGGCGTACTCGGTGCCCAGCTGCTCGAAGGAGGCGAACAGCTCGAAGACCATGTGGATGGCCTCCCGATCCGCGGACCTGGCCAGGACCCGGAGGCGCTCGGGCTCCACGCGCCGGATGAGGCGGCGGACCATCTCGGCGGCCGTCGCCTCGACCTCCTCCTGGCTCATCCCCTCGCCCGCCCTCCCATAGGCGGCCAGGGTGGCGGCGTCGTCCTCGGCGTCGGGATCGGGGAAGAGGAGCTCGGCCTCCGGGGGCATCTGGCCCCGGTAGCAGGCGAGGTCGACGGCGTCGCGATCCGCCCTCACCGCCGACCGGGTCCGCTCGTCCGGGGCCGCCGCCTCCATCCGGTCGAAGAAGGCGGCCATGCGCTGGGGCATGGGGCTCACCGACATGCCCTCCTTGGACCGCTCCAGGAGCGAGGCGAGCATGTCGCGCTGGGCGATGGCCTCCTCCAGGTGGGCCTCGGCCGAGGCCAGCGCGGCGGCGAGGTCGCGGGTCACCTGGTCGCCCTCGGCGTCGGCATCGGTGGCGGGCCCTTGGGGCGACGTCGTCGCCTCAGCGCCGTCGAGCACGCGGGCGACCGCGCCGAGCGGCACCCCCGCCCGCACCAGCCAGCGGATGCGCGACAGGCGCGCCACATGGCTGAGGTCGTAGTCCCGCCAGCCCCCGCGCTCGGCCGGCACGGGAAGCAGCCCGAGGGAGTGGTAGTAGCGCACCGCGCGCACCGTGGTGCCCGTCAGTCGGGCGATCTCCGCGACTCGCATGGGCACAGTCTGGCAGGGGGCGGGCCGGGCCGGGCCACGGACGCGCGATCCGCGCCCCGAAACAGCCGCGCTGGGCCAGGGCCGACGGCGCCGCCGCGCCCGGCTACGGCAAGTCGGGGTCGGGCGCGCCGAGGATCGCCTCGCGCAGGACGCGCGCGTGGCTCCGCACATGGTCGTGCCCGGCGAAGAGCAGCGTCAGCCGCCCCCGCAGCGCCAGCGCGCGCAGATGTGCCACAGCGTCCCGCGCCGGCGCCTCATCGGCGAGCTCGGCCCGGTAGGCCTCCACGAACTCCGGCCACGCCAGGTCCCCGGAGTGGAAGGCGCGGCGAAGGGCGGTCGACGGCGTCGCGTCCTTGGCCCACTCGTCCAGCGCCGCGCGTTCCTTGGAGACGCCCCGCGGCCACAGGCGGTCCACGAGGACGCGCGCCCCGTCATCCGCGCTGGGCTCCTCACGGATCCCCTTGAGCACCACATGGGCGGGATCGGGCAGGCCAGCGGGGGAGGAATCACTCATGGCGCCACCCTAGGAGCCCGGAGCGCCCCTGGCGAGAGCGTGAGTGTGCAATGCTCCCCATCGGTGGCCAGGCGTTTTCCACCAGCCACGGCCCCCGTCTTGCTAGCCTCGGGATATGCCCTCCCTCTACGGCCTCAAGCACTAGTACACCCGTCGGCTGACCTTCCTCATCAACGCCTCCGTCCGGCGCGGCATCAGCCCGGACGTGTGGACGATCGCAGGAGTGGTCGCTGGCGCCCTCGGCGCCGGGGCCGTCGCCATGGGGTGGTGGCCGCTCGCCTTCCTCCTGCTGGCCGCCCGGCTGGGAGGCGCCAACCTCGACGGCGCCGTCGCCCGCGCCCGCGGCGTCTCCCGCCCCTTCGGCTTCGTCCTCAACGAGATCGGCGACCGCGCCTCCGACCTTCTCATGATGGCGGGGCTCGTCGGGCTGGGGCTGCGGACCGGCGCCTCGCACGCCACCGTCTGCCTGGTGCTCGTGGCCGCGCTCGCGGCCACCCTGCCGACCTTCATCAGCCTCTCCGCCGCCGGGGCGGGCGCGCCGAGGCTCAACGGCGGCCCCCTGGGGAAGACCGAGCGGTGCCTCATCGCCGTCGTCGCCTCCGCCGTGCCGTCCTGGCTGGCACCCATCGCATGGCTGCTCATCGCCGGTTCACTCCTCACCGCCGGCGTGCGGCTGGCTCGCGCGCACCGCCTGCTGCCCACGCCCGGCGGCCAGGCGGTCGCCAGCGCCCAGCCGGGGGCTGCGGGCGCTCAGGCCCCGCAGCCCCCGCAGACCGGGCAGGACCCGCGGGCCGCTGGCCCCAGGGCATGAGGCGCCCGCCATGCTCAGCCCCCTGACTCTTCCCGCGGTCACGGCTGCCACCGCCCAGGGCGCGACGACTGGGCTCCTCGCCGCTGACCGCGCCTGGTCCTTCACCGTCCCCGGCATCGGGCTCACGCTCACCGGCCGGGCGGTGCTCCTGGCCGGCACCACCCTCGCGGTGCTGGCGATCAGTGGTGTGGCGGTGGCGCTGTCCCACAAGGACGAGCTTCGCAAGAGGTGGATGACCTGGGCGATCATCGTGCCCGTCGTCGGGCTGCCGATCTGGGCGGGTCGGGCGACGACGGCGCTGCTCGCCGCCGCCCTGGCCGCGCAGGCCACCCGTGAGCTCGCCCGCCTGACCCGGCTCCCCAGGGCCGAGACCCTGCTGCTCCTCGTCCTCGCGGCGGTCTACCCGCTGGCGGCGTGGCTGAGGCCCGGACTCCTCGCGCTCGCACCGGTGATGGTGCTCGTCTGCGCCCTGCCCGCGGTGCTCCAGGGCGACGTCGCCGATGGGCTGCGCCGGGCGAGCATCACCGGCTTCGCCTCGGTGTGGATCTGCTGGTCACTGGCCCACCTGGTGGTCCTGTGGCATGACGCCTTCCTCATCGCCTTCGCCGCCGCGGCCGCCGACGTCGCCGCCTGGTGCGGGGGAATGGGCCTGCGCCGCTTCGGCTGGGCCCGCCGCCCCCTCTCACCGCTGTCCCCGAACAAGACGGTCGGCGGCCTGGCGGGCGCGCTCACCGGCACCGTCATCGTCCTGGGCCTGCTCGACTCGCTGAGCCTGGGGGCGGTCGTGGCCATCGGCGTGGGCGGCGTACTCGGCGACCTCCTGGAATCCCTTATCAAGCGCACCGCCGGCGTCAAGGACGCGGGCGCCTGGCTCCCGGGCTTCGGGGGCCTGCTCGACCGCGTCGACTCCCTCCTCCTCGTCCTCCCACTCGCCGCCGTCCTCGCCTGACAGGCACCTGACCGACGTCGCCAGCACCCCAACAGACCGACCACCCGAAGGAGATCCCATGCCGCTGCCATCCTCCCTGACAACACTGCCGGGCGCCGTCGAGATCGGCCGGGCCGGGACCCGCCTGCGCTCGGTGGTGCGCACCCCCGCCAAGGTGACGTGGCGGGCCGTTGCCCGCCAGAAGTTCTGGTCCGCCGTCATCGCGCCCTTCGGCGGCGTGCGCGTCGAGGGCGAGTTCGACTCGAGCGGGCCCTACGTCGTCGTCGCCAATCACGGCTCCCACGCGGACACGATCGCCCTCATGAGCGCTTCGCCGACCATGATGCGGGTCGTCACGGTGGCGGCGCAGGACTACTGGTTCGTCAAGCGCTCGCGCCGCCTCGTCGCCCGCGGGCTGCTCGGCGCCCACCCCGTCAGCCGCGACGGCGAGGGGGCCTACGAGGAGCTGCGGGGCGTCCTCCAGGACCGCGTCGCCGAGTCCATGAGCGTCCTCATCTTCCCCGAGGGCACGCGCAGCGTCGACGGCGAACTCGGCCGCTTCCACTCCGGCGCGGCCCGCCTGGCCCGGGACTTCGGCATCCCGGTGCTCTCCGTGGCGCTCGTCGGATCACGCGAGCTCATGCCGAAGAAGGGCGGGCGCCCCCGCTACTCGCCAATCGAGGTGCGCGTCGGCGAGCCGATCGAGCCCAGTGACGACGTCGCCGCCGTGAGCGAGGAGGCCAGGGCGCAGATCATCGCCCTCCTGGAGGAACCGCGCCGCCCCTACCCGGTCTCGGATATCCACACCATCGCCTCGCAGGCGATGAACGGGGCGCGCGGGGACGCCATCATGTTCGTCTGGGGGATGGCCGAGGCCCTGTCCTTCCCCGTCATGGCGGAGATGAGCCAGGTCTGGCTCGGCATCACCCAGCCCGGCCTGCTGTGGAGGCGCGGCGCCGCCGTCGTCGCCGGATCGGCCAGCGGAGTGCTGCTGGGCCACATCCTCGCCTCGCATGGCGCGCGCCTCCCCGCCCCGTGGACGAGGCCGGCGATGCGCGAGGCCGCCTCCCGGTACCTCGAGCGCGGCCCGAGGGGCTACTGGATGCAGGCCCTCACTGGCATCCCCGTCAAGCTCTTCGCCGCCGAGTCCGGCAAGCGGCACCTGCCGCTGGGCAGGGTCGCCCTCCACACCACGGGCGAACGGGCTGCGCGGATGGCCGCCTCGACGGCGTTCATCGTCATCGCGGAGAAGCCGCTGGGCAACCTCGTCCGCCAGCACTACGGCCCCTACCTGGCCGCCACGGGCGTGACCTTCGGGGTGCTGCTGCGCCGCGTCATCCGGCACTGGGAGCGCTGAGCACGTCCCGCGGCCCCAAGGAGTGAGGGGCCTCTGAGGTGGCTGAGCGTCCTCAGAGCTGGGAGCCGTCGACGGCGAAGGTGTTGCAGGCCTTGAGATCGCCCTGCTCCAGGCCGGTCTTGAACCAGCGCACGCGGGACTCCGACGAGCCGTGCGTCCAGGAGTCGGAGTCGACGCCCGCGCCGGAGCGCTGCTGGATGTGGTCATCGCCCACGGCCGACGCGGCGTTGAGGGCCGTCTGGATCTCCTCATCGGACGGCTTGTTGAGGAAGGGCTTGCCGGTCTCGGGGTCGTTGGTCGTGGCGGCGTAGTGGACCCACGTGCCCGCGTAGCAGTCCGCCTGGAGCTCGGTGCGCACGGAGTCGGAGTCGGCGCCCGTGCCGGAGCGATCGGTTGTGCCCATCGTCCCCTGGAGGTTCTGGATGTGGTGGCCGAACTCGTGGGCGACGATGTACTCCTCGGCCAGGGGCGTGTCATTGGCGCCGAGCTGGGACTCCATCTCGGAGAAGAACGACATGTCGAGGTAGACGGTGGAGTCGCCGGGGCAGTAGAAGGGGCCGACGGCGCTGCTGGCGGACCCGCAGGCGGTGGAGACCTGGCTGCCGTCCCACAGGACGAAGGCGGGCTTGGTGTAGGCGCGCCCGTCCTGCGCGGGCAGCTGCTCGCCCCACACGGCGTCCAGGGACTCGGCCGTGGCGACCATGCGGCACTGCGTGTAGGTGTTCGCGGCCTCTCCCGTGGTGCACATCGAGGTGTCGATCGAGGACGATCCCGTCTGGGAGGCCTGCCCGCTGTCCTGGCTCACCAGGCCGGTCAGGTCCACGCCTGTGAGCTGGGAGAGCAGCAGGACAGCGATGACCGCCACCACCGATCCACCGCCGATGACGGCGCCGCGGCGCCCCGTCGATCGCGTTGAGACCCGGTCAGGGTCGAGCTCAATGCCAGAGTTGAAGGACACGGTTCCTCCGATGCGGTGCGATAACTGGAAGACAGCGTCTCCCGGCGCGAAACAGCACCAGAGTACCGGTTGAGCGCGGGTAGGCTGGTTGCGTGCTCTACGACCTGCTCTACAAGACCGTGCTGACGCGCATCGACCCCGAGGTCATCCACGACGTGTGCCTGGATGCCATCGAGCTGACCGGGCGCGTCCCCGTCGTGCGCGACGTCGTGCGCCAGATGTGGGGGCGCCGCCCGAGCCTGCCCGTGCCCAGCGCCTCCCAGGGAGGTCCCTTCGCCCGTCCGGTGCCCGGGATCATGGGCCTGGCGGCGGGCATGGACAAGGAGGGCAAGGCCGTCGAGGGACTGGACATGCTCGGCTTCGGCTTCATCGAGGTCGGCACCTTCACCGCCCACGCCCAGCCCGGCAACGACAAGCCCCGCATGTGGCGCTACCCCGAGATGCGCGCCATCCGCAACCGCATGGGCTTCAACAACGACGGCGCCGACGAGGCCGCCCGCCGGCTCAAGGCCCTGCGATCGACGCCGCGGGGCCGCTCGATCATCGTGGGCGCCAATATTGGCAAGACGAAGGCGACGGCCCTGGAGGACGCCGTCGAGGACTACCGCTACTCGGCGTCCCGCGTGGCGCGCTGGGCCGACTACCTCGTCGTCAACGTCTCCAGCCCCAACACGCCCGGACTGCGCAGCCTGCAGAGCGTCGAGTCGCTGAGGCCCATCCTTTCCGCCGTGCGGGAAACCGGGGACGCCGCGGCGCGCAGGCGCATCCCGCTCCTGGTCAAGATCGCCCCGGACCTGGCCGATGAGGATATCGACGCCGTCGCCGACCTCGTCCTGGAGCTGGGCCTCGACGGCGTCGTGGCCACGAACACGACGATCGCCCACGACCTGGGCGAGGGCGGCCTGTCCGGCTCGCCGCTGCTGCCGCGCGCCCTGGAGGTCGTGCGCCGCCTGCGCGCCCGCCTGGGGGAGGAGCCCACGATCATCGGTGTCGGCGGCATCTCCTCGATCATGGACGCCGAGCTCATGCTCGAGGCCGGCGCGGACCTCCTGCAGGCCTACTCCGCCTTCATCTACAACGGCCCGGCCTGGCCCGGCCGCATCAACCGCGCCCTGGCCGTCTCCCACGCCCGCCGCCCCGTGCGCTGAGGCACCGCTTGCCGGGAGGGCGCGGGAATCGGTTCGCGGGCCGGTCCCCCGCACCATCGGGCGCTGGGGCGCCCTCAGGCGCTCCCGCCAGACCCGATGCCAGCCCCGCGAACCGACCCCCGCATCCCTCCCGCTGGTCCCGCGTCCCGCCGATCAGGCCGGGCGCGGGTTGGGGGAGACGGTGTAGGTCCGTGCGGGGTCGCGCATGACGACGTCGCCGAGCGCGGCGTCGATCGCCGTCATGATCGACTCATCCAGGGTGACGCCGGAGGCGGCCACCGTGTCCCGCAGTTGCTCGGGGCGCGAGGCCCCCACGATGGCAGCCGAGATCGCGGGGTTCTGCAGGACCCAGGCGATGGCGAGCTGCGGCATGGTCAGCCCCGCCTCCTCGGCGACGGGACGCAGGCCCTGGACGGCGGTGAGGACCTCGGGGCGCATCCACCGCGAGATCATGTCCTTGCCGCCCTTGCCATCCGTGGCGCGCGAGCCTGCGGGCGGCTCGGCACCGGGTAGGTACTTGCCGGACAGGACCCCCTGCGCCATGGGGGAGAAGACGATCTGCCCGAGGCCCAGCTCGGTGGAGGCGGGGATGACCTCGTCCTCGATGACGCGCCACAGGGCGGAGTACTGGGGCTGGTTGGACACCAGGCGGAAGCCCATCTGGGTGGCGAGCTCCTGGCCGGCGCGGATCTGGTCGGCCGTCCACTCGGAGACCCCGATGTAGAGGGCCTTGCCCGCGCGGACCACGTCCGCGAAGGCCTGCATGGTCTCCTCCAGCGGGGTCTCGTAGTCGTAGCGGTGCGCCTGGTAGAGGTCGACGTAGTCCACGCCGAGGCGCTTCAGCGAGCCGTTGATGCCCTCCATGATGTGCTTGCGGGACAGTCCCACGTCATTGGGGCCCTTGGGGCCGATGGGCCAGTAGACCTTCGTGAAGATCTCCAGGGACTCGCGTCTCTGGCCCGCCAGGGCCCGCCCGAGGACCTCCTCGGCGGCGGTGTTGGCGTAGACGTCGGCGGTGTCGAAGCTCGTGATCCCCAGGTCCAGCGCGGTGCGCACGCACTCGATCGCGGTGCCGGCCTCGACCTGCGAGCCGTGCGTGATCCAGTTGCCGTAGGTGATCTCGGTGATCTTCAGTCCGGAGGAGCCCAGGTGGCGGTAGGTGACCATGGCCTGACGCTAACCCCGCGCTCCGGGCGCGGGAAGGGGGCTGGTGCCGGTAGCGAACAGGACCCCGCCCGTCACTTCGGGTACTGGCGGCGGGCCACCTGCGGCTTGGGCTGGCGCATCCGGCGCATGGAGACGCAGCGGGACATGATGTACCAGAAGATCCGTCCCTGCCCCGACCACTTCTCCCGGCCGAACTTGGCGTCGAGGCGCCGGCGCAGGATGAGCCAGCAGGCGACGACGTCGAGGATCATGAGGAGGGTCAGCGCGTAGAGCCCGATCATGAGCCACAGCATGGTCTGCGGCATGGACTGCCCGAACATGCCCAGGATGACGACGATGAAGGCCACCGGCAGGAAGTACTCGCCCACGGAGAACCGGGCGTCGATGTAGTCGCGGATGTAGCGCTTGACCGGGCCCTTGTCCCGGGCGGGCAGGTAGCGCTCGTCGCCCGTCTCCATCGCCACGCGCTGGCGCTCCCAGGCCTCGTCGCGCCTGGCGCGGGCCTCTCGCTTGGCGGCCTGGCGGTCCGTGGGCACCACCGGGTGCAGGCCCTTGGCCTCGGCATCACGGCGCTTGGGGGTGGGGCGGCCCTTGCCCACGGCCTTGGACAGCGTCGTCTCGGGCTCGGGAGCGGGGGCGGGAGCCTCGTTCTTCTTGAAGAGCTTCACCGGCTCAGGGTAGCGGCTCATCCGCGCTACCCTGCAAACCATGATCACCGTCGACTCCATCCGCGCCGCGGTGCGCGACGCCTTCCCGACCATCGTCTCCGACCTCACCGACCTCGTTGCCATCCCCTCGGTCTCCGCCTCCAGCCACGACCAGGCCCAGGTGCTCCGCTCCGCCGAGCACGTCGCCGCCCTCCTGCGCGACGCCGGGCTGGAGGCGGAGGTCACCAGCGTCGACTGCCCCGACGGCACACCCGGCCGCCCCGCGGTCCTCGCCCATGCCGAGGGGCCCGCGGGCTCCCCGCACGTGCTCATCTACTCCCACCACGACGTCCAGCCCGTGGGCGACCCCTCCGCCTGGCAGCAGGCCGACCCCTTCGTCGCCGAGCAGCGCGGCGAGCGGCTCTTCGGGCGGGGCACCTCCGACGACGGCGCCGGCGTCGTCACGCACCCCCACGCCCTGCGGATCCTGCGCGAGCTCGGCGGCGGGCAGCTGCCCTGCTCGGTGACGGTCTACATCGAGGGGGAGGAGGAGGTCGGCTCTCCCTCCTTCGAGGCCTTCCTCGCCGCCCACCGCGACCGCCTCGACGCCGACGTCATCATCGTGGCCGACTCCTCGAACTGGAGGGTCGGCGTCCCCGCGCTCACCACCTCGCTGCGCGGCGTCGTCCAGGTCGACGCCCGCATCGACGTGCTTGACCACGCCCTGCACTCGGGCCAGTACGGCGGCCCGGTCCTCGACGCCGTGACCACCATGTGCCGCCTCGTGTCCACACTCCACGACGACGCGGGCGACGTCGCCGTCCCCGGGCTCGTGAGCGAGCCGACCGCCGCGCCCGACTTCCCCGAGTACTCCGAGGAGGACTTCCGCGCCGACGCCGGCGTCCTGCCCGGCGTCGAGCTCATCGGCACGGGGGACCTCACCGCCCGGCTGTGGACCAAGCCGACCATCACCGTCATCGGCATGGACGTCACGCCCCTGGAGCGCTCCGGCAACGTGCTCGCCCCCTCCTGCACCGCCCGCATCTCCATGCGCATCGCCCCCGGGCAGGACCCCGAGTCGGCGATCGAGGCGCTCACCGCCCACCTGTCCTCGCACGTGCCCTTCGGCGCGCGCCTGACCGTCACCGGGCGCGAGGCGGGCCCCGCGTTCCACGGCTCCTCGGACACGCCCGCCGGCCGCGCCGCCCACTGGGCGCTCAGCACTGGCTTCGGCGCTGAGGCCGTCGACATCGGCCAGGGCGGCTCCATCCCCTTCATCGCCACTCTCCAGTCCACGTTCCCGGACGCGCAGGTCCTCGTCACCGGCATCGAGGACCCGGACACCCGCGCCCACAGCGAGGACGAGTCGATGCACCTGGGGGACCTGGAGCGCATCGTCGTCTCCGAGGCCTTGCTCCTCGCGCGCCTGGGCGGGTCCATCGAGGAATGAGGGTCCTCATCGCCCCGGGGGCGATGAGCCCCGAGCCCGGGGGCGCGCCCATCGCCGCGCTCGGTCTGGGCGCTCGCGAGGCCGCCGAGGCGCTGGCCCGCGGCTGGGTACGCGCCCGCCCGGACGACTCCCTCGCGCTCCTGCCAATCCCCGACGGCGGCCCCGGCCTCGCCGAGGCGATCCCCCCGAGCGTCGTCGAGAGCCGGATCGTCCTCCAGGCCCCCGGGCCCCTGGGCCAGGAGCGGCGGGCAGGCCTCCTCCGGCTCGCCCCGGCCAGCGCTGCGGGCCCGCGAGCCGGCGCCGCCCCGGGCGCCACATGGATCCTCGATGCCGCGAGCACGGCCCCCGTCCCCGCCGATCGCCATGAGGCGGGCATCGAGGCCGAGCGCGGCAGCACGCGGGGCCTCGGCGAGGCCCTGCGCCAGGCGCTGGAGAGCACCGGCGAGGGAGACGTGCTCGTCGTCGGGCTCGCCCGCACCGCCGCGCACGACGGCGGCGCCGGGCTGCTCGACGCCCTCGGAGGAGCCGAGCGGGCCCGCGGCCTGCTGGCCGGTCGCGGCATCGTCCTCGCCCTGGCCGACACCCTGCCGCTGGGCGGGATGAGCGGCGCGGGGCAGGCCCTGACCGCCCTCACCGACCTCGCCCCGGAGGTGATCCAGGAGCTCGACCGCCAGGCCTGCTCCCGGGCCTCCGCCCTCGCCTCGGGCGCGAGCCGGGGAGCCCCCGGCCCGGGAGCGCTCCCGCTCATCCAGGCGGCGAGCGGCGGCGCGGGCGCGGAGGCTGGCCGTGATGGGCAGCCGTGCCCCTCGGCCTGGGGGACGGGTGCCGGGGGAGGGGCGGCGATGGTCCTGCTAGCGCTCGGGGCCCGCGCCCTGCCCGGGGCCCGAGTCGCGGCGGGGCTCCTGGGTCTCGACGCGGCCGTGGAGGAGGTGGATGCGGTCGTCACCGCCGTCGGGGAGGCCTACGACATCCTGGCCGACTCGGTGCCCGAGGTGGTGGGCACTGCGGCATCGCGCCTGGCCCTGCCCGCGATCCTCGTGGCGGGGCTGTCGGCCGTTCCCAGGGGCGAGCTCGCCGGGGCGGGCATTGTCTCCCAGTACGCGCTCACCGACCCGGGGGCGCCGGGCGGCCAGTGGTCCGACGGCGGCGCGGCCGGCATCGTCCAGCGCCTGGAGGCCATGGGGGAGCGCCTGGCGCGCACCTGGTCCCGCTGAGGCCCCGGCGGCGTGGCGGCGCTTCCGCGCAGGGCGGCGATACCCGGCGCCATGGCGGTCGAGCCCCGCACGATGAGGTCGGGGATGAAGGTCATCTCCGCATCCACGGGCTTCTCGCCGTTGATCGCCGCGAGCAGCGTGGAGATGGCCGCGCGGCAGATCGCCTCCACGGGCTGGCGGACCGTCGTCAGCGGCGGGTGCGTCATCGCCAGGAGGGGGGAGTCGTCGTAGCCGATGACGGAGATATCGGTGGGGACCGCGCGGCCGGTGGACTGGATGCCCTTGATGGCGCCCAGCGCCATGAGGTCCGACCCGCAGATGATCCCGGTGCATCCCTGCTCGGCCAGGGCGGCGCCCGCCGTCGCCCCGCCCTCGTAGGTGTAGAGGCTCTCCACGATCCGCAGGTCCTCGCCCGGGCAGCAGGCCCTCATGGCGTCCTCGTAGCCCGCCCGCTTGCGCACGGCCGGGACCATGCGGGTGGGGCCGGTGGCGAAGCCGATCCGGCGGTGCCCGAGGTTGGCCAGGTGCTCGACGGCCATTCGAGCCGCGGCCCGATCATCGGTGGTGAATCCTGGCGCCTTGATCATGGGGGCGTTGCCGTTGATCGTCACCAGGGGGACGCCCCGGGAGCGCAGCTTCTGGTAGCGGGTGACATTGCCGGTCGTGTCCGCGTGCCGCCCGGAGACGAAGACGATGCCGGACACGCCCCGCTCGACGAGCATCTCGATGTACTCGTCCTCGCTCACCCCGCCGGGGGTCTGGGTGCACAGCACCGGCGTGTGCCCACTGGGTGTGAGCAGCTGCTCGATCTCCTGGGCGAAGAGCGGGAAGATCGGATTGCTCAGCTCGGGGACGATGAGGCCCACCAGGCCGCGGGAGCGGTTGTCGACGGACTCGGGGCGCTCGTAGCCCAGGACGTCGAGGGCCGCCAGCACCTGGCGCCGGGTCTCGTCGGCCACGTTCGACTTGCCATTGAGCACGCGGGAGACGGTCGCCGTCGAGACACCGGCCTGCTCGGCGATGTCCGTCAGGGTGATGCGCTGCGCCACTGGTCCCCCTTCGAGGATGGATGATCGGCCAGAGCCGATGCTCGGTTTCTAGGATGACTCTACGTCCCGTTGGACCCGGGATGCCCACAATCCCACGCGCCCGCGACGATGACGGCTGCTCGTGGCCCCGGCGGGCGGGGCCACGAGCAGTCAGGGGGTGTCGGGGCTCAGCCCTTGACCGCGCCGGCGGTGGCACCGCCGACGATGTACTTCTGCAAGTACTGGAAGAGCGCGACCACGGGCAGCATTGTCAGCACCGCGCCGGCGGCGAACATGCCGAGGTTGTTGGAGCGGTCTCCGGAGAGCAAGCCGTACAGGCCCACCGCCAGCGTCTTCTTGGAATCATCGGTCAGGAAGATCGTTCCGAGGAGGAAGTCGGAGATGATCCCCACGAAGGCCAGCAGGAAGGTGGTGGCCAGGATCGGCTTGAGAGTGGGCAGCAGGATGATCCGGAAGACCTGCCAGTGCGTGCAGCCGTCGAGGAGGGCCGCCTCGTCGAGCTCCCGGGGGATCGTGTCGAAGGTTCCCTTGATGAGCCAGACCTGGCCGAGCGCCCCGCCCATGAGGGCCAGCGAGTAGCCGGTGAGGGTGTTGAGCCCGATGGCCGGGACGACCCTGCCGATATCGCTGATCATGTTGTAGATGGCGATCATGGCGAGGATCGCCGGGAACATCATGATGAGGAGGAGGGCGAGGAGGCCGCCGCGGCGGCCCCTGAAGCGGAAGCGGGAGAAGGCGTAGGCGGCCAGCACCGAGAAGAAGATCTGGAAGGCGGCCACGACGGCGCACACGATGATCGTGTTGGCGTACCAGCGCAGGAAGGGGCCCTTCTCATTGCTGAGCAGGCGCGAGTAGTTGGTCAGGCTGATCTCGGTGGGGATGAGCTTGGTCGAGGAGACCGTGCCCAGGGGATTGAATGAGGCCGAGATGACGTACAGCACCGGGAAGACGGCGAAGATGAGGGCGAGGATGCCGACGACGTGCCGCCATCCGATCTCGGCGAACCAGCGCCCGAAGGACATCTTGTTCTCAATGGGCGCGGCAGGCGGCTCATCGTCGGGGAAGGCCACCTGCGCGGCGATCTGATCGGCGTCGAGCGCCTTGGCACCGTGGGGGTTCTGAGTCATGGTGATCGTGTCCTTCCGCGCTCAGTTGATGTCTTCGAGCGCCTTGGTGGCGCGGAACTGGATGGCCGCGAGCAGTCCTGTGATGATGAACAGGATGACGGAGACCGCGGAGGCGAATCCGTAGTCGGCGCCAGAGCCGCCGAAGGCGATGCGGTAGATCATGGAGATGAGGATGTCCGTGCCGCCGCGTGTGTACTCATCGGCTCCGAAGGGGCCGCCACCGGTGAGCAGCTGGATGGCGTTGAAGTTGTTGAAGTTGAAGGCGAAGGAGCTCACGAGCAGCGGGGCGACGGCGACCAGCAGGAGCGGCGCGGTCACGCGCGTGGTGGTCTGCCATCCGTTGGCGCCATCCATCTTCGCGGCCTCCTTGACGTCGCCGGCGATGGACTGGAGCGCCCCGGTGCACACGATGAACATGTAGGGGAAGCCCATCCAGGTGTTGGTCAGCAGGATGGCGATCTTGGCCATCGTGGGATCGGAGAGCCACGGGATGGACAGATGCAGGGTCTGGTTGATGAGGCCGAAGTCCTTGTTGTAGAAGTTCGACCACACCAGCAGCGAGATGAAACCGGGCACGGCGTAGGGGAGCAGGAGGAAGGAGCGGTAGAGCTTCTTGCCCCGCACGCGGTCGTCGTTGAGGGTGAGGGCCAGGAAGAAGCCGACGAGGAAGCTCAGCAGCACCGAGCCGAAGGCGAACACCACCGTCCACAGGAAGGCCTTGAAGAACTGCTTGCCGATAGAGCCGTCCGTGAACAGGCGCTTGTAGTTCTCCAGTCCCACGTTCTGCTTCCAGGACTGGGCGAGCTTGGTGCCGTCGTCCGCGACGAAGTAGTCGGACTTGCCGACCTTCTGCACCGAGTAGACCACGCTCGTCGGGGCGCCGGTGTTCGGATCGGGAACGGTGGCGGTGATCGTGTCGGAGGCCTTGTCGTAGACCATGGAGCGGGTGCCCTCGAAGGCGGCGCGCACGCCCTGGGTCTTGATGACCGTGTCACCGCTCGCCGTCACGTTGAGGGCCTCGATCTTCTTATAAGCATCGTTGACCTGCTGCGCGCTCAGGATCGTGTAGCCGTCGGCCTTGGTGACGAAGCCGTCCTCGACGGTGACATCCGAGCCGGCCTCCGACACGGTCTCGCCGTCGGCGCCGCGCAGCGCCTTCCCGGTGGCCGGGTCGACGAGGAACAGGGTGAAGGGGCCCTCCGCGGCGCTCTCCTTCGTCCCGACCGACAGGTTGTAGAGCGGGGAGTCCTTGGTCTGCTGGATGGAGTTGTTGGTGATCGTGCTGATCGCCTCCTCCTTCGTGCCGCGGAATCCATCGCCGAAGTTCGTGAAGGACGTCTGGATCGTCAGGATGATCGGCACGATGAGGAAGATCACGAGGAAGAAGGTGCCGGGGAAGAGGTACTTGCCCGGGATGAAGCGCTTGGTGGAGTAGAGCAGGAACGCCGCCAGCACGCTCACGACGACGATGGCCAGCCACAGCCACATCTTGAAGGTGATGAGCAGGGGGATGAGGTAGACGGCGGCGGCGGCGATGAGCGCCAGGGCGGTGATGCGACCGATGAGTCCGGTCAGGGTTGTTGTTCTCTCCCGGGGTGTGGCGGGCTTGGGGGTTGACGGCATTGTCGAGGCCTTTCGGGTTCTGACGGCAAAGGGGCTGGGAGGGAGGCGGGCGTCAGCCCTGGATGGACCTCTTGATCTCCTCGCCAGCGCTGGTCATCGTCGACGTGGGGTCGGCGCCGTTGATGATGTTGGCCTGCGCTTTGCCCAAGGGGCCCCAGACCGCGGCCATCGCGGGGATCGAGGGGAGTGGATCGGCTGAGGCCGCGAAGTCGTTGAACGCGGCCATCTCCGGGCTGGTGGACTTGAGCTTCTCGATGAGGTCCTTCTGAGCCGGGGGCAGCTCGTTGGAGGCCATCATCGCCTCGGCGAAGGAGGAGTCCTTGGCGACGTCGATGACGAACGACTCGGCGAAGCCCTTGTTCGCGCCATTCGAGGCGACGTAGAAGCAGTTGACACCGGCGAAGGGCCGCGCCTGCGATCCCGGGATGCTCTCGAACCCGGGCACTTTGACGACGGCGTAGTCCATGCCCGCCTTCTTGACATCCGCCAGTGCCCAGGGCCCGGTGAGGAGATAGGGGGCGTTGCCATCGGTGAAGGTCGAGATGGCGTTGTTCTTGTCGATCGAGGTGGTGAGCGCGCCCTGCTTGCCCATCCAGGCGATCTTCTCCGCCGCCTTGATCGAGCCCTCGCCACCCACCCCGAGGTCGTCGGCGTTGTAGGAGCCGTCGGCGTTCTTGCCGAACATGTAGCCGCCTCCGGCGGTGAAGATCGGCTCCAGGTGGTAGGCGTCGCCGGCCTCGCCGACCTGGATGGCCAGGGCCGCCTTGGTCCCGGCGGCCTTGCCGGCCTCGACGATCTCCTCGATGGATTGGGGCGCCGTGTGGGAGGTCAGCGCCTTGTTGATGTACAGCGCGACGCATTCAACGGCATAGGGCACCGCGTAGGTCTGGCTGTCGTAGGTGACCGCGGCCAGAGCGACGTCGGAGAAGTTCTCCTTGGCCTTCGCGCTGATGCTGACCGGGACGATCGAGCCGTTCTGGACGAGGTTGCCGATCCAGTCATGCGCTCCGATGACGATGTCAGGGCCGTTGCCGGCCTGGTTCGCGGTGACGAAATTGGGCTGGAGGTCGTTGGCCACGATCTGCACGGCGACGGTGATGCCCTGGGCCTGGCCCCAGGCGGCGGCCTTGTCCCGAATGGACTCGGCCTTCTTCTGATCCGCCCAGATGACGAGATCAGCCTTGGCCCCGCCCGCGGCGGGAGCCGCGGGATCGACGGTGGCGTCCGCCGCCGGGGCGCCCGAGCTGCTCGAGGAGGAGGGGGAGGAACTGCTGCACGCGGCGGCGGCGGACAGCGATGCGGTGATAGCCGTTATATGAAGGAACGACCTGCGATTGAACGGCACCTGTGATTCTCCTTCGAATCTGTGAAGGGCGACGAAACCCCTTGCGCAAAAAATGTAACGAAGGTGCAAGTCAGGCGCAATGACATTGATCGTGGTCGCGGGAGGTTTGCAGGTTTCCTCAAGTCGGGGCGGTGCGCGGTGGTGGGAGTCGCGCTCCGCTCAGGCGACGGTGTCGGCCACGCACCACACCGTGGTGGTGGGCGGCACGATGAGGTGCCCATCGGCATGGGCGAGCTCATGTGAGGCAAGGAGCACCTCCGTGTGCTCCGGGAGGCTGATCGGGGCGTCGGTGGTGTTGGCCAGGACAAGAACGTCCCGCACCAGGATCGTCAGGGCCTCATCGGGGCACCAGTCCATCCCGGAGACGAAGGCCATGGGGGCGCAGGGGAGCTTCCGCTCTCGCCGCAGGTGGGAGGCGTGGCGGACCGTCGCCACCGGGGAGCCGAACAGGCTGCCCTGCTCGCCCGCGAGACGGTTGACCTCCTCCACGAGCGCCAGGGGGCTCTCGTCCTTATCCTCGTCGAGGATCCCGACCTCGTCCCCCTGGCGGAGGTAGATCGCGCCCGGGAGGGCCAGCATGAGCGTCTGAAGCGCGGTCCCGCGGCGCAGGCGCGTGGCGCGGTCCGTGACGAACCAGCGCCGATCATCGCTCGGCTCGAGCTCGGGGCGGTAGCGGTACGGGGGCATGACTCGCCAGGCGGGCGGGGCGCCGAAGCGCTCGTACTCCTCCAGGGAGGCGGTCAGGTGCCGGGCGATCGAGTCGGCGTTCCACCGGGTCAGGAAGAGCCTGTCATTGCGCAGGTGGTGGAACCAGTCCCTCTGCAGGTGGTGGTGCAGGCTGTCCCCGTACTCAGCGGTGACGTCGGCGCCGAGGATGCCATCGGGGGTGGCCGAGCTGACAAGCATGAGCAGCTCCGCGCAGGTCCGACTCAGTAGGTCGAGATCGGTGGTCTGGCTCGCCTCCGGCGGGATGATCGCTCCCAGGTCGATCCCGTCGACGCCGGCGTCGACGAAGCCCTCCGCGCGCTCCAGGAGCCCGGGGCCCAGGGCCTCCTGACCGGTTGTCAGGGGGTTGTCGTCGTGCGCGTGCAGTCCGGTCACCGGCCCCATGGCCCCCGTGAGACGCGCGATCACCCGCAGGCCGAGACTGTGGGCGGCCTCGGAGAAACGGCGGAGGTCGGCCAGTCCGGGGTCGGCCTGGCCGAAGAGGCTGGGGCGCACGAGGATGCCGTCGAAGCCGAGGGACTGGACATGGTCGATCAGGCCCAGCGCCCTGCCGTGATCGACCTCGCCGATCACCGGGGCGTTGATCTCATAGATCTGAGCGCCCCTCCACCAGTCGCAATCGCCGCTCGAAGGACGATGGACCAGGGTTGTCGTCGTCATGACAGCCGGCTCCCTTCCGCCGAGCGCGAGCGCGGCGTCGACCCGGCAGCGCGCCAAGGATAAAGAGGACCCGTCGGGGATCGGGGGCGGCTCGGGTGCCCCTGACGATACCAATGCCACGCGCTCCGCGCAGGCCGTCTCAGGAGCGCATTCCTTCCTGATCCCTCACCTGCCGGGAGCAGGGCCTCCGCCACTCCAGAGCTCCGTCGTCATCCTGCCCTTCCCGCCGCGCCCCGCGCCCCCGGCGCCGAGGGTGCGCTACCTTGGGCGCGTGACCCCGCCACACCACAGCGATGCCAGTGATACAGGCGCCATCGAGCCCGTGGGCCCGGAGGGATACAGCCAGGCCGACGCCGAGCGCTTCTCGCCCGAGCGGGCCAAGAACCCCCAGCGCACACCCTTCGAGAGGGACCGCGCCCGCGTACTGCACTCCTCCGCCCTGCGCCGCCTGGGGGCCAAGACGCAGGTGCTCGGCCCCGCCTCCGATGACTTCGTGCGCACCCGCCTCACCCACTCCCTCGAGGTCGCGCAGGTGGGCCGGGCGCTCGGCAAGGAGCTCGGCTGCGATCCCGACGTCGTCGACGCCGCCTGCCTCTCGCACGATCTGGGCCACCCCCCGTACGGCCACAACGGGGAGAAGGCCCTCGACGAGATCGCCCGCTCCATCGGAGGGTTCGAGGGCAACGCCCAGACCTTCCGCATCCTGACCCGCCTGGAGCCCAAGACCATCGATGCCTCCGGGCGCAGCCTGGGGGTCAACCTCACCCGCGCCAGTCTCGACGCCGTCGCCAAGTACCCCTGGGCCAAGGGGGAGGGGCCCGGGGGGCCGGAGGGGAAGAGCTCCCGGAAGTACTCGGTCTACGCCCCCGACCGGGAGGTCTTCGAGTGGATGCGCACCGGGGCGCCCGCCGGGCGGCGCTGCATCGAGGCCCAGATCATGGACCTCTCGGACGACATCGGCTACTCCGTCCACGACGTCGAGGACGCCGTGGCACTGGGGCGCATGGACCCGGGCGCCCTGGACCGTCCCGGTGAGATCGACGGGATCATCGGGGCAACGCGGGCATGGTACGGCCCCGTCTTCAGCGCCGACGAGCTCGGCGCCGCATGGGAGCGCCTGGCCAGCACCCCCTATTGGATCGAGTCCTACGACCACGGCATCGCCGACGCCGCGGCCCTGAAGAACCTCACCAGCCAGCTCATCGGGCGCTTCGTCGGCGCCGTGGCCACCGCGACCAGGCGGGTTGCCGGCGATGGCCCCCTGACCCGCCACGCCGCCGACCTCGTCATCCCGGCGGACACCGCGGCAGAGATCCTCGTTCTCAAGGGGGCCGCCGTCCGCTACGTCATGGCCCCCAGGGAGCACGAGCGCGTCTACCTCATCCAGCGCACCGAGATCTTCGACCTCGCCGACGCCCTCCTGGAGTCGGGGGATACCCATCTGGACCCGATCTTCGCCGAGCTCTGGCGCGAGGCGGACGACGACGCCGGGCGCACCCGGGCGGTCGTCGACCAGATCGCCTCCCTGACCGACACCTCCGCCCGCGCCTGGCACGCCCGCATCTGCGGGATGCTCTCCGAGATCCCCGACGGGCTGTGAGCGCCAGGGGCTGTGAGCGCGCGGGCGGCACGGGAGCGGCGGCCGGTCGCGCGCCCCTCCTCCCGCCCTCCCAGCGGCCTGGTCAAGCGCTGGCCATTCCTGTCACAGCCCGGCCGTAGGATGGCGCCATGGCGGGACTGATCAAGCGCGAGGACATCGACGCGGTGCGCGAGCGCGCCCGGATCGACGAGGTCGTCGCCGAGCACGTCACCCTCAAGCCCGCCGGCGTCGGCTCGCTCAAGGGCCTGTGCCCCTTCCACGATGAGCGCACCCCCTCCTTCCACGTCCGCCCGCAGGTGGGCATGTACCACTGCTTCGGCTGCGGCGAGGGCGGGGACGTCATCTCTTTCGTCCAGAAGATCAACCACCTGCCGTTCGCCGAGGCCGTCGAGTACCTCGCGGGGAGGGTCGGCGTCCAACTGCGCTACGAGGACGGTGGCGGGCAGGTCCACCGCGGCGTCGAGCCCGGCACCCGCCAGCGCCTCCTGGACGCCAACCGCCTCGCCGAGGCCTGGTTCATCGAGCAGCTCGCCACCCCCGCCGCCCAGCATGGGAGGGACTTCCTGACCTCGCGGGGCTTCGACCGTCTCGCCGCCGAGCGCTTCGGCGTCGGCTACGCCCCCGCCGGATGGGACCATCTTGCCCGTCGCCTGCGCGACGCCGGGTACACCGAGGCCGAGCTCGTCTCCTCCGGCCTGTGCTCCCAGGGCGGCCAGGACGGCCGCCGTGTCTACGACCGCTTCCGCGACCGCCTCATCTGGCCCATCCGCGACGTCACCGGCGCCACGCTCGGCTTCGGCGCCCGCCGCCTGTCCGATGAGGACTCCGGCCCCAAGTACCTCAACACCCCGGAGACGCCGATCTACCACAAGGCCCAGGTCCTCTACGGCCTCGACCTGGCCAAGCGGGACATCGCCCGCGAGCACTCGATCGTCGTCGTCGAGGGGTACACGGACGTCATGGCCGCCCACCTGTCCGGCGTTCCCACGGCCGTGGCCACCTGCGGCACCGCCTTCGGCAGCGAGCACGTGCGGATCGTGCGCCGCCTCCTGGGAGACATCGCCGACCCCTCGGCGGGCGTCATCTCCGGCAACCGCGCGCGCGGCGGGGAGGTCGTCTTCACCTTCGACGGGGACGCGGCCGGCCAGAAGGCCGCGATGCGCGCCTACGCTGAGGACCAGCACTTCGCGGCCCAGACCTTCGTGGCCGTCGACCCCCACGGCTACGACCCCTGCGATCTGCGCATGGCTGAGGGCGATGAGGCGATCCCGAGCCTGCTGGCCCGGCGCATCCCCCTGTTCGAGTTCGTCATCCGCACCTGCCTGGGAAGCGTCAACCTGGACACCGCCGAGGGGCGCGTCGCCGGGCTGCGGGCCGCCGCGCCAGTGGTCGCCGGGATCCGCGACCGGGCGCTGCGCCGCGAGTACACGCGGCGCTTGGCAGGCTGGGTCGGCATGCCCAATGACGAGGCGCGCGCCGCGGTGCGTGCTTACGAGGGCCGCGCCCGCCACCTCCAGGAGCCGCCCCCGGACGACGCCGGGGAGCCAGCATCCGCGGCTCGCCCGGGGCTGCCCCCGGCGGACGACCCCGTTGTCGCCCTGGAGCGCCAGGCACTGGAAGTCATCCTGCAGATGCCGCTCGTCGCCGAGCGGGCTGGCGCGGATGACATCGCCCCGTCCTCCTTCACCCTGCCCATCCACCGCGCCGTCTTCGAGGCTGTGCAGGCCGCCGGCGGGAGCAGCGCGGTGCCCGGCCTCGTCGAGCGGGCCAGCGCGGCAGGCATGGAGGCGCGCGAGGCCCAGTCCCGGGCTATCCGCCACTGGATCGATCTCGTGCGCGGCGGGGCCATCCCCTCGGTCGACTCGGCCATCACCGAGCTCGTCGTCGCCGCGCTGCCCCTCCCGGCGCCGCGCGGCAAGGACGCCGAGCCCGACGCCGACTCCGTGCGCCGCTACGCCGAGGGCGTCCTCGCAGCCCAGGTGCGCCTCGACGTCAACCGTCGCTTGGCCGAGCTGCGGGCCCGCCACCGGCGCATGAGCCCGGAGGACGAGGGCTACCGGGAGCTCTTCGAGGAGATCACGGGGCTGGAGCGCCGCCGCCTGCGGATCGGGCAGCGCGCATGAGCCCGGCGCGCTGGCCCCGGTCCCGTGGGCGCGATGTGGCGGAGGGGCGGCGCTGGCGCCGTGGGCGCCCCGGGCTCGCCAGCCTGCCCGCGCCGTGCCGGACCCATCTTCCCGTGGGCAAGGTGCTGGGGGCTGTGCCGATCGATGAGGCGGGGGAGTCCTGGGCCGTCGCCATGGCGGATGGGCTGCGCATCGTCTCGGCCAGCGCTTTGACGGCCGACCACCCCTGGGACCGCGTCGACAAGGGCTCCTGGGACGCGGAGGGCCGCGCCTTCACCCTCGCCCTCTCCGGCGGCCCCGAGCAGGGCCTGACCCTCGTGGTCCCAAAGCAGATCGAGCAGGATGGCGGCGCGCGTCCCGTCGCCGTCGATGCTTTCGCGCGGGCGCTGCGCCAGCGCGTGGAGGCCTCGCTCGTCCACCTCGTCAGCAGGGCCCTTCCCAGCGGCGCCCAGGCGAGGATCGCCATCCGGCGGGACGCGGGCGGGGCCCTCTACGCCGTCGCCTCCCCGGAACCGGGGAGCGCCGCCACCGAGGAGGACCGCGCCGAGGTCGAGGCCCTCCTGCGCTCGGCCCGGGACAGTGTGGGTCTGGACACACGCTGACTTTTCCTCGTTTTGGCGCGCGATTCCGGGCGTGGCGCGATTCGACGCCCCGGCCGGAGGTTGCTAGAGTTCTATCCGCGCTCAGCGCCTTTCCCGCGTAGCTCAATGGCAGAGCATCCGACTGTTAATCGGACGGTTAGTGGTTCGAGTCCACTCGCGGGAGCAGATGGAGCCCCGGCCCGGATGGGTCAGGGCTCTTTTCGTTCCTCATCCGCCGGCGGCCGAGGCTCCGATAGGTCGCCGAACCTGCGCGAGGGACTCGTCTCGTTGTGGACGTGCCTGAGGGGTGTGGACGTGCCCCGGGGTTGCCGACGCGCCCCGGGGGAACGTCCGCAACCCTGGCGCACGTCCGCAACCCCGCCCCGCGTCCGCGAGTGCGGGGCCGGGGTGTCACCCGTGTGAGCCCATGAGTGAGCCCAGGTGAGGCCTCCTCCGATAGGTGGCCGTCGTGGCCCTCTGGACGGGGGTTCGCCCCTCTGGACGGGGTCTTCCCCCACTGGACGGGGGTAGCGACCCCGTCCTGTGCCCCGAACCCCCGGCATGATCCCCGAACCCGCGTCGTGTCGCCCGAACCCGCGTACAGACAGTCCGGACGGAGCGCGGCGTGGGCGTCGCTGGCGACGCTGCGTCGTCGGCCAGCGCCTGGAGTCCGCCGCGGGGTGCCTCCTGCACCGGTGGTCGCCTCCAGCGCCGTGGGGTGCGGTGGGGACGCAGCCGAAGGTGCTCCGCGCAACCAGCAGTGCTCAGCGCAGCCGCCGGTGCTCCGCGCACCCGTCGAGGCTGCCGACCGGGCCATCGACCCCGGCCAGCAGTGGCGCGGCCAACAGAGAATCTTATGAGGCCAGGCCAGACCATGAGAGCGAAGGACGCGCGGTTCACATCACTGTGAGTGATCCCCCGCTGCGCGGACGGGCTCCCAGGTTCGCCGGAGCGCAGGAGCGCAGGTGAGGGCGCCAGGGCGTGCGCGACACCACGTCCTACCTGGTGGTTTGGTTCATGGAACCTGAAAACTCCCTGATCAAAGGCCTAGTGGGGGTGGTCTAGCATGGGGAGCACGACCCAGCGGTGCTCGCACGGTGGAGAGGGAAGAGGGTCTCCACCGCGCACCTGCCCACGACAACACAGGAGGAAACTCGTGCCACGAGCCGAAAGCCCGGGCGAGAATCCAATGAGCGATGGCCTCGCTCCTGTCGGCCCCCGCCACGCGGGAGGCAGCACTGCCAGTCTTCTCGGATCGCGGCGCGCCGCGCTCGCAGCGCTGAGCACGGCGGCTGTTGGCGCCGCCGGTGGGCTCGGCGCATGGCTGTGGGACAGCGGCACGGGGGGAGAGACCTCCTCAACGCCCACGGGCGGGCCCGCTCCGGGAGAGGGCGGCCCCCTGTCCCTGCCGGACTCCCTCAAGCGGACCGTGGCCGGGGGCAACGAGGGCGACGCCGGCGACACCAGCCCAGACCCGTCGGCCGTGGGCGGCGGTGCGAGTGGCGCCAACGGCGCGGACGGCGCCGGTGGGGCCAACGGCGCGAATGGCGCGCAAGCCGACGGCTCGGGCACCTCCGGCGACGCCGGTCAGGCCGCCGCTGATCAGGGAGGCGCTGGCGGCTCGGGCCAAGGCGCCGCGAGCGGCGCCAACAGCGGTGAGGCCCCCGCCTCCTCGGGCAGCGGGAGCGCCCCGGAAACTGCTACAACCGACGCCCTGGACGTCTACCGCAAGGCCCCGGGAACAGCGGACCTGGAGGCCGCCTCCGAGCTCGCCCCCGGGCTCCAGCTGCGCACCTCCTCGGCATGGCACCTGGCCAGGCGCGCCTCCATCGCGGCCACAGCCGAGATCGTTGCCGATATCGAGTCGATGGGCGCCACGGCCTGGATCGATAAGCAGCTCGCCCCCGAGAGCATCGACGACACCTACGCCGAGAGCCTGGTGTCCCGCCATTACGGCTGGTCGCAGCTCTCCGCCCTTGAGATCAAGCAGGTTACCGGCGACCACTCCGCCAAGGCCTCGCCCTCGGTCATCAACGCGGCCCTCACCCGCATGCGCTTCGGCAACAGGGTCCTGGCCGAGTCCGTCGTCGAACTCATGGCCGACCACGTCTACGTCCCGATCCACGGCAAGGGCGAGCCCTTCATCACGGAGTTCGACGTCCTCCTGCGCAAGCACGCCCTCGGCCGCTACGCGGACTTCCTCTACGCCGCGGTGACCAGCGCCGCCCTCCTGCGCGAGCTGGACAACACCGCCTCCACCAAGGACAACCCCAACGAGAACCTGGGGCGCGAGCTCCTGGAGCTCTACACCGTGGGGCGCGACTCCTACTCGGAGGATGACGTCAAGGTTTCCACCCGCATCCTGACGGGCAATGGCAACGACTGGTCCACCATGGGCTACGTCTACCGGCCGGAGGACCACGCCGTCGGCAGCGTCGACGTCCTGGGCTTCTCCGACGCCAACGCTGATGCCTCATCCGGCCAGGACATGCTCAAGCGCTACGTCGAGCACCTGTGCCACCTCAGGCCCACCGCCCTCAGGCTGGCCAAGAGGATCGGCCGCCGCTACATCGCCGACGAGCCCTCCGACGCCGCCGTCGAGGCGATCGCCAAGGCCTACCTGGACAACGACACTTCCATCGCCGCGGCCGTCAAGGCCGCCCTCACCCACCCCGACTTCGCCGCCTCGGTGGGCAAGAAGTGGCGCCGCCCCACGGAGTTCTACATGACGATCGCCCGCGCCGCGCACGCGCAGGTCGCTGTCGCGCACGGCGACGTCAACGCGGGCGATTACTTCAACCTGGGCTCCTACGGCTGGCTCATCAAGGAGGCCGGCCACGAGCCGCGGATGTACGGGACCGTGGACGGCTACCCGGACACCGCCGAGTACTGGATGTCGGCCGGGACCACCATGGCGATGTGGAACGGCGCCCAGAACGCCGTCGACGGCGATAAGAAGGAATCGGGTGGGACCGACTGGCCCACCGCGCTGTCCATCTCCGCCGGCCAGCCCGCGCTGGAGACAGCGCGGCGCATCAGCTGGCACCTCACCGGCTACGCCTGGACCGACGCCGAGCTGTCCGGCGTCGCCGAGGTGCTCGCCGGCCTGCCCGTCTCCGGCTCCGCGGCCACGTGGACCGTCACCGACAAGAACCTGATCGCCTTCGCCGAGCACGCGGTCCGCCTGTGCTTCTGCAGCCCCTACGCCTTCCTGCGCTGAGAGGAGACGAGACAACCATGGCGCACTCCAAGCCCAGGAACCGCAAGACCCGCTTCACCCAGGGCGCCGCCCTCATGAGGGAGGACATCGTCACCCCCATGCACCACCACGACGAGGCCCAGGACGCCCTCCTGGTCGACGTCGACGGTCAGACCAAGCACATGACCGGGTGCCAGGCGGACGGCTACGTCACCGAGAAGTACGACCTGCCCGAGCTCACCGACGTCGACCACGTCGACGGCGGCCCCACGAACGTCAAGCGCCGCCACATCCTGGCTGGCGCGGCCGCCGGCTTCGGCGCGCTGCTGACGACCACCTCGATGCCCCGCTACTCCTTCGCGGCCCCCTCGGCCGACGGCGGCAACGAGTTGCTCGTCTGCGTGTTCATGCGCGGCGGCTTCGACGGCCTCTCCGCCGTCGTCCCCCTCAACGACCCCGCCTACTACGCGGCCCGCTCGACGATCGCCGTGCGCGCCGAGCAGACGATGTCGCTGGACTCCACCTGGGGCCTCAACAACCACATGAAGGCCCTCAAGCCCATCTGGGACGCCGGGGAGATGGCCATCATCCAGGGCTCGGGCTCGCCGGATGTCTCCCGCTCCCACTTCACCGACCAGGTCACGGTGGAGCGGGCCGCGCCGGCCTCCGTCCGCTCGGGCTGGCTCGGCCGCCACCTCCAGACCAAGTCCTCGGACACGGGGACCTTCCGGGGCGTGACCATCGGGACCTCGACCGTCTTCTCCCTGACCACCAACAACCTCGACACCCTGGCGGTGTCCTCGATCGACGAGTTCGACCTGCAGGTCTGGGGCGGCGATGACATGAAGTCCCGTATCCGGCGGGCCCTGGACGAGATGTACGGGGGCGCCGGGGGAGAGGTCCAGCGCTGCGCGCAGTCGGCCTTCGACGCCGCCAGCACCCTCCAGCAGGTCCGCTCCTCCTACCCCCAGAGCTCCTCGGCCGGCTACCCGGACTCCGACTGGGGCAAGGGCCTGGCGGAGATCGCCCGCATGGCCAAGGCCGGGGTGGGCATGGAGGTCGCCTGCATCGACATCGGCGACTGGGACATGCACTCGGGCCTGGGCCAGGCCTCCGATGAGCAGGCCTGGTTCTCCCGCCGCGCCCGCGACTTCGCCGACGGCCTGGCGGCATTTCGCAAGGACCTGGGGGACAAGTGGGCGACGACGACGATCGTCACCATGAGCGAGTTCGGCAGGCGCGTCGCGGAGAACGGCTCCGGCGGGGTCGACCACGGCCAGGGGAACACGATGTTCGTCATGGGCGGGGGAGTCAAGGGCGGGCGCGTCCTGGGCAAGGTCCCCAGCCTGGTGGACTCCAACCTCTCCCTGGGCGACGTCCCGATCACCCTGGACTACCGACAGGCCCTGTCCGAGATCGTGTCGAACAAGCTCGGCAACAAGGCCTCCGTGTCCGAGGTATTCCCCGGCTTCACCCCGGGGACCCCGCTGGGCATCGTCTGAGCGCGCCCACCGGCCGTGAGAGGATGGGCGCATGGCATACCGCGACATCCGCATCATCGGCGACCCGGTCCTGCGCACGGAGTGCGCGTGGATCACTGATATCGACGACTCAGTGAAGTCGCTCGTGGAGGACCTCCTCGAGACGGTGGATGAGGATGGCCGCGCGGGCCTGGCGGCGAACCAGATCGGCGTCGGCCTGCGCGCTTTCTCCTGGAACATCGACGGCGAGATCGGCTACATCCTCAACCCCCGCCTCGACGAGCTCGTCTGGGACGAGTACCAGGATGGTGAGGAGGGCTGCCTGTCCGTGCCGGGCCTCTGGTTCCCCACCAAGCGCGCGTGGTACGCGCGCGCCACGGGCATCGACCTCGATGGCAAGGAGATCGTCGTCGAGGGGGAGGAGCTCATGGGCCGCTGCCTGCAGCACGAGTGCGACCACCTCGAGGGCCACCTCTACCTGGACCGCCTGGATCGCAAGAACCGCGCCAAGGCGATGAAGGAGCTGCGCGAGCAGGGGCTGTGAGGCCCGCCGCGGCCGCGCCGGCTGCGGCGACCGCGGGCGAGCCGCCTTGAGCGGCGGCCCGCATCCTGGCATGATTCAAGGGCACGCCGCGTGCATCATGATGACCGCCCTGGAGTCACTTGGCGAGATCGTTGGGGAAGACGACCCTCGACCAATCCAGGAGGCTGTTGATCGTGAACGGTGGTTACACCCGCGGTGTACTTTTCGTGCACTCCGCCCCCCGGGCGCTGTGCCCGCATATCGTCTGGGCGGCGCAGAACGCCCTGGGCACCGAGCTCCACCTCGACTGGACCGAGCAGCCTGCCGCTCCCGGCATGATGCGCGCCGAGACCAGTTGGGTGGGGCGGGTCGGCATGGGCGCGGTCCTCGCCTCCGCCCTGCGGGGGTGGGCCAACCTGCGCTATGAGGTGACGGAGGAGGCCAGCCCCGGCTGCGATGGCGGGCGCTGGTCGCACACCCCTGACCTTGGGATTTTCCACGCCCAGACCGATGTCCACGGCAACGTCGTCGTCCCCGAGGACCGCATCCGAGCCGCCCTCCAATACGCCTCCCAGCCCGATGCCATGCGCCGCCACCTCGACCTGGCCCTGGGCCAGGCCTGGGACGACGAGCTCGAGCCCTTCCGCTACGCAGGCTCCGGCGCCCCCGTGCGCTGGCTCCACAGGGTCGGCTGACGGGCCCCGCGGAGCGCGGGCGGGCTCAGGGCCGGCGCAGCACGAGCGCCGCGTTGTGCCCGCCGAATCCGAAGGAGGTCGACGCGGCGCTCGCCAGGCCCGGCGCCTCGCGCCCATCGGGGCCGACGACGTCGAGCCCCAGATCCGCGATCTCCGGGTCGATCCCGCAGGGCAGGAGGGTCGGGGGGAGGAACTCCTCCACGATCGCCATGGCAGCCAGGACCGCCTCCAGGCCACCGGCGCCTCCGAGCAGGTGCCCGGTGGCCGATTTCGTGGCGCTGAGCGCCGCGCCGGGAGCGGTCCTCGCGATGGCCCGCGCCTCGACGATGTCGCCGGCGGGCGTGGACGTGGCGTGGGCGTTGATATGGCCGAGCTCGCCCGGGGCGAGGCTGGCCTGGTCGAGGGCCTGGCGCAGGGCGCGCTCCTGCTGGGTCCCCGTGGGATCGGGGCGGGCGACATCCATGGCGTCGGCGGTGATCGCCCAGCCTGCCAGGCTCGCGAGCGGATGGGCGCCCCGGGCGCGCGCGTGCCCGGCGGACTCCAGGACGACGACTCCGGCCCCCTCGCCCAGGACGAAGCCGTCGCGGTCGGCCGCCAGGGGCCGCGAGGCCCCCGCGGGATCGTCATTGCGCGTGGACAGGGCCCGCATGGCGGCGAAGGCGGCCACGGTCATCGGGTGCAGCGCGGCGTCGGTCCCGCCGGCCAGGACCACGTCCGCGCGCCCCAGGGAGATGAGGTCGGCACCATAGGCGATCGCCTCGGCCCCGGAGGCGCAGGCGGCCACGGGGGAGTGGATGCCTGCCCGCGCCCCCAGCTCGATGCCGACGGCGACCGCCGGGGCGTTGGGCATGAGGGCGGGCACCGCAGTGGGCGCCACCCTGCGCGGGCCCCGCTCGCGCAGCGCGTCCCAGGCCTCCATGACGGAGAGCACCGGCCCCATGCCGGGCGCGATGGACACAGCCAGCCTCTCGCCGTCGACCTCCGGGGAGCCGGCCTGGGCCCAGGCCTCGCGCGAGGCGATGAGCGCGAGCTGGCTGGACCTATCGAGCCGCCGCAGCTCCTTGGGGGAAAGGACGTCAGCGGGCTCGACGGCGAGGGGTGCGGCGATGCGCACCGGCAGGCCCATCTCCTCGGCCCACTCCTGGCCGATCGGGCGGACGGCGCACTCGCCGGAGCGCAGCGCCTCCCAGGTGCTCGCCACGTTGCCGCCGAGCGGCGTGGTGGCGCCCAGGCCGGTGATGACGACCTCGCTCTCGGCCTCCTGGCCAGGCGGCTGGCCGGCGCGGCGGCGGGACTCCTCGCCGGGCACGGGGGTCAGGCCCTGCGGGCCGCGACGAGGTCGGCGAGGGCGCCCACGGTCGGAAGGGTGGGGATGAGGGCGTCCTCGAGGGTGACGCCGAAGCGCTCCTCGACCTGCGTGGCGATGGTGAGCAGCCCGAGGGAGTCGACGTCGAGGTCCTCGGCGAAGCGCGAGTCGGCGGTGATCGACTCGGGCGCCACCCCGGCCTCCTCGGCGGCGAGCTCGATGATGACGTCCAGGACGTCGGTGGTCTCCTCGGCCGTGTCAGCCATGGTGGACTCCTTGGTGGGTCGGGGCGGCGCGCGCCGCCGGATGGGTGTGATTGTCGGTGGTTGTCAGGGAGGTCAGGGGGAGGGAGACGGGCCGCGGGCCCGAGCGGGGCCGGGGGCTAGAGGCGCGAGGCCGCGGCGAGCCGGCCGACGAGCACCGCCATGTGGAGCATGAGCCCATCGCGGGGATTCGTCGCGTCCCAGCCCACCTGCTCGCTCACCCGCCCCAGGCGGTAGCGGACGGTGTTCGCGTGGACGAACAGGGCCCTCGCGGTGGCCTCCAGGCTCCCGCCGAGGGCCAGGTAGGTGGCGACGGTCTCCTCGAAGGGGTCGCCCATGGCGTGGAGGGGCTCGTGGACGAGGGCGAGGATCTGCTCATGGGCGAGCTCGTCGCCGGACAGGAGGCGCTCGGGGAGGAGGTCGTCGGCGCGCACGGGGTTGGGGGCCTCGGCCCAGCCCGGCAGTGCCCTCAGGCCCGCCAGCGCCGAGCGCAGGGAGAGTCCCGCGTGATCCACCTCGGCCACCACGGGGCCCACCACGGTGGGGCCATCGAGGGAGGCGGCGATCTCCAGGGCGATCTCATCGACGCCGCGCTCGGCGCGGCTGTCCCGGCTGGGCTGGCCGTGCTGGCCCGCTGGTCCGCTGGGCGCCTCGGGGGAGGGGCCGCCCAGGATGATGATGACCGAGTCCCCGCGCACCGAGACGAGGCAGTCCTCGGCCTCCGCCCGGCAGGCGTGGCGCAGGCGGGAGGTGGCGATCGCGTCGAGCGCCGTTCGCGAGGCGATGGCGACGACGGGGCCGCGGTGGCTCCAGCCCGCCGAGCCGGCGCGCGTGGCCGCCTCCGTGGGGGTGCCGTGGAGCATGGAGTCGACGGCCACCGACTCCAGGCGCGCGTCCCAGGCGCCGCGGGCCTCGGCGGCGCGGGCGTAGACCTCCGCGGCGGCGAAGCCGACATCGCGGCCGAAGGTGAGCACGAGGATGCGGACGGCGTCGTGGTCCTCGGCGGGAACCGCCTGGGGCGCCTCCTCGACGACGACGTCGAGAACGGTGCGCACGAGGTCGAGGGTCTGGCCCAGGGTGATCGTGCCGGTGAGGGTCGCGGGGGCGACGGAGAAGATCTGGGACGGCTTCGCCGCGCTCTCGGGCTCCTCGACGGAGTCGACGAACATGGTCACACCCAGGTGGGAGACCTTCTCGATCTGCCTGCGCGAGGCCTCGGGAAGCGTGCGGTACCAGGGATGGGCGGCGCTGATGCGGTCGAGGGAGTGCTCGATGATCGTGTTCTGCGCCCGCCGGAGGGCCGCGACCGACGCCTCGCTCAACTCGTCCATGGTCAGATGCTACCCAGTGCGCGCGCGCCGGGGATAATGTAGAGCACCCGATTGAGGCGCGATGGGGCGGGGAATGGGGCCCGCTCCGTCGGCCCTGAGATCCTAGCGAAGGAGACAGACATGCGACCGGCGACTCGTACCGAGGTGGATCTCCTGGGATCGCGCGAGGTGCCCCTCGACGCCTACTGGGGCATCCACACGCTGCGGGCCAAGGAGAACTTCCAGATCTCGGGCACGACCATCGGCGACGTCCCCGAGCTGGTCCGGGGCATGGTCCAGGTCAAGAAGGCCTCGGCCCTGGCCAACCTCGAGCTGGGGACGCTGGACCCCGAGCTCGCTGACGCCATCCTGTGGGCATGCGACGAGATCCTCGTCGAGGGGCGCTGCATGGACCAGTTCCCCGTCGACGTCTTCCAGGGCGGGGCGGGCACGAGCCTCAACATGAACACCAACGAGGTCGTCGCCAACCTCGCCCTGGAGCACCTGGGCTACGCCAAGGGCCGCTACGACGTCGTCAACCCCAACGACCACATCAACAAGTCGCAGTCGACGAACGACGCCTACCCCACCGGATTCCGCCTGGGCCTCTACCAGGCGGTGGCCGGGATGGAGGCGGACCTGTGCGACCTCATCGACGCCTTCCTCGACAAGTCCCGCCAGTTCCACGACGTCCTCAAGATGGGGCGCACCCAGCTCCAGGACGCGGTCCCGATGAGCCTGGGCCAGGAGTTCAAGGCCTTCGCCGTCCTGCTCGATGAGGAGATCACGCGCCTCATGCACAACAGCGCGCTCCTGCTGGAGGTCAACCTGGGCGCCACCGCCATCGGCACCGGCCTCAACACGCCCCCCGGCTACCCCGAGACGGCCGTGCGCCACCTCAAGGAGGTCACCGGCCTGCCGGTCTCCGGGGCCCAGAACCTCCTGGAGGCCACGAGCGACACCGGCGCCTATGTGTCCATGCACGCCACGATCAAGCGCCTGGCGGTCAAGCTCTCCAAGATCTGCAACGACCTGCGGCTGCTGTCCTCCGGGCCGCGCGCGGGCCTGGCGGAGATCCGCCTGCCCGAGCGCCAGGCGGGCTCCTCGATCATGCCTGCGAAGGTCAACCCCGTCATCCCCGAGGTCGTCAACCAGATCTGCTTCAAGGTGATCGGCAACGACCTCACGGTCACCATGGCGGCCGAGGCCGGCCAGCTCCAGCTCAACGTCATGGAGCCCGTCATCGGGCAGGCGGCCTTCGAGTCGATCCACCTGCTGCGCCGGGCCATGCGCGTCCTGCGCGACCTGTGCATCTCGGGCATCGAGGCCAACGAGGAGGTCTGCCGGCGCAACGTGCTCGACTCGATCGGCATCGTCACCTATCTCAATGAGGTCATCGGCCACCACAACGGGGACCTCGTGGGCCGCGAGTGCGCGCGCTCCGGCCGCTCGGTGCGCGAGGTCGTCCTGGAGATGGGCCTGCTGGAGGAATCCGTCCTCGACGAGCTCCTCAGCGCGGAGAACCTCCTGCGCCCCCGGTACCGGGACGCCCACCACTACTCGGGCGCCGACCCCTCCGTCACCCCCGTCGAGGTCGCCGAGGGCGAGTAGGCCGGGCCGGCCCGCGGCGACCCGCGGGCCGGGGGGAGCGGGCCCTGCTGGCCTCTCCGGCCCGTCAGCCCTCGCGGAAGGAGACCCCGTAGCCCCCTCGGGGGTAGTGCCATGTCAGCGCCCCGGGCGCGGCCACGGCCAGGCATGTGCCGCACTCGAGGCAGGCGGCGTACTCGACGGAGATGGTCCCGTCCGGCTCCTCGCTGTACACGTGCGCGGGGCAGACCCGGACGAGGAGCCTCCCGGTGCCGTTGGCCCGGGCGATCTCCTGGTTGACGTGGATGTGGCTCTGCTCCTCGTCGGTCGTGAAGGCGAGGAAGTGGTCGTGGACCTCGGAGCTGCGCAGGCCCTTGGCGACCAGGTCGTCGAGCCTGAGCACCACGCCGACGGAGACGGACTCGGTGTTCGTGTAGAGGAACCCACCTCCCGCGCAGCCCTGGGTGGCGTCCCCCACGATGGCGTAGGCGACGCCGTCGTCCTCGGTGAGCCGGAAGCGGTCCTCGATGGTGGCGCGCGGCAGCCGTATGACGGACTTGACCCCGACGGCGAGGTTCTTCATGGGCTCCTTGTCCCGCACCCCCGCCTGGCGGGCCAGGAAGGAGTTGACGCCGTCGGCGCAGACGACCACCCGGGCGCGCAGCACGGAGACCGCGTTGGCCGGCTCGTGCAGGCGCTGGTCCCAGTAGTCGATGTCGACGGACGAGGCCTCGTTGAGGAAGGAGACGATGTTGCGGGTGATCCGCCGCTCCACCGGGGCCTTCTCGACGAAGCCCGGGAAGACCCCCTCCATGACGCGGCAGTAGAACACACCGCCGGAGAGGTTCTTCGCCCCGGGCTCGTCGCCGCGCTCGATGAGGACCACCTCGTGCCCCTGGGAGGCCAGCTGGTAGGCGCAGACCGTGCCCGCCACGCCGCCGCCGACGACGATGGCCTCGAAGACCTCGTCGTCCTCCTGCGCGGCGGCGGAGGTCATTGGAGCGCCTTCGCGAGCGCGGGCAGCACGGTGGTCAGGTCGCCGACGACCCCGTAGTCGGCCTGGGCGAAGATGGGCGCCTCGGCGTCGGAGTTGATCACCACGATCGTCTTCGAGTCCCTCGCCCCGGCCATGTGCTGCATCTGGCCGGAGATGCCCACGGCGATGTACAGGTCGGGGTGGACCTTCTGGCCGGAGACCCCGATGCAGCGGGACTTGGGCATCCAGTCGACGGTCTCGGCCAGGGGCCGTGAGCAGGCCGTCTCCGCCCCCAGGGCGGCGGCGACGTCCTCGAGGAGGCCGAGCTCCTCCTTGGCCTTGAAGCCGCGCTCGCCGGCGACGATGGTCTTGGCGGTCGACAGGTCCGCCTGGGCCGCCTCGGCGCCGGACTGGGCGGTGATGGAGGCGGGGTAGGGGCTCTCCTCGGTGCTGGCCGCCTCGGGCGCCACCGGCTCGCCCGCGACGGGTGAGCCGCCGGGGGCGATGATGACGATGGGCCGCGAGGAGCGGACGGTCTCGAGCGTGAGCCCGCCGTACCTCGCGCGCGTGACGGCGCCGTCGCTGATCGAGGTGACCCCGGTGAGGACGGGCGCGTCGAGCCGGGCGGCGACGGCGCCGGCGATGACGCGCTCGGCAGCGCGGTCCGCTGCGAGGATGAGGTCCCCGGGACCGGCGTCGATGAGCTCTTCGGCGTTGGGCAGGATGCTGTTCTTGCGGCTGCGCGGCTCGGGGCGGCTGAGGGAGACGACCTCGAGGGTGGCCGTGGGCGCCTCGGGGCTGACGACGTCGACCTTCTTCTTGCCCGCTGCCAGGATGTCCTTCATGCCGGGGGCCTTGACGACCGCGGCGTCTTGCGGATTTGCTGCCCACTTGTAGGCCACGGCGATAGTCATCGGCGCCTCTCCTTGTATGACGTGTGCGTGTGCTCTCGTGCTTGCGGTGCGGTGGCACGACGTCGCGTCCCTGGTCAGGTGGTGTTCGCGTGATTCCCACGCCCCACAATTAACTGATGGGTACAATCGTGGCATGGTGAGATCGGGGTTACAAGGTCCAAGGTCCCGTCATGGTGGCAGTGGCGCCGCCTCCGACGGGCTCATGCGGCCCGCGCCCTGTGAGGACCGCTGCCGCTCCGAGGAGCCGGTGCGCCAGTGGCTGAGCGCGCTCCAGTGGGGCGCCGCCCGCCGCGCCTGGGAGCTGATGGTCGGCGCCAACCCCTGCCCGCCTGCATGGGGCGCATCTGCTACGCGCCGTGCGAGTCGGGCTGCGTCCTGGCCACCAGGCGGATGAACGGGGGAGCGGTGGGCATCAAGGGGCTCGAGGCCGCGGTGGGCGAGCTGGCCCTGCACGACGGCTGGGCGCTGGGGGAGCCGGGGGCGCCCACCGGTAAGCGCGTCGCCGTGATCGGCTCGGGGCCGTGCGGGCTGTCCGCCTCCCACCAGCTCGTGCTCGCCGGTCATGAGGTCGTGCTCCTCGAGGCGCACCACGCGCTGGGCGGGATGCTGCGGCGCGGCATATCCGAGCGCCGGCTGCCCCGGTGGATCCTCGACGGCGAGATCTCGCGCCTGGTCGACGGGCGGATGGAGGTGGCGCTGTCCTCCCCGGTGCGCAGGATCGAGCGCGCGATGGAGGGGCGCGACGGCATGATCTGGGCAGCGGGGGCCTCGAGGTGCATGGCGGTCGTCGAGAGGGCGACGATCTGGCGCCAGCCGATCCATATGGATCGCGCCGATCGGCGCACGGCCACTGTGTCGATCGGCCGTGGCGCCCGGGCGGCGAGGGCCCTGAGCGACTATCTGATCGGGGAATCCCGCGCCGCTGATATCGCGGGCGGCCCTCGCGGATTGGGGCCCGATTCCGTGGGCGCCGGCTCGGTTCTTCCCCCGAATACGCGGATGATGGCCGATGTGGCCGATGTGGCCGATGAGGTCGGAATGGCCGGGCGTTGTATCCTTTGCGGGTCGCGCGGGGCCCTTCAGCACCCTCGGTGATCTGAGAACGGCTCGGGCTCGCGCGGAAGGACGATGAGGGAATGACGCATGGGAGCCGCAGGATTGAGTGACCAGGACGATGCCAACGGACGGGCGAGGAACTCCCGGAGGGATCCCGAGCTCACCCGGTCGGAGATCCTCGAGGCCGCCGTCCACGAGTTCGCCGCTCATGGCCCCAACGGCGCCCGCACCGAGGACATCGCCCGCCGGACCAATACCTCCAAGCGGATGATCTTCTACTACTTCGAGTCCAAGAGCGGCCTTTACCGCGCCGTCCTGGAGGAGAACTACCTGCGGATCCGCGCTCTTGAGTCCGCGCTCTTCCTCGATGATCTCGAGCCCCCGGCCGCTCTTCGGGAACTCGTCCGGGCCTCCCTCGCGCACTACGAGCGCCATCCGGATCTGGCGCGCATTGTCGCCATGGAGAACCTCATCATGCACGGCGCCGTCGCCGAGGGCATTGAGGAGTTCAAGAGGATCAATGGTTCCGCCGTCGAGACCATCTCCAGGATCCTGGAGCGCGGCCGCCTCAGCGGGGACTTCGCGACAGGACCGGATGCCCCCAGCGCCCTCGATGTGCACCAGGTCCTGTCCGCCCTCATTTTCAACCGGATCGAGCACCGCTCGACATTCCGGCTCGCATTCGGGCGCGACATGCTCGGCGACGACGCGCCCCATGTCCGCTCGCTCATCGAGCGGACGGTGCTCGGCATGGTCCTCACCTGCCCGCATCGGGAGAACTGCCGCTGCCTCGCCGAGGGCTCCGCCGCCGATCCGGAGGAGCCAGCCCGGCGAAGCGGCGCTTGAGGGAGACCCGATCGATCTTGCCCGAGCCGGTCATCGGCAGGCCATCCAGGTGCTCCACGAGCTCGGGCGTCTTGAACTTGGCGACCCCCTTGCCGACGAACCACTGCCTGAGCGCCGGGATGTCGAGCCGCGGCTCACCCGGGCGCGTCACCAGGCACGCCAGGGAGCATTCCCCCATGACGGGGTCTGGAACCGGGACCACTGCGGCCTGCTCGATCGAGGGGTGGTCCATGAGCACGCGCTCGACCTCGCAGGGGCTGGCGCGTGTCCGGGTCGACGATCCTCACCTCTGCGGCAGGGCAGGCGCTCCCGTCGGTGGTCAGCACCCGCTCGTCGGAGTCCTGGAAGGTGGTGAGCGTGTGAGGGGCGTGCTCGGTCGAGCCGTACACCGAGTACAGGCGCACCCCCAGGGCGCGGGCCCGCTCGAGGAGGCGCCTGGGCACCGGGGAGCCGCCGAAGCACAGGAACCGGAGCCGATCGAGGCGTGCCCCGTGGCCCTCGCACTGGCACAGGATGATGTCGATGACGGCGGGCACGGACATCCCGCAGGTCGCCCCGTGCTCCTGGAGGAGCCGCGCCATCTCGGCGCCATCGGTCGAGTCGCACAGGACGGAGGCGCCGCGGGTGAGGATCGGCATGATGACGCCGTGGAGGAAGCCCGTGGCATGGCCCAGGGGCGAGGGCATGAAGATGGCGTCGTCGCATCCCAGGCGCAGGGCGTAGGCGAAGGCCTCCTCGGAGGCGATCATGTTGTTGTGCGAGAGCATCACCCCCTTGGGGGCCGCCTCGGAGCCGGAGGTGAACAGGATCGCGGCGATGTCGTCGCCCGCCGAGCGCCTCCAGTCCTCGCGGGCCAGAGGAGCCGTGTCGCGCACGACATCCTCGAAGCGGCGCGCCCCGGCAGCCAGGGGCTCGTCCTCGGGCGCTCCCACGAGCAGGACGTCGCGCACCGGCCCCGGCGAGGCGAGGAGCTCGCGGGCCATGGCCGCGTAGTCGGCGCGGCGGAACCGGTCGGGCAGGATCGCCACCTTCGGCTCGCACTGCTCGACCACGTCGGCCCACTCGGCAAGGCACGCCATGGGGGACAGGGGGACGATCGTTGCCCCGCTCTTGGCCACCGCGATGAGCACCGGTAGGAACTGCGACCAGTTGGGCAGTTGGACGGGGACGAGGTCGCCGGGCCCGACGCCGCGCTCGACGAGCCACGACGACGCCGCGTCCGCCTCGGCATAGGTGTAGGAGCGCCCCGCCCGGTCGACGACCGCCAGCGCCTCGGGGCTGGCGCGCACCGCCAGGTCCCACCAGTCGATGAGGCCGTGGTCCCCCCACCAGCCGCTGCGCCGCCAGGCCGATGCCCGGGCGGCTGGCGCGGGCCTACGGCCCCGCCGCTCCCATACCGAGGTGCCCATCATGCTTCCCTCCCGATCAACGATGCCCTGGAGTGCCCGGCCGCCCGCCCTGGGCGGGCCCGGACGTCACAGTCGGGCCGCGTACTCCTTCTTGAAACGGCGCGCGATGACGATGGACTGGATCTGGTTGGTCCCCTCCATGATCTGGAAGACCTTGGCGTCGCGCATGATCTTCTCCACCGGGTACTCCTTGGTGTACCCGTTGCCCCCCCCATGACCTGGACGGCGTCGGAGACGACCTCCTGGAGGACGTCGGTGACGAACTGCTTGGTGATCGCCCCGTCCTTCTGCACGTCCTGCTCCTCGTCGACGAGCCGCATCGTGTGCTCCACCAGCGCGCGCGAGGCGACGATCTTGGCCGACATGCGCGCGAGCATGTCCTGGACCATCTGGAACTCGAAGATCGGCTTGCCGAACTGCTCGCGCTGGAGGGCGTAGACGGCGGCCTCGTCGAGGGCGCGCTGCATCATCCCCACCGCGATCGTCGCCATGAAGGGCCGTGAGATGTCGAGCCCGGATATGGTGATGCGGAAGCCCTCGCCCTCGGCGCCCACGAGGTGATCCGCGGGCACCCGGACGTCGTTGAGCGTGAGGTCCAGGTGTTCGAGGTGCGCAGGCCCATCTTGTCCTCGTGGCGGCCGTGGGAGAGGCCCTCGCGGTCGGCCTCGACGAGGAAAGTCGAGATGCCGTGCGCCCCGGCGCTCGGATCGGTCTTGGCGGAGATGAGGTAGATGTCCGCGATCCCGCCATTGGTGATCCAGCACTTCTGCCCGTTGAGGACGTAGTCGTCGCCGTCGCGCACGGCGGTGGTGCGGATCGCCGCGGCGTCGGAGCCGGCGCCCGGCTCGGAGATGGCGAAGCAGCCCAGGCCGCCGTCGGCGATGGTGTCGGCGAAGAGGCGGGCCTGCTCGGGGGTGCCCGCGATGAGGACGTTGCGGAAGGCCACGAACGTCGACACGAGCGTGATGGCGTAGCCCGCGTCCACCTTGCCGAGCTCCTCGAAGAGCATAGCGCCGGTGCGGTAGTCGATGCCCGCCCCGCCGTACTCCTCGGGCAGTTCCAGGAGGTGGAGCCCGAGCTCGAAGGCGGGGGCGAAGTCGGAGCGCTCGCACTGGCTGTCTCGATCGCGCTGGGCGACGTGCGGGGCGACCTCGCTCCACACGAACTCCTTGACCGAGTCGAGGAGGAGCTGCTGCTCGTCGGTGAGGGTGGTTGTCATGGCTGCTGGCCTTTCTCTGTGATCGGGTGGGCTGGGGCGCTGGCGCGCCCAGGGCGCGCCGAGGCTCGTGAATGCGCGGCGTCGAGATCCTCGGCGCGTGAGAGATGGGTCTCGGGGCTCGCCCACGCGGCGAGCGCCACCGAGAGTGTGAGGAGGAGGGTGAGGCCCCCGACGATGAGGACGATGGATCCCGCGCCGCTGCCCGGAGGGCACAGCCCGGCGAAGACCATCGCCATGAGGGAGGAGGCCGCGGTGCCGATGTTCTGCCCGATGGCCATGCCCGTCACCCTCGTGGCGGTGGGGAAGAGCTCGGGGAAGAACGACGGGAAGACGGCGTTGTACCCCTGGTAGAGGACGCCCCACATGGCCAGGCCGATCACGAGCGTCAGCCAGAGCCGCCCATGGGTGATGGCCCACAGGTAGGCGAAGGAGAGGGCGCCCATGAGCGCCATCGTCAGGATGAGCGTGCGACGGCGCCCGACGCGGTCGCCCATCGCCTCGAGTGTGAAGGCGCCGACTGGACGGGCCAGGTAGCCCACCCCGAAGGTCCCCAGGGAGGCGATGATCGCAAGACTGGGATCATCGGAGGGGAAGAACACCGATGGGAAGACGAGGGCGGCGGCCTGCGTGTAGATGAAGAAGTCGTAGAACTCCAGCATGGAGCCGACGGCCCCGCTCGTGGGTCGGAGGTGCGGGCATCGCGCTGCTCCTCGGCTACGCCGCTGGCACTGAGGCGAGCCGGCGCTTCTCGACGCGGTCGACCATGACGGCGACCCCGACGCCCACCAGCGTGATGATGGCGTTGAGCAGGACGACGTTGCCCGGCGCGCTGGCGACCCATGGCTTGGCGTGTTGCTGGAATCCGAAGGCCCCCACGGCGGAGGCGATCATCACCAGGGAGGTCATGAGCCCGCGGGACTGGGGGAACAGCGAGTTCGCCAGCGAGGTCACCAGCTGGAGCACCCCGCCCGCGGCGGTCCACCCGATAATGAACCCACCGGCGGGCACGATCCAGGCCGCGTGGATGAAGTACACGGCGAGCAGCGTGATGGCGGAGATGAGCGGGTAGACGACGATGATCTGGGTGACGCGCACCCGTGTCAGCAGAACGGTCGAGACGAGGATCGCCACCATGGCGCCCGCCGCGTACCAGCTCTGGGTGCTCCCGGGATCGGCCATGCCATAGGCCTTGCCGAGCTCCTGGTTGGAATTGCCCCAGAGGGTGAAGGTGGTGATCGTGGTGGCGCCCAGGACCATGATCATGAGGACCGTCGTGTCGAAGCGGAAGCCCGCGGCGCTCTCGGCGCTGGCGCTCGCCGCGGCGTCGCCATGGGAGGCGTTGGGCGGGAAGGGCGAGAGCGCGAGCCCCACGATGACGACGGCGATGATGACGGCGTAGGCGATGTAGATCGTCCGGAACCCGCCGTCGTGGCCCGATCCACCCGTGTGGGAGATGAGGAAGGGCAGGAGGAACTGGGCGACGAGGATCGCGAACTTGAGGAAGAGGTTGGCGATGTGCGCCTTCGACTCGAAGATCTCCGACAGCGCCGGGTAGACGGCGGGGTCGAGGAAGCCGTTGCCCATGCCGGCGACGACGCACATGACCACGCCCATGGTGGACGAGCCCACCATGATGATGCCGATGAAGGACAGGGCGAGCAGGGCGGCGCCGATGATGGCGCCCAGGCGCCGGGAGACGCGGTCGGCCACCGGCCCGGCGAGGGGATAGGCGATGAGCCGCCCGACCATCATCCAGGCGATGGCCGAGAAGACGCCCTCGACGCTCGTCGACCACTGGGTGGTCAGGGCGGGCTTGTACTGGGCCTGGGCGAAGAGGGAGAAGCCCAGCACGAAGTAGGACAGGTAGAGGAACGCGGCGGTGATCCAGTACTTGCGACTGGAGGCGCCTGAGGCGGGAGTCGTGGTCATGGGGGGTCCTTCCCAGGTCGGTCGGGTGCTCTCAGGGGTGTGACCCGGGGATGGATGGAGAGTTCCTCATACGCGCGGCGTGGTGCCGATGACGGCGCCCGACGCGAGGCGGTCCGCGATCTGCTCGGGGGAGTAGCCGAGCTCGGCCATGACATCCGCGGTGTCCGATCCCTGGGCACGCGTCAGCCGGAGCTCCGGGTCCCCCTGGGAGCTGAAGCGCACAGGGTTGGTCGGGATCATCCGCTGCGCCCCCGAGGCGCAGGTGACGGTGCGCAGGACATCATTGGCCCACGCCTGCTCATCCTCGTAGAAATCCGTGGGGAGCTGGCAGGCCTCGATGGGGATGTCATTGCTGAGGAACAGATCGAGCCAGTACTGGCGGTCCCTCGTGGCGAAGGCCGCGTCGAGGATGTCGACCACCTCGCCGTTGAGGCCCTGGTCATTGATCGTGTCGCAGATGTTGTACCGGGTGTCGCCGGTGAGGTCCTCGCGCCCGAGCAGCGTCATGACCTTGTCGAAGTCGTGGTCGTACTCGGGCGCGCACAGCGTCATGATGAGCCCATCGCGGGCGACATAGGTGTTGTTGAAGGGGTTGATGACCTCGCGGCGGTCCTTGGGGTAGGCGCTGCCGTACTGCGCCGCCACCATGGCCGTGTTGAGCATGAACACCCCGGAGTGGAACAGGGAGGTCGTCACGTAGTCCCCCTGCCCGCTGCGCTCGCGGCCCAGGAGGGCGGCGAGGATTCCCGAGGCGAGCACGAAGGAGACCTGGAAGTCCCCGTAGCCGTTGGGCGGGATCATGGGGCTGGAGCCCCGGTTGACCCTGGTGCCCAGGACCCCGCCGCGGGACATGCACGCGGTCATGTCGAATCCGGCGGCGTCCTTGAGGGGGCCCTTGGCGCCGAATCCCAGGACCTGGGCCATGACGAGCCTGGGGAAGCGCTCGTGGAGGGTCTCGAAGTCGTAGCCGAGTTTGACCAGGGACTTCACACGTGTGGAGGTCAGGAAGACGTCGGCGTCGGCGAGAAGTCGGTCCATGACCTCGCGCCCGGCCTCCTGGCGGAGGTCCAGGGTGACGAAGCGCTTGTTCATGTTCGACATGTCGAAGCCGAGGTTCTCGTCGTCGGTGTAGGGCGTGCCGAAGACAGCGCCCTGGGTCCTGCCGGGATCGCCCTTGGGCGCCTCTACCTTGATCACATCGGCGCCCCACTCACCGAGGATCCGAGCCACGGTGGGAGCTGCCAGGAATGCCGTCATGTCGACGACCTTGATTCCGCTGAGGAAGTTCATGTCTTCCTCGGTTCTCGTGAAGGTGCTGACAGGTGCGCCCGGGGGCGGCGTCGCCGCGCGCCCCCGGGCGGGAGGGCGCCACTGGTGGCCGGGTCGGGCTCGTGCCATCCGGTCGCCGGTGGCGCTCAAGGGGCCTGGTTCAGGAGTTCCAGAGATCGCCGCCGCTGGTGATCAGGCCCCTGGCGGCGGTCGTGCGCTGGACGGAGGGCGGCCCCTCCTCGAGCCACATGGCGCGGCAGTCGCGGTAGAGCCGCTCAGCGGGGCCGTACTCGCACTCCTCGAAGTAGCCGATGCCCCCGAGGATCTCGAGCATGTTGTCCGAGACGATCTTGACGGCGTCGATCGAGGCGAGCTTGCACAGCGAGGCCTGGGTCATCGGGTTCTCGCCGGCGTCGTAGCGACGGGCGGCGTCGTGGATGGCGGAGCGCAGCAGGTAGATCCACTTGCCGGACTCGGCGATCATCGTCTGGATGGCCTGGCGCTTGATGAGCGGCTTGCCGAAGGTGATCCGCTCCTTGGCCCGCGCGATCGACATCTCCAGCATGCGCTGGGCCATGCCGAGGTTGGAGTCGGCGATGTGCAGGCGGGACAGGCCCAGGGAGTACATGGCGACGTGGAGGCCCTCGCCGACCTCGCCGAGGCGGTACTTGTCCGGGACCCGGCAGTCGGTGAAGCGCAGGCCGGCGTGCCCGGCGCCACGGCAGCCCATCATGTGGGGCATGTCGACGATCTCGTAGCCGGGGGTGTCGGTGGGCACGAAGAAGGCAGTCAGGCGCTTGTCCTTGTCCGCCTCGGGGTTGGTCAGGGTGATGAGGTAGGTGCCGTCCGAGCAGTCGGTGTGGGAGATGAGGGTCTTCTCCCCGTTGATGACCCACTCGTCGCCGTCGCGCACTGCGGTTGTCTTGATGTCGGCGCCGGAGCCCGCCTCCTTCTCCGTCAGGGCGAAGTTGACGAAGAGGGTCTTGTCCTGGAAGCGGGGCATCGCCCACTCCTTGAGCTCCGGCTGGGCGAAGTCGTCCATGATGCGCCAGTTGAGACCGGCCGCGTGGTGCAGGTGCATGCGCATGCCGCCGGGTCCGCGCGAGAACTCCTCCTGCACCTTCATGATCTCCAGGGTGCTCAGGCCCCAGCCCCCGTACTGCTCGGGCATGTAGAAGCGGTAGAGGTTGTGCTCCTTGGCGAGCTCGTAGAACTCGTCCGGGAACTTGTTGGTCACCTCGATCTCGGTCTGGAGCTCATCGAAGGGGCCCTGGGCGAGCTCCCGGATCTCCATGAGGTATTGCTGGAACTCCTCGTCGTTCTTCGGCTTCGATGTGATCATCGGCGTCTCCTTCGACGGCGTCTGTCTGATCGGTGCGTGCCCGCGGGCCCGGTGAGGGGCGCATGGGCCTCGGCCGCCCGTGATATGAACTAACCGGGTAGTACAAACGCTGGATGTGAATGGTGGCACAGTCGAGGGACCGAAGTCCCCGGCCAGCGATCACGTCCATCGGAGGGGCGAGCGCGCCGCCGGGGAGGCGCGGAACTGGCGCGGGAGCCAGGGCGCCCCCGGCGGGGTGCGGGGGAGTCTCCCACTGGGAGCGGCGCGCGAGGCGGTGAGCGTTGACGCGACGGGGCCCGGCTGGTGATCGACACCAGCCGGGCCCCGTCGCTATGGATGAGCGCCGGGCTCAGGCCTCCCCACCGTCGGAGCCGGAGGTGCCGGCGTTGACGTTGGTCAGGTCGTAGCGGGCGATCGCCTGGGCGACGACGTCGCGCCCGAGCTTGCCCTCATCGGCCAGCGCCTGCAGCGCCTTGACGACCACGGAGGCCGAGTCGATGAGGAAGAAGCGGCGCGCGGCCGGACGCGTCTCGGAGAAGCCGAAGCCATCAGCGCCCAGCGTGTGGTAGCTGCCGGGCACCCACTTGCGGATCTGGTCGGCGACGAGGTGGTCGTAGTCGGACGTCGCGATGAACGGGCCCTGCGTCTCCTGGAGCCGGGAGGTCACGAAGGGCACCCGCTGCTCGCCGGTGGGGTTGAGGAAGTTCTCCCTCTCCGCGGCCAGCGCGTCGCGGCGCAGCTCGTTCCAGGAGGTCACGGACCAGGTGGAGGCGCGCACGCCCCAGTCCTCGGCGAGCACCCGGCGGGCCTCCTCGATCCAGGGCAGGCCCACGCCGGAGGCGAGGAGCTGGACCTCGGGGCCGTCGCCGTCGGCCGGGCCGGACAGGCGGTGGATGCCCTTGATGATCCCCTCGACGTCGACGTCCTCGGGCTCGGCCGGCTGGTGGATCGGCTCGTTGTACACGGTGAGGTAGTACATGACGTCGCGGTTGCGCCCGGACTCCGGCCCGTACCAGCGCTCGAGGGCGTCGCGCACGATATGCCGGATCTCGTAGGCGTAGCCGGGGTCGTAGGTGACGACGGCCTCGTTCGTGGCGGAGATGAGCGGGGAGTGCCCGTCCATGTGCTGGGTGCCCTCGCCCGCCAGCGTCGTCCGGCCGGCGGTGGCGCCCATGATGAATCCGCGCGTGAGCTGGTCGCCGGCGGCCCAGAACTGGTCCGCGGTGCGCTGGAAGCCGAACATCGAGTAGAAGATGTACACGGGGATCATCGGCTCGCCGTGGGTGGCGTAGCTCGTGCCGACCACCTGGAAGAGCGCGGCGGAGCCTGCCTCGTTGATGCCGGTGTGCATGATCTGGCCGTCCGTGGACTCGCGGTAGGACAGCATCATCTCCGCGTCCACGGGCGTGTAGTTCTGGCCCTGGGTGTTGAAGATCTTCTTCGTGGGGAAGAGCGACTCCAGGCCGAAGGTGCGCGACTCGTCGGGGACGATCGGCACGATGCGCCGGCCGATGCCATCCTCCTTGATGAGCTCCTTGAGGAGCTGGACGAAGGCCATGGTGCTGGCCACCTCGCGCTTGCCCGAGCCGCCCTTGAGGGTGTCGTAGGGGCGGTCCCCGGGCAGCTGGACCTGCGTGGGGGCGTCGCGGCGCTCGGGCAGGAATCCGCCGAGCTGGCGGCGGCGGTCCATCATGTAGAGCAGGGCGGGGTCATCCGCGGCCGGCCGGTAGTAGGGGGGCATCTTCGGGTTGGCCTCGAGCTGCTCGTCCGTGATCGGGATGTGCAGCCGGTCGCGCAGGCCCTTGAGGTCCTCCAGGGTCAGCTTCTTCATCTGGTGGGTGGCGTTGCGCCCGGCGAAGTGGGAGCCGAGCAGGTAGCCCTTGACCGTGTGGGCCAGGATGACCGTGGGCTGGCCCTTGTGCTCGGTGGCGGCCTTGTAGGCGGCGTACATCTTGCGGTAGTCGTTGCCGCCGCGCTGGAGGGCCCAGATCTCCTCGTCCGTCCAGTCCTTGACCAGGGCGGCGGTGCGGGGGTCGCGGCCGAAGAAGTGCTCGCGGACGTAGGCGCCGTCGTTGGCCTTGAAGGTCTGGTAGTCGCCGTCGAGCGTCTCCATCATGACGTGCTCCAGGGCGTGGTCCTTGTCCGCGGCCAGGAGCTGGTCCCAGCCGCGGCCCCACAGGACCTTGATGACGTTCCAGCCGGCGCCCTTGAAGGAGGCCTCGAGCTCCTGGACGATCTTGCCGTTGCCTCGCACGGGGCCATCGAGCCGCTGGAGGTTGCAGTTGATGACGAAGGTGAGGTTGTCGAGCTGCTGGCTGGCCGCGAGCTGGAGCATGCCGCGCGACTCGGGCTCGTCCATCTCGCCGTCGCCCAGGAAGGCCCAGGTGTGCTGCTGGCTCGTGTCCTTGATGCCGGCTCCGGCGAGGTAGCGGTCGAACCACGCCTGGTAGATCGCCTCGGCCGGGCCCAGGCCCATGGAGACCGTGGGGTACTCCCAGAAGTCGTCCATGCGGCGCGGGTGCGGGTAGGAGGGCAGGCCGCGGCCCTTGCCGCGCGCGGGGTGGGAGACCTCCTGGCGGAAGCCGTCCAGGTCGTCCTCGCTCAGGCGGCCCTCGATGTAGGCGCGGGCGTAGTTGCCGGGGGAGGCGTGGCCCTGGAAGAAGACGTGGTCCCCGCCGCCGGGGTGGTCCTTGCCGCGGAAGAAGTGGTTGAAGCCGACCTCGTAGAGGGTGGCGGTGGAGGCGTAGGAGGAGATGTGCCCGCCGACGCCGACGCCAGGGCGCTGGGCGCGCGTCACCATGACGGCGGCGTTCCAGCGCAGCCAGCGGCGGTAGGCGCGCTCCATCGTCTCGTCGCCGGGGAAGTAGGGCTCGTCCTCGACGGGGATGGTGTTGATGTAGGGCGTGGTGGTCTGCCCGGGCACCGTGACGTTCTTCTTACGGGCCTCGGCGAGCATCGACAGCAGGATGAAGCGCGCGCGGGGGCCGCCCTTCTCCGCGATGAGGGCGTCGAGGGACTCGCGCCACTCCTGGGTCTCCTCGGGATCGTTGTCGGTGACCTTCGTCAGGAGGCCATCGATGAGGGGTGTGGCATCGCTGGTGGGGCTCACGGAATCCTCTTCCTTGCGTCGTTCCGATGGATTGGAGGGCGCTGGCGGGCTGGTCGGCCGGGCTTCGCTGCCGCGAGTCCGGTGGTCCGGTCCACCGCGAGCCCAGGGTCGGCCCGCGTCCTGTTGGGACCTAATCTACGGTGTCTGAGGGCTGTTCAGGACGGTCGAGGGGGAAAGAAGTCCCAAGCGGCTTGTGAGGTCGGGCACGTGGCGGCGCACCGTCCGGAGGCTCCGCGGCGCGCCGAGGATCGGACAGGCGCTTGCGCGGGAGGCCCTCATGCGGTGGGCTATGCACAGGTCCCACAGGGGGCCAAGCAGGGGCGCTGAGCCCGGAAGGACGGTAGCGGGATAGTGGCGAGCGCAGCGGGCGGGGCTTTCGGCTTCGCCTCCGGTCTCATCATCCAGGAGTTCGGGTACGACGACGATGCCGACCCAGTCCTGAGGCAGGCCGCCGAGGCCCAGACCGGCACGGAGCTGGTGGATGAGGACTACGAGGATGTGGTCGACTCCGCCATCGTGTGGTGGCGCGCCGACGACGGCGATATCGACGATCTGACGGACCTGCTCGTGGACGCGCAGGCCAACCTCGACGGCGATGGGATCATCTGGGTCCTCACCCCCAAGGCGCGCACGGCTGGTGCTGTGGCGTCGGCGGATGTCGAGGAGGCGGCGACGACGGCGGGCATGCACGCCACGTCGACGGCCTCGATGGGCGATTCCTGGAGCGGCACCCGCGTCTCCAGCCGGCGCCGCTGAGGCGCCGGGGCTGGACGCCCATTCGAGGGGCGCCCTGAGGGACCTGTAGCTCAGCTGGTAGAGCAACGCGTTTACACCGCGTCGGTCGTCGGTTCGAGTCCGGCCGGGTCCACTGCGTCGTCCGCGCGCACGATGGTTGTGGACGCGCGTGAGGGTTGCGGACGTGCCCCGGGGGAGCGTCCACAACCCCAAGGCACGTCCGCAAACCTGCGGGACGGCGTCAATCGCTTCCAGTGATGGCTCCGCGCCGCTGACGATCTCCGGGCAGCGCGTTCAACAAGGGGGTGGAGGAGCTGAGCAGGAGGATCGTCGTCGTCCTCGGGTACGCCGATGCCGGGCCGAGCGCGGGACCCGTCAACCGGCGCCGGGCCAGGGCCGCCGTCGCCGCCCTGAGAACGGGCGACCTGCTCATCTGCTCCGGTGGCGCCGTCGTCGGCGCGCGGCCCGAGGCGGAGATGCTGGCCGAGTGCGCCCGCGGCCTTGGCTGGCGGGGCACCACCTGGACCGAGACCGTCTCCCGCTCCACCTGGGAGAACATCGGAGCGCTGGGTCCCCTCATCGAGGCAGCGGGCGGCGAGGATCCCATCATCCTCGTCTCCGATCCCCTCCACGCCGCCAAGGCGCGCCTCATCGCCAAACGCCGCTTCCCGTCCCTCGCGCGCCGTCTGGCCCCCATGCCCCCGCGCGCCGTCGCCGTCGCGAGGCCGGGCCCCGCGCGAACGGCACTGGCGGCGGCGGATCTCGCGTTGACCGCCGTGCTCCCCGCATGGGCTCCCCGGTCGGCCACGGGGACGGCTGGAATACGCGCCCTCGCTGGCGCGGCGGCGGGACAATGGCGGCGTCGGCGGTGAGGGTCAGCGCGCGGGGGAGGGGCGGGCCCCGCCCGATGAAGGGCTCAGCGCTGCTGCGATGGGGGCGCCGTCGTCTGCTCGCTCGGGCGACGGGCCGCCCGAAGCCTGGGGTGCGATAGCGCCAGGGCGCAGGTGGCCGCGATGAGGCCGACGGCGAGGATGATCGGAGCCCCCTGGCTGAGGCCGTACAGGGAGGTGGAGGCGACCGGGGCGAGGGCGTAGGCCGCCCCGTTGGTCGCATTGATGAGGCCGGCAAGACTGCCCTGCTCATCCGCCGACAGCTCCAGGGTCGGGCCGGCGTTGTATCCAGGCGCGACCAGCCCCATCCCGAGTCCGAGCAGGGCGCACGCCACGGCGAGGATCGCGTAGGAGCTCGGCCACAGGCATGCCGTGCCGATGAGCACGAGGAGCAGGCCACGGCGCACGAGGGAGGTCGCGCTCCATCCCAGGCGCGGGACGATGACCGCCTGGCCGAGGATCATCATGACCGCGACACCGACCATGTAGGCGGCGGTGACGCTGGCCGTGGTGGCGGCCTCCAGGTGGAAGCGGTCCTGGATGAGGAAGCCGAACAGCGTTTGAATGGAGGAGAAGACGAGGTAGGTGAGGAAGCCGATAACCAGGAAGGGGACGATCCTCGGGTCCAACGGGGACACGCGCTGGGGGCTGGCGACGAGCTCGTCGCTGCCCTGGGGGCGGAATCGGGCCACCAGGACCACCAGGCCCGCTCCCATGAGGATCGGCATGGCGATGAGAGGAAGGACCATGCCGCCGAGGCCGGCGAGCGCCCCGCCCAGGACCGCGCCGGCGACGGCCGACAGCCCCTGCGCGGCGCCGATGGCGCCCACCACCTTGATCCGCTGGGGCTCAGTGGAGGTGTGGTTGACCAGGTAGGCCTGGGCGGTGGGCGTGACGGCCGCAATGGACGAGCCGTAGATGAGGCCTCGGGTGGCGATCACGCCGATGACGAGCGCGGTGCCGGTCAGCGCTCCGCGCATCCCGAGCACGGCGATGAGCGCGAAGACGGTGAGCGTCGTCGTGGCCACGAGCAAGGAGACGACGAGCACCCGCTTGACCCCCAGGCGCTGGGAGGCCTTGCCCCACAGCGGGCTGCAGACCATGAGGGCCACCGCGGCCAGGGAGATGGTCGCCCCGATCTGCCACTCCTGCATTCCCATGGCGCGCGACAGCGGCGCGATGACGGGGTTGAGGAGCATCTGGCCGGTGAAGGCGAGGAGGACTGTTGACAGCAGGAGGCCCATCTGGGGCGGCGCGGAGACGGGCTCGGGCTCGGCCCCGAGGGTGGTGGGGGAGGGTGATGGGGCGGTCGAGGACACGGATGCGGCTTTCTGGAACGGGGAAGCGGGGGCGCCACGGACATTAGAACGCTGTTCGAGTGTTGTCAACGCGAACTAGCATGAGTCCATGGCGACGAGTAAGGGACCAACAGCGAGACGCGCCGGTCTGAGCCGGGACGCGGTGCTCGACCAGGCCCTGGAACTGTCTCGGGCCCAGGGTGTGGAGGGGTGGAGCATGCGCGAGCTCGCGCGGGCGCTCGGGGTCGTGCCCTCGGTCGTCTACCACTACTTCCCCCAGAAGGAGGACCTGTGCGACGCGGTGGTGGACGCCGTGTGCGCCGAGGTGCCACTGCCCGATCCGTCCCTGGCGTGGAAGGAGTGGTTCACCGCCCTGCTGGGGGCCTGCCGGCCGGTGCTCCTGCGCTATCCCGGCGTCGCCGACAGGCTCGTGGCTGGCAGGGTGACGCGCGGCCTCCTGCCGGTTGTCGACACAGCGGTCGGCAAGCTGAGGGACGCCGGATTCGGGCGGCTGACCCCACTCGCCTACTCCATCATCCTCAGCGTGGCCCTGTCCGCGATCTCGGCGCGGAACCTGCGCACGCACACGATGCACGGCGTCCACCACGACCTGCCCGCCATGGTGGCTCGTCTGACGACGATGCGGGGGGCATCCCCGGGTCTCGACTTCCTGCTGACCGAGCTCTTCGAGCCGGTGTCCCGCCCGGAGGAATCGGAGAGGATCGGGCAGGACTACTTCGATCTCGTCGTGGCCTCGATGCTCGACGGCATCGAGCATGTCCTGCTGCCCAAGGCCGCGGGGGAGCCCGGGCCGGGCCCCGCGCCCGCCGGCGAGCCGCCCTCCCGGTAGCCTGAGGCCATGAGCGCGAGCACCACCAACGGGCCTGGCCGGAACGGATCGCAGGACGACGCCGCCGGGCAGGGAGCCCAGGAGGCGCAGGCCGCGCGGGCGGCTGAGGCGATCGCCGAGATCGTCGAGGGGCGGCGCACTCTCGTCGTCTCCGGCGCGGGCATGTCCACCGATTCCGGGCTCCCCGACTACCGGGGCGTGGGCACGACCCCCATCGAGCCCGTCGACCTCCCCGCCTTCGCCACCGACCCCGTGTGGTACCGCTGGCTCTGGTTCCGCAATGAGGCCACGTGGCGCTCTCTGGAAGCGCTTGAGCCCAACGCCGGGCACCGGGCCCTCGCCCGCCTCGAGGCGGCCGGAGCCATCATGGGCGTGGCCACCCAGAACGTCGACCGCCTCGATGCCCGCGCGGGTGTGCGCCAGCTCTGGGAGCTCCACGGCTCCTACGACACCGTCGTCTGCCTGCGCTGCGGGGCGCGGAGCACGCGGGCAGAGGTCTCCGAGCGCCTGCGCGCCCTCAACCCGGACCTGGTCGAGGACCTCGACCCCATGCGCCTGGAGATCACCCCTGAGGCCCGCCGCGCCGAGGCCGAGGCCTGCGATTTCCGCACCGTCGACTGCGAGGAGTGCGGCGGCCTGCTCAAACCCGGCATCGTCATGTTCGGCGAGGGCCTGCCCGAGGAGGCGATGGATGGAGCACTGGCCGCGGCGCGCGAGAGCGAGGCGGTCATCGTGGCCGGCACGAGTCTGGCGGTCTCCACCGGCATGTGGGTCGTCCAGTCGGCTCTGGCCAGCGGCGCGAGCCTCGTCGTCATCAACCGCGGGCCCACGCAGGCCGATCCTTTCGCCGAGATCATCGTCGACGGCGGATGCTCACCCGTGCTGGCTGCCCTCGCCGACCGGCTCGCCTGAGGGGGATGCCGGGAGCCGTCCGCTGACAGGCGCCTGCTGGCGGGCACCCGCTGCCAGCCCTCAGCCGAGGCCGCGGAGGAAGGCTCCGAGCCTCTTCAGTCCCGTGGCCAGCTCCTCGCGCGAGGCGGCGTAGGACAGGCGCACATGCGTGCTGCCCGTGGCGGTCGCGAAGTCGAGCCCGGGGGTGTGAGGGCCACGTGGGCCTCCTCCAGCGCCCTCATGCAGAAGTCCCAGGAGGACAGGCCCGTGCCCGAGACATCGAAGTAGACGTAGAAGGCGCCGTCGGGCGCCACGGGGACCGGCAGGCCCAGGCGCTCCAGGCCCTCGGTGACGATCCGACGGCGCGCCAGCAGCTCGGCGCGCCGCTCCTCGCACACGGCCAGTGACTCGGGGGTGAAGGCGGCGAGCGCGGCGATCTGGATGGGCGTGGAGGCGCACAGGAAGAAGTTGACGGCGAGGTTCTCGGCGGCCTGGGCGAGTCCTTCCGGCAGGACCGCCCAGCCGAGGCGCCAGCCGGTCATCCCGAAGTACTTCGAGAAGCTGGAGACGACGATCGCCTCGGGGTCGTGCTCGAGGACAGTGCGGGCGGGGCGGCCGTCGGCCTCGTCGTCGGCCAGGCCCAGGTAGATCTCGTCGACGATCCGCCAGGCGCCGCGCGCGGCGGCGAGGTCGCAGATCGCGGCGAGCTCGCTGAAGGAGATGGAGGTGCCCGTGGGGTTCGACGGCGTGGCGATCATGACGGCGCTCGTCGCCGGGGTCCAGGCGGCCTCCACCCCGGCCGGGTCGAGTTGGAAACGGCTGGACGGCGTCGTCGGCACGAGAACGCAGCGGCCCCCGGCGGCGTCGACGAGCTCCCGGTTGCAGGGGTAGGACGGGTCGGCGATGAGGACGTCATCCCCGTGATCGACGGTGGCCAGGGTGGTGAGGAGAAGCGCGGAGGAGGCGCCGTTGGTGATGATGATGCGCGCGGGATCGATGTCGACGCCGTGGCGGTCCTTGTAGAAGCCGGCGATGGCCTCGCGCAGGGCGGGCAGTCCCATGGCGGAGGTGTAGGGGAGCGGCCGACCGTCCATGGTCTCGCGCATCGCCTCGCGGACGGCTGGGGGAGCGCCGAAGGAGGGCTCGCCCAGGCTGAGCTTGGCGATCCGGTGCCCGGCGGCCTCGAGCTCCTGGGCGCGGGCGCCGATCGACATGGCGTGGAAGGGCGGGGCGTCGACGGCGCGCCGGGCGAGCTTCATCGTTCTCTCCAACGATCGGGGTGGGCATCGGGGCGCGATGGCGCCGGTGAGGGGCGCGCTGCCGCGCCTCCGCCCAGGGTAGGCCGAGATCCCTGGGCAACTGGCCCGGTCATCCGCATGTGGACAGGGCGTCATGACTGGTAGCCTCGCTCAGGCGCGGGTCCCGCCCGCACCAGCCCCCATAGCTCAGCGGTTAGAGCAGCGAGCTTATACCTCGTCCGTGCCTGATAAGCACAAGGTCCCGGGTTCGAATCCCGGTGGGGGTACCGCGCCCGGGCCCCGCTGGCCCGAGGCCGTGCCTCGCCCCCGTGGTGGAATCGGTAGACACAGCGGCCTTAAAAGCCGATGCCGCGAGGCGTGCGGGTTCGAGTCCCGCCGGGGGCACTCCGGCGTGCTCGCGGGGCAGCCCGCCATAAGGAGGCGGGGTTGCGGCCTCCTCAAACGGACCACGTCCGCCAGCCAAGGCGGGTGTGGTCCGTAGTGAAAGGACAGAGTCTTGAGGAAGCCGTGGTGGCGGGAGTCTGCGGAGTGCGGGCGGTCAGGCGCATGCGTTCAGAGGCACTGCCTTCGCTAACATGTTGAGCCTTGGGCTCTCCATCCATGCTTCTGTGCGAGTTTTGACAATTGTCTGCCCGAACTCATCGCCAACGACCGTTCGAAATCGGGCGGAATCGAAGTTCGTTGACCAGGAAACTAAGGAGATCTATGCAAAATTTCGGCTTTCACTTCCGCCTCAAGTTCACTCGGTATTGATTCTTCTTGTCATCGTGCTGCCAAGACGACACGCCGCCGCACCTCTTCAATCGGTCAAGAACCCTGTCGAATCGCAGCGATGCCGGCAGGTCCACACGCTGCCGTCCGCCGGGCTGACTCAGCCGCAAATACGGCTCTCCTAAGTTGTCGATAAGATTCAAAACGTCATTGTCGTCGAGCGCGTCTAGCGTGACCGCAATACATCTAAGGATAATGTCTGCCTCAACTTCTGCTGACGCAAGCCATCTCAGACTTACAAGATCTACCGCGACGTCAGCGTCGACCGCATACTCGGCAACGCGGCTCAAGTCCTCAGAGCTGAGATTCGAACAGTAGTTCTGTATATTGCCGGCGATCGTTCTCTTGATCTCATCGGAAATAATTTTGCTGCCAACGATCCGCGCGGCGTCAGCGTCAACGACTGACGCATTCATGTACTCGCTAAACGCAGTGGACTTCGCAATCGCGAACTCGCGATGCTTCCATCTAGCATTCTGAGTAAGCTCAAACGTCGCTGCCGTATCTTCAATAAGCCCAGCATCGAGTAGGAGCCCCACCAGCAGGCTATCCTCAGTTTCAACCTGCTCCGCCGTCAATGGGAACCTGAAGTGGCTAGAACCGAACTGCTCCTCTTCTGTGCGCAAATGTTGCACTAGCGCCACGCGTCGCTCGGCGGTAAGAACATCCCTGGCCTCCAATAGGCTCTTCGCGATTGGCGTGTAGTCCGATTGTGGATCATTTGCAGTTATGTGCGGCTCCCGTTCCTTGAGGAGAGAGGCTAAGGATCTATCCACGCCATAGCGCTCGATGTACTGTTGAATGTTTTCCATCGACAAGTCCAGATTACCTTGGTCGGCGACGATCGGCCACAGGGCCGGAGGGACAAACTCAAGCGTGAACTCCGTTCTCGTATTATCGAGGATTCGTTTGATGGCGGGGACCTGCGAGTCGCTGACTTTTTCCGAATCCAGGCTCACTGTGCTCGTATCGAGACTGATCCCATCTAGTCCGGCCAGATCATGAAATACCTTGTTTATCCGCGGTGTGTTATGTAATGCCGAAAGATAGTTAACCGGATAGTGCAACGCATCGAGATAGTCATCGAGGTTGTCTAGCATGTACGCATACATCGCAGGTTGCCTGGTTGCAAGATCGTCCAGATTTAACCGTTTGTCCCCTGCAAGAAGCTCAAGGTTCTGACGAGTGATTGTGTAGCTAGAACTCTGGTTGACGTAATCGTATAGATCACCCCGCAGTGAGCTGACATCCTGAAGCTTGGCTCCAGACAGTGCGAGAACACGCGCAACAGACGCAGAAGAATCGGATTCTTCTCCCCTAAATCCTTCGAATTCTCGATAATGCTGCTCGATCATATCGCGCACGTCTTCGGCCCGGTATTCAGCATTGGGAGCACAGTTCATCATCGCGACATCGACGAGTTGACGCTGAATCCGATCGTTGACTCCAGTAAGATTCGCAAGGACTTCAAACAGGCCGAAATGTTTCGGAGCAAGAAGAGTGACAAGCCGAATGCTCTTCCCGTCAGCGACTTCCGTCTCAGTATTCGCCGCATGTTCAAAGTAGGCCTGCAATAATGACCGCTCGTCGTCGCCATCATTCACGATTGCAGCGAGCAATTGGTTGAGGTAGCCCTCATTGGACGGATCGGGAGTCAGCAGGTATGCGAGAATGTTTGCGTTATAGCAGCCTGACTGAGCGACTCCGTTTGCCGGGAGATCACGAAGCAGTTGTTCGATATCCTTCTCATCCAGCGGGTAGCCGACATTTGGGCTATTTGGCTCGACATGACGAAGTAAGAATGTCATAGCATTTGCGCTAAGAGCAGTCTCATCATACGTCGAGCAGTACAGCGCAAAGTTGCGATCAATGTAGCCATGCTGCACGAGCGCTGCGGCCATGTCTGAGCCAAGACGCGCACGAACATAGCCGGAAAACGAGACCTTTGCCTCCTCAAGTGTGACATGAACGTCCCCATCCTCCATGAGGTCCTTCATATCATAGTGTCGCAACCGCTGTCGACGTTCGGACAACGATCTGGAGCACTCGGAGAGTTGCTCGCGCCGTTCCTTTTCCCAGACCAATGTGTCGAGATCCATCTTCATGAGTTCAGACAACTGCTGGCGGTTCAATGAATGAGACGCCCGAAATGAACGAATGATGTGGTTCGGGTCCCGTACATTTACATTATAACTAAACGTAACTGTACTGCCGTCAGTCTCTGCGAGCAATCTCCAGGGTTTGACGTTGCTCATTTCTTTCTGATCATAATGAGTCCCATTGATATCCACAGAGCAGTCAGGATTGCCGCTGTATCCAGAGGTCGAGGATAGAATCTGGGTGAGTTCAATGAATACCTTACCCAGTTCTTGGGCGCGCTCACTGAGTAAGACCCCTCCGCCCAACTTTCGTTCAATCTCGTCGAGCTCGCCATTAATCTTGACAATTTCATGCTCGATGAGTTCTCGACTCTTCAGATAGACTGCGTCCAGATTGCTTTGACCGAGACGAATGTCTTCAAAGTCTTTGAGATGCACTGCTTTGTAGAGCATCATGGCGAACAGGGAGTCGGGACGAAGGTCAGGCGAACCGGTACAAAGGATCTTGTTAGCGTAGATCTCGTACTCGCCGCGTACGCTGACCAGCGTGCGATAGTCGGGAATGTGGCGCGCAGCAAGATCGATGAGTTCGCTACTTATAGCATGGGATACGGTTCGCATTTGTTTGCGGAGCGCATCCCGCGCATTACGATGCGTGATGAACGGGACAACCGGGATGACGAGATCAAAGAACTTGGTGCGATTCGACCGTTCTATCTCATGCACGGCCTTGTCGTCCGTCGGCGCAGAAGATTGGAGTTCATCGTCCTTGGCGTTCTGGAAGCTGGTTGCGGCAGATTCCGGTTGCTCGAAAATGCTGTCTCGCGTTGCGTATATGAATACGATGGGCGCGCGGTGACGACGTCCCCATCGAGTGCGTCGAAGCTGCTGCGCGTTATTGAGCACGGTATTGAGCGCGCGAAGTTGTTCGAAAATCTCTGGATTGTCGAATCGGTCTAGGTCCTCGAAAATGACGATCCGGTGCTTTGTCTCTTCGAAATAGTAGATGATCTCGTCTAGATACTTGTCGAAATAGGTTTCTGGTCGGTCATCGAACGCGATCGACGCAGGACCCGCCGTTAGCTTATCAAATCGGACCCTGCCGGAGACAAGGTAAACGGGGCGCCACAAGACGATGGTTCCGATAAGCCAAACGAGAATTGACTTGCCGACGAAATTGATCCAATTCTTGATGAGATTGTCTGCATTCCAACCGTCGAGAGGGAAATCGGGAACCTGTCGGAGTGTGTTCGTCGTTAAGAGTAGGACCACGAGAATTAGGCTAATGAATGATGGAGCCCTTAGCGATCGCCGGAGTCCGGCCTTGTGCAGTCGGTTGAATCGAGAGCGTGGCAGTTCCCGGGGGTCTGCCATGTACAGGAGCTGCTTGATGATCTCCTTCTGTATACTGCTTGCTTCTTCCGACAGTTCCCTCGACGAGGGCGTTCGCGATGATCCCTGATTCCCGAGCGTTGATAGCGATATAGAGACCGCCTCACTGCCGTGCATTTCGACTACCTTTGAGAGAATCGAGCTCTTGCCTGACCCATACGGTCCGCTCAATGCGAGGTTGCGGCAGGATTCGCTGCGCAGTGCCTTTTCTATTTCGTCAACGTAGACTTTATGCTCCTGCTCGATGTACTTTGGCGAGAGTAATTCGATCGTTGTGTCGTCATGACTACTGCTTCGAGATTTGCGCTTGAGGTGTTCGGCCATGGTGTCGAGCAATTTTCTGACCTATTCTTCTTAATTCTTGTCGGTTTGAATTGTTCTCTTGTTCGACGAGATTTCGATCGATGGCGGGCGTTCGACTCTGCTGCAATTGTTTGTCTTGGCTCTTGTTGGCGCGCCCGGGTGTGCGGCCAGTAGTTGGCTACGTGTTCGAGCAACTGGGCTGGTTGTGGGTGCCAACATTGCAATGCAATGACATATAGCTCGGACTACTCCTACGACTGGTGCGTCGTAGCCTTAGTGACGCTCGTCGTGACCTTCCCTTTCAACCAGAGTCAGTTTCTCCCGACTTATCAAACTGGCGAGGTTCGCCAGACTCTCATCCTGGAGGAGTGCAGGGTTGCAGACGAAGTGTTCGAGGATGGCGGTGAACTGTTCGTGCGGGACGGCGGCTAGCTTTTGGCGGATGTCGTTCACGCCGCCTGTGTCGACGATGCGAGTCTGCTCGACGAGACGAAGCTGCTTCTGGCTGTAATTGTGGGCGGCCATGGCGGCAAGGAATCGAGCCCGGGCTTCGGCATTGGGTATGGCCCGGGCGGTGGTTGGTAGCCGAGAGCTCCAGGTTGGGCCAGGCTAGGTTATCGCTAGTCTTGTGCGACCGGTCTTCGGTGTCCGTGTGGCGGCGGAAGAGGCCGGCGACGTTCTCTGCCTGGGCCACGAAGAACGGTTGAGCTGACTGATCCGACCAGCACCTGACATGCGGTACGGCGTAGCTGGCACCTTTATCGATGAGATAGGCAGCAACCAGTCCCGCTATGAAGGCGGCGAGGTCAAACGCATCGTCCGGCTCTTGGTGCTGATCGGTTGGGATGTAAAAAGTTGGCGGCACATCGTCGTCGAGATCAGGACGTTCATCGGTGGGAGCGAAACGACCGTGACCCTGGAGGGAACCGTCGACATCGTAGAGGTTCTGGTGCCAGCCGCCTTCTCGCTTCTGTCCAGGCGTAAGTTCGGCGTTGTCCCATTCGAAGTACCCTGCTTGGCGCGGCATGACGCGAGTCTAGAGCGACTGGTGAGAAGCCAAATGTTGGCGGAACGGCGCCGTCGGTCACGGTTCGGCCACGAGCGTCAGGGCGACAGTGCTCTCCTACCTCTGCGCTCTCACCAGCCCGTCCGTTTCAACGCCGATGGTCTCGGCGATGCGTTCGGGGCTCTGCGGGGGCTCGGGATGAGGAGCGGTCAGGAAGGGCTTACCTGCGTTACCTGGTCCGGACGGGCCGTCGGGTGTCCGGGTCGAGTTCTCCGGAGCGGTGGGGCAGGACTGTCAATTCTGCGGCCGTCGAGACGCCTGATGCCAGCGGGCTACGGCGGGATCGGCGGAATACCAACGATCGCCGTCGGCCGTTCATCGCCGGCCGTGCTCGACGGCAGCAGAATTGACGCCCGGTGGGCGGCGTCTGTCCCTGGCTCTACGCCGCGGTGAGCTCGGCGGCGCCGAAGGAGACGCAGAAGTCCTCGCACCACAGGACCACGCTCGTCCACGCGGCGGGGTCCGTGCCAGCGGGTAGGTCGTAGACCTGGTTGCCCAGGTTGCTTTTGATCGGCGCGACCTCCAGGTGCTCATGCTCGCCGGCGGTGTACCAGCCATCCGCGCCCTCGATCACCGGCCCGGCGCTCAGCCATACCCGCACATCCGGGCCATTCGAGGTCGCCAAGTCCTCCAGCACCAGCTGATGCGAGCCATCCGGGTGGCGCAGCACCCGCGCCGTCCCAGTCGTGGTGTGCTCATGCGAGATGAAGGAGCCGCTGGCCACCTGGACCGGCCCCTGCGGCTCGGCGGCCTCGGCGCCCGCCGTGGAGGAGGCATCCGCAGACGGCGCCAGGGACGCCGTCGCCACCGAGAAGGCGGGGATCTCATCGTCCACCGTCTCATCGATGAACAGCAGCCACGGCTTGAAGACGGCAAGTCCGACTCCAGCCGCGGCCAGGACGATCACGGCGAGCGAGGTCACCAGCCGCTTGTGGCGGGATACGAATCGGGTCATGTCAGGGCTCCTTGGAATGAATCGGGGGAGGCGCGGCAGGGGTCATCGCGCGCCAGCAAGGTTCGCCTTATAAACGCGCCGTTCTCGAAATCATTGCCACTGAACCTATGGCACTCCTCACTCCCCGTCGCGCTCCTCCGCGCGCCTGGGCACGCCCCTCCCCGGCTCAGTCCTCCCCGCTGAGCGCGCCCTCCTCACCCAGGCGGTGGGAGGCGTAGACACTGCGCTGGCGGTCCAGCCCGGCGGCCACGAGGCCCACGAACAGCGGGTGGGCGCGCGTCGGCCTCGACTTGAACTCGGGATGCGCCTGCGTGGCCACGTAGTACGGGTGGAGCTCGCGATCCAGCTCGACGAACTCCGTCAAGTGCCCGTCCGGCGAGGTGCCCGAGATATGAAGCCCCGCGGCCTCCAGGCGATGCCGGTAGGCGTTGTTCACCTCGAAGCGGTGGCGGTGGCGCTCCGAGACCTCGCGGGTGCCGTAGAGCTGCGCCACGAGCGACCCCTCGGCCAGCACGGCTGGGTAGGCGCCGAGCCTCATCGTCCCGCCCAGGTCGCCGCCCCCGGTGACGAACTCGCGCTGCGCGTCCATCGTCGTGACCACCGGGTCCGGCGTCTCCGGCTCCATCTCCGTCGATGAGGCCCCCTCCAGGCCCAGCAGGTCGCGCACGGCCTCGATGACCATGCACTGCAGCCCCAGGCACAGCCCAAGCGTGGGGACCCGGTGCTCCCGGGCCCAGCGCAGCGCCCCGAGCTTGCCCTCGATCCCGCGCACGCCGAAGCCGCCCGGGACCACGACGGCGTCGACCCCGGCCAGCGCCCGCTGCGCCCCCTCCGCCGTCTCGCAGGTGTCGGAGGCGATCCAGCGGATATCCACCCGCGCGTCGCAGGCGAAGCCCCCATGGCGGATCGCCTCGGAGACTGACAGGTAGGCGTCATGGAGGTCGACGTACTTGCCGACCAGCGCCACCTCCAGGCGGCGGGAGGGGTTGTGGACCCGCTCGAGCAGCCCGTTCCACTCCGTCCAGTCGACGTCGCGGAAGGTCAGGCCCAGGCGCTGGACGAGGAAGGCGTCCAGGCCCTCGCGGTGCAGTGTGGGCGGGACCTCGTAGATGCTGGAGGCGTCCGCGCACTCGACGACGGCCTCGCGGTTTACGTCGCACATGAGCGCCACCTTGCCCTTGATGCCCTCGGGCAGGGGGCGGTCCGTGCGCAGGACGAGCGCGTCGGGCGCGATGCCGATCGAGCGCAGGGCCGCCACCGAGTGCTGCGTCGGCTTGGTCTTGAGCTCGCCGGCCGCCGGCAGGAAGGGGATGAGCGCCACATGCACGAAGGCGACGTTCTCCCGGCCCAGGTCGGCGCGCACCTGCCGCGCCGCCTCGAGGAAGGGCTGGGACTCGATGTCGCCCACGGTCCCGCCGATCTCCGTGATGATGACATCAGGCGTGTTCCCCTCCGCGTCCGGCTGCGCCTGGGCGCGCATGACCCGCTTGATCTCATCGGTGATATGGGGGATGACCTGGACGGTGTCGCCCAGGTACTCTCCGCGGCGCTCCTTGGCGATGACGCGGGAGTAGACCTGGCCCGTGGTCGCGTTCGCGGCGCCGGTCAGACTGACGTCGAGGAAGCGCTCGTAGTGGCCGATGTCGAGATCCGTCTCAGCCCCATCCTCAGTGACGAAGACCTCGCCGTGCTGGAAGGGGTTCATCGTCCCGGGATCGACGTTGATATACGGGTCGAGCTTCTGCATCGCCACGCTGATGCCCCGCGCCCGCAGGAGCCGGCCGAGGCTCGACGCCGTCAGGCCCTTCCCGAGCGAGGAGACGACTCCGCCCGTGACGAAGATGTGGGCCGGACTGGAGGGCTGATTCGCGCCAGAGCGCGTGCTGCTGCTCATCACGGGGCTCCAGCATACGACGGCGCTGCCCCACCGCCCAGGCGCGGCCGCAGGCCAGGACACTCCGGGCGCTGGGGCCTGTGGGGCCGGGAGGCCGGTGCGGTGCCGTTAGCCTTGCTGCATGAACGAATCCCCGCTCAGCCAGCCAGCCACCGCCGAGGAAGGGTCCTCGGCCGCCGAGGCGCTGACCGTCGCCGACGTCGTCGCCCTCGTCGAGGCCGCCGCACCGCCCGGGCTCGCCGAGTCCTGGGACTCCAACGGGCTCATCTGTGGGGACCCCGAGGCACCCGTGGCATCGATCCTGCTGGCCGTCGATCCCGTCGTGGCCGTCGTCGATGAGGCCATCGAGCGCGGCGCCGACATGATCGTCACCCACCACCCCCTCTACCTGCGCGGAACCGACCACGTGGCCGCCACCGATCCCAAGGGCCGCGTCATCCACCGCCTCATCCGCTCCGGCATCGCCCTGCTCAACGCCCACACCAGCCTCGACGCCGCCCATGGGGGAGTGGCCGCCGCCCTGGCCGCCTCCATCGGGCTGCTCGGCGCCGTGCCCCTGGAGCCCAGCCCCGCCGACCCCGCCCAGGGCATCGGGCGCATCGGCTCCCTGCCGGCGCCCACCCGCCTGCGCGACCTCGCCGACGCCGTCGCCGCCGCCCTGCCCGACTCGCCCCCAGGCATCCTCGTGGGAGGGGACCTGGACGCCACCGTCGAGACCATCGCCGTCTCGGGAGGGGCGGGAGACTCCCTGCTGGCCCGCGCCCGCGAGGCCGGCGCGGACGTCTTCCTCACCGCGGACCTGCGCCACCACCCGGCCAGCGAGCACCTGGAGGCCGGGCGCCCCTACCTCATCTGCGGAACCCACTGGGCCACCGAGTGGGTAGGCCTGCCCCCGCTCGCCCAGCGGCTGGCCAGCGCCGCCGAGCGCGGCGGACGTAGACTCTCCACGCATGTCTCCACGATCTGCACCGACCCCTGGGCCCTGCGCCTGAGCACAGCGGCCTCGCCAGCGAAGCAGTAGCGCCCAGCCGCCCATCCCCACCCTCGACGACCGGAAGGACCTCCCGTGACCAGCGCCCCCATCGCCGAGCAGCGACTCCTCATCGACCTGCAGGACATCGACGCCGCACTCGCCAGGCTCGCGCACGAGCGCCGCGCCCTGCCCGTTTTGGCCCGTATCGAGACGACTATCACCCGCCTCAAGGACAACAAGCGCGCCGCCCTGCTCGCCACCGCCTCCCTGTCCGAGGCCAAGCAGGGCGCCACCCACGCCGAGGACGAGGTCGGGCAGGTCGTCCGCCGAGCCGCCGCCCTGCGCGAGCGCCTGGCCGCCGGGGGCGACGCCGCCCGGGACCTCACCGCCATCCAGGGGGAGATCGACCAGCTCGGACGGCGCCAGGCCGTCCTCGAGGACGCCCAGATCGCCGCCATGGAGGCCCTGGAGGCGGCCCAGGCCGAATCCGACCGGCTCGCCGCCGAGGAGCAGACCATCCGAGCCGCGGGCAGGGAGCTGACCGCCGAGCGCGATGCCGAGTTCACGCGGATCGACGAGGAGACCGAGCGCCTGCGGGCCCGGCGCGACGAGCTCGCCGGCACCATCTCCGCCGCCCTGCTCGCCGACTACGACGCCGTGCGCGCCGCCACCGGGGGACTCGGCGTCCTCGCCCTCCGCGGGCACCGCCTCGAGGGCGGCTCGGTCGAGCTCACTCCCGCCGAGCTCGCCCGCATTGACGCTGCTCCCGCTGACGCCATCATCCACGCCGAGGAGAACGACGTCATCCTCGTGCGCATGGACATCTGAGCGTTCCGGCTCCCGCCGGCCCCCCTCGCGGCCCGGGCGCGAGCGGCGGACCGAGGCGCCAGGGGGCGCTTCGAGCGGCCCGGGTAGGATCTCAGCCCAGGACGAGGGTGAGATCGCGGCGCCCTGAGCGGTCCGGGACGGACAGCTCGGCGTCGGCCACGCCCTCCAGTCCAGCGCCCGCCTCAGCGATGCCTTCCGCCGTCGACGGCGCGCTGCCCGCGGCGGCGAGTGAGACGAGCTTCCCGGCCAGCAGGCCCCGCGTGTGCTTGGCGTGGTGGGAGACCACCGCGCGCTTCCCGCCACGGACCTGCACCGCGCGCACCCGCAGCAGCTCGCCGCCCCAGGCGCGATCCGGCTGCCACGCCGCCGCGTAGGCCGAGGAACGGGCGTCGACGACGAGCCCAGCGTCCTCGGCGATCGGCCCGAGGACCGGGGCGAGCTCCCGCTTCCACCACGCGCTGAGCCGCCCGCGCCCGGGCAGGACGGTGCCCATCGCCAGGCGGTGATCGGGCAGCGGGTCCGTGGCCCGCACAGCTCCCCACAGGCCCGAGAGGATGACGACATGGCGCGACAGCGCCTCCGCCATTCCCGCCGCAGCCCCGCCGAAGCCCGCGGCCTCGTAGAGGACGCCCGTGTACAGCTCATGGGCCGGCGCGCACGGCGCCTCGGCCAGAACGAGGTTGAGAGCGGCGTCGGCAGCGGAGCGCGGGCCCAGGCCGAGGATCGCGGCGGCCTCCGGGGCGGCGCTCACCTGGGCGAGCTCGTCCATCACCTCCCGGCGGGCGGCCGTGAGGCGGCCGGGCGCGAGCAGGGCGGTGAGATCGAGGCGGGGCCCGGTGAGGGGAGGGGTCTTCCCCTCGCTGGGAGGCAGGAGGATGAGCACGGGCACATGCTAGACAATCGGGGTGCTCTGGAGGCTTCCTCTGGCGGCTATGCTGGGCGCGCGGACGAGCCGACCGGGCGGCCGCGGTACCCCGTGGGAGACCATGTGGGATCGAGGAACGTCCGGGCTCCACAGAGCAGGGCGGTTGCCAACAGCAACCCGGGGCGACCCGCGGGACAGTGCCACAGAGAGAAGACCGCCGCCAGGCGACTGGAGGTCAGGGTGAAAGGGTGGGGTAAGAGCCCACCAGCGCGCCGGGTGACCGGCGCGGCTCGGCAAACCCCGCCCGGAGCAAGACCGCGCAGCAGGCGCCCGAGGGCTGCTCGCCCGAGCCTGCGGGTAGGTCGCGTGAGGCCGTCGGCGACGGCGGTCCAAGATGGATGGTCGCCACCGCCCAGTCCGGCAACGGCGGGCGGCAACAGAACCCGGCGTACAGGTCGGCTCGTCCGCCCCTCATCGTTCCCGCCCGGCGGAAGCCGATGATGGGAGAGGCGTGGTGGGCCCCTCCGAATCAGGAGGGGCCCACCACGCCTCATCGTGCTCATGTGGCCGTCAGGTGATCCTTCGGCCGCAGGGGCGGGGTCACTTCGCCTTGATGTAGCCCTCGTCGACGCTGGTGAACGCGGTGATCGCGAAGACACCCTGGTTGACGGCGCTCTGGTCGATGAGGAAGGTGACGTAGCCGGTGGCCTTGCCGCCATCGCGGGGCATGGCCTGCTGCGTCAGCTCTCCCTTGTCGCTGTAGCTCTCCACGGCGGAGGTGGTCGTCCCGTTGTTGACGAAGTCCATCTTGAAGGTGTACTTCTCGTACTGGCCCTTGCCGTGGTATGTGATCTCGACCGGGACCCGGATGTATACCTGGTTGGCGCCGGGCTCCTTGTAGCTGTAGCTGCTCATCGTGCTCTTGACGTCGTCATTCGCGTTCCACTTGACGTCGCCGACACTCACATCGAGGCTCGCGTTCGGGTCGTTGTAGTCGTTCTTGGAGGCGTGGAAGGTCAACTGGCCCTCGGCCGGATTGGTCATAGAGGATCCGGCGCCGCCAGAGGAGGTGCTCGCCGAGCTCGAAGGCGTGGAAGGAGAGGTCGTCTTGGGCGAGTCGGTCCCGCCGCCCCCGCCCCCGCCCTGGGTGGGCTCCTCCGTGGGGCCGGGAGCCGCGGAGGTCTCCGTGCCGCCGCCGCCAGCCTTCTTCTCATCATCTCCACCGGAGAAGGCCAGTACGAGGCCCACGACGAGCGCGACGACCAGCACGGCGATGATGGTGTAGAACCACCACTGCTTGTAGACGGGCTTGGCCGCGCTAGCGTCGGCGCCACCGGGCACGTCCACCGGCTGCCAGCCGCCTGGAGCGGCGGGGCCAGGCTGCCCCTGGCTGTGGAAGGGCGTGGGGGCCTGGGCATAGTTCATCTCCGCCGCGTACGGGCTGCCCGGTGCCGAGGAGCCCGACGGGGCGGGCAGCCCGGTGGAGGCGTAGTCGGCCGACGGCGCCGAGGCCGACTGGCCGGTCGGGTCCGCCACTGGACCGGTCTGCGCGGTCTGGACGGCCTGGGTCGGGGCCCAGGCGGGGTCAGAGGTCCCGGGGGCGGAGGCCGAGACGGGGGAGGCGCCGGACGCGTCCTCGACCCAGAGCTGCCAGCCCTCGGGGGCGGGGCCCCACGCGGGGTCCGGCTGCCACCCGGCGGGCGGGACGAAGCCCTCGGGCGGGGCGGGCCAGTTCGGCGGCGGGTTGAAGCGAAGAGCCATTGGGACCTCCGGGAGAAGTGGGAATGCTTGCTGAAGGACTCGTCGTGGGGCGCATATCTGGCGGCGAGCGCTCGCCCTGTCCGCGCCTCAACTGATAGATCGAATCTACACCGAACAGCCGTCGCAGCGGGGATCGGATCGGCACTGGGCGCCGGGCACCCGTCCCCGGGCACTGCTCCCCATGCGCGATCCAGGGCGCGCGGACCCCGCCAAGGCGCTGTTCAGAGCGGTTCGGGCGGGGCGCGCTCAGGGCAGTGTGAGGATGTCCGCGCCGTCCTCTGTGACCACGAGCGTGTGCTCGAACTGGGCGGTGCGCGAGCGGTCCCGGGTGACCACGGTCCAGCCATCATCCCACTGGTCCCACTCGATACCGCCCAGGGTGAGCATCGGCTCGATGGTGAACACCATGCCCGGCTCCATGACGGTGTCGTAGCGGGGAGCGGAGTCGTAGTGCGGGATGATGAGGCCCGAGTGGAAGGCCTCTCCGACGCCGTGGCCCGTGTAGTCGCGCACAACGCCGTAGTCGAAGCGCTTGGCGTAGGCCTCGATGACCCGCCCGATGACGTTGACCTCGCGGCCCGGCCGCACCGCCTTGATGCCCCGCTCCATGGAGGTCCGGGTGCGCTCGATGAGCAGGCGCGTCTCCTCATCGACCTCGCCCACGGCGTAGGTGGCGTTCGTGTCGCCATGGACGCCGTCGACGTACGCGGTGACGTCCAGGTTGATGAGGTCGCCCTCGGCCAGGACGGTGGAATCGGGGATGCCGTGGCAGATGACCTCGTTGATCGAGGTGCAGATGGACTTCGGGAAGCCCATGTAGCCCAGGCAGGACGGGTAGGCGCCGTGGTCGCACAGGTACTCGTGGGCGATGCGGTCCAGCTCATCGGTGGTGACTCCTGGCGCGATCGCCGCGGCGGCGGCCTCCATGGCGCGCGCCGCGATCCTGCCCGCCGCCCGGATGCGCTCAACGGTCTCAGGGGACTTGATATCCGAGGCCGTCACCCTCTCCGGCCCATCGTGGAACATGTACTCGGGGCGGGCGATGGACTCGGGCACATCGCGCCGGGGCCCGACGATTCCGGGTACGAGGGTCCCGCGCGGCGCCCGATCGGCGCCAAGGCGATGAGGGGATCCAGGAGACGTCAGAGCAGTCATGCCCCCCAGCATAGGAGCCGGTGCACTGGTGCACAGCCGCCATACCTCAACGTCTTGTTCCCGTCCTGCCCCGCCTGGGCCAGGACCGGGCGCGTGTCCCCTGCCCGCCCCGTGCCCCGCAAGCGGCCCTCCTGGGGAGGCGGTGTGACCTACGATGCGCATATGGCAAAAATCCACTTCGTGCGCCACGGCCGCACGGTCCTCAACGAGCAGCACCGCACCCAGGGCTCAGCGGACTCGCCCCTGACGCCCTCGGGGCGCGAGGGCGCCGCGCTGGCCCGAGACTTCCTGGCCGACTACCCCCTCACCCGGGTCTACCTCAGCCCCCTGGGACGGGTGATCGAGACCACCGACATCCTCACCGAGGGCCGCGAGCTCCCGCGCACGATCCTCACCGGTCTGCGCGAGTACGACTACGGGATCTACGACGGCGGCCCCGACCCCGAGATGCTCGCCGCCCTGCCCACCGAGAAGCTCCTGCCCGGTGTCCTGTCCGGCCGCTTCGAGGGCGCCCCCGAGGGCATCAGCGCCACCGACTACCTGCGCGACATCGACGGCGCCCTCGCGCGCATCCTGGCCGACCTGCGCGACGACGCCGAGGCCGGCAAGACCGACGCCGAGGCCCTGGCCGTCTCCCACGGCATGACGATCATGACGATCATGGCGCGCTGGATCGGCCTGGAGGTCTACTCCAAGGCGCCCATGGCCAACTGCGCCATCACCACCGTCGAGATCGACCCGACCGCCCCCGGGGGCGCCCCCCGCCTCATCGACTGGGCGCTCGACCCCGGCAACCAGGGCGTCACCTTCCCGGCGACTGACATGAGCGGCGTCTTCGACGGCGTCGACATCATCCCCATCGACTTCACCCGCCCCGAGGGGCTGTAGACGCGCGATCGGGCCCGGCCGGCGCACTGGCGCGCCAGCCGGGCCCGATCCGAGTCGTCGGGCGAGCGGCCCAGGGGCGTCGGGACCCTCAGGAGGCGAAGCTCTCCTCGGCGGAGGGGAAGGAGCCGTCGCGCACGGCGGCGTTGAAGTCCTCGGCGGCCTGCCGAAGGGCAGCGCCCACCTGGCCGAACTGGCGGGCGAAGCGCGGCTTCCACTCCGTCATGCCCGCCATATCGGTCCACACGAGCACCTGCGCGTCGCAGCCCGCGCCCGCGCCGATCCCAATCGTCGGCACGGCGAGCGCCTGGGTGACCGAGGCGGCGAGGTCCTGGGGGACCATCTCCAGGACGAGCGCGATGACGCCCGCCTCGGCCAAGGCTGTCGCGTCGGCCAGCAGGCCCGCGGCGGCCTCCTCGCTCCGGCCCTGGACCCGGAAGCCCCCGAGCATGTTGACCGACTGCGGGGTGAAGCCCAGGTGGCCGACGACGGGGATCCCCGCCTCGCTGAGCGCGCGGACCGTGGTCACACGGGGCGCCCCGCCCTCGAGCTTGATGGCGTTGGCCCCGGCCTTGACCAGGCGGACCGAGGAGGCCAGCGCCTGGGCGGGCCCGGACTCGTAGGCGCCGAAGGGCAGATCGGCGACGACGAGCGCGCGCGTGGTCGCCGAGGCCACGGCCCGCGTCGCCACAACCATCTCGTCGAGGCTCACCGGCAGCGTGGAGCCGTGCCCCAGCATGACATTGCCGATGGAGTCGCCGATGAGGAGCATGTCAGTGCCCGCCGCGTCGAGGATCGAGGCCGTCACGGCGTCGTAAGCGGTGAGCATGGTGAGGCGCTCGCCCCGCGCCTTCGCTGCGGCGAGGTGGTGGACGCGCACTGGCTTGCCCGCTGGCGGCAGGGCGCTCGGGGGACCGTAGGGGGAGTCCGTGGTTGCCATGGCGCCAGCGTAGCCGGTGCGGCGCGGCCGCCCGCCCCGTTGGCCCAGCTACCGGCAGGCAAGCCGCCCACCTACCCCGCCCAGCCCACCCCCGCCGTCCACGACACGCGCGGCGAAACCCGGCCGACTCCCGGTCCCGATAGAGTCGGGCCATCCCGGCACTGCCGTCGGGTTCCGAGCTGATCAGAGATGGGGAGCAGGCATGGACAAGCAGCAGGAGTACGTGCTCCGCGCGATCGAGGAGCGCGACGTCCGCTTCGTGCGGCTGTGGTTCACCGACGTGCTCGGCCAGCTCAAGTCCGTGGCCATCGCCCCGGCCGAGGTCGAGGCCGCCTTCGAGGAGGGCATCGGCTTCGACGGCTCCACCATCGAGGGCCTCACCCGCGTCTACGAGTCCGACATGCTCCTGAGCCCGGACCCCTCCACCTTCCAGATGCTCCCCTGGCGCAACGACCGCGACCGCGTCGCGCGCATGTTCTGCTCCGTGCTCACCCCCGACGGCGAGCCCGCCCGCACCGACCCGCGCGCCGTCCTGGAGCGCCAGCTCGCGCGCGTGGCCGATGCCGGATTCACCTGCTACATCCACCCCGAGATCGAGTTCTACCTCGTCAACCGCGACGAGCAGGGCCGCATCACCCCCACCGACGACGCCGGCTACTTCGACCACGTCCCCGGCGGCACCGCCCACGACTTCCGCCGCCGCGCCATCCTCATGCTCGAGCAGATGGGCATCTCCGTGGAGTTCTCCCACCATGAGGGCGGCCTGGGCCAGAACGAGATCGACCTGCGCTTCGCCGACGCCCTGTCCATGGCGGACAACATCATGACCTTCCGCGCCGTCATCGAGGAGGTCGCCATCCAGGAGGGCTGCATCGCGACCTTCATGCCCAAGCCCTTCGTCGGCCAGCCCGGCAGCGGGATGCACACGCACTTCTCCCTGTTCGAGGGGGACCACAACGCCTTCTACGACCCCGCGGGCCAGTACCAGCTCTCCGCCACGGGGCGCGCCTTCATCGCCGGCATCCTGCGCCACGCCAAGGAGATCACCGCGATCACCAACCAGTACGTCAACTCTTTCAAGCGCCTGTGGGGCGGGGACGAGGCCCCGAGCTACGTGTGCTGGGGCCACAACAACCGCTCGGCCCTCGTGCGCGTCCCCATGCACAAGCCCGGCAAGGCGCAGGCCGTGCGCGTCGAGTACCGCTCCCTCGATCCGGCCGCCAACCCCTACCTCGCCTTCGCCACCATCCTCGCCGCGGGCATGAAGGGCATCGAGGAGGGCTACGACCTTCCCGCCGAGACCGAGGACGACGTGTGGGCCCTGACCGACGGCGAGCGCGAGGCCCTGGGCATCGAGGCGCTGCCCACCTCCCTCAAGCGGGCGGTGGCCGCCATGAGCGGCTCCGACCTCGTGGCCGACACCCTGGGGGAGGACACCTTTGAGTACTTCCGGCGCAACAAGAAGCACGAGTACCAGGCCTACGACGCCCAGGTCACCGACTTCGAGATCGGCCAGTTCTTCCGCCGCGCCTGAGGCGCGCCGCCACTCGGGAACCGCTGACGGCCAAGGAGGGACGAGCCGATGGCCAGTGAGAGCCAGCGCGCCAGCGCCATGACCCCGCTTATGGGCGTGCCCTCGCCCAGCCCGCGCCGAAGGCTCCTGGCCGCCGGCTTCGCCGAGCCCGACCGGGCCCTGCGCGCTCTGGAGGACCGCGCCCTCGCGGACCTTCTCGCCCACGCGGGTGGGGGATCCGATGAGGCGGGGGACCTCCTCGTCACCGCCCTGGGCGCCACCGCCGACCCCGACCTGGCCCTCCTCTCCCTCCTGCGCCTCGCGGGGGCCTGCGCCCAGGAGGATGACCCGACGGCGGCCAACGGCCTCGTCGAGGTGCTGCGCGCCGTCGTCGGCGAGCCCGGGCCCGGCGGGGCTGGCACCAGCAGACGGGCCCACGCCGAGCGGCTGCTCGCGGTCCTCGGATCGTCCCAGGCGCTCGGGGACTTCCTTGTCTCCCACCCCGACCACCTCGACGCCCTCAGCCTTGAGCGCGCCTGGAACGCGCCCGGCCAGCCCGACGCCTCGCTCCTCCTCGTCGACGCCGCGAGGGAGGCGCTCGCCGCGCGCGCGGCGGCCGAGCCCCAGGCTCCGGCGGGCCCCGCCGATCCAGCGGCCCTGGAGGAGGCGACGGCCGCCATGCGCCGCGCCTACTACGACCGCCTCCTGGCGATCGCCGCCGATGACCTCGTCTCCACCGCCCCGGCCGCCCATGTGGGCGTCGTCGGGGCGGCCATGGCGGACCTGGCCGACGCCGCCCTCGAGGCGGCCCTCCTCATCGCCCGCGCTGGTGTGGGGCCCCAGGCCCGCAGGCTCGCTTTCGCCGTCATCGCCATGGGCAAGGCCGGCGCGCGCGAGCTCAACTACATCTCCGACGTCGACGTCATCCACGTCGTCGGGCCCGCGGCCGCGGTGGCCGGGACCCCCGAGGAGCCCAGCGAGGCCGAGCTCGTCCGCCTGGGCACCGAGATCGCCGGCCACCTCCACCGCGCCACCTCCGCCTCCGGCTCGGAGCCCGCCCTGTGGCCGCTGGACACGGGGCTGCGACCGGAGGGCAAGGACGGCGCGCTCGTGCGCACCCTCGCCTCGCATGTGGCCTACTACGAGCGCTGGGCCTCCTCCTGGGAGTTCCAGGCCCTGCTCAAGGCACGGGCCGCCGCGGGCGATCCGGTGCTCGGCCGCGCCTACGAGGAGGCGATCACCCCCTTCGTCTGGTCGGCGAGCTCGCGGCCCCATTTCGTCGACGACGCGCGAGCCATGCGCCGCCGGGTGGAGCGCGAGTCCCAGCGCGTGGGGGAGGACCAGCGCATCAAGCTCGGCCCCGGGGGCCTGCGGGACGTGGAGTTCACTGTCCAGCTCCTCCAGCTCGTCCACGGGAGGGCGGACGGCGAGCTGCGGGTGCGCTCCACCCTCGACGCCCTGGCGGCCCTGTCCGTGGGCGGCTACGTGGGCCGCGACGACGCCCTCGCCCTTGACGAGGGCTATCGGGCGTTGCGCCTCCTGGAGCACCGCGCGCAGCTCCACCGCCTGCGCCGCACCCACGACCTGCCCGATCGCGACGCCGACCTGCGCCGGATCGGGAGGGGGATCGGCATCCCTGAGCCCGCCGACCTGCGCGCCGCCTTCCGCGCCCGGCGCCGGCAGGTGCGCGCCCTCCACGAGGAGATCTACTACCGGCCCCTTCTGGGCGCGGCCGCCGCCCTGTCCGCCGACGAGATGCGGCTGAGCCCGCAGGCCGCCCAGGACCGATTGGCCGCCGTCGGCTATCTCGATCCCGATGGCGCCCTGCGGCACATCCAGGCCCTCACCGAGGGCATCAGCCGCCGCGCCGCCATCCAGCGCCAGCTCCTGCCCGTCATTATCGGCTGGATCGGCGAGGGCCCGGACCCGGACAACGGGCTGCTCGGCTTCCGGCGCCTGTCCGACGACATCGGCACCTCCCACTGGTACCTGGGGCTGCTGCGCGACTCTCCCGTGGCCGCCCAGCGCCTGTGCCAGGTGGTGTCCGGGGCCCGGTGGACGACGGACCGCCTCGCCGAGCGCCCGGAGGCCGTCGCCTGGCTCGACGACGACGATGAGCTCGCCCCGCGCAGCGGCGAGCAGGTGCGCGAGGAGGTGGCGAGCATCCTGGCCCGTCGCAGCCTCGAGGGCGCCACCCCCGCCCAGGCGGAGGCGCGCAGCGCCGAGGCCGTGCGCAGGATCCTGGGCGTGCGCACCCGCGAGCTGCTGCGGGCGGCCCTGGCCGATTCCCTCGACGGCATCAACCCCGCCCGCACCGCCCGTATCCTCACCGACACGACGGACGCCGTCATCGACGGCGCCCTGCGCGCCGCGATCAGGCTCGTCGTCGCCCAGCGGGGGCAGCAGGAGGGGAGCGATGGGCCGGGCGGGACCGGTGGGACTGGTGGGAGCGCTGGGAGTGGCGGGAGCGCGGGCCCGCTGGCCCGGCACGCCGTCATCGCCATGGGGAGGCTCGGCGGAGGGGAGACCACCTACGCCTCGGACGCCGACGTCATCTTCATCCACACCCCGCGCCCCGGGGCGGATGAGCGCGCTGCCGCCCGCGAGGCGGACGAGGTCGCCCGCGCCACGATGCGCCTGCTCGGCTCCGGCCCGCACCCGCTCGCTATCGACGCGGACCTGAGGCCCGAGGGGCGCCAGGGGGCGCTCAGCCGGTCGCTCGCCTCGGCCGCCGAGTACTACGGGTTATGGTCGGCGGTGTGGGAGCGCCAGGCGCTGCTGCGGGCGCGGGCCTGCGCCGGGGACACCGCGCTGGGGGAGGAGTTCCTGGCCCTCATCGCGCCGCTGCGATGGTCCGCCGGTGGCCTGGGGGAGGACGAGCTGCGCCAGATCCGCAGGCTCAAGGCCCGCATGGAGGCCGAGCGCCTGCCGCGGGGCGCCGATCCCGCTCGGCACCTCAAGCTCGGGCCCGGGGGACTATCCGATGTGGAGTGGGTGGCGCAGGTCCTGCAGCTTGCCCATGCCCATGAGGTGAGCGGGCTGCGCACCACCTCGACTCTTGAGGCGCTCATGGCGGCCGCCGAGGCCGGGCTGCTGAGCGTCGACGACGCCGGCGTGCTCATGAGCGCCTGGATCCTGGCCACCCGCATCCGCGCGGCCACGGTGCTCGGCGTGGGTCGGGACTCGGGCGCGAGGGTGGATATCCTGCCCTCCGACGAGCGGGGGATCCGGCTGGTCGGCAGGCTCCTGGGACTGGCCAGTGGGAGCGAGCGGGACCTGGAGGACCTCTACAGGCGCAGCGCCCGGCACGCGCGCGCCGTGGTCGAGCGGGTGCTGCGCTCGGCCGGTGGGGGACTGGGGCAGGTGGAGCCGGCCCAGCCACAGGCGAGCGCGAAGCCAGTGGCGAGGCCTGCAGCGAAGCCCACCCCGGCCCGCCCGTCGTCGCCGCAGCGCCGGACGGGGCGCCGAGGCGCGGGTCCGTACCCCTGGTCCTGAGAGGGGCGCGGGCGCTGGCAGGATAGGGGCGTGAAGCTCATCCTCGTGCGCCACGGGCGCACTATCGCCAATGTCATGAGCGCCCTCGACACGGCGTTCCCCGGCCAGCCCCTCGACGAGATCGGGCGCGAGCAGGCCGCGACCATCCCCGGCAGGCTGGAGGACGCGGGGCTGCTGGAGGGCATCTCCTCGCTGTGGGTCTCGCCGATCCTGCGCGCCCGCCAGACCATGGAGCCGGTGGAGCAGGCCACGGGGCTCCGTGCGACGATCCTCCCGGGGCTGCGCGAGGTGCTCGCGGGGGACCTGGAGATGGCGACGGATGAGCGCTCAGTGGCCTGCTATGTGGACAGCACCCGGGCGTGGATGGCGGGGCGGCTCGCCGCGCGCATCCCCGGCTCCCTGGAGGACGGCCATGACTCGCTCGGGCGCTTCGACGCCGCCGTGCGGGCCATCGCGGAGCATGCGGCCGACGAGGCGCCGGAGGGCGCGTCGGGCACGGGCGGGGGAGCGGCGCTCCTCGTCTCCCACGGCACGGTGCTGCGCCTGTGGGCCTCGCTGCGCGCCGCCGCTGACGGGGGCGTCGATCCGCTGTGGGTAGCGGAGCATCCCCTGCGCAATACCGGCATCGCGGTGGTCGAGGGCGACCCCGACTCCGGCTGGCGCCTCCTCGACTGGAACGACGGCGCGTGGCGGGCCAGCACCGCTTCCGCGTGACGCGCTAGGCGATCGATGCCGCCGTCGTCGATTCCTTACAGGACCGAGGACAGGAAGGCGCGGGTGCGCTCGTTGGCGGGGCGGTCGAGGACCTCGGAGGGGACGCCCCGCTCCACGACCACGCCGCCGTCCATGAAGAGCAACTGATCGCCCACCTCGCGGGCGAAGCCCATTTCGTGGGTGACGACCACCATTGTCATGCCGTCCCGGGCCAGGTCCTTCATCACGGCCAGGACCTCGCCCACGAGCTCGGGGTCGAGCGCGGAGGTCGGCTCATCGAAGAGCATGAGCTCGGGGTCCATCGCCAGCGCCCGGGCGATCGCCACGCGCTGCTGCTGGCCGCCGGAGAGCTGGGAGGGGTAGTGGTCCATCCGATCGGCGAGGCCCACGCGCTCCAGCAGCTCGGCGGCGCGCTTGCGGGCCTGCTCCTTCGGCATCCTCTTCACGTGGACGGGCGCCTCCATGACGTTCTGGAGCGCCGTCATATGCGGGAAGAGGTTGAAGCGCTGGAAGACCATGCCGATCTTCGCGCGCTGCGCGGCCCGGTCCTTGTCCGACAGGGCGTGCAGCACCGGTGTGCCATCGCGGCCGGGGACCTCCCGCATGCCGATGAGCTCGCCGTCCACCCACACGCGCCCGGCGTCGATGGACTCCAGCTCGTTGATGCAGCGCAGCAGCGTGGACTTGCCCGAGCCCGAGGGGCCCACGAGCACCGTGACGGTGCCCGCCGGGACAGTGAGGTCGACGCCGCGCAGAACGTGGAGCTCGTCGAAGAACTTGTGGAGGCCGGCGATCCGGACCTTGGGCTCCGCCGCGTGGGCGGCCTGCTGAGGGGATGACTGGCTCACGGGGTGACCTCCAAGAAGGGATCGGCCTTGATCGTATGGGCGTCGAGGATGGCCTGCTGGCGCGCCGACAGGCGCCGCCGCTTGCCCCCGGCGCTCGGGCGCGAGGAGTCGAATCCGCGCCCGTAGTAGCGCTCCAGGTAGTGCTGGCCCACCATGAGGATCGAGGTGATGATGATGTACCACAGCGCCGCCACGATGAGCAGCGGGATCGTCTGGTAGGTGCGCGAGGCGTAGGAGTTCGTCACGAAGGTCAGGTCCAGGGTGAAGGGCACCGCGAGGACGAGGGACGTCGTCTTGAGCATGGAGATCGTCTCATTTCCCGTCGGCGGGACGATCACGCGCATGGCCTGCGGCAGGACGATCCGGCGCAGGATCTGCCCCTTGCTCATCCCCAGGGCGCCCGCCGCCTCGGCCTGGCCCGGGTCCACGCTGCCCAGGCCCGAGCGGACGATCTCGGACAGGTACGCGCCCTCGTTGATGCCCAGTCCCAGGACCGCGGCCACGAAGGGCGTGAACACGGAGTTCGTCTGGAAGGTGAGCAGCTCGGGGCCGAAGGGCACGCCGAGGCTCAGGTGCTGGTAGAGGGCGGACAGCGCGCCCCAGAAGACCAGCTGGGTGTAGATCGGCGTCCCGCGGAAGAACCACAGGTAGGCCACGGCGACGCCGCGCAGCACCGGGTTGGTGGACTGGCGCATGATCGCCGTCGTCACCGCGAGGAGGATGCCGATGAGCATGGCGAGGAAGGTGAGGAGGATCGTCCACCCGACGGCACGGACGACGTGCACCTCCCGGAAGAAGAACCACACGCGGTCCCAGTGGAAGGCCTCATTGGTGACCAGCGAGTGCGCGAGCATCGCGCCGAGCACGACGACGATGGCGGCGCTGATCCACGTCCCGGGCCTGGGCACGGGGCGCGGGTGGTTGAGGACGACGGCGTCGCTCTCGGAACTGGTCAGGGCGCTGTTCTCTGCGGCCGTCATATGGCTCACTCCGATACGGCAGGGTTGATGGTGGCTTCCTTGAGGGCCGCGCCCTCGACGCCCCAGCTCTGAAGGATCTCGTCGAGGATCCCCTTGTCCATGAGGTACTGGAGCGCTGCCTTGATAGCGGCAGCCGTCTCGGCGTTCTTCTTGAGGACCACGCCCTGGGGCGCGGCGTCCTCCACCTCGCCGAGGGTCTCGACGGCGCCGTCCGTGGTCTCCACGGCGTAGCCGGCGACGGTGGAGTCCGAGTAGGTGGCGTCCACGGTGCTGCCGACGAGCGCGGAGGTGGCCTCGGCCTGCTTGTCGTAGGAGCGCACGTCGATGGGGGCCTGGCCGGCGGCGGCGCAGGCCTGGGAATCGGCGTCCATGGCGTCGGCCTGGGCAGTGCCCGTCTGGACGCCCACGACCTTGCCGCACAGGTTGAGGTGGTCGGAGGAGTCGATGCCCTTGGGGTTGCCCTTGGCCACGTTGAACTGGCTTCCGACCTCGACGTACTGGACCATATCGACGTTCTGCATGCGCTCATTGGTGATGGAGAACGAGGAGATGCCCGCGTCGTACTCGGTGCCGACCTTGGCGATGATCGAGTCGAAGGAGGCGGTGTGCATCTGGGCGTCCACACCGAGGACCTTGCCGAGGGCCTGGGTGAGGTCGGCGTCGTATCCGATCGGCTTGCCGTTGGCGTCGAGGAACTCGGCGGGGGCGTAGTCGGTGGAGGCGCCGATGTCGAGCACGCCGTCAGAGCCGAGCGCGCCCTCGGGCAGGAGGGCGGCGATGTCGTCCTGCTTGGTGATGCTCGAGACGTCGTAGCCCTGGCTCTTGGCCTTGGCCGATCCGGTGGTGAGGTCGTTGGCGTTCGTGCAGGCCGACAGGCCGGCGGCCAGGCCGACCACGGCGATGACCGCGAAGGCCCGGGTGGGGGTGGTGCGCATGGGACGGCTCCTCGGGGTAGATGACCGTGACCCACTCTATCCACTCCAATGCATATCTATTGCATGAGTGGAGTATTGCGCGCGTCACGGCGAGGGGCGGGCGCCCACGCGCCCGCCCCTTGATCTCACATGTTGTAGTACAGCTCGAACTCGTAGGGGTTCGGGCGGGCGCGCAGCGGATCGATCTCGTTGGCGCGCTTGTAGTCGATCCAGGTCTCGATGAGATCCGGCGTGAAGACGTCGCCCTCGGTGAGGTAGTCGTGGTCCGCCTCCAGGGCCTCCAGCGCGGCGTCGAGGGTGCAGGGCAGCTTCTCGATGTCGAAGTACTCCTCGGGCGCGAGCTCGTAGAGGTCCTTGTCGATGGGCTCGCGCGGCTCGATCCGGTTGCGGATGCCGTCGATGCCCGCCATGAGGACGGCGGAGAAGCACAGGTAGGGGTTCGCCGACGGGTCCGGCACCCGGTACTCCACGCGCTTGGCCTTCGGCGAGGAGCCGGTGACGGGGATGCGGATGCACGCCGAGCGGTTGCGCGCCGAGTAGACGAGGTTGACCGGGGCCTCGAAGCCGGGGACGAGCCGGTGGTAGGAGTTGACCGACGGGTTGGTGAAGGCGAGCAGGCTCGGGGCGTGGGCGAGGATGCCGCCGATGTACCAGCGGGCGACGTCGGAGAGCTGGCCGTAGCCCCGCTCGTCGAAGAACAGGGGCTTGCCGTCCTTCCACAGGGAGTGGTGGCAGTGCATGCCCGAGCCCGCGGCGCCGAAGAGCGGCTTGGGCATGAAGGTGGCGGACTTGCCCGCCTCCCAGGCGACGTTCTTGATGACGTACTTGAACTTCATCATGTCGTCGCCCGCGGCGAGCAGGGAGGCGAAGCGGTAGTTGATCTCCTGCTGGCCGCCGGTGCCCACCTCGTGGTGGGCCCGCTCGATGGCCAGCCCGGTCTCCTGGCAGACCCGCACCATCTCGTCGCGCAGGTCCGCCATCTGGTCGGTGGGGGAGACCGGGAAGTAGCCGCCCTGGAAGGCGACCTTGTAGCCCTGGTTGCCGCCGGGCTCCTCGCGCCCGGAGTTCCACGAGGCCTCGTCGGAGTCGACGGCGTAGAACGCGCCCTGGGGGGTGGAGTCGAAGCGCACGGAGTCGAAGAGGTAGAACTCGGCCTCCGCGCCGATGTAGCAGGTGTCGGCGATGCCGGTGGAGCGCAGGTAGTCCTCCGCCTTGGTGGCGATGGAGCGGGGGTCGCGCGAGAAGACCTCATCGGTGAACGGGTCGACGATCGAGAAGTTGATGATGAGCGTCTTGCGCGCGCGGAAAGGATCGAGGAACGCCGTCGTGACATCCGGGATGAGCTTCATATCCGACTCGTGGATGGCGGTGAAGCCGCGGATCGAGGAGCCGTCGAACATGAGGCCGTCGGTGAGGGCGTCGGACTTGAACGCCCCCGCCGGGATCGTGAAGTGCTGCATGACGCCTGGAAGATCGCAGAAGCGCACATCGACGAGCTCGACCCCCTCCCGCTCGATGTACTCCAGTGCCTCGGTGGCGTCCTTGAACATGCGATTGCTCCTCGACGGTTGGTGGTTCCGCTGCGGGTGCGGCCGGTATTAAGCCTAGTCGGGCGACGATGACGCGGTGGTGCCGCGCGTGTGTCCCCGGTGTTTCGGGCGGGCCGCCGTCGACGGTCCCGCCGCGATGATCGGCCGCCTCGCCTGGACGCGCGGCGGCCGGGCGAGTCTCAGCGGCCGCGCAGGGCCCGGCGGTCCGGGCGGACCTTGGAGGGGTCGATCCCCTTGGGGATCGGCAGGCCCTTGGCCCCAAGGGAGGATAGGCGCTTGGAGACCTGGGAGATCTCGGAGTCCGTCAGGCGGGTCGGCTTGGTGGGCAGCTTGCGCAGCGCGCCCGACAGCTCGCCGAGGCGCACCTGGCCCTCATCCGTGCCGACGTTGATGACGTGGAGCGGGACGGTGGACAGGATGCGGTTGATCTTCTTCCGCTCATCGGCGACGAGGCGCTGCGTGCGGCCCTTGGGGCCCTCGACGACGAGCACGATGCCGGGACGGCCCACCAGGCGCCAGATGACGTCCTGGGTCTTGGGGTTGATGGCGGCCGGCTGCTCCTCCAGGTACCAGCCCTTGCCGATCTGGTCCAGGACGGCCTTGGCGGCCCCGGGCACGCCCTCGATCTGGGAGTAGGAGGCCCGCCGCACCGTCCACGACAGCAGGACCATGTCGAGGAGGAAGGCGAGCATGAGCCCCAGGATCACCCAGTACCAGATCGCCATGCCGGTGGCCAGCGCGAGGGCGATGGCCAGGAGGATCGAGGCGGCGGTCGTGCCGATGAGCACCCACCCGATCCACGGGTAGGTGCGCCGCGAGATCGTGTACGCGTCCTTGAGGTTCTGGGCGTAGGTGGCCAGGCGGCGCTTCTTCTTGGGCTGAGGGCTTCGGGCTGTGCTCACGGTGGACAGGATAGACGACGACGCAGGCGCGGGCCGGTGCCCGCGCGCCAGGTGAGGCGTTAGGAGGCGGCGACGAGCGCGCTGGCCTCCTGGCGCGCCGTCGTCGGCTCGGTGAGGGAGCGCAGGCGCTCGGGCACCTCCCAGCCGCGCTTGATGACGGCCCGGCCCCACAGCATCCCGGCGCGGTAGGAGGAGCGGACCATCGGCCCGCTCATGACGGCGGCGAAGCCCATCTCCTCGGCAAGGGCGGACAGCTCGATGAACTCCTGCGGCTTGACCCAGCGGTCGATGGGGTGGTGGAGCTTGGAGGGGCGCAGGTACTGCGTGATCGTGAGGATGTCGCAGCGCGCCTCGACGAGCGCCGCCATCGACTCCTCGATCTCCTCGCGGGTCTCGCCCATGCCCAGGATGAGGTTGGACTTGGTGACCAGCCCCGCCTCGGAGGCGGAGCGGATGACCTCCAGGCTGCGCTCGTAGGAGAAGGCGGGCCGGATGCGCTTGTGGATGCGCGGCACGGTCTCCACGTTGTGGCCCAAGACCTCCGGGCGCGAGGAGTAGACCTCGGCGAGGGCCTCGGGATCGCCCTTGAAATCGGGGATGAGCAGCTCGACCCCGGTGCCCGGCGAGAGCTCATGGATCTGGCGGCAGGTCTCCGCGTAGAGCCAGGCCCCGCCGTCGGGGCGGTCATCGCGGGCCACCCCGGTGACCGTGGCGTAGCGCAGTTCCATCTCCTTGATGGAGGCCGCCACGCGCCGGGGCTCGTCGACGTCGTACTCCGTGGGGCGGCCCGTGGCGATATCGCAGAAATCGCAGCGCCGGGTGCAGATCTCCCCGCCCACGAGGAATGTGGCCTCGCGGTCGTTCCAGCACTCGTAGATATTCGGGCAGTTCGCCTCCGCGCACACGGTGTGCAGGTTCTTCTCGCGCACGAGGCCGCGCACGTCCTGGTAGGTCTCGGAGACGACCGCCTTGGTGCGCAGCCACGAGGGCTTGGACTCGATGGGCGTCTCGGCGTTGCGCGCCTCGACGCGCAGCAGCCTGCGGCCCTCGGGCTCGACAGCCGTGTCCGTCCTGGGAGCGGCCTTGGGGGCGATCGTGTCAGCCACGTGCTCTCCTTCTGAGTGCGTTCGCGCGGGCCTCCACAGTTTATGGCGCCGCGAGGCTCCATGGGACTGAAGGCCTATGTGATTCTCCAGCCAGCGCTCAATCCGCCCGCAGAGGGGTGAGATGCTCATCGAGGGCGCGGGCGACGTCGTCTGCCAGAGCGGCCGCCTCCAGCGCGCCCGGCGGCATCCCGAGCTCGGCGGCGATGGAGGTGACCCCGGCGTCATCGATCCCGCAGGGGATGATCCGATCCAGGGCGAAGGCCTCGAGATTCGGGCTGACGTTGAGCCCGATCCCGTGCTTCGTGGTGCCCCGCGCCACCCGGACCCCAAGGGCGCAGATCTTCCGCTCAGCCTGGAAGAAGGGACCGCGGGTGTCGTCCGGGCGGCCCGGCACCCACACGCCCGAGCGCCCCTCGACGCGCGCGGTGAGGATGCCCAGGCCCGCGCAGACCTCCATGACCGCGGCCTCCAGCGCCCGCACGTACTTGATGACGTCGATGGGCTCGGCCAGCCGCACGATCGGGTAGACGGTCAGCTGGCCGGGCCCGTGCCAGGTGACCTTGCCCCCGCGATCGACGTCCACCACGGGCACTCGCTCCGGGCCCGCGGCGTCCCCCTCGGGGCGCTCCCAGGAGTGCGTGCGGCGCCCCACCGTGTAGACGGGCTCGTGCTCCAGCGCGACGATCGTCGAGCGCCGGGCCCCGGAGGCGACGGCGGAGTGGATCTCGTTCTGGAGGCGCGCCCCCTCCTCATAGGGCACGAGGCGCTCACCCAGGCCGAGGTCGAGGCGGTCCATGTGATCCGACGGACCGGCGGGTGTCATGCGCTGCACGGGCCCACAGTAGGCCACGGGCTCGCGGGCCAGCGCGCGGAAGCGCCCGTCGCGCGCGGCGATCCCCGCGGACGTCCGATGAGTTATCCACAGATTCTCCAGGGTACTTCCGCGCCGCTCCGTGGCCGCTGACCATGGGGCCATGAGGACGCCATCACCCACCACCGCGCCGACGGGCCGATTCGCCGCGCGCCTCGCGCCACGGCGACGGGCCCAGCGAACCGGCAGCCGCCCCGCGGGCCGAGGGCCGGGAGGCATCACCGAGGCTGAGAGGAGCGCGCTGGCCAAGCGCGGGATCGCCCTCGGTGAGGCCCTGGGCAGGTCCGGCGACGCCGACGGCTGCCCCCTCCGGGGCGTCGACGGCGAGGACCGCGACGTCGTCGTGCGGGTCATCGACCTCCCGGAGAGGGGATCGCGCGCGATGCGGCGCCTGGCCGCCCTCAGGGAGCTGCGCCACCGCGGCATCGTCCGCGTCCGCGCGCTCCTGCCGCTGGGTGGCGGGCGCCTGGCGGTGGTCACCGATCTCATCGACGGAGCGGATCTCGCCGTCGTGCTGGGGGCCCGGGGGAGCCTGGAGAGCGGCGAGAGCGCCGCGCTCCTCGATGGCGTCGGCTCCGCCCTGGCCGCCCTCCACGACGAGGGGCTGGTCCACGGCGACGTGTCCGCGGCGAACGTCATGATCACCTCCTCCGGGGCGCCCGTGCTCATCGACCTGCTCGGCGGCATCATGGAGATGGGAACCCAGGGCACCGCCGCCCCGGAGAGACTCGCGGGGGCGGCGGCGACGCCGGCCTCCGACGTGTACTCGCTGGCCGCCCTCGTCATGGAGTGCCAGGGCCCCGATCCCGAGTCGCGCGAGGAGACAGCCTTCCTGCTCGCCGACGCCCTCCAGGAGGACGCGAGGATGCGCCCGGCCGCCCGGGACCTGGCCGCCCGCGCGCCCCAGCTTGGCCGGCCGGAGGATATCGAGCTGCCCGAGGGCGCCCGCCTGGCCTCGGGGGCCCTGCGCTCGGCCGCGCGCACGCCCACGCGGGTCGTCCCCTCGCGGCGGTCCTCGGGCCCAGGAGGGCGTGGGAGGCTCCCACGGGCTCGGCTCGGCGCCGCCCTCCTGGCCAGCGGTGCTCTCCTCGCGCTGGGCGCCGCCGGGGTGATGGCATGGGCTATCACCGGGGAGCGGCCCCTCGGCGCGGCCGCCCCTGAGTCCTCCGAGGCCTCCGCCGCCCCAGGCGCCCCTGCCGCCGTGGGGGAGGTGGCCCCTGCGGGCGCGGGGGAGGAGACCCTGGAAGGGATCGTCACGGGGCTGGTGAGGCAGCGGGATGCCGCGCTTGTCTCCGGCGACCCCGCGGCGCTGGCCCTGACCTCCGTGGAGGGCTCGCCCGCCGCCCGCGCGGACGCCGCCCTGCTGTCCGCCCTCAAGGACAGCGGCGAGCAGGTGGCGGGTTTGACGACCTCAGTCGTCGGCGTGAGCGAGGTAACGGGCGAGGCCTGCCCGGCCGAGCAATGGGCGGGCGCCCGTTGCGCCCGGGTGTCGCTGCGCCAAGGACCCACCACGTGGACGGGCGGCGACGGCGCGCATGAGGCGCCCGCCCCACAGGCGCGCGGGGTGGTTCTCGTCCTCGTGCCGGGACCATGGCGCGTCGCCGAGGTCCTTGAGGCCGGGTGACCGGGCGGCGCAGGTCCAGCAATGCGACGGGGGCGGGCCCGCATCACTCGTGCGGACCCGCCCCCGTCGCCGATGAGGCGATCGAAGCGCTCTCAGCGGCTCACAGGCCGAGCTCGCCGGCGAAGTCGCCGTCCTCGAGGCGCTTCTTGACGGTCATGAGGTAGCGCGCGGCGTCGGCCCCGTCCACCAGGCGGTGGTCGTAGGACAGCGCCAGGTAGCACATCGAGCGGATCGCGATGACCTCGTTGCCGTCGGCGTCCTTGATGACGCGGGGCTTCTTGACGATCGTGCCCAGGCCGAGGATCGCGACCTCGGGCTGGTTGATGATCGGGGTGTCGAACAGAGCGCCGCCGGAGCCCGTGTTCGTGATCGTGAACGTGGAGCCGGAGAGCTCATCGGGGTTGACCTTGTTGTCCCGGGTACGGGCGGCCAGGTCGTTGATGCGCTTGGCCAGGCCCGGGATGTTGAGGTCGCCCGCGTTCTTGACCACGGGGACGAGCAGGCCGCGCGGGGTGTCCACGGCGATGCCGACGTGCTCGACGTCGTGGTAGGTGACCTCCTTGCCGTTGATGGAGGCGTTCACCTTCGGGTGGGCCTTGAGGGCCTCGGTGGCGGCCTGCACGAAGAAGGGCAGGAAGGTGAGCTTCGTGCCATTTGCGGCGAGGAACGCGTCCTTCGCCTTGGCGCGCAGCGCGGCAACGCGGGTGACGTCCACCTCGACGACGGTGGTCAGCTGGGCGGAGGTCTGCAGCGAGTCGATCATGCGCTCGGAGATGACCTGGCGCAGGCGGCTCATCTTCTCGGTCTTGCCGCGCAGCGTCGTGTCAACGGCGGGCTTGGCCGACGGCGCCGCGGCCGGGGCGGCGACCGCGGGCGCGGCGGCGGGCTGCGCCTGGGCGGCAGCAGCGGCAGCG
>ERZ772918.35-NODE-35-length-109504-cov-17.6619_pt1 | contig 109504 bp, 99 predicted proteins | sample MGYA00512118_ERZ772918 | MGnify/ENA primary metagenome ERZ772918 (study PRJEB29015, sample SAMEA2737939) | human oral metagenome | biome: human oral; feature: human-associated habitat; material: dental | place: China | collected 2135 ... | reverse complement strand
AACAAAAGAGGCATATCTTACATACGTTCTTGTATGTGAGATATGCCTCTTTATTATAGAACCTTAAAACGAATAAGCTATGGACTTCGCCACTTTGGTAGATTTAGAGTACGTATTCTACTGTTGAGCAAAAAAGAGATGGCCAATCTTCATTAATCAGCCACCTCTTTCTTATTGAGAAATGGTATTTCATTTCCCTAATGATATGCTATGATACATCGATTATTTTGTTTTTCCAATGCGAGATCCATAGCTATCTCTGTAATCGTTTTGGTCAACATCGTCTTTATCATTGATACGAACGCGTTCTACCTTATTGCGATCATTATCGCCGCCGGACACACGATCCACACGGAATCTATCGATATTTCTGATAGATTCAAGTTCGGAACCGAATTCATCAACAGAACGAGCCATGTTTCCATCTGCAGGAGCACCATTCTGTAATGCTCTATAGATGATGGCTGCATATTCATAACGTGTTAACGTACGATCGCCTTTGAATTCTCCATCAGGATAACCTTCTAAGTATCCACGTTCTCCCAATGTCTTAACATATTGATATGCCCAGTGATTTTCAGGAACATCAGGGAATACCATGGCATGACGAGAACCGTTTCCAGGTACCGGAACTTGACCGGATTCGTAAGCTTCTAATTTCTTAGTCAACATTTCTACTTGTTGTTTCAAGCCCAACACGTCTTTTGCTACGGAAACGCGTGAACGAGATACCGTATTATTTTGACTAAATTTCCAGCTTACCCCTACGTTAAGCATGTTTTCACCGCCACTGAAAGAACCGCCTACGCTGACCATAGTGTCTTCATTAGGACGATAGTATGCACCAATAGCAACGGCATTTGTGCCTTTATAGTTACCATAGGAAGCCGCGAAATCCCATTTATCATCAGGATCAAAGTCTAGCGGATGTAAGCCGGCTAACGCAGCGGCACTAGCGCCTACACGGTTAATTTGTGTACCTAATTTAGAAACGCGACCACTTAAACCATATAATTGGCTACCGTTTACAGCATCTGTGCTGTTTGCGGAAACTTCGCCAGGTGCTACGTTTACAATCTTATTGCCACCGTTGTCTAAACCGTCTTTAGTAACAGAAACAGTCTTACCGGCTGTACCGTTTTCGATAGTCAAACCATTGTTAGTTAAGCTGCTGTCACCTGTTTTTACTGTTGTAGCATTTACTGTTGTAGCATTTACTGTTGTAGCATTAACTGTATTAGCATTTACAGTGTTAAGACCTTGCAAGTCTTTCGCCAAGCGCAATTTCAAGGTATCTGTGCCATCGGAAACAACACCGATATTAGCTTCATCCGTCAATTTACTTTCATCGGAAATGCCACCCTTAACATTGACTTGCGTGTTAAGCTTCTTCTTGATAACGTTACCGCTGTCACCACCGTATTTCATGCCGTCGTCTTTGGTTGCTACTTGGTGAGTCGTACCATCTTCATCTTTATACTTGATGCGAGTGATTTCTTTGTCATCAAGGTTAGGATCGCCTTTTTCAACGGTAATATCAGCACTGCGTCCATCTTTACCGTTTAATCCGATATGACCAATGCCGTTTTTACCGGAGATAGATACAGCATCTTTACCGTCTTTACCGGAAATGCCTACCTTGCCGTCTGTACCGTCAGCACCGTTAGGACCTGTAATGGAAACACCGTCTTGACCATCTTTACCGACCTTCACCTTATCAGTAGTTACGCTATCGGTTTTGATGTTCTTCGCCATCTTGATGGTGATGTTACCCGCTTGATCAGCTACGGTTTTAATATTTTCACCGGAATATTTATCATCCGCTTCGGTACCTTCGCCTTTAATAGTAACCTTTTGACCTAAATCACGGTGGAACTCGCCTGTATTACCTGCAAAATCCATGCCTTTCTTGGTGATTTCATCACCCATATTGGTAATCTTTTGATCTAAAGAGTCATGAGATGCTTTTAATTGATCTTCTGTGGCAGCTCGACCGCTAACGATATTAGCAGAATCAAATGTTTTATTTTCCAATCCGGTAACATAGCCGTCTTTACCGTTCACAGCGATTTTACCTGCATCAATCTTACCGTCTTTACCGTCAATTGTTACCTTATCTCCGGCCTTGATGATACCATTTTCACCATCGATTGCCACTTTACCTGCAGTAATATTACCTTTGTTACCGTCAATTGTAACCTTATCACCGGCCTTGATCGTACCTGTAGTACCATCAAGCGCGATTTGTTTCGTAGGATCCGAACCCAATGTCACTTGATCTTTAAGAGCAACTTCATAGTTCGTGGAACCATTTTGATTTGTAGTTTTTTTAACAGTAATATTATTGCCCGCACTTACGGTAGTAGTCGCAGCTGCAGTCGCTTTATCCAATTGAGATTTATTAACTGCATCTTTATCATCAACACCGTCAGCAACATTGGTAATCTTATTGCCCCCATTATTTAAGCCATCTCCTGTTAAGGATACGGTCTTATTACCTGTTGGGTCTGCTTTATTGATGGTAATACCATCTTTATTAACAACGGTCTTGTTGCCTGCATTATCTTCAGTCGTTACACCGTTTGCATTAGTAACGGTTTTGTTACCATTGCCATCTTGAGCTGTTACGCTGGTCACGGTAATATCGTCTTTCATGGTGACACGAACAGATGTGCCGTCCACCTTTGTAGAGATATTCTTGCCATCGCCAATCACGTCAACATCTTCACCAAGAGCTTTATGAACCTTGTTACCGTCTTCCGCTTTGATACCGAAGCCTTTTGCAGTCAATGCATCGCTTTGAGATTTCAATTGGCCGAGATTTACTGCATCAGTATCGCTGGTGCCATTGGCAACGTTTTGGATTCTTGTGCTGTTAGCATTGATACCATTTGTCGTCATAGAAGGACCATTATTGATGGTAACACCATTGGTATTTATAGTCGTATTGCCGGTCGTAACGGATTCTAAGCCGGTAAGTTTTTTAGCTAACCGTACTTTCAGATTATTAGTACCGTCAGATACAACACCGATATTGTCATCGGTAGTCAATTTACCTTCATCCGTAATGCCACCAACTACGTTTACTTGTTCATTAAGTTTCTTATTGATGACATTTCCTGTGTCACCACCGTACTTCATGCCGTCATCCAATGTAGCTACGTCATGTTTAGTACCATTCTTTTCTTCCACAACGAGGCGTGTGATGCTAGTGCCGTCAACGCCAGCTTTGCCCTCGCCACCCTTGATGGAGATGCCGTTAGCACCGTCCTTGCCGTTCAATCCGATGGAGCCGTCTTTGCCGTTGATTACTACAGCGGAGCCGTCTTTACCGTTAACGCCGATAGAGCCGTTTTTACCGTCAGCACCCTTCTTACCAAGCACTAAGTCGTCGCTTACATTGACTTTATACGGATTATTAGCGGAACCGTCGCCTTCAACGGTTGTGTTTTTACCGTCCACAAGTTTAGTCGCATTGGAACCGATTTCGTCACGTAATTGAGCAAGGTTGACAGCATCTGTTAAATCTGTACCCTTAGCTACATTCTTAATTTGGTTACCGCCATTATTTAGGCCATCACCTGTTAAAGATACGGTCTTATTACCTGTTGGGTCTACCTTATTGATGGTAATACCGTCTTTATTAACAACGGTCTTGTTTCCAGCATTATCTTCAGTCGTTACACCGTTTGCATTAGTAACGGTTTTGTTACCATTTCCATCTTGAGCTGTTACGCTAGTCACGGTAATATCGTCTTTCATAGCGACACGAACGGATGTGCCGTCTACCTTTGTAGAGATATTTTTGCCATCGCCGATTACGTCAACATCTTCACCAAGAGCTTTATGAACCTTGTTGCCGTCTTCCGCTTTGATACCGAAACCTTTGGTAGTCAATGCATCGCTTTGAGATTTTAATTGACCGAAGTTAACTGCATCACTGTTATCAGTACCATTAGCTACATTAGTAATCTTCTTACCGCCTGCGTCGATGCCGGTCTTAACGATCTTAGGACCGTTGTTAATAGTCACACCATCCGTTGTCATCGTAGTATCGCCGGTTTTAACCGTATTAGCATTCACGGTATTAAGACCATTAAGATCCTTCGCCAATTTTACGGTCATCTTATTATTTGTGGCTTCTGTAACAACACCGATATTATTATCAGTTAAATTATTTCCGTCCGCACCACCAAGGATAGACATGGCTTGATTGGAACCACGGTGTATCACATTGTTGTCAGCCGCCGCGGTAGCACCGATTGTAGAATTGTCGGAGCCAAAGCGCAATGGTAATGTATGGTTATACAATTGGCTACCATTGATAGCATCTGTACTTGTGGTACTTACCAAACCAGCTGCTACGTTTTGGATTCGTCTTTCCTTGCCTACGGAGCCGACAGTAACTACGCCTGCAGGTGTACCGCCCGCATAGTTATAGGTACCGTTACCTGTGTATGCATCCATGCCTTTTGTACTGGCACCGGCAGCTACATAAGCGGATTTACTACCTAAGTATACGGAATTACCCAATGTTGCCGTCACATCGCTACCCAATATTTGAGTATTGGAGAGATCACGTGCTGTATTGGATGTGTCGATGGTATTGTTATTACCTACAATACCGATATTTTTAAGATCTTTGTTGCCACTGTTTTTGGCTTGAATAGTATTCTTGGAACCTGTTACAGAAATACCGAGGATATTGCCTGCATCGCCTTGAGTAGACGCATCAGGATCACCGGAAACAGTATTATCATTACCGGTAATCATCACATCTTCGATTTTCTTAGGTGTTGTCAATAACGCCATGGATTCCAATTTAACAGTATTGCTATTACCGACAAGTCTATTCTTATTACCTTCTAAACGGTTTTGATTACCGAATACACCGGAATTAGTAGCTGCAATAGTAGCTCCAGTCCCTGCCGGATTGTTACTGTTATCACTACCTACCACATATGTATTGGCACCGGATACGGCACTTCTTGCACCAATTGCAGCGGATGCACTTCCGGATGCTTGTGCTTGTGTACCGATAGCAAGAGCATCATTAGCTAAAGCTTGTGCTGTATCACCTAATGCACTCGCACTCTTACTGTTACTTTTAGCATCGCTACCGATAGCAATCGCCTTGTTGTCGGATACGCCTGCAGAATAACCGATGGCAATCGCTTTATCTACCGCATCACCATGATTTTTAATGGATGATGTAGCCAGTGTACCCATAGCAATAGAACTATTACCTGCGGATTGAGCACCGGCACCAATAGCCATGTTATATTCATAACCGGTAATGGCAAGTGTTTGTTTTAGACCAGTTGCAGCATTGCCGTCAGAATAGCCTACACCAAGAGTGATACTGCCCGTACTTTGAGCTTCATTGTTATTACCAATAGCAACGCTTCGTTCGCCTAATGCCTTCGCACTCACACCGGCAGCCATGGAATCTACACCGGAAGCCAAGTCATTATTAAAGTTATTATTATTTGATGATTTTACGGAATAGTAATGCGTTTTTGAAGTATCTACCAACTCTTTAACTTGTTTCACGTTAGTAGCATCGGTATCTAATACACCAGCTGCTACATTACGGATAATAGTACCTTTACCGCTCGTGTTGCGAAGTGTGATGCTATTATCAGCAGAACCTGTGGTTACGGTATCGTAGAATACCCCGGTATTGCCGGCACCACCAGCTCCGGCATTCGTTACACGAGCCACTGTATCATCAATAGATCTTTTCAATTGTGCTACTGTAACTGCATCTTGATCCGCAGAACCATCCGCTACATTTACGATACGACGCAATGCACCGGTGTCACCTACGGAAACCACGTTTCTTGGTTTTGCTTGACCGGTTAAATATCCGGTACCCGTATTCATAGCAGCGGTCGCTACTGAACTATTCCCAAGAGCGATATTGCCATCTTCAGAGCGAGCACCTTGACCGATTGCAACACTGGCAGCACCTGTTGCTCTTGCGTTAAAACCGATTGCGGTAGCGCCATTATCATTAGCACTAGCTTGATAGCCGATAGCTACTGCATCATCAGCCGCTATAGTTTCACTACCGATAGCAGTAGATTGAATTCTAGCAACAACGGCATCATTTTTATTAGCATGATAACCGATGGATACGTTTTTGCCTTCTGATGTATTACCGGTAGAACCTATATTTGTACCGGCTTCGGAACCAATAGCCACATTATGATCACTTTTAACGGCTTTGCCGGTTTTATAACCGATAGCGATATTTTGTTGACCATCTATATCATGACCGGCATTGTCACCGATGACAACATGAGAACCTTTAGCCCCCAACAAGTCACCAACCATACCTTTACCGGCATTATTACCGACAACAACAGAGCCTATAGCGTTAGATTCAGCCTTATTACCAATAGCGATACCTGCAACTGCATTAGCTAGTGCTTCAGTACCAATGGCAACGGAATCTGCTTGACCTGCCGAAGCTTTTTTACCCATCGCAACTGCGCCTACATCGCCAGCTTTCGCTTCCGTACCGAGAGATAAACTGTCTTGTCCGGACGCAACGGTCTCCTTACCGATAGCAACACCGGCTGCACTTTTAACTTTTGTCCCATCACCGATAGCAATCGCACTATTGCTGTTCTTTTCAACAGTAGTAGTGTTACCGATAGCTATGGCATTGTTTGATGCAATAGTTTTAGCATCGGTGCCGATTGCCATGCTATTGCTCACAAGTTGAGTATTAGCACCATCATTGTAAACTGTGGCCCTTTTACCCATAGCGATAGAAGTATTGCCACGTGCATTGGCTTTATCACCAATGGATACGCTGGACTGCCCACCGCCAAGAACGACAACGGAGCTGTTGCCATCAGCTGTCATGCCCGCAAAGGACCCGCTAGTTGCATTATTACCTATAGCAACACTTCTGCTAGCAGTACCGGAAGCTCGAGCATCATTACCGATAGCTAATGAATCCTGAGCACCCGCATAAGACTTAACACCTACAGCAATTGCATCATCACCTAGTGCCTGTGCATCATCACCTGTAGATTTGGCTCTGAAATATTTCATGCCCGGTTTAGTTGGATCTAAACCCAATTTAGTGTTGAGGTCTTCCAATTTATCAATGGCGACTTTATTTTTATCGATATTTGTCTTATTGGTTCCAATTGCAGTCTTATTTGTATTGATAGCATTAGTATTTGCTTGAATATTGGTCTTATTAGTATTAATAGAACCGGTATTAGCTGCAATGGCATTTTTATTAGTATCTATAGCCGCCTTATTTTTAGCGATTTCTGTCTTATTAGTTTCAGTCGCAGTTTTATTTGTATTGATAGCATTAGTATTTGCTTGAATATTGGTCTTATTAGTATTAATAGAACCGGTATTAGCTGCAATGGCATTTTTATTAGTATCTATAGCCGCCTTATTTTTAGCGATTTCTGTCTTATTAGTTTCAGTCGCAGTTTTATTTGTATTGATAGCATTAGTATTTGCTTGAATATTGGTCTTATTAGTATTAATAGAACCGGTATTAGCTGCAATGGCATTCTTATTAGTATCTATCGCTGCCTTGTTTTTACCGATTTCTGTCTTATTAGTTGCAGTCGCAGTTTTATTTGCAGCAATAGCGGTCTTATTTGTTTCGATTGCTGCTTTATTAGTCCCAATATCTGTCTTATTTTGGGTAATATTTGTTGTAGCTGTTGCCATTTCAGCGGTAGTAGCAACACCTGTCGCAGCAACGGTAATCGTATTAGTTGTTGCATCCTTAGTTACAGAAATATTAGGACCGGCAACAATTTTATCACCGTCATTAATCGTTTCCGCCTGCACACCGCAGATTCCTCCCACGAGGAACATACCTACTAACAAGGCTCTACTTAACCCTTTAGCTGAAGTCGAAATAGACTTTAATAGAGGGTTACCATTCGCCTTACCCCCATTTTTTGCTAATTCTGACACTACTTCATATTGACCTTTTGTGCGATTATACACGACCTTATAGACTCGATTCATTACATCACTCCTATTTTAACAACATAATAATTTTAAACACACTAAAAACTTTTAATTATACATTTATAACATACACTAATGATAATCAGGTTCATATTACCATTATTTTTTATCGAAATCAATACTTTTTTCATCTTGTTTTCACAATTAATTTAGAGTAATCAAACATTTGTGACAAATACCTATGCCTTTTGATTCATAATTTCCATTCTGCCACGGAGAAAATGGCCTTGTCGTCTTATTTGTCGGCACATAGAGCCATATGAGCGTTCATAACCACGCTTCTTTGCCTCAACATATACTTGAGATAGCCCTTCATGTTTAAACTTAGAATGCATACGCTTGATAAGTGCTACTTCTTCCTCAGTGTGTTGATTAGGATGAGAATGTGGTTTACGACTGTACAATCGAAGTGAATCGATAGTTCCGTCGAAACGCTTTACCCAACGTTGTACTTGTTGTCTACTAGTATGATAACGGCGTGCAGCTTCAGCATTATTTCCATGCTTTATAGCATATTCACATACTCGTTTACGAAACCTTGATTCCTCAGTTATAATAGAATGCATGAGAAGAAACCATTATGAGAAAATGCACAAAAAGGGCTACATCAATAGATATGCTGTTTGATGTAGCCCTTAAAGGTACATTCATTATGTACCTTTGCATGAAATTTTTATATCTACAGTTGAGTACTCACTGTGAGGTATGGACTTTCACAAGTAATGCACTCATTATTCGTATATAGCTGGATATTATTTATCAAGTTTGTTCATATCCATACGATTCATGCTGCCAACGAAGCTATTATAGGACTCAACCATATCATTATAATGATCATTTGTTTGGTCACCTAAGAATGTACGAATTCTACCAATAGCTGTATTTAATGAAGACTTAGTACTGTTATATTCCGAACTAGTAATGCTATTGGATACATCCATGATGCCTTGTAACTCTTGGTTAGCTGCATTTACATCGATTTGTTTACCCTCTTCAAAGCCATCCAATAAAGCAGTTAAACGTAAATGAATTTCTTGAGCTGCCGCTGCATTTTTCTTGCCAGACTCTTTAAGTTCTTTTAAGTGAGCTTGTTGATTTTCCATATTGTGTTTATGAATCACTGCATCTAATTGGTTATACGCTGCATAGAATTGATCATATAATTGAACGTATTTAGGTCCTAATTGTTGTTCTTTAGCATAATTATCTGCTTTATATGTATTAGTTTGGTAGTAAGTATCCAAGTCACTCGCTACTGGTACAATCTCCTTCAACACAGCTAATACCTTATCAAGAGGTTCCTTCATATCATCATATGGCACGCCAGCATCTTTAGCAGCTTGTAATTCCTCTTGTAAAGAATCAAAATGTGGGGCCATAAAGCTTGTTAAATGTTGACCTTCTCTTAGGTTTTGAATGTCTGGACCGATAGCATAGCCAAAGCGCACTGTATGACTGTTAAAATCGCCGACAGCTTTAATGTAGTTGTTAAACACTTTAACGTCTTCTTGTGATGCCTTTTGAGAACCTTGTTGCACACCATTGGCAACCTTAGAAAAGCTACAACCAGTCAAAAATAGTGGAGATGTGAGCGCAGTCACACACAATACTGCTGTTGTTAGTTTTTTTACTAGTGGATTCAAAATAAATCTCTCCTTTTAAAATAACCCATAAAGTATACATCTATAACTAAATTATATACTAAATATGATTTTTACAAAAGTAATACTTATGCATTTCATGAAAAAAAGGCATAGTACCTATCATTTCCTATCGATTACAAACCGATAGTAGTATAGATACTATGCCTATATGTATAGAGATTATGTTAAGGACTTGTCAAAGACGCCTATGAGTTCTTCGACGGCTTGCGATTCACTCATTTCTCCATCTAAAACAGCCGCTTCGACTTCGCCCATGCGACCTTGAATGACTACATTATTAAAGAATAGGTTGTGCAAGTGTTCGTCAATCATATCACGTACCCAACGAAGGGATTGTTCTTGACGACGTTTGAGGAATACGCCATTTTCTTTACCTTGTTCCGTAAATTCTTGGATCACATCCCATAATTCGTCGAGGCCGTCCTTTGTAACGGCAGAACATGTGTAGGCTTGAGTTTTCCATTTTTCCGTAGCAGGGCGGATATAATGCAACATCCGATCATAATCGCTACGGGCAATGAGAGCTCGTTTAAGGTTATCCCCATCCGCCTTGTTGACCACAATAGCATCGGCCAATTCCATAACGCCTTTTTTGATGCCTTGTAATTCATCGCCTGCACCGGTTAATACGATAAGCATAAAGAAGTCTACCATGGAACGAACGGTAACTTCACTTTGCCCTACCCCAACGGTTTCGACGAGAATAATATCGTACCCAGCAGCCTCGCAAAGTAGCATGGTCTCTCTACTTTTACGAGCTACACCGCCTAGTGTGCCACCAGCTGGCGATGGACGGATATACGCCTCAGGATGTTTCGTCAACGTTTCCATCCGCGTCTTATCGCCCAAGATACTACCCTTGGTGACTTGGCTTGTAGGGTCTACAGCAAGTACGGCCACCTTGTAACCTGCTTCAATGAGCATGTTCCCGAAGGCTTCAATAAATGTACTTTTACCAGCCCCAGGCACACCGGTAATACCGATGCGCAACGCCTTGCCGGTACGAGGCAATATGGCTTGTAACACTTGTTGAGCTAATTTAAAGTGTTCCTTATTATTACTTTCTACTAATGTGATAGCCCGTGAAAGTATAACGCGGTCCCCCTGCTCGATACCGCGTACATAATCAGCGACAGTTAATTTCTTGCGCCGCTGTACGGGACGTACCGACGGAGCCAGATGAGCGGAGCTAGATAAAAGGCCATCGTGCATTTCTTTGACGCCTTTCATTACGCGGCACGCATAAGTATCATCTTTCTTAGCTTCTTCTGGCACCCAATCGGGACGATAAGTATCAGTCATCAGACTCTTCTTCTTGAACGTGGCTAGTCAATGTTTCTAGTAATTTTTTAGCCGCTACAGGCAAAACTGTACCAGGGCCAAAGATAGCCACTGCGCCATGTTCGCGTAGGAATTCATAGTCCTGAGCAGGGATTACGCCGCCGATGGCAACTAAAATATCTCCACGGCCCCGCTTGTTGAGTTCCTCTACAAGTTGAGGCAATAATGTCTTATGCCCCGCCGCAAGAGAACTAAATCCAACAATATGAACGTCATTATCCACCGCATCTTGTGCTGTTTCTTCTGGAGTTTGGAACAAAGGTCCGATATCCACGTCAAAGCCCATATCCGCAAAGGATGTAGCGATAACTTTGGCACCACGGTCATGACCGTCTTGGCCCATCTTCGCAATCATGATACGAGGGCGACGACCTTCGAGTTCTTCGAAGTCATCTGCCATTTGACGTACTTCTTTGATAACATCGTCATCTTCATATTCACTGGAGTATACACCGGAAATGGAGCGGATAACCGCTTTATGACGACCACAAACTTTTTCAACAGCAAAGGAAATTTCGCCCAAAGATGCACGAGCACGAGCAGCTTCAAGGGCAAGAGCAAGCAAGTTGCCTTCGCCGGATTCTGTAGCATTGGTAATCGCTTCAAGGCAGGATTGAACCTTATCTTCATCACGATTAGCACGCAATTGTTCGAGGCGACGAATTTGTGCTTCCCTTACAGCTGTATTATCTACGTCAAGGATATCCAATGGATCTTCTTTATCTAGACGGTATTTATTGATACCGACGATAGCTTCACGGCCGGAGTCGATACGAGCTTGGCGACGAGCTGCCGCTTCTTCGATACGCATCTTAGGAAGACCTGTGTCAATCGCTTTCGCCATACCGCCAAGAGATTCGATTTCTTGAATATGACCCCAAGCGCGACGAATCAATTCGTCAGTCAACGCTTCTACATAATAGGAACCACCCCACGGGTCGATAACCTTACATACCTTAGTTTCATCTTGGATGTAAAGCTGAGTATTACGCGCAATACGTGCAGAGAAATCTGTAGGCAACGCGATGGCTTCGTCAAGCGCATTAGTATGTAGAGATTGCGTATGGCCCAAAGCGGCGCCCATTGCTTCCATACATGTACGAGCCACGTTGTTAAACGGATCTTGTTCTGTAAGAGACCAACCAGATGTTTGGCTATGTGTACGAAGAGCCATGGATTTAGCATTTTCAGAACCGAAGCTCTTGATAATCTTAGCCCACAACATACGAGCCGCACGCATTTTAGCCACTTCCATGAAGTAGTTTTTACCGATTGCCCAGAAGAAGGACAAACGAGGTGCGAATTGGTCAACGTGAAGGCCTGCATTTACACCAGTACGTATATATTCGAGACCATCGGCCAATGTGTAACCTAATTCGATATCCGCTGTAGCACCCGCTTCTTGCATATGGTAGCCAGAAATGGAGATACTATTGAACTTAGGCATGTACTGGGATGTATACGCAAAGATATCACCGATAATGCGCATGGACGTAGCTGGAGGGTAAATATAGGTATTACGTACCATGAACTCTTTCAAGATATCATTTTGGATAGTACCAGCCATAACCTTTTTATCAACGCCTTGTTCTTCACCAGCTAGGATGTAGAAGGCCATAACAGGCAATACGGCACCGTTCATAGTCATGGATACGGACATTTGATCGAGAGGGATACCGGAGAATAGAATTTCCATATCGAGGATGGAGTCTACCGCAACGCCCGCTTTACCAACGTCGCCCACTACGCGGGGATGGTCGGAATCATAACCACGGTGAGTAGCAAGGTCAAAGGCGATAGACAAACCTTTTTGGCCCGCTGCCAAGTTACGACGATAGAACGCATTGGATTCTTCGGCTGTGGAGAAACCAGCATACTGACGTACTGTCCAAGGACGCGTTACGTACATGGTAGAGTAAGGTCCACGCAAGAATGGAGGTACACCAGCCATATAGTCTAGGTGCGTCATTCCTTCATAATCCATCTCTGTGTAGAGAGGTTTTAATTGGATTTGCTCCATTGTTGTGTTATATAATTCTTCAAAGTTCTTTCCCGTTTCTTTTTTAAGCTCAGCAAGCCATGCATCGCGAGATGTGGCAGTCTGAGATCCCAAGCCAAGAGAGGAGAAGTCTGGATTTTTAAACATGAGCTCACATCCCTTTCTTATCTTGTAACGCATGTAGAATTTCGTAGCAATTTGCGCGAACAGAGATGAAATCATCTACACCGGCTTCACGGTATACAGGTTCAAGGTCCTTAGAAGGTGCACCGGCCAAGATAACCGTTACATGAGGCATAGTTTCTTTCAATTCTTTAGCGAGTGGTGGTACTAATTCAGGATATGTGTCATCTGTAGAACAGATAACTACCACATCAGCGCCACTTTCACGAGCCGCTTTTGCCGCATCAGCCGTCGTTTCATGACCATCATTCTTGATTACTTCGAAGGCTGCTACTTCAAAGAAACCTGTGGAGAAGTCCGCACGAGGTTTATGTTGAGGAATAGGGCCCATATTCGCTAAGAATACCTTCACATTATCTTTTGTACGTTGTTTATAGTTTTCCGTACGCATACGAAGGGCTTCAAATTGTTCAGTCCAACGATGAGCTGTGATAGGTTCAATTGTTTCAGACGAAATATCGCCAGCATCTAAGGCCTTACGGATTTGACGCATTGTCATTTTTTGTAATGCCCCAAGTTCGATGAGTCCAATCAATGCACCTGGCTCTGTTGTGCTTGCTTCAAGTGTAGATTGGGCTTTTACAACCGCTTCTGGATTTGCCGTTGCCAAGTATTCTTCGAGATGAGCCACCCGTTTTTGACGCAATGTTTCTTGATTTTCAGGTTTTGGATCAAGCAATTCTTCCGTCATGTTCGCGTACATGTTGTTACCAACCGCTACATCCTTACGGAATGCAAGGTTTTTAAAGCGTTCATTAAGAATCGTTTTAACTTGCGCTTGAGGATAACCTTCCTTCAATGCAGCGATGATGCCACCCTTAGACTCAATAGTTTGGAATTCATCCCAAATCTTTTCGCAGAGTTCAGCAGCCAAGGTTTCTACATACCAAGAACCGCCTACAGGGTCAACTGGTTGACGCAATTCAAATTCAGTTTGCAACATAACTTGGATATTACGAGCAATACGACGAGAGAATTCATCGGATTTGCGGATTGGTTGGTCAAATGGAGATACTTCAAGGCTATTGAGACCGCCTACAACACCGGAGAATGCTTGTGTTGTATTACGCAACAAGTTTACATATGGGTCGTATACGGTTTTTGTGAAAGCAGATGTTCTGCCGTGTACATGAACGGCACGGTCGCTTTCATCAGCACCAAAGGCCTCCATAATGCGAGCCCAAAGCACGCGCAACGCACGCAATTTGGCAATTTCCATAAAGAAATTTGCACCCATGGAGAATGTAAACATCATGCTCTTAGCGATGGTATGAATATCGATGTTGCGTTGTGCCAATTGACGCACGTAGCAAACAGCTGTTGCCAATGCATAGGCAACCTCTTGCACATCGTTAGCACCGCCATTAGCGTATACATCACCGGATACAAGCACAGTTTTAAGCTCAGGGGCTTGATCCTTAGCCCATACAACAGCATGTGCCATTTCATCAAAAGCAGTATCCAATGACATATGCAAAGCACCGTCTTTAACCCACACACCGATAGGATCTGCACCTACTAGACCTTTCAAATCGGATGTTTGCTTTTTAGAAGCTTTCACAGTAGCCGACAACATCCCCAGCAAAATCGCTGCGGATGCGCCAGTTTCGATGTATAAAGGATTTTCCTTAAGATTAAATCGTTCAATTAATTGGCTGCAATCATCCATTGTGGACAAGGATGTCCCGCCTACACCAACAGATGCGCCTACTTGCACGTCTTGATCGTGACGTGTTGCTTCATCAAGACGAATGTTGTGAATAGTTCCGCCTTTCACAACTTCGTATAAACTTGCATGATTGGCATCCTTCGGTAAGGATTCATCAACATATTGAGATACGCCCCAAGAATCTTTGATATAGCCGCTTGCTTTTGTGCCACGTAGGAACTCGCCTGCGCCAGGGTAAACGCCCTTAGGAATCTTGTCCTGATGCAATGCAGGTGTATAAATCGGTTGAAGCGTAATACCTTCATAAGTTTTGGTGAACATTTTTTTATGGAAATCGCCACCCTTTAACGCCTTTTCAACCTCAGCCTGCCATCGTTCATACGTAGGTTTCTCAAATTCATCAAAGGATACAGGCGCCAGTAAATCGCGTTCAGCGTCCTTTGAAGTCTTTTTGTCAGACATATATGTGCCTCCTTTTCAACTTGAAACCATACAGGGGAACAGCGCACCGTACCAGTAAGTTGCTTTGTACATGAGTTACATAGGCACACACTATTCATCAATCTGATGCTTCTCCAATTATACTAAGCCTATGCCATATATGAAACAGACTCTCTAGCGTGGCAAATAAAAAACGTGCCACCCGAGAGTGACACGTAAGGTTACATATTGAAAGGTACACTAAAAACACTGTAGCCAAAGACTGTAGCAAGCATACCTCAATCCCCTTCCTATCGCTCGTAGGTACATAACGGTGATTATCAAATAGGCAGTTCTCCTGGCTTGGAGTCAACGCCTCACTTTCGCCTTCCCAGATTACTCCAGTGACATTTTGAAAGCAGGCTCATCCTTACAGTGGCGGGACCGCATCGGCTTGTACCGATTTCTCTATTAAGTCTTGCGACACCTATTCTCTGTATTCGTTGTTCTAAGTCCACTATAGTGTAAAAATATACACAAAGTCAATGAACATAACAGTTAATCATAAGTAGTAAATTTTAGGTTATAACTAATGCATATATAAAATGATGAAAATGCATAGATGTAATTTTTGAGAATTAACTAAGTTATTTGAAGTTGCTACGCTACCATCATGATATAATATGTCTACTAGTAGGAGGTCGCATCATGAATGATATAAATAAAAAAGGTCTCAGCACCACATTGCTGTGCTGTTTAATTTGGGGTTTACTACCCCTCTATTGGGCGCTTTTAAACCAAGTATCATCCTTTTCCGTACTATCGCACCGCATCATCTGGTCCGGATTTTGGATGTTCTTCCTCGTCATCGCCACAGGGCGCCAACAACTGCGTATGGACATACAACTTTTACGCACCCACCTTACGCAATTAGGTCTACTATTACTGGCTGCTATACTTATCAGCATCAACTGGTTCACCTACATTTGGGCCGTTACGAACCAACACGTACTCGACACGAGCCTTGGCTATTACATCAATCCATTGCTCAATGTATTGCTGGGTATCCTAATCTATAAAGAAAGATTGCTATGGCCACAAAAACTGAGTATTGCCATTGCATTCTTAGGTGTGGCCATCATGACTGTTCAAATGGGAACTCTACCCATCGTCTCTATCATCCTAGCCGTTTCCTTTAGTATCTACGGAGCCGTTAAGAAACGACTCACCATCCATCCATTTTCGAGCATCGCCTTCGAGGCATGGCTCGTCACACCGATGGCATTGTGGTATTTAGCGGTTATGGACACCACCTCGTGGGCCTTTATCGAAAACCTAACACCGACCGGTCTCCTCCTCATCAGCGCCGGCCTTACCACATCGATTCCGCTCATCCTCTTTTCATACGGTGCCCACCTATTGCCACTGAACATACTCGGCTTTTTACAATACCTATCCCCTACCATGGGCTTCTTCTTGGCCATCTTCTACTTTGGTGAAAGCTTTGGTACAGCCCAACTCATAGCCTTCGGCTGTATCTGGGTGGCACTCGTATTGTTCACCCTATCCAATCAAATGACGACACGTATTAAGATAAAAAAATAGAATACATTACCAAAAAGCTGTATCAAATGAAATTCTCATTTAATACAGCTTTTTATGTGTTCGTTTTACACGTGTCTAACGTAAATAAACTCAGATCTTATTAATCTAACTCATTCATATTTGTCGTATTCATATTAGAAATATAATGGTTATAAGCCTCAACCATACGAGTATAGTCCTTATCTTGTTTTGAACCCATATAAGTGCGAATAGCACCGATTGTAGAGTTTACAGAGGTCTTAACAGTATCATAATTAGAGCTAGTAATGCCATTAGACAAATCACCAATAGCTTGTAACTCTTGATTAATCGCGTTCACATCCAGTTGTTTTTCACTATCTAACTTTTCAAGAATAGCGGTAAGTCTCAAATGAACCTCTTGTGCTGCGGCTGCGTTTTTCTTACCTGCATCGCGCAATTCTTGTAACCGTTGCTGTAATCGATCGAGGTTGATTTTATGCATCAGATTATCAAAATCTGCATAGATAGGCACAAATTGCTCATACAACTGTACATATTTTGGACCTAATTGCTGCTCCTTAGCATAGTTATCTGTAGTATACCCTTTAGATTTATAATATGCATCGAGTTCTTCGGCTACCGGTGTAATCTCATTCAATTTTGAAAGCAACTTATCTAGGGGCTCCTTCATTTCATCATAAGGAATGCCCTCTTGCTTAGCCTCTTCTAAGGACTTTTGTAGTTGTTTAAAATTCGGTGCATTAAATACAGTTAAATGCTTGCCTGCTTTTAAATCATTAATCGTCGGTGTATTCGCATAATCAAACATAACGGACATACGATTATATCGGCTTATGGCTTTCACATATTGATTAAATAATTGTACCTGATTCTGTTCCGACCGCTGTGCAATTTCCTTACGGCTCTGCTCAGTGCCCTGCCATAACTCTGACATACTACAACCGCTCAACAATAAAGGTGATGTTAATGTCGCCGCACATAACACAGCCATTGCTACCCTTTTACCAAATGGTTTCATGATGAATCCTCTCCTTTCATCAATACATAACCTAATTTATACATATTAATTATATACTAATATGATTTTTATGAATAGAATTAATATATAAAGATTACATTTGATAACTAATATGGGGCTTGCTCCCATTATACTGGGCATTACTACACCATGTTTCGCCCTACAACGTACTAGCACAACGAATCATTTGGTCCGGCATATGCATGGCCATTGTCGTATTCGGTATACATTTTGGTCAATTCAAAAAAGATTTCCAATTTCTAAAGGAACATCGGTCACAAATCATACTACTCCTATTAGCGGCAGTTATCATCAGTATTAACTGGTTCATCTACATTTGGGCCATCGCCAATAACCACGTTATGGATACGAGCCTCGGCTATTATATCAATCCGCTCTTGAACGTAGTACTAGGTGTCATTCTATTCAAGGAAGTCCTAACGACACCTAAAAAGCTCAGCGTAATCATAGCCACCATCGGCATTGCTTTACTTACCTATCAAGTGGGATCCTTACCATTAATATCAATGATTCTAGCTGTCACCTTCGGCCTCTATGGCGCTGTGAAAAAGAAAGTTCTCATTCATCCCTTCACCAGCATCGCCGTTGAAGCTTGGCTCTTAACACCACTAGCCTTGCTATACACAACTGTCTTCGATACTACCTCTTGGTCTTATTTTGGCACAGATTGGTACACTGCTTTGCTCCTCATGGGCTGTGGTTTAACTACAGCGGTTCCATTTATCCTCTTCTCCTACGGAGCTCAACTATTACCACTTAACCTACTAGGCTTTCTTCAATATTTAGCTCCTACAATTATATTTTTACTATCTATTTTCTATTTTGAAGAAAGCTTTGATACACCAAACATCATCGCCTTCTCCTGTATTTGGATAGCACTTGCCATATACACCATGTCCAATCAACCAAAGCAAACGAAATAATTAGCTATACAAAAAGCTGTATCAAATGACATTACCATTTGATACAGCTTTTTACATACTAATATTACACTTATTTAATTTACCTCTTAGCTTTATTTAGTCAATTCATGCTATTCATCATACAAAACTATATTGTCAAGTGACTAATAGGAACATAGGTGACCAATAGTCACCACTATAACGATACAAACGATGCTAGACTACAAATGAATAAACTATACGCCTATCCATTGTTTAATACGTATACACGTGTTATAGTAAAAGGAGAAACTATGAAGGATAAAGATTTGCTTAAACTACTTCTACAAAATGGTTGGAAGGATGTACGGCAACGCGGTAGTCATCATCGGTTGAAAAAAGATGATCATGTGGAAGTCATTGCCGTACACGGAAAAGATGTTCCTACAGGTTTATTACATGCTATTCTAAAACGAACAGGACTAAAATAAGGAGGCCCTATGAAATTTATATACCCTGCTATAATCCATGATGATTCTGATGGCCTTTGGGCTGAGTTTCCAGACTTAGAATATACAAGTAGTACGGGCTCAACACTAACAGAACTTGTAACTAATGCACAAGAGGCAATGGAACTGTATATTTTAGGCGCCTTAGAGGATGGGCAAAAATTACCTATGCCAACATCGATTCGCAATTTATCTTGTACAGATACTACATATCCTACACTAGTACAAACAGATATTGATTTAGCTAAAAACAGTAAATCCGTAAAGAAAACCTTAACCATTCCTACATGGCTAAACGATAGAGCACTAGCTAAAGGGATTAATTTTTCTCAGCTTTTACAAGAAGCGTTGGTGGAGAAAACAATGTAAATTTACATCATCAATTGCTTAGCAAAATTAGGAGTACTGTCCACGCAATAACTGCTAAGGTGAGTAATATGATACAAAGCATCCACAGAATTATTACGAAATAGAGCAATAATTTTAGTACATATAATACTTCAAACCATATACTATGACGATTTTCTAATCGCGCCATATATTCGGAGAGATGGCGCACCCAAAATGGAGCTTTCGCATTAGGATTCAGCTTCTTCCAGTACAGCATAATATACGGCGTTACAAAACAACCTACAAACACTAAATATGTAAGGAATAGAGGTGTTTCTATATTATGTTGGGACATAAACCCTGACCAGTCTACGACCATTAGACCACCAAGGTATAGAAAAACAAACCAATATATAAATCCTACCACCTTTATAATAAGGCGAATCATCTGTTTGCCACCCATATCTATAATCCTACTAATGTTTTAAATCGCGCATTATTGTGAAACCGTTCAAAATGGTCTTGTTCAGCAGCAACAGTCTTTACAGAGGGATCAATGTTAATTGCTTTTTCAAGCCAATCAAGGGCCTTAGTATCATCCCCTTGGTCTGCATAAATGGTAGCAATACCATAGACGGACCAGGTATTACTAGGATCCTTTTCTAATACCTTTTCAAACCATTGTTTAGACTCATTTAACTGACCTTGCAATTTATACACCATAGCCATATTGTAGTAATTCGCTACATTATTAGGATCTAAATCATAAGCCTTTTTAGTATCCGCTAAACCTTTAGTTGTATCCCCATATAAAGCCGTAGCAACTCCACGCACAGAATAAGCCTCAGCATTATTAGGATTATTATTAATAAAAGCTGTTGCCTCCTCGATTGTTTTCGCATAATCGCCAGCGGATAAAGCTTGTTTAGCGGTAACTAAATGATTATCTAGATTAGTCATTTTACTACTGTCTTGAGAGGATGTAATAGAACTTGTAGTATTGCTTTCTATATTACTATTATTTGTATTCTGATTTAATCCACAACCACTAATAAATACAAATAGCACAAGTATAGGTAAAACTCTTCTCATATTATATATTCCATTCTTAAATAATCTCCAAGATGCATATCATAATGATATAATAAAAATACCTCCAATAAGCAAGAAAAAGGACGAGCTGCCACTCGTCCTTTTTTTGTTATATTGTAGGTAATTTCATACACTCTACTACCTACGTATAGTATATCATACTTAATAGAAAAATAAACCCCTAATAGATAACACTAGAATCTTATTCAAGTAATATTATTTTTTAGCCTTAGAGCAACGATCCAATAAGTATGCAACGCTTACGAATGGGATGCCGCCACTTTCACCAAGACCAATTTCACATGTAGAACTGGAGCTTACACCAAGTGTAGCACCATATTCGGCAACTTCACTAGCAAGGTCTTTTGTAGCTGCTTTATTAAGTTCTGGTGTGAAGAAACCTTTTTGACCAGCAAAGCCATCGCATGCGAATGATTTAATATTGAATACATGGTCAGAGCATAGACGTGCCAAGTCTTCAATATATTGAGATTTGCCCAATACTTTGATTTTACATTGTTTATGAACAATAACGCGTTCATCGCATTTTGTAATATCAAGACGAGGTACTACGAATTTGCATAAGAATTCAGAAATATCATTGATTTCTAAATCTGGCATATGTTTGAATGCATGGTTAAAGCATGCACTATGGTCGATAACGATTGGATATTTACCATTTTGAGATGCTTTCATCAACGCATCGTGTAAATCTTTTACAGCACGTTCATGTACATCATCGTAGTTTTCAAAGCTCAAGCCGCAGCAGAGGTTTTCGATATGTTCAGGATAGATAATATCGATTTGAGCCTTATTGCAAAGGCTTTCAACAACTTGTTGCAAGCTGCGTTGATCATCATAACCTTGGTTTTGACGGAACGCACGGTTCGCACAAGTACTGAAGTATACAACCTTTTCAAAGTTAGTAGGTTTAATGCGGTTTTTCAATTTATAGCGATTAGCCTTAGGTGTTGTTTTAGGTACATAAGGTGTTACGCCAGTTACGCCATGTAAACCTTCAGTGATTTTGGAAATTGCTTTTTGTGTAATAATAGCACCCGCAATGCCTTCGAGGCTTACGCCGGCACGGCACATTTCAAGAGTACTGGAGAAGTTATCGTAAATTTTCTTAGCCAAACCAGGTGCTGGTGGATCAATGCGACGCATGGATAATGCGATTTGTGCAGTATCGATACTAAGTGGGCAAAGACCTTTACACATAGAACATGCAGCACAAGTTTCAACACCGAAATATTCGTAACCTTTTTTAAGTTCATTTGCAACAGCGAAATTACCTTCATTTTCAAGGCGTTTAGTTTCGCGCAACAATGCGATACGTTGGCGTGGTGTCAATGTCAAATTACGGCTAGGGCAGTTCTTTTCACAGAAACCACATTCCATACAGATTGTGAAAGCATCATCGATAACACATTGTGCTTTAAGATTTTTCTTGTACACATCAGGATCGTCAGTAATTATAACATCAGGGTTCAAGATGCGAGTAGGGTCAAAGATAGCTTTGATACGACGGTTGATTTCATACGCTTTACGGCCCCATTCCATTTCGATGAAAGGTGCCACCATACGGCCTGTACCATGTTCAGCTTTCAAAGAACCACCAAAACCAGATACGCGTTCGGACATTTCTTTTACCAAATCACCGAAGTTCTTAGTATCTTTAGAGTCGCTGAAATCAGGAGTAATGTTAAAGTGAACGTTACCAGACAACGCATGACCGAAGATTACACCACCATCAACGAAATCGTATTTGTGGAATAATTCAGTAAGCATTTCGATGCCCTTAGTGAAATCTTCGATTTGGAAACAAACATCTTCTGTGATAACAGTAGTACCTTTTCTACGTTGACCACCAACGATTGGCAAGATACCTTTACGGATTGCCCACCAGGAATCGTATTCTTTAGGATCTTGAGAATAAAGACTTGGAATAGCTGTTGGAATATCTTTCAATTGTTCTTTAATGAAAGCCAAGTTTTCATCAACAATTTCTTTGGAGTAACTTTCGGTTTGGAACAAAATAGCACTTGTACCTTCTGGAACTTCACGAACGAAATCAGGTACATTATCTAGAGTTTGAACTGCTTTTAAGGATTGATAGTCCATCATTTCAGCAGCCACAACCTTTTCACGGCCCATATTAGCCAAGGCTACAACGGCAAGAGATGCGTCGTTCAATGTGCTGAAGAACATGAGACCACAACCTTTGTGAGGTACATCTTCAACAGTGTTGTACACGATTTCAGATACAAAGCCCAATGTACCTTCGGAACCGATGAACAAGTGATTGATAATATCGATGATATCTTCAAAATCTACAAGAGAGTTCAAACCGTAACCTGTAGTATTTTTGATTTTGTATTTGTGATGAATCAAATGAGTCAACTCTTCATCAGCCAAGATTTCTTTGCGCAATTGCAAGATATCTTCTACCATTTGAGGTTTTTCTTTGAGGAATTGATCGATGCTCTTTTTATCGGATGTATCCAAAATGGAACCATCTAATAAGACAACGCGAATAGAGCGAATTGTTTTATAAGAGTTTTGTGCAGTACCACAGCACATACCGGAGGAGTTATTGTTCAAAATACCGCCTACCAATGCTGTTGCAAGTGTTGCAGGATCTGGACCGATTTTACGATTATATGGTTTCAACAAATCATTCGCATCAGAACCGATAACACCACATTCGCAACGCAATGCTTTGCCATCGTCGATAACTTCCATTTTTTTGAAGCCATCATTACATACAATAAGCACGTCTTCACTGGAACATTGACCAGATAAAGAAGAACCAGCTGCACGGAATGTAAATGGTGTGCCGCATTGTTGACACAAACGAATAAGACGACGTACTTCGGATTCGTTTTCTGCTTTTACCACTACTTTTGGTAAATAACTGTAACAAGATGCATCTACACCATACGCATAACGGCGCAGACGGTCTGTATAAACACGATCCTTACAAATCGCTTGCGCCTCTTTGGCAAAACGATCATAATCTTTAACTAATATACTCACTTGAAAAGCCTCCAATCCTATCCTTAGGAAAATTTCTTTTATACCTAGTATACGCCGTTCTCATTTCGCTCGCTACCATTATGCATAAATTGTATATAAAATATAAATTCTATAGATACATAATACAAAACACACTTTAGTTGAAAGTTGATTTCATTTACCCAGAAAATAAGCAGTTTTCCTAGGAACACACATCAATAAAAATATATGATAACTACTTATGAAAGCCCATATGGGTATCCCCCATCAATATGCATATCCATGGGAATCAACCGCGTTATAGCATGAATACAGATCTACACCAATATATGAATATTTATGTGAATTTTCCTAGTATCCTGTATATTACACATTAGCAATTATCAATATAAATTAGTTATGCGTTTTAGGAATAGATTTTAAAACAATATCCCAGATCCAATAATCAATTTAATAGCCAATGCAAATACGCCGATACTCATAAGTGCCAAGATAGCCTTAGCTCTGAGGCGTTTTGCTATTTGAGCGCCTGCTTGGGCCCCAAATATGGCGCCGATACTAGCAGGGATGGCTATGTTAAATACGATGTGGTTCTCTACAAGATGAGTAATAACACCAACCGCCGTAGATACAGCCAAAATAGCATGGCTTGTAGCCGTCGCTAAATGTGTTGGAAAGCCCATGATATAGATAAGAGCCGGCACGTGCACGAGCCCTCCACCGATACCCAAAATACTAGAAATAAACCCAACAATAATACTAATGCCAATGCCGACTGGTTTATTGTACGTCACCTGCTGTTTTGTCAAAGATTCTTCCTTACGTTCTCCTTTTTTGCCAAAGTTCTTAAAACCAATTAAGAATGAGGCACATAGCATAAAACAACCAAAGGCAAATTTAAATCCTGGCCCAGAAAACGAATCAGACATTTGAGCCCCTATAATAGCCCCCGGAAATGTTGCTACACTAAAGATTAGAGCGGCGCTAATATATACCTTTTTCTGTTTAAGATATGCCAGTGATCCTGAGATAGCATTACACATAACAGAAAACAGCGATGTGCCAACGATCATGGATGGAGACCACTCTGGGAACCAGTACATAAACAAAGGTACAAATACGATACCACCGCCAGCACCAATAATAGTACCTAACATAGCGATAAAAAATCCGACTACGATAAAAAACAAATAGAATAAAACTATATTATCAACCATACTGACACTCCTACGCTACCACGCAAATAACACCTAGTTATTCAAACACAACAAATTTATTCTACAATCACGGTAGATCCATTAGGAATAATAGTAATCGATGCATCCGGACCCATAGTTCCACGGGCGATGCTCAATGCTTCATCTAATGTAGACGCCGGCGTCATATGCATATCGCGAATGACTTGATGTTCGCAATCTTGAGTCACAACGATGACCTTATAGTGATTCAAGATACGCGCTAAAATTTGAATTTTCCATTGATAAGGTTTTGTTTCATTACGAGGTACACTGTGAATATCATCTAGGATTTTTTGAGGGCTTTCCATATTTTTGAAAGCCTCATATAATGCTTGTCCTCCATGTCCTTCTTTACAGGAAGCAGCAATGATGATAACACCGCCATCCTTACAAGATGCTTCGCCAGCAGTCATGCCCTTTACGGATTGATAGAGATTTTGGTCAGATGGATAGCCACCATTACTTGTGATAACGATATCTGCAGGGATAGCTTTCACAGAAGACAAGGAGCGAATAAACTCATACCCTTCCTTATGCGCATCCACACAATCACCTGTTACGGCCTTGATGATTTCCTTTTTGCTATCGATGATAACATTCAAGATAAACTGCAAGTTCGCTTTTCGTGCAGCGTACAACATATCCTTGTGAATCGGATTTTCATCGATTTTACCGGTCCGGGAATGCTCGCTTTCAATAAATTCAGCACAATGATTAGCCAACACCGTCACCTTGGATGCAACACCAGGCAACACGGATTTGCGGCCGCCCGAGAAGCCCGCGAAGAAATGAGGATTAATTAGCCCTTCGGCGATGAGCAATTCCGTTTCCACCGCCAAGCGATTGATGACACACTTGCCGCCAGATGGCAACGTGCCGATTTCCACCATATTAGCCGCATCCTCAGAATCATGATTTATGAGTTTTTCGTTATTCACGATATCCTCGCCGAATCGATGCACCATCTCTTCATGCGTCATAGCCCGGTGAAAGCCAGTAGCAATCAGAATCGTAATATCGATTGTTGGATTCACTGCGCGAATGCGACGGAGCAAAATCGGCAACGTCACCTTACTAGGCATAGGGCGCGTATGGTCACTCGTAATGATAACCATATTACGTTTGCCCTCAACCAATGATTCAAGAGACGGACTATTAATCGGATGATCAAGCGCCTCCTCAACAAGCTCATCCGGACTCTTTTCCGCCTTATACGCCGCCGCATTAGACACAAGAACCCCCTGTACGAACCGTTCATCAATAGACACATCTACACTTTTATAATCATAAGGAAAAGAATACGTCTTCATACCAGTACCTCCTGTTATATATACACTAAGTATAACAGAAATACTCAGAAGCAGCGAAATCTTATTTCCAATCTATGTTAGATTTAAGACGAAAACGCGAGGTCCCTCTGAAGAAATCGACTTTGGCCCTTTCCACATAGCCTATAGCAATGCAGCGAAATCGTATTTTCAATCTATAGTTGAGGATATGAAAAAGGTGAGCCACCTCAAAAAACGACTTCGAGTCCCGCTTTAGCGCGATAGCGTGTCGGCTTTTTTGAGGTGGCTCACCTTGCAAGCATAATTAAACTAATTAGATTGGAAATACGATTTTGCTGCTTTTAATTGTCCTCGTTCACACGATACTTGTAGTTCATCGCCCGGTTGTAGTTTTACATCGTTTAGAGGCACGATGTATGTTCCATTCCGGCGAATGCTTACAATTAATGTCCCGTCTGGCAAGTTGAGGTCTTGTAGTTGTGTATCCACATAGGATGCCACTACAGGAACCTTCGTTTGGAAGAAGGTTTGTACATTTTCCAAATTGCTTTGACCAGTCATGGCTTGTAATAGGGAATCGTAAATTGGCGGTTCTTTTAAGAGTTCTGCCACTAGATAGGCCACGATGGTAACGATACCAATAGCATAAATATTAGAAAAACTATTCGTCATCTCTAGAACGAGCAAAATTGCTAAAATCGGTGTTCGCATAGCGGCCGCTAGCATACCGCCCATAGCACAGATAACGAATTGCGGTACAAAATCAGGAGATATTAACCCTACCGATGAAAGCAGGCTTTCACAAAACGCACCGGCCGACGCACCGATGACGAGCATAGGCAAGAAGATGCCACCTTGAGCGCCACTGCCATAGCAGAAGGTAGTGAGCAAAATTTTGCCCAGCACAATGCCGCCGAGGAGCATCACGCCGTGAGGCTGAAAGGCCAGTTGGCCTACTAAATCATTGCCACCGCCCAACAAAAGCTGCGAATCAAATCCGATAACGGCGACGGTTACAAAGGTAAGCACGAGCTTTAAGAAACGAGAACACTTAAGCCACTCGAAGAAACGCTTAAAGGCAAATATCATGCGACAAAACAATACACCGCAGAGCCCCATTAAAATACCTACACCGAGCAGAACCGGAAAATAATCAAGCGGCATTCCTGAAGTTACGGAAAATCCGAGGGCCGGCGTGAGGCCAAAAATAGTTACCGTAATGTAGTTCGATATAAGCGTAGCCACAAAAGTAGGAATGACCAGATACGGATAAAAGCTTTTGTGTACCTCTTCGAATACGAACATGGCCCCCGACACAGGTGCGCTAAAGGCAGCGGTTAGGCCCGCACCAGCACCAGCCGATGTAAGGATGCGCTGTTCACGAAGGCCAGAATTCATCCAGTATGACACAATTTTACCGGCAGAACCACCGATTTGTACGGCTGGTCCTTCACGGCCCACAGAAAATCCTGCAAAGCCAGTGAGTACGCCACCAATCATCTTGGAAATGAGCGTACAATATGGCTTCATATCAAATAAGCCAAGCATTTCCCCTTCAATTTGAGGGATACCGGAACCACCAGATAATGGAGCCCACGTTAACAATCGATCGACAATAAAGGCAAATACGACCATAGCGATAAACCAACCAATGGCCCATTCCAATGAAATATCGCCCATTAGATGCCATCGGATATGCTCAGACTCAAGGATTAAATATCGATAAGCGGCCCCAAAGAATCCTGCGATAATCCCTACTAAGGCCCCCTTAGCAATAAGTTCAGATAGTAGTATACGGTTCATCGACATATCTGCCAAGGTAGAGCTGCGTTTATTCATTTTCCAAAGTTTCATGCATTCTCCTCCTCGTGGAAAACATATCGAACATCAGTATATTTATAACTAGTATACTTGCCGTTTCCTACTTTTTCAAGAATTCCCTTGTAGAAGAATTCATAAGATAAAGAACAGCATCTATTGGGGAATAATTTTCCCTATAGATGCTGTACCATATTGTTATTGATTACACTTAATTAGAATATAGATTCATAAATACCAATGATTTCATCAACGGTCACATCTCGTGGATTGCCAGGTGTGCATGCGTCGTTGAAAGCAGATTCTGCGAGGAATGGAATATCTTCCCGTTTCACGCCAGCTTCGCTGAGGGATTTAGGAATACCTACATCGTCGGCTAGTTTTTGGATAACATCAATGGCAGCCTGACGGTAGGTGCTTTCATCCATAGCATCCACATTAGGTACGCCCATAACGCGAGCGATTTCACGATATTTAGCACCTGTTTCAGGGGCATTAAATTTAAGAACCGCCGTTAAAAGCATGGCACAAGCCTTGCCATGAGGGATATCGTACACAGCACTCAATGGATGAGCCATGGAGTGAACGATGCCCAGACCTACGTTAGAGAAGCCCATGCCTGCAATATATTGACCTACAGACATAGCTTCGCGACCTGCGTATTCACCAGCCACTGCGCTGCGCAAGGAACGGCCAATGATCTCGATAGCTTTCAAATGAAGCATATCTGTTAATTCCCAAGCACCTTTTGTAATATAACCTTCTACAGCATGAACGAGGGCATCCATCCCCGTAGAAGCACATAGGCCAGTTGGCATAGACGCAGACATATCAGGATCAATGATGGCGATAATTGGAATATCATGAGGGTCTACGCAGACAAATTTACGGTTCTTTTCCACATCAGTGATAACGTAGTTGATGGTAACCTCTGCTGCCGTACCGGATGTAGTAGACACTGCGATAATCGGCAAGCATGGATGTTTCGTAGGCGCCAATCCTTCAAGGCTACGCACATCGCTAAATTCAGGATTCGTCATAATCGTAGCAATAGCCTTACTCGTGTCGATAGCACTGCCACCGCCTACAGCAACAATCACATCAGCACCAGCCGCCTTACAAGCAGCCACACCAGATGTTACATTTTCAATGGTTGGATTCGGCTTAATATTGTCATATACATCGTAAGCAATGCCTGCCGCATCAAGCAAATCCGTAACCTTCGTAGCAATCTTAAACTCAAATAAATCAGGCGTAGATGTAACGAGAACCTTTTTAAAATGGCGATTCTTAATTTCGTTTACAATCTCCTGAATCGCACCTTGCCCAAAATACGACGTGCCGTTCAACATAATTATCCGAGACATATACTTCACTCCTAACGAATAAAAAATAAACCGACAGAGAATAACTATACTTAAGTAATTCTCTATCGGTATCAAAAAGTCCTATATGAGGTTATAAATATGTTGTTATGAATACACTATATACTATGGATTAACCTAGTATTTATACACCATGATTCATTTTCATGAGCAAAATTCGTTTTACAGACGCATCAAGACGTTCCTTAGAGATGGTGCCATCTTTGACGGCTTTCATAAGCCCATTATAGGCCTCTTGCATGTGTTCATACTCATGGCATACAAGTAAAATATCACTGCCAGCTTGAATAGATTGAACAGCCATATCGCCGAAGGTATAGTGTTTGGCAAGGGCGCCCATGTCCATATCATCGGTAACAACGACGCCGTTATAGCCTATATCTTTGCGAAGCCAATCAGTGATGATTTTCTTGGATAAGCTAGAAGGATGATCAGGGTCAATTTGTGGATACATCGCATGGGATACCATAATCATATACGTATTCGGTTTCGACTGTTTAATAAGGTCTACGAATACCTTTGTATCTTCAGCGAGTAACGTATCTTTAGACACAGGCACCACGCTGGTGTCTGCATGTAAATCTACATCGGTTTTGCCAATGCCAGGGAAATGCTTGTACGAATACCATAGGCCAGATTCGTCATAAGCTTTGCCCACCGCCCCTGCAAACTTCACGACTTGGTCGGGATTCGTGCTATATGAGCGACCATAGGTTAATCCCAAGTCCGCATCAGGCGCAAAATTAATATTAAATCCAAGATCCTTAAGTTCAGTCCCTACTTGTTTGGCTAGATTTGCTGCACGGTCAACAGAATTTTGACCCAGCTCTTCTGCAGGGGGCACCTTAATCAACTTATCCTCCATACGCGCCACAGCACCTCCCTCTTGGTCGATACCAATGAACAATGGCATAAGTCCCGCACTTTTACCGGCATTATTAATATCGGTAATGAGCGTTTTCACCTGTTCCTTACTCTCCATGTTGCGGTCGAACAAGATAATGCCACCCACCCGATATTCGTTGAGCATAAATTTCGCATCATCATTCAAGGTTATGCCGTGAGTGCCAATCATCAACAATTGGCCCACCTTGTCCGCGTCGGACATATTAGCCACAAGCTTATCTACTTTTTCTTCTGGTGAAAGCTCACTCTGCACCACCGATTCATAGGTTACAGGCTCTGCCTTCTTGGCAAAGGGATTATGAAATGTACAACCTGATGTGAGTGCCAAAGCACCAATCATAGTCACTACTAAGATACGTCGTAACATAGTAACCTCCAAGTATAATTTATAATGCTTATAGTATATCATCTTCGACCATGTTATATATACTTAACAAAACAACCTTTTCTATGCTATACTAAACTATATCGTAAAGTTTCGATGTAATTTAATATGTAATGACTCGTGTGAGTCTAAGAGGAATATATGGAATTTGAAAATAACCAAGTACCAGAGGCAATTCTGGACAAATTAACAAAGGTGTGTACATGTCGCAGCATTACACGCAAAACGATTAAAGAGGCCATTTTTAATGGGGCTCATACATTTCCAGCTGTAAAAGAAGCGACTCGAGCAGGCACTGGTGCCTGTGGTGGCAAGGGCTGTGGCCCACGCATCGTAAAATTACTAGCTGAACTAAAAGAACAAGGTCGTATTTAACATAACCCTTGTTTTAAAATAGAAGAGGCCTGTTCTATTTTGCAGGACCATATATAGGGTCCTTTCACCTAAAACACAAAAGCTATTAGTTGATCATCTACTATCAACTAATAGCTTTTTTAAGTTTAAAAGGCTGTTTTATCGGATTATAGCACCAAGTTAACGATATTTTCAAAACCACCGAGAATCGATTTTTGCAAGGGCACAAAGATATGCAAAGCAATCGGTGAATTTAATATAACGATTAAGATGAGCAAGGAAACCATGCTAAATCGCGCTACATGAATTTGCCATTTAAGAGGCAAGAAGTTCATCAAAATATGGCTGCCATCGAGGGGTGGTACAGGCATTAAATTTAAGATGGCAAAGTTAATGTTGTACACGACAATGAGAAACAAAACGAGGTACAAGGAATCATTGCCCAACAAGTTCGCCGCTTCGAGGCATCGCATAACAACGTAGCCGATAAAGGCCATCACAAGATTCGCCATAGGCCCTGCGATGGATACAATCATATCATCGGTCCGCGGATCCTTAAAATTGGTGGGATTTACAACAACGGGTTTAGCCCAGCCAAATCCACCTATAATCAAGGCCAAGGATCCAATGAGATCAAGGTGTACAAAAGGGTTCATCGTAAGGCGCCCCATCATACGCGGTGTAGGGTCACCCAGTAAATCCGCCGCCTTAGCGTGGGCATACTCATGCCCTGCGGCCGCAATGATCAGTGCCGGAATGGACGCAATAATCATAATTAAACTTAATCCAGAAAGAATCATACTACTCCTTGTTATCTAATAGCACTTGGCTACTACATCATTTATTGATTTATTTTCCATTTATTGATTTGCTTCCCATTCGGCAAAGCCTGCATTAATGCAAGACAATGCATTCAACACACGAGGATAGCCAATATACGGTACACATTGGGATGCAATGCTAATCAAAAATTTCTTATCATTTCCTACGTTCAAATTACCAATGACATGCGCTTTGAGCTGCGCTTCACAGCCTCCTTGGGCCATGAGGAAACAGAACGTAATAAGCTCACGTTGTTTGATACTAAGACCCTTACGCGTATAGTAATCACCAAACATGTTGGATAACCATTTATTAATGTGACGCGTATCTTCTGGACCTGATTGGTAAAAGTTCCGCATCCCTTCGCCCCAGATTTCCACTTGCTTTTCAACGCCCTTTTCAAGGCGATTTTCACTAGTGATCGTGCTGCGATGAGGATTTTGAATTTCTTCATCTCGGTAATCAAGGATCTTATTAGTAATCTTAAAGAACGGACGCACCTTACCAATGCCAAGATACGGCACTGCTTGATAAATGAGTTCTACGATTTCATCAGGAATGACGCCAAAATTTAATGCAGCTGGCATCATCAACGAATATTCCTCTGTAGCGCCTGCCCCAACTAAGGTTGCTAAAATGGCCAGGAAACGACTATGGGCTGCTACATTACAGCCATCCTCCGTAATGACCTCGTGAAAGGCAAAGTTTTCAAATAAATCTTCAAACTCAGGATCTATATATCCCGCTGGCGATGCAATATCGGGAAACATGCGTTCCGTATAGGCTTGCGCAAATTCAGATTTTGCCATCCTTACCTCCTAAAATAATTATTAAGCTTTCACCTAACATATAATTAATAGACTTTCACCTAATATACAATCTATCAACATCATAATTATATGATATCTATACATTCATATATATACAACAATGGTGAAAGCCCCTTATAAAGAACTTTCACCATTATACGTATCATTATAAGTATTTAATTATCATGCATGAACGTTTACAGTTGCAGGAACAGCATTTACATCAGGGAATACAAAATCTGTGCCATATACTTCTTTCCAAGCAGCTTTGAACATGTTGAATTCGTTTGTGCCAGGATTGATTTGGTACAATTGGCCATCTGGAGCAAAGCGATATACAGTGTGCAAGCTAGGATGCACAATATATTTGAACAATGTAGCTTCGCCGTATTGGTTATTATGCATATTTACTACATTAATACCGAATACATAGTTGCGGCTATCATCGATCAAATCAAATTGAGATGCTTTGTCGAAGTAGTAAGTTTCTGTACCGTTCGCACTGTTTGGCACTTCTGGGTAATTTGACAAACCGTTCCAGTTAGCAGCACTCGCCACAGAACCAACTAATAATGTTGCTGCAAGAGCAAATGTAGTAACTAATTTCTTATTCATAATGTTCGCCTCCATCCTAAACGGGTAACACTAGGTCTACTCTCTATGACCCAATAATACAATATCTAATTAAATTATATCATATTTAGCGTTTAATATCTTCAGGATTGATAACACCATGAACTGCATCGATGGTATCTAATAATTTATTAAGCAATTTTCTTAATTCAACAGCTTCATGAACAGTAAAAATTTCTTGCGTGCTAGCCACTAGTTTTTTAGGTACTTCGATAGCTTCCTTGCGAAGGGTTTGGCCTTCTTCTGAAAGAATAACCATGACAACACGTTCATCATTACGACTGCGTTTACGTTTTAAGAAACCTTTTAGTTCTAATTTCTTAAGCAACGGCGTCAATGTACCGGAATCAAGACGTAACACCTTGCCCAATTCCTTAACAGACAATTCACCATATTGCCACAACGCCATCATGACGATATATTGCGTATATGTCAAATTCAAAGGTTCCAAATGTGGGCGATAAGCATTTACGATTTCCTTAGCTACTACATACAAAGGAAATCCCAATTGATTTTCCAACATTAAATAATCATCTTCTGGAACCTCTGAAACGCGATTATAATTTGCCAATGTACCTATTTTTGCCATTAACTATCCCTCCATTACACACACATTAATATTTTTAAAATAATTGTACACAATTTTCCATTAAGCGGTCAATACATCTTTGTAAATTCTTCAGCAACTTACAAGCTCATAGATGAGGGGAAAAATGACACGCTACTGCGCAAGCGGAGCCCGAAGTCATTTTTCCCCCTCATCTATTCCACATACTAAGTGCTTTAAGAATTTACAAAGATTAGAAAGGAAAAAAGGGCATATGGGACAGCACATCAAAATTCATTTCTGATTCTTGATATGCTATCCCATATGCCCTTTTGTATTGAGTTCGTTTGGTACTAAATATATCCTTAGTTATGATATGTATAAGTTGTTTCTTTATCTACCGCAGCCATATCAACGAGCATGGTCCAGGTTAAAGCTTCTTGCGATATGCTATTCCATTGGATGGGCATAACAGGCATAAATACTACATCTGTATGATCTAGTGTGTTCATTACCTTTTGTATTGGTTTCGTATGATTTACAAACCAGTCTTTTATTGTACTTCGCGTTACCATAGTTGCCTCCAACTAAACCGTATCATTAGTAAAAATATTAGTAATAACATTTTTACTAATATTTTTATACCCCCATAGGTATTAATTCTTACTTATACTATATACCAGTATAGGTATATTAGCAAGTACCAAATTTGCAGTTACTATAAGTTCCTAATATTTTTTAGAATAAAATCCATTATAAGGGGAAACAAAAAGGGCCGCTTACGCGACCCTTTAATATGTAGTTGTTAGTCAATATAAGTTACCGGATTTCCTTTGATGTCGAGTTCTCTGCGGTTTAATCCATTTGGCAAGTCTGGATAGCCAAGAGCAAGGCTAGCGTATACTTTTTCATCATCGCCCATGCCGAGTTCGCGAAGGCGTTTGATTATGCGTTCGTTGTCTTGTAGGTGACGCAATTGGTTAACCCAGCAGGATCCCAAGTCTAGTTCATTGCAGGCAAGCATCATATTTTCCATAGCACAAGCTGTGTCAGAGAAATTATTGGCTAACACAGGTTTATGGGCCAATACGATGAGCACCGGTGCATTGTAGTGGAATACAAATTTGCCTTCTTTGGACATTTTGATGATATTCACCATGTATGGCGGCGTTTGTTCCGTTACTTCCGTTTTACCATACTCTTCTTGGACAAGGGTTACTAGTTCTTTCAACACATTCGGATTGGTAATGACCATAAAATGTGTAGGCTGTAAATTGCCCCCTGTTGGCGCGCGACGACCTGCATCGATAACGGTGTCGAGCAATTCTTGTGCAACCGGTTCAGGTTTGAATTTACGTGTACTATGACGTGTTTTTATGCATTCTAATGTATTCATGATAAACCTCCTTTTGAGAGTATAAGACAATAATAATGCAGAGTTCCAATCATAGCGACTACATGACCCGCTTGTTATAATGTAGATACAGTGTTCATCTTATCTTCTGACAAACAATCTGCTATAACATGGCTCATATTGAGTCGTTTTGCAATGTGTCGAGCCGTTGTACCATGATTGCTGGTAAGCAATACAGGTGTCACATTAAGACTATGTAAATCGTCTACTACATCACGGCTTTCACCATTCATAGTAGCCTCAAGACCTTTACCAGGAACGATGGTAACATCCTCAACAGCTGTCAAAGGCGCTTCATGATGAGATGTGTAATCGGACACGATGGCCAATGTGACTTATTCACTATGATCTGCGAACCATTCTTTTGCTTCATTCCACGTTACCATAATATGTACCTCCTGTGAAAGCTTATCAATAAATCAATTCTTTTCTTCGCTTATTCCTTGTTTATCCTTGTTCATTGTTTACTATTCATTGTTTATTGTTTATATACCCATAGTTGTATACTTATTAACTTCACTATATATCCTATAGGATATGTTTTCAAGGACAAATATATGTGTACTACAAATTAATACAGGCCTGTTCTAATTCTAAAAAGGACTTACTGGTGTCTAATAAATTAAAAATCGCGACTAGTTGATTAGAAACTAATTAACTAGTCGCGATTTTTCTATTCCTATATTTATATAAGGATTCCACAATTTCCTATATGGATTGATTATACTTGCATGGTTGCCCAAGTGAGTACATCATAAATAAGTGCTACAACAACGGCCATAGCTAATTGTCCACCAATATAGACAGGCACGAGATATATAAAAAATGCCCATAAGGCACCGATAATTTTCATCCATACGGCCCCAAGTTGTTTACTTTCAACCCAAGCCACAAAACGATCTAGAAGGCTAACGATTTTTAAAATCCATCTAGGAACGTCCTTATCTAGATTGCACGCGGGCAAATATAGCAATACTAGGGGTAATACGATGGCATCAATGGCAAGTAATGTGGTTAGCGTTAAAGAAAACCAATCAGGTTCCCCTTCCCAAGTCACAGGATGCGAATAAAAACGAAGCCCCCACAAATAAGCTTTGTATACGATATACGGTTCTAACAGCCATAGTAGAGGCTTTGTAATATGCATAATAAACACTCTCTTTAAATTATAAATAGTATATTAATTATAGCATATTTTTAACGTTTTAAATTGTGTACTTCTACGCACTTGTATCTTTTTTAATAACATTCGCGGATATTTTTAGATTCATCCATGCTTTACCATTGGTATGCATATCATTATTGATATTGGACACAGCCACTGCATTAATAGTCCACACAACACACACTAAAAATCGCATATACAATTTTTACAAATTGAGAGCTTCTATCCATTCTTTTTCTTTAAAGCCTACCAAGACCTTATCTTCTAATACCAAAATTGGACGCTTTACGAGCATACCATTAGACGCCAGCAAAGCTAATTTTTCCTCTTCGCTAAGACCTGGCAACTTATCCTTTAATTGTTGCTCACGATAAATCAAGCCAGACGTGTTAAAGAACGCTTTCAAATCCTTCCCAGATTGAGGGTACCATGCAGCGATTTCCTCAGCTGTAGGGTTTTCAGATTTAATATCACGGTCCGTATATTCAATGTGATGATCGTCTAAGAACTTCTTTGCTTTTTTACAAGTTGTGCATTTTGGATATTCTACAAATAACATAGGAACTCCTTTATCTACATATAACATCAAGAATCATTATTCATATGTATAGTGTAGCAGATATATCGATTAATTTCAATTTATTATTTTATATATCGTCCGTAGGAATAGCACCTACTTAATTATCGCTTATCATAATCTTCGTCACTTTGCTACCATTATGTTCAAAGAATATACCGCGAATGTTATCGCTATTATATCTAAGATATCCATAAAACCACCGGTTATTAAAGTCGATAAAATCAGGGCGTCCATAGGTAAGCTCATCACGTTTTTCACTAGTCGGCTGACCAAGGCTAGCCTTTACTGCATCAAAAGATGTACCAAGGGACACACCTGCAATTTTCATATCTTCCGCAGGCAAATAGGCCCCTATGACCTGACCTGGTCTATAATGACGATACTGATCTGCCTTTGGCCAACTTGGTGAAAGTATTAATTATAAAGTGCTATTTTCTTCATATACGAAGGAATATAAACCGAATTTGCTTCTAACTGCTTCTTATAGGTCTCGTCTACTCTCCATTGCGGTTTCTTTTGAAGTGTTCTTGTATTATCAAAGTCTACATATTCAATCATATCTCTCAACTGTTTATGATTATATAAGGACATACTTTCATCATAAAGAATTCGATAACTATAACCATATACTGAATCTTTTGTATAGTGTCTCAAGTACGAGTTACCTTTGGTTATTTGACGATCAATCAAGAATCCTGGCAAGCCATTATTCCATACAGTAGCATATTGTGTAGGCATATCAAGGTCGCCATATTTATTCAAAAACCACAGTATTTGAGGTCTGGCGCTAGAACGATCTATATTATCTTTCTTAAATACATGACGTATAACACGAATCGTGATTCCCTTATCTTCATAGGTTCGCACCTCATACCGACCTTCTTCTATAGTTTGACTAATCAATTTAGCGGTTTTGGGAATACGATACGTAAAATTACCCCAGCTTTCAGCCTTAGAATAAGAATCCAATCCCACTAGCGATTCAATAGACGGAATAATATAATTACTCATAACTACTTCAGCAGGTCGATTTTGAAACGGATCATTCTTCGTCACAGAACGACCATATGTAATGCCATACGTATGGTTGGAATTAGACGGAGTGAATTCAGTATACATCACATGTTCTTTAGCATCCGACACGAATTTCCAAGAAGTCTGTTTTAAATTGTCATATGTATACTTTCCATGCTCATAACCCTTTATCTGCTTACTATGAGGAGGACCTACAAGCAAAAATCCAGTAAGACTCCGAACAGCATATAATGGTCCTTTTTCTGTATTCGACGTAATTACATCACCTCGAATACTAACATCAGGCACAGAGAAACGAATCGCATTGGCATTATCATGCACCAAAACAACAGTAGATTGTGAAAACTCTGCTAATCTAACGGCTTTATCATATCCAGGTTTCTCTTGATTAATTTTTGCTATCAATGAATCTGAGGTTCTCGGATGAGACTTAACATACGCCACATATGCGTCTACCTCCTTAACAGCCGTCTCATTGATATGTGAATAATTTTCATAGGCATTTGCAGGAATTTTCCTGTCTGCACCAGGTACAGGAGGTTGTCCGGCCGGCACCTCAATCTCTACGGCATTAACATTCATAGTAAAAGCTAATGCCATCGCCATCATAAATAAGCTACGCCGCATCATATTACACCCTCTTCTCTCAATATAAAATAAACACAACACTTCTTAGTATAAGTATACTATGCTGAGAAGCATTGTGCCTATTATTTTATGGTTTATTCGTATTTGACGATATATACAATTCTATCTATAATATAAGAAGATAGTCAGACGAGTCGAAACGTCAGGCGCATCTCGAAAATAGTAAAATCTTAGGAAATGGCCTTTCAGTTATCTAGTTACACTAGGCAACGGAGGGCTATTTTGCTATTGCTAGACAAATAAGAGCTATCTTAGAAAATCTAAGATAGCGTTTTTTATGCCCATACACATGGCGTTTTCAGTAAGTTCTGAATTATATTATGCCCTGCTATGACGGTCATAACTGATGGAGGACAATAGGTAAATTCTGGGTCTGGCAAAATCGTTTTGATATAGCAATCTTGTGTTTCCATAAATGATTTGTATGTATCAAGTGAAAACAGTCCATAGTTACCACGCAATTCCCATCTATCTTTAGCGAGAAGGGCCAAAAATTCATCGGCGTGTGGGTCATATGCAATGTTAGGTAAGGTGCTGGTTGTTAGCCCTGTATCACTATTTGTACATGGGGAAATATAATACATATACCCTCTTGGTGTGATACAAAGCATCCAAGTAATGGCTCTAGACATAAGGGTTCGTTTAAAAACGCCAAATACTTCTTGTAATCTTGATTTTCGCACATACAGAGCATAAAAAGTTTCCTTATATTCCGTTGGGTCATCAGGCGTATCGAGATAGGTTTGCTCCACTACATCAAAGGGTACATTACATATATTAGCGAGGTCTTCAATCGAATGGCGCCATATTCCTCTACGTACTAAACTAATACGCCTTTTGGGGAACAGTAAAATATATTCACTGCCAATATAATCAGATAAAGCACCAAAATGAATGCCATCTTGACGATTAAACTCAGGAAATTGTATACGCCGATAATCAACGTCAATGCCCGTGCAAGCGTAGCTTTCACCTAAAATAGTGCTACCATAGGCCTCAATCTGATGAGGATCCCAGTCCCCTAAGTCATCGCCATACCGCATTTTGCCATGATCATAACGAAGCATCTTGGTGTGCCCCGTAGGAGACACGCAGAGCACGCAAGGATACCCATACTGTTGCGTATACCGACCGCCCACGCTGTGCCAATCCGCAATCCGATTCTCAGGCCATGCAAACAAGGTCATTTCCACCGGCTGTTGTCCATGTACACCATTCACGGACGCCGTGCCATGAATCGTATGCTTATACCAATTTCGACCAACCATATACTGCCATGCCAACGGTGGCGTCGGACCACTTTGGCCAACAGTATCACTAATCACAATGAGCAGACCCATCCGCGCTTTTCGATAGGGTCTAACGATATCATTAATTTGGCGCACTAAACCTTGATTCATAGGACATCCCCCTTTTACCTTACTAATCTTGATGAAAGCTAACGCTGTTTACACCTTTAGTATAAATGAGTGGATGTGTAAAATTTAGTGCATAGAGGCATGCAAACTCATTACTGCTTAACATATAAGAAAGTTATATAATTATACTTAACAAAGAGGATCTATGTATTGTTATAGCTCCTATAAAAAGGAGCATGTAAGCAGGAGAAGCTATTATGCAAAAATTACCACTCATAGTGGGTGCTGTCATCATGAGCACTGTACTATCACCAGTAGAGGCCATCGACGTCAACATTCCTGGTGCGGATGCGAAAATTCCAAAAGATGCGTATATAAATTATCAAGCCACAACCCCAGCCATTGAACAAGATGTGGCCAATTATGTAGAAACGTTAAAGAGCACCGATAAAGCCAACGGTATTAGTAGAAACGAACTAGCCTATACAAAGGAGGCCTCTATATATCGCGGAGAGCATTACCACAATACAGTGATTTCCGTTCACAATCGATACAGCCAAATCCGGCTTTCATTCCCCGTAGCAGGCATAAAGAGCGAATATAATATTGGCCGGTACAAAAATCCAGATTGTACCATAGAGGATTATCGCGTTATAACTGATAACGGCAGTCTTAATCTAGAGGTCGACTATGCAGATTACAAAGATCAGGATTGGCGCAACACTAAAATTGCCTATGAAAAACTAACAGACAAGGACGTTCGTAAGTTCTTACAAGATAAAGCAAAGAAGAGTCCAGAAAAGCATATTTCTGATATAAAGGCAACTGTATTTTCATACCCTACTGTTACCTATAGTACTTGGGACAGTATGAAAATGCCTTACCTCAAAAACGGTCAAAAAACGACGATGACCGTCGATACCATCAACTTTAAATATATGGGCTTTGCCATACGTTACCCTTTATATCACGCAGGTATCGCCTATTTCGATAATAAACCGGTGTTGAATAAGGTGCCTACTGACAATCTACTCGCCAATTACGTGCTTCCATCGGTGAAAAATCTCAATGAGTTGAATCAATATTCACGCATAGAAAATCTAAATGGCATACAGTATCGCGTACCTAAGGATGCCCTATTCGAAGGTGAAAGTAAAGAAGATTATCAAGATATTAAATATTACAAAAAAGGATCCATAACCTTTTTTGTTTCTACTATCAATCTTACTAATAATCCGTATACTCGTAATCTTATCATTGATGGGCATTACAATTTCAGTAGGAATTTACATTCATTCTGGAATATATACCAGTACCACCCAACACCAGAGTATATTAATTACGCTGTTGTATGGAATAATAATATACCTGGCCTATCCATACATAGTTATGAACCATATAGTGATATTCAAATCCTAAACTTTGAATCCTATGATGGTACCTATCATTTTATCTATACCATCTTTTATCCAAAATTTTTAAGTGCTGATGAAGTCCAAAAATTACGGGATATGATTGAATTCTTTGATTCTACGAATAATCCGGAGTTTAAACTACAGCAACATGTTGTGTTTCCAGAGAATCGCTAACTAGAAAACTAAATACAACTAATCTGCTATCTTAAGATACACAAATAGCCAGTACCGCAATCGCAGTACTGGCTGTTTGTATGTGTAGTGTACTCTATTCTATTATTATACAACTATTTAGAATTTTTGAGGTCTCTATTTTGTCTTAGCTTGTTTCTCATGTTGTTCTACAAGAGCAAGAAATTCTTTAAAGTTATTAATTTTAACGGCTTGCCATGTGCCATCATCAAGTTTTTTCATAGCAAGGTTAAATGTTACGTCTTGGTTAAGTTCTTTTGAATTAAATGTAACAGGCACAACAGCGCTATTACCATCAACAGTGGCAGAACCAATGCTTTTGAACTCAAGGTCCTTAATGCCTGTTTTTTCTTTCATTTCATCAGCAGCTTGTTTTTCGCGAGCATTTTGGTCTGAACTTTCAGGTTGCTTTGCAATGGCACTGTAAATTTCATTACTCAAAATAGGCACAATCTTAGGTTTCAAACCTTGGAACATCACCTCAGCAAGGCCTTTAAGTGGGTTGTCTTTAATTTCAGGATTTTCCAGTTGCATAGCCACAACATCATCATAGCCTGAACCGATGATAGAATCTACATCGACATGTTTTTTGAAAGCATTCACATCGTGTTTTTCTACAGCTTCACGAGCAAGGTTCAAGGAATAGACAGGGGTTTTTGTAAAATACAAGAAATACCAGCCTAGAGCAATAGCCACAATGGCTACAAGTACGGCAATAATAATCTTCTTTTTAGACATACAAGTCTCCTTTCATAGAGATAAAACTATTAGTTAAGCCTTAGGGTAACTTAAAAACATACGCTTCGTCAAGATATTTCAAAACAGGGAACGCTTGCGTATGGGGACGTTTAACCAGTGTTGCCATCTCTATCATACTACGAATATCATGGTAAGACTTCTTCACCTTATCAGCTTTATAAATAACTTCAATACTGTACACGTATGTATCATCATGAATTGTGAAATAGGTATAATTACTACCATTATCAAATTTTATACTACCACTGAAAGCAGGCACTCCATTATTCCAAATAGTAGCATTATCATTAACTGAATATGGATATTTTCGGCTCACTGTATCCATCGTAGAAAAAGCACCTGCATAAAAATATGTTTTATCATTTGGAAGAATCGGACGTCGCTTAACTAGCTGCACTATACCACCACCTTCATACACACGCGTTTCCTCACCATAGGAGGTAGGTTCATAATCAGCTTTTCGCTCACTATTCTTGAATACGCGATACGCAAAGTTCCCCCATGTTTTAACAGTGGTATAGCGGTCTATAGATTTTGTATCCTCTACCGATGGAATCATATAATTCGCCAACGCCGCTTCTGCATACCTAATATGATCTAGATTGCCATTGCCACGATTTATGATATTAACACGATACACATGATTCATATCACTAGGCAAGGAAAACTCAATCCCCGTACGCGTACGAGGCTCAGTTTCCCCCTCTTTTCCAGGAATAGCTGTCATAATGCCATACGTCTGCTGCCATTGACCATTTTTTACCGTTTTATATGTGAAAGCACGATCTGTATATGTAGTCTTATCATCTACATCTACTACGATATCTGCATTCATGCTTTTAATATAATATTGATGTCCTTCATTTACTACATTAGCAACTGGATTAGTACCGTCATTGCCCACCTTACTTTCTAAACTTGGATAAGGCATAGAAAAACGAATATGTTGTGTATCATTGTCAAAAATAAACACCGTACTCTGATTTGCTTGGCGTTTTAAATACTTAGCATTACCATCCATATATGCCTTGGCTTGCTCTACGGTCCTACGGCCATTTTTCACAGTCTGTGCTACAACAGGACCTGAACGACGTCTAAACTGAGTCTCTACAAGATCCATATCAGCACTGTTATAAGAATAGCTTTCATAAGCAGTATCTGGTACCATAGCATCGCCGCCAGGGATGTCTATATTCGCACCATGTGCTGTCACCATAAGGCCCAACGAACAAAGACCTATTAAACATACTCTCTTAATCATATACATACCTTTTTTATCAATACGAATACCTTTACTTATTTTATCTCTTTTGCATTATAAGCTTCATTATAGTCTATACTAACCACTCAAGAATATATAAACTTATTAAACTTTATTATACATTATATATAAAAATCTGATGATTATGTATCCTAACAAAAGAGTCCCAAAAATATGCACCACTACAATATATTATTGCTGTTAATCTAGTTTCTATAACCAAGCATCTTCATACTAAAAAATTGGGGCTATAACAGAATGCGATTTTATCGCATTCTAGTTACAGCCCCTTCTTATTTACGATTCACTATAGTAAATACGGTAATAAGCTATATTCTTTTACATCGCTCAATACGTTACTATTTCCATGTCGATCACGTTGGTACCGAATCAATACAACCTGATTCGTATATTTATTGAATACAAAAGATAAGCCTTCATTATGGTAACCTACGTATTCGCCCACATAGTATCCTGTATATGTATCATCTCCATGATAGATGTCTCCATATGGTTCAGCTGGTCGTCCCCATTCAGTATCCTCAAGTAGCGGTCCATAAAGAGATTCTACTTCACTTCGCGTCATACCTACCATGGCTCCTTTATTGGTTGCGTAGCCTGATTTTGTAATATATATCGTACTTGGTGGTGTACTATAATCCCATAATGAAATAATAACTGATTGATCAGCAGAGATGTACATATCATGATTTAAATAGCGATGATCCGCTAGCCATAAGGAATAATGGTAATCGTTCAAATAAGAGTATATATCAGAATTAGATTCCAAACCGGCTAAGACGCCCGCATCATCAGTTTTTGCAAACGCAGTTTGCCCCATACAACTAAGGGTAAGAATAGAGCTTAATAAGAGTTTTACAAGCAAATGTTTCAATAGAATCACCTCTTAGACATATAGATTATAGTTATATCATTAGTTAGTGCCCTGCATCTAAATCGCCATGGTTAAATCCATTTTCTAATTGTTGTACCACATCTTGGTATTGATCTTTCTTTGATTGTAAATATTTAATATGCAATTTATTTTCAGAACCAGCACCAACAAAACCTTTCACATAATAAATGAATATACCATCTGTATACGTTACGACATACCAATCATTACTGACGGTATGAAATCCAGGTATACCTCGTTGCTTGGCTACATTAAAAGTCCGATAATAAGCTGCTTGTGTTGTTTCATTAAGTGTATTATTCGAACCAGATACGGTAACTTCAATAGTTCCATCTTGAGGCGATATAATACACCCATCACCATTAGTTGGTTCTTGCCCCCTTACCCATGTACTAGGATAGCGAACAGAAAAGCCGAATCGGGCATTACGATACGTCAACACATCCATCGAGTTAGTATTAGCTTGATTTGTCGGTGTTGACGTTTCCTGTCTTGGTGCCTCAACTGACTTTACTTGTGCGCTTGTTGTCTCCGTTTGGCTCATATTCTTTGATTCGTGATTAACCAACATAACTGTACCAACACCTATAGCAACACCAACTGCTAAACATGTAATAGCCGCAATAATATGCTTTTTAGTAATTTCAATAACCATTAATACTGACCCCACTCAAAATAATCTAATTATATTACTTTCAATGAATATTATAGACTTTCAAGCACTGTATCGTACCTCATTCATCTTAATTTGCCGATAAATCATAACCTTATTATAATATAAGAAGATAGCCAGACGAGTCGTAACGTCAGGCTCATCTCGAAGGAATAATCTTGTGAAATGGCCTTTCTGTTATCGAATTATAAAGGATAACGAAGGGCTATTTTTTCTTATGTATTAAGTTTTGATGCATTGTATCTCTTAGCCTCTTAGCGTTCCCAAAATCCAAATATTCCATTATATCGCGTAGTTCGATGTGATTATAGTTTGCTTTTCCATCTTCATAGGTAAGATATATATTGTATTCATACTGATTATCCTGTATCAATTGAATCATACGAGATTTTTTACCAGAATTATATTGATCCATAAGATAAGAAGGAACCCCATTATTCCACACCACTGCAGACTGAATCGGTACCTCTTGTAATAGAAGTGATGGAGATGCATAGAGATAGTCACGTAGAACACGGTTACAATACGCCAATATCGGGTTTTTAGTATCAGTAACAGGACCTCTTTCAATAACGAATTCCATTCCATGCCCCTGATACACACGCTTATTTGAATTGGAATGATTCGTATCATTCGTTTTTAGCACCATGCCCTTTGGCACACGATACGTAATATTTTCCCATGTAATAAGATCGCTGATGCTATCCAATGTATCCAACGATTGTATAGAAGGAATCACAATATTCGCCATTGCTGACTCTAAGTTCGTTACAACATCCGATTGACCAAACTTACTCAACGTAGCGATGTACGTATGATTTGTGGCTGGTCATCGAATATAACATGGGCAAGCATCATAGGATTATTATCATTCTTTGATGATTCTGTTATTATCCAAGTTCCTGCTCGTATACCAGGATATATGAAAGTTCCTTTACGTCCAGCGCTACTTTCATTAAAAGCTTGTTCCGGCGTTTCCGTAGTACCAGAAAGCGAAGCCATTGCATAACGGTCTATGGCAAATGATGTAATATCCTCACGTTTTAAAGGGGTCACTATCCCCTCCACAGTCCTAATCGGAGCTGTCAGTTTAGCATTATACCCCTTTTCATGTAATAAAATGACCGTTGAATCATGGGAAAGCAAGTCCATATACCTAATATTAGCCTTCTTTAATGCATCAGCATTGGCTAGACTCATTCCAGGCTCACTTGCAACGTCGTCTATCTCTTTAAATCTGAGTTTTAGAGATTCCTTAATCTCAAAGTCAGGTACTTTACTAGTATTGCCATACCGATAATTCTGATATGCATTTCCTGGAATACTTGCATCTGCCCCTGGCACAGGCGGTTGTCCCTCGGGCACAGTATATTGCGCCGCATTAATAGGCATGGTAAAAGCTAACGCCATAGATACACCTAGCAATATCGTTTTTAGTTTCATACAACACCTCTCAAACAACAATAAGCACGTTCTCTTATTGGTATAAGTATACTATATCCACGAGAACGTGCCTATTTTATATTCTATACGTCAATGTAACGGTGCTAATGGAACACAAAGCTCATCCAAGACACCAGTACCTTCTTGTACTCGTCAATGGTAGAGAATTTCTGTGTATAGGTTGTTAACCATTCGGTTAGTGTAGGTTGTGTCGCCTCTGGATCTACGGCAATTAGTAAATCCCAGATGTTACCATGTTTGCCTTCAAAGTAGCGCCATTTTTCTTGGGCAAAGAAAACAAGAACGCATTGCGACACGCCTCAAAGGGCTTGCCCATTTCCTCACACACGGCCTTGACGAACGCTCGAATCCGCTGCCGTTCCAGCTCAACATGAGGACCATTGACAACCACATCCTCTTGCTCCTCATCATAAAATGGGATGATCCCGCCTGTATTAAAATCCAAGCCAAGCAAAAACGTCGTCGTTTCATTCCCCTCTATCGGCGGTAATAAGGACGGCCGAATCGCATTAAATATGCCCGTTGTGCTAATCGTAATGTGATGCATAATACATCCTATATAACAAACTATATACTAAAACTCCATATATCATCTATATTTGACGATGAATGAAACTGCCGTTATAATAAAAGAAGATAGCCAGACGAGTAGTGACGTCAGGCTCATCTCTGAATTATATGATAATGTAGAAATGGCCTTTTCATTTTTTACTAATCTCCGGGTTAGTGGAAATGAAGGGCTATTTGTCTTTTCCTAGACAAATAAGCGCTATTAACGCCCCAAAGGCAATGATCACAGTCATTACCTGTAATAGGAGCATAATGATTTCATAATCACTCATAGGCTTACCCCTCCCTTCAATAACGAAGAGAGGCCCAACCTCGTCCAACTATCTTATGTTAATTATATAGCAAACAAATATACGATACAATAAGCATCGTATTATAGAGATTTATAGATGAAAACTCTACCTTAGGAAATCTAGGGTAGAGTTTTTTGTGCTTATAGTATATCTACATTACACCGTATATCAACTCTGTCTTTTTAACTATATACAATAAATAGTAAGTGATATTAAAGCTTTCACATAAACAATTTTCCGAAAGGTTGTTGTATGATACTATATAAAATATGAAGGTTTTATGAATGTATAAGGGAAGGGTTACGTAATGACTACTAATAAATTTACTTATAAAACACATCAAGAGGAATCCAATTATTACCAAGAATGTAGCTATGAATTCGAAGAGAAAAATAAATTACTCCAACAACGGATGACGGACCAAGAAAATCAATCGGCACAAAAAATTCATGAGCTAGAAACGCAACTACAATTGATGGCGGAAGATGAAAAGGCATATGAGAACGATCCAAAGCGTCTAGATGATGCTAAGGATTTACAACAAATTTACGAAAAATTTGAACTAGAAAAACAATTCTTAGCGGATTATACAAGTACTAATCAAACAGTGCGCGTTTATATCCAAAAAATGCTCACTCGCCTATATGCAACCGATGATCCAACACAAATTGATGCCACTCATAATAGTAAAATCAATTCATTGGGATTCCCTGTTTATCATATAGAAACTGCTGATGGCCATCGATTATATTATGCGTATTCAAAAACAAGTGCTAAACCAATTCACATTCTTTGTCACTGCATAAAATCAAAACAAGACACTTATTTCAATAAAATGAAAAATTCAGAAACATTGAAGAAAAAATTCAGAAATTAAAATCACTTGAAGGCATGTGATGTATAGAGTTAAAATTAAAGCATATTTCTATCATATACAAAACAAGACAAGGAGAGAATCATGATTTGTCAACATTGCGGCAATCCCCTACCGGAAGGCGCCAAATTTTGCAGTATTTGCGGCCAACCGCAAGCACAATTAACATGTAGCAATTGTGGCACCCCATTAGAACCCAATACATTATTCTGTAGCAATTGTGGAACACCAGTAGGTACAGATACAAATACACCAGAAGCAATAAGAACTCCACCACCACAAAAAACCAGTCCTGTTTATGACTGGGATCCTTTTGAACTCAACGAACTAGACACACTTACATTTGTGCTCACCAAGAAATATACTGAATTTCAAGGTCGTGCCAGCCGTAGCGAATTTTTCAGATATAACTTGATGATTTCTCTCTGTCTAACAATCATCCCTATCATAATGGGTATCATTAAATTAGTAACTAACGATATTATGACTGCTATTGTCTTATATATCCTTCTAGGTATTATCGATTTAGCATTAATCCTTCCAGGCTTAGCTATTACCGTCCGCCGTCTACACGACACCAATAAATCTGGTTGGTACTTTCTAATCAATTTTATTCCCATTGTAGGACCAATTTGGTTCTTAATCTTAATGCTAACCAAAGGTGATACATATACCAATAACTATGGTGAAAGAACATCCTACATCCAAATTACCCCAGAAATCCAACAACAATATGGGCTCCGGCCTTCGCCAACCTCCACATCTACAGCATTGTATATCATTGCCTATGTCGTACTCATAAGCATAAGCATTGGTTTGAGTGCTGCCACTATCGCTACTAGTTTTAATCCTATAAACAATACAACACCTACCCACTATTCTACCAATACGAATACTAACAGTAAGAATGTGCCTGTAAAAGCTGCACCTACCACACAACCAGCATCAACAAATACACAATCCGTGGTACAAAATAATGCGGTTGAAGAAAGTACAAAAGCGTTACAAAACTACTATCGCTACCTAACCAATAAAGACTTTGCTAATGCCTACACATACCTATCTGATGAACAACGTGCTAGCCTCGGTACCTACGACTACTGGCGCAATGGATATAAATCAACCCTATCCACTACATTACTTTCAGCAAAAGCTGTATCCGTCTCACCAGACACCGTCGTATATAATTATCGCATTGAAAGTAAAGACCTCATTAACGGCCGCATCAAACATCAAATATTCACCGGCAATGTAACCATGGTAAAAAACAACAATAACTGGATCATCCAAGACCAAGATGGTCAATTAGCTGATTCCTATTACGAATAAAATACATAAACATAAAAGACTCGTATCATTTGCTGTGATACGAGTCTTTTATAATCTATGCTATTATTATCCCTAAAATTATAAGCCTTGAATACTATTACTAATACATCATAAAACCTCTACTATTTCACTGATTTCACTAGCATACAATTCGTAACTACCAACATATATCGATGCTTCATCAGGTTCATTATTAACGCCAGAAACAAAAGAATCTAACTTGCCTATCAATGACTCTCCATCAATAAATCTAACCTCTACATATGTTGATTGTATTTCATGATAACGATTATATAACTCTTCCTCTGTCATAAGGTCACCTCTACTTTAGCACCCCTTTACGCACAAGATCCCATTTCACGTCTTCTATCTCCTGCGTTAATTCTGCATTTAAATCACGCATTAAGGATATAAATTGTGCACGCTTATCCGCATCATTCCAATCAATTAGTATCTTATGCAATTTAAATTGTAATAGAGTGTTTTCATATTGCTTATATAAATTACCTTCAGAGCATATATCTCCCTTATCAGCTGTACAACAATATAGCTTATTAATAGCCTCCAATTTGGCAGAAATCTTCTCTAATGATAATATGCGATCTTTTATATAATTATACACACGAGTTTTATATGAGCAGGTATTGCTTTCACCATTATCACCGGCGCCCTTTTCCCACCACGTATAGTAACGCAAACTCAAAACTGGACCTTCTTTAATTTTATCAACGCGCCAAAACATATAGGGCTTAACAGTTAAATTATCCTCACTTGTATTTTGAAAGCCCCAATAATCGGCATCAACAGTTCGGTCTAGAGAACGTGGCCAAAAATGCATCAAAGACCAAGGGGTACCAAAGCTGCTACCATACTGAATCGTATGAGTATGAGACGCATCATCTATACGACCATATACATACGAATCGTCAATATTCTCAACGTGTTGTTTCAAGTCGGTCATAAATGGTACTTCGTGATTTGGCTGATTAAATACAATCTGCAAAAATCTCCGTTGGGCAATTGGAGTATCTTGGATATAAAAACGAATATGCCCATCAATATCCTTATAGCATTCCCAAAAACAGCTATGCTCTATAGTAGCCCTAATTTTAGAGCTCAAATAATCCACAAAGCTCATTAAAATTGGATTATTCCACTCACGACAAGACAGTAACAAGGATAAGAACTCTGGCCCATCCACATAGGTATTAACCTTTGGATCCTTCTCCAGTTCCCAAACCGTATTCCAGTCATCATCATTGAACCAATCCGTCTTCAAATACGCAGTATGAATCGTATACTTTGACAAATCCAATTCTCCCGGTTCATCTCGTAATGCCCATCGGATACTATTCATAGCACTCCAGCAAGCAGTCTCATCACGTTTTTTCTGTTTTTCCTTTTTATCATCTGAAAGATATTGATATATATCCAATTCATTGTATTGATTTGATTCAAATGTTTTTGAAAGTAAATATTTATACCGATTGATCTGATTGCCATGCTCCTCTGATGATGTTTTATCTTCAACAATTAAGGCTACCTGTAACTCTGGAACCAATACAAGTACATCAATATTAAGTAACTGCCTAAAAATATATATTCGATTAACTTTGGATATATCATAAGCCTCATTCAACAAACGAGATAAAAAACGTACCCCGAACTGGCGACCACGTTCATTATCCTCACGAGTAGGCATATTAATCCAATTCAAACACCAACAAATAAAAGCATCCTGCGATAACTCATTCGTTGCAAAATTAAAAATATTATTCTCCACAATCCGTTCGTCAATCATACTTCTCATACCCCTTACCTAGTCCCCATAATCTAACATCACCTAAGCCACAAACGTATATAGAGAAAGCCCCCATCTGTTCCAAAACCGAATTTGGCCCTGCGGAGGCCGCAGGCCGGAATCAGACCCGGCTTCTCTAAAAAACAATGTCCTTTTATCACCTTTATACAAAAGAAGTTAGAGAAATTCCCCATGGTATTCTAAAACTGACTTTGCCTAGGCTGGCTACGCCAGCCGTAAAGGCGGTGGAAGTTTTAGGATGCCATGGGGAATCTATAACTACCCTTTGTATTTAGGTGATGTAGGGCATGTTTCAGGCACCACGTCTTTGCGGTCCCCTAGTTGTGCACTACGGTCTGTGAAGTGTGTATGTAATAGTTCATGGGCTTTGTGCCCTAGTGGTTCACCCAAGAAGTTTTTATATAGTTCTTGAATTTCAGGGCTTTCATAGGATGCCACGTATTTGTACTCTTCATCAGCTTTGTAAAGTCCGCCAATGCGGGCTTCTTTTGTTTTTACGGCTTGTGGTAATTTAGTGCGTGGTTGACCACCGCCACCGATACAGCCGCCAGGGCAAGCCATAACTTCGATAAAGTCATAGTGTTTGCCATTTTCTTTCAAAGCGTTGAGGAAATCACGGGTATTTTTACCGCCGTGTACAACAGCAACGGACAATGTCACGTCATCGCCGAGTTGTACGGTCGCTTCTTTTACGCCGTTCATGCCGCGAACGTCTTCGAGGTGAGTCAATGCATATGGAGGTGGCTCTTTGTCAGTGATGAGCTTATACGCTGTACGCATAGCTGCTTCCATAACGCCACCTGTATTACCAAAGATGATGGATGCGCCAGTTTCCATGCCAATCAAATCATCAAATTGAGAATCTTCTAAGCTTTCAAAATCAACACCTTCATCATTGAGCCAACGAATGAATTCACGTGTGGTAATGGAAATATCCGTATCCATGCCGAGGCTTTCATCATCGTAATAACGAGCCGCCGCATTCTCCTCAACACGCTTAGTTTCGGCCTTTTTCGCCGTACAAGGGTTAACACTGACGGACACGATATTCGCCGGATTAATCCCCTTTTTCTCAGCAAAGTACGTCTTAATCATGGCCGCTTCCATGGCGATGCAAGAACGGGTGCTAGACAAATTCGGAATAAGTTCAGGGAAATAGATTTCCGCAAAGCGCACCCATGCAGGGCAGCAGGATGTGAATTGAGGAATGGTACCGCCGTTGTTTAAGCGGTCCACGAGCTCAGACGCTTCTTCCATGATGGTCAAATCCGCACCAAAGTTCGTATCAACTACGTAATCAGCGCCGAGTTTGCGAAGGGCACTCACCATTTTGCCTTCTAAGAATGCACCTGGTTCAAAGCCAAATCCTTCACCGATGGACACGCGCACAGCCGGCGCCGTTTGGATGACAACGATTTTGTCAGGATCGGCAATGGCCGCTTTCACCTTATCAAGCTCAGATTTCGCATGCATGGAATCAAATGGACAGGCAGCCGCACATTGACCGCAATGGATGCACACCGGCACATCGCCAGTCGCCTCGAGGTCGTAGTAATCGAGCACGCTCATCACATCTGCGCAAGCGCGACGGCATAAGGTGCAATTCTTACACTTCGAAATATCATGGTAAATGGACGGATTGTCGAGCGCGATGGGCACGCGTTTGTCGATAAATTCAAATTGGGACATGAGGACCTCCTCGTTCTGTATAATCATACCTATTGTGAAAGTTTAAATTCCTCCTATATTACTAGCATAACAAATATAGAGGCCGTTCATCAACGTACTGGGATAGTAGGAATTGGCGTTTAGTATAACACGATATAGTATATTACAATGTACTATATTACGTTATACTAAATTAGCAAAAAAGCAGCTCCTTCGAGCTGCTTTGTCGTATAAGGTGTATATTATTTTTTACCTTATTTTGCTTGTTGAGGCCATAAGAAGTTGTAAACTGCTTCGGATGGGGAACCAGCAACAACTGGACGATCTTTGCCATCAACTTTATCTTCACGTTCTGCGTAGCCTTGAGGATTATACAATACAACCTTTTGGTCTTTTACAGTTTTCTTTTTGTGGTTGAATTCTTCAGTTGCGATGAAATGATAACCTTCAGAATCTTGAGCTTTAATCATAACAGTTGCAGTTTTATCGCTTTTTTGGACGCTATCTTGATCGATGGACCAAGTGATACCTGCACTATCTTGACCAAATACTTGCCAGTTAACAGCACTAGCAGAACCGAAACCGCATGCGCAAATTGCAGCAGCAGCTAAACATGTACCTAGTAATTTTTTCATATATTTCACCTCGTATAAAATCAAATTTAATTTATTATACCATATATTAAATGTATTTTGCGTGAAAGCTAATTTTTTGCGATACTTTTACGTAAAATGTACTTCGCTCCCCATACGTCGCTATGCTCCTCTGTTAGCTCACACCCGACTTATGGCCCTGCGGAGGCCGTAGTCTTCCTACTTTTCCACCCCTTTGAGAAAAATAATATTAATGTAGAATAAAAAGAAACCTCGCTCTGAATATATTGCTAATGTAGGTCGAGAAATGGATGGTGTCTAAAAACCGACTTTGGCCCTGCGAAGGCCGTAGGCCGAAGTCAGACCCGGCCGGTGGAGGATTTTTCGACACCATCCATTTCTACATACCACACCAGAATGCTACTATTCAGAGCGAGGTTTCGAAAAATCTATATTAAATTATTTTCCCCAAAGGGCCTGCATTACTTCTGCCCCTATTGTATCTTTCTCAATTTTCACAGGTTTTTGTTTTTCATTGCTACTCAACAAAGGTACACCAGATTGGCTATACACAGTTGCGTTGACTTCTGTCCATGTGCTATCTGGGCGATTAATTTCAACGGTGTAGATATAGGTATAACCTTCTACATTGTTGGCTTTCACCAAGATACGTGCCATCGAGTCTGTTTTAAACACCGACGAGTTGTCGATAAACCACGCGGAATCGTCTGTATCCGCATCAACGTAGTACCAATCAGCGGCATGGGCTACGCCAAAGCTACCGAAAAATATGCATCCTGCTGCCATGATGGCAGCTAACCATTTTTTCATCATCCTATTCTATTCTTCGCTTTCGATTTCAGATGCAGGAATTACAGCAATACTTGCTACCTTATCACCATCGTCGAGATTTTGTGTTTTAACACCAGAAATGGCTTTGCCTTTTTTCACAGCAATATCATTCATGTTAAAGCGAATGATTTTGCCTTGTTCGGAAATTAACATCACTTCGTCATCATTGTGAACGACTTCAACGGCTACGACATCGCCAGTTTTATCGTTAATGCGGAAGTTCTTTGTACCGATACCGCCGCGTTTTTGTACATTGTACGCATCCGCTTCGTTGCGTTTACCATATCCCTCTTCGGAAATGGTGAATACTTGTGCTTCGCTTTCATCAGACTCAAGAACACCAGCGCCTACAACAACGTCGCCTGTTTTCAATTTTATACCGCGTACACCATGAGCCGCACGTTTCATGAGACGAACGTCCTCTTCGTTGCAACGGATGGCCATGCCAAGTTTCGTACCAATCAAGATATCTTGGTTGCCTGTGGTTACGATAACACAAATCAAACGGTCCCCATCGTCAAGGTTAATCGCATTGAGGCCGGAGCGACGGATGTTGCGGTATTCTTCGATAGCCGTACGTTTGACAACACCGAATTCAGTAACCATGAATAAGTTTACATTTTCATGGATGCGTTCAAGGTCGATCATAGTCGTAACGGATTCGCCCACAGCCAGTGGCAATACGTTGACCATAGCGGTACCACGAGAGTTACGGGAACCTGCTTCTGGCACTTCGTACGCTTTGAGGCGGTATGTACGGCCAGTGGACGTGAAGAACAACAATGTATTATGCGTGCGAACATGCATAATTTGTGTTACATAATCGTCTTCCTTCGTCTTCATGCCGATAACGCCAGCGCCGCCCTTATGTTGGTTTCGATATACGTTCGCGTTCATGCGTTTGATATAACCTTGTTTCGTCAAGGTAATAACCATTTCTTCGTCAGCGATGAGGTCTTCTACATCAAGGTCGGACGTATCGATAGTAATTTCACTGCGACGAGGATCGCCGTATTTCTTCTTCATATCTTCCAGTTCGTCTTTGATGATTTGACGTTGACGCGCTTCGCTAGCCAAGATAGCTTTCAAATCTTCGATCAATGCCAACAATTCCTTGTATTCTTCTTCGATTTTTTCGCGTTCCAATCCTGTTAAACGGCGTAACCGCATGTCGAGGATGGCTACTGCTTGTTTTTCTGAAAGCCCGAATTTTTGCATCAATGCGTTACGTGCGATTTCATCAGTTTGGGAGCTGCGGATTGTAGCGATTACTTCATCGATGTGGTCAAGGGCAATCAACAAGCCTTCCAAGATATGTGCACGTGCTTCGGCTTTGTTAAGCTCGAATTGAGTGCGGCGTACGATGACATCGAGGCGATGATCTAAGTAGTAACCCAATACTTCTTTCAAATTCAATACGCGAGGATGACCATCCACAAGGGCCAACATAATCACGCCGAACGATTCTTGTAATTGAGTATGTTTATATAATTTGTTAAGCACGATATCTGGTTGCACGTCAGCGCGCAATTCGATAACGATGCGCAAACCTTGACGGTCAGATTCGTCGCGAAGTGCTGTGATACCGTCGATAACCTTGTCACGGCTCAAGTTCGCAATCGTTTCGATAACGCGAGCCTTGTTAACTTGGTACGGAATCTCAGTTACTACGATTTTATGCTTGCCCTTCGCCATTTCTTCAATGGTTGCACGAGCGCGCATTTTTACGCTACCACGACCTGTGGAGTACGCTTTTTTAATGCCATCACGGCCCAAAATGAGCGCCCCAGTTGGGAAGTCCGGACCTTTAATTTGTGTCATCAATTCGTCCACAGTTACATTTGGATTATCGATGAGCATTTCAAGGCCATTACACACCTCGTTAAGGTTGTGCGGCGGAATATTTGTCGCCATCCCTACGGCGATACCGCTGGAACCATTGATGAGAAGATTTGGAATCTTCGCTGGCAATACGGTCGGTTCTTGCAAGCTTTCATCGTAGTTCGGCATGAAATCAACAGTTTCCTTGTCGATATCAGCGAGCATTTCTTGCGTAATTTTTGCCATACGCACTTCGGTATAACGCATCGCAGCGGCACTATCGCCGTCGATGGAACCAAAGTTACCGTGGCCGTCTACCAAGAGGTAGCGCGTATTGAAATCTTGCGCTAAACGAACCGTTGCGTCATAAACGGAACTATCACCATGTGGATGATATTTACCGAGAACGTCGCCGACGATACGGGCGGATTTTTTGTACGGTTTATTAGGCGTCATACCTGTTTCGTGCATCGCGTACAAAATACGACGATGTACTGGTTTCAAGCCATCGCGCACATCAGGAAGAGCACGCATTACGATTACGGACATTGCATAATCGATATAGGCGTTCTTCATTTCTTTATCAATCTGAACGGGATGAATATTCCCATGGGACCATTGTTGGTCTGCCACAATCTCACCTCATTTTACTAACACTGATTACAATTCATCATATTATTATAGCATTTTTAAGGGTTTAGCGCTATTGTTATAGGGATTTTTGTGAAAGCCGCCCCGCCTATTCTAACAGCCAATCTAGAACATTCTTTTGCTCTATACCATTATGATTGTCAGTTTTATGCAGTACATCCATTGTAAGTAAATACTTAGGATAGTTATCATCAAGTTGCTCTAACGGTGATAATTCACGGTTTGATAAATAAACTGCCTACGACCTTCTCAAATTGTGGTACATGCTGTACTTCATCTAGAAATACATACACAGGAGCGTCTGGAATCAATCGTTCTACTATATACTCATGAAGAGCATGATATTCCTGTAATGCTTCATACTCTAAATCCTCAAAATTAATAGAGATAATTTGATTTGGTTTAACACCACTGTCTAATAATTCTCTTTTGGAAATAACTACTAACACATCTTAAATATGCTACTTTATTAATCCTCAACAATTATCGAATCCAACTGATTCATCCTAAATTCTTCTACCACATCCATAAAGGCCTTATTATGTATTGGATTTTCGGTCATACCAAATAAATGGCTCCTGCAATCGCAGTCAGAGCAGCCAAATTTTGGCACGTCCCATTCGGCAATGGCGCGTACCGCATCAGCCAAAGCACATTCGACGCTCACGTCTACATCGGAATCTGGCATGCTCGGCATGGATAGGTATGGCTCATGAGTGAGGCTCCAGCTTTCGAGGGGCAAACCACTTGTACGAATCGGCACAGCCCCTATCATTTCACAGTGTCCGCGGAAGTAATCGAGGCGCCAATGCATTTTCTTGCGTTTTCTCTTATGGCGCTCAATGCGTTTCGTAAGGTTCGCCTTGGCAGAGCCGACATACATATAATAACCTGCATTAAAATGCATCATGCCCTTAGATCCGATTTCGAGATCTAGTTCATGGTCAAGGTGCATCACCATAATGTACACGCCGCTATCGTGCGCTTCGCTATCGAGAACATAACTCGGATAAGTACAAGCGCGCGTCACGGTAGGCATGGTGAAAGTCTCATCCCACGCTACAGCAACAGCTTTCCAGTCAAGGAATGGGGCCACTTCCTTAAAGGTCATAGCGAATTCTAAATCCGTATGGTAGTCCGGCAAGAACCATTTAGCTTGATCCCATTGTACAAGGAATAGCACACCCGTATGGTAACCTTCGTTTTGAAGTTCCCGTAAGTGCAATAAATGCTTGCGTCCCCGTTCTGTAATAGCATCGGGGAACATAGCACCGGCCTTGGAGAACAAGGTGCAAGATTTAACCTCTAACAGAAATTCTTCACCATCGTCATTAGTGAGGAGTAAATCAAAGCGTGATGTCGCCCCATGTAGTTTTACCGTATATTCGCGACGTACAACACGCCATTGTTCCCAACCAGGAATGAGTTTGTTTTCAATCAAATGCTGAGCCACATCATTACTATAGTTCGTATCGAGCATAATAACGACGCCATCCCGCTCAATACCTACAACGCGGTACTTCGTCTTCGCATCCGGCTTATCATGAGGCACGATGTACATCGTTACACCTATAAATAACAGTTCCCACATACGACCTGGATTTGGTAAATGGGCAAGTACGCTTTCACCATTGAGATTCAAGGTTACCACAAAACGATTGGGACGGCCTGTATAAGTTGCTTTCAAAATTGTATCGTATAAAACCTTCATCGTTCCTCCTACATCAAGATAATTCTAGGTTCATTATACAACAAAACGGGCCACTCCGAAGAGCGGCCCGCTGGGAGGCGTCATATGACAGGTTCCGAGGCTATCATATGACCAGGGATAAGATATTCATCGCATAACAGAGATATGTTGTTTTATTGCAAATCTTTACTTTGCGTAGATACTTCACTGGCAGAGGTAAAGCTTGCCAATGGAGCATCGCCAGAGCCTAAGATTACCTTGTTTGCTACTAGCGCATTAGCTGCCGTTTTAGCTTGTTCCAAAGTAAGGCCAGTGCGAGGTCCACTAATTGTGATCGATGCGCTTTTACCATCGACTGTAGCAAATTTAAGATATACCACACGTTTATCAGCCATGTTGGGCACTCCTTTCTAATTCATATACATAAGGACGGGAATGATCGCGATAGGTCCACAGGGTTTGGATTACTACGAACCTTCACGCAGCCATTATGTGCTAACTATTATGAGTGAAAGCACATTAATGACCAAGGGATACTTCGTTGACGCGTATTACGTCAGCAATGGTGTTCTCATAGAGACCAGCCAATGCGGTACCGACGATTTTGACCGCGTCATCAGTAGCTTCTTCAGCGACGCGTGTGAAAGTGACGTCTTTGTACTTCGGTTTTTCTTCCGTACCGATATTAAAACGTAACACTAACTTTGTGCGTTTTAGTTCAGCCATCTGATCACCTCCTTTCACCTATATACATTCCAAAAGGAGGCTCGTGACAAGCAAATTCGTTTCAAAAAGAGGAATAATATTTTTCCCCATGAAAAAACGACCCCAAATCAAGGTTTAGGGCCGTACTTTTGTATTTAGTTTCACGTGAAACAGTGCCAAAAATTTTTGCTTTTTTGTAGCTTGGGACACATTATTTTATTGTAAAATGAATTATACTAGTATATGTAATTTGAAATGATGATAACAATCATTTCATAACGATCTCTTACTAGCTCTCTAGAATATGTATCGTTTGGACGTACACCGTCGAAACACATCATCTCTAGCATGTGCTAATAGAGACTTTCACAGTGAAAATATATGATAGAATATAAGTAGTTCATTACAATTTAGAGGGGATTACAATGGCTCAAATCGCAGGAAATTTACAACGAATTAAAAACGGCCAACGCCGTTATGCTATTACACCGCGCATTCCAGCGGGTTTTATTCAACCAGATCAATTGCAAAAATACATTGATGTGGCGAACAAATTTGGGGCTGTTCTTAAACTAACTGGCAGCCAACGCATTATGATTACGAATTTGAAAGCTGAGGACGTAGATGCCGCTTGGGAAATGCTTGACATGGAACCGGCGTACATGGTGTCCAACCGCGTGCGCAGCGTCAAGATTTGCCCAGGCACAACGTTCTGTAAACGGGCTAAACAAGACAGCGTGCATCTTGGCATGCAATTGGAACGCAAATATTTGTCTCAAGAAATGCCTAGCAAGATGAAAATCGGCGTGTCCGGCTGCATTAATTCTTGTACTGAAAGCCGCATGAAAGACGTTGGCGTTATCGGTTCTGTTGAGGGCTGGAGCGTCTATGCTGGCGGCAGCGGTGGTGCGCATCCACGCATTGGCGATCTCATCGCAGAGGTAACAACAGAAAAAGAAGCCCTTGCACTTGTGGACCGCATCATCGAATATTACAAAGCAAATGCACAAATCGAACGAATGGGTGAATTCATCGACCGCATCGGCTTGGATACTTTCAAAGAAGCTGTACTAGGCGACCTTGAAGGGGCTCCTACAGAAGTAAAAGCAGCAGAACCTATTGTTAACTTGCCAGGTCACGGCAATGATCCAGAGGTTGAGGCGCCACGCCTTGAACCAGGTCAACCAATTACACCGGATACAATCATCCGCGATATCGTGGACATCTATCCAAATACAGTACCTGTACTACAAAGCATCGGAATGGGGTGCCTCGGTTGTCCATCCTCTACGATGGAACCACTATGGCAAGCCGCTGAAATCCACGGCGTCAACGTGTACGATTTACTTAACAAACTAGAAACTGCCCGCAAAGGTGCATAATTAATATAAAGGAGTTTCACATGTCCGCATTTTTAGGCCACATTCACTACTGGTTATACCGCAAAATCCAATTGCTCGTAGAGCGTGAAAACTTAATTCTTGAAAAAACAACAAAGGTTGTAGACGACCTTGCTGAAGAATTGCATTCCATCTCCGTAGATACATACGGCGAACCAATCAATCCTAGCATTCCGTTGGAAAACATCATCGACCACAACAACATTCACGGTTGGCTCTCCAACCAAATCAACACAGCATCCGTACGCGAAGCGGCTTTCATCAAAGACATGCTCGATACAAATGCCGATGAAAACGCCATTCACGTAGTAACTGCGATTCTCGACGCCTTCGCTGTACAAGGTCAAGCGTGCGGCGTGGTAGCTCAAGACAACCTTGAAGAACATACGGCACCTGCCATCTACAACGCCCTTCAAAACTTCTATGTAAACGGCATGCCTTGCGACGGCGGCGACCAAATCGTTGAGGACAGCGCAGACCGTTTCACATGGGTTGGCGACCACCGCTTACAAGCTGGCTACTGGCGCACAGCAGGCGTAGATCCTAAATTCATGATGCTCGCATACCAAACATGGTTCGAGGCCTTTGTGAAAGCTATCGATCCTGCATTCGAACTCATTACCACCGAAGAAAACGGCACACGCTTATACACAATCGCTAAAAAATAAATACCATTTCGTTCGCTAAAACGGACGAAAAACGAACGTAAATTTTTTCGTTCGCTTTTACGCTCGTTTTTGTCCATGTCTAAAATTTGTATTCACAAAAATTGTTGTTAATACAAATACTTTTGGACATATATAGTGTATCCTATGAAATAGAACAGGCCTGTTCTATTTTAAAATTTCTTACAAAAGTGTAGCTACAGAAACAGAATTGATAAGAAATATCAGTTATAATAGAACCATAAGATAAATTATTACTCATATACTTTCAGATATAGGAGGTGCAGCATCATGGCAGGCACAGTAAAAAAAGATCTAGGTTTATTATTCCAAGGCCCTAACTACGTAATCGTAAAAAAAGGTGGCAAAGCAGGTGAAAAGGTAGAAAAACATAATCATCCTGAAGCCAATGTTATCTTTACTGTTGTTAAGGGCACAGTTCAAGTATTCCTTAACGAAACAGAAGAACATGTACTCGTACCGGGTGAAGTTCTCGAATTTAATGGCGATAACTACATTCAAGCAACGCTTGTTGAAGATAGCGAATTCATCGTAAACCTCGTTCATAAACCTGAATAAGATTATATAGATATGACCTCCTCCTCTCCTTAGTGTCTATATATAAAAAATACCTATAAGTGGTAAGTTACATAAAACAGTAGCTATTACCATATATAGGTTTTTTTACATTCTTAGTCCTAATATCTTAATTTCATAACTGTATCTCTATAGAATATAGTATTATCGCTTGCAGTTGCTTTCATAAGAGAATATACTAATTATGTAAGAGAGAAAGAAGGATTTATATGACACCTGAAAATTTAGAAACCTATATTCACAATCAATTTGAGGACACTACAACCAATACGCCTTGGACGCAGTTTCCCCATTACAAGGTCTTTCGCCATCAGGGTAATCATAAATAGTTCGCTCTAGTCATGAACATTACTACCGATAAATTAGGTATGATTTCATGTATTGTATAATTTAATGTTTATGAAATAACTTTCACCTATACTCGTAACATCATAGATGCACTTATTAAAAGTACAGTATATACAATAGCAATGATAATAATATGCATTGATGTAGTCTTTAACATTTGACGGTATAGTCCAAGTGAACAAAGTATATAATATAGGGCCAATACAAACGTAATGAGGCCTAAAATAAATTGAACGCCAAACGCAATCATACCCGCTCCGGCAAGGCTCAATACAATAACAAGTACAGCACCGAGTAAGGACAATACGGTTATAGGTAAATCAAAGGCCATCGCATACGAAACGGCCATAAACGTGTCCTTAAACGTAAGATCACGATTACTAGTGGCTTTCACATAAAAATGGGCCAATATCAACCAAAAACCTTTTAAGAAAATCCAGGCAAAAACAAAGCCTAAAATCGATATAATCGTATCTAGCATGGTCGCAGGCGTGATAAAAAATATGATAACATTTTCCACCACCGACAAACCAAGCATAATGCCAAACAAACGCGATATAAAAACTAGCGCTTCATCAAACGTACCATTCTCCATAATATACGGAATCCCCTTAGACCGCGGATACCGCATTAAACTCCAACAAACCTGCATAATCGACATAATAACCCCCTCCTTATCTCCTTCTTCTCTGCAATCTGAAAAAATAATATTTTATCTAAAGAGATTAACGAAAAAAGGGATACCCCTCTGAAAACGACTTTGGCCTTTCCTCTACAGTCTAAAAAAATTAATATCTATCTTGGATAGAGGAAAACAGCCCCCTCTCGAAAAACGACTTCGGGCTCCGCGTAAGCGCAGTAGCGTGTCGGCTTTTCGAGAGGGGGCTGTTGGATTCTACCTCAAAGGATAGATATTATTTTTTTAGACGTTTAATTACTTCATCTGTAATATTTTCAACGTTACTATTTGCATCAGCTGCGCGGATTGTGTATGGGTCGTCTAATACAACATCCATTTTCTTTTCAACGCGAACGGATTCGATAGCGTTGTGAATGTTTTGCATCATAGGTTGCGCAATTTTATTCACTTCGTCGTTTTCTTTTTGTAACAATGGAGCTACGGATTTATTGAATTCTGCTTCTGCTTGAGCTTGATCTTTAATTTTATCAATTTCTTGCATTTTCTTTTCAATTTGTGGACGGTATTGTGCATCTACTTGTTGCATTTTCATATCGAGTGCACCGTAACCAGGATAGCTATTTACAACTTGACTCATTTGCACTAAACCAATGTTAGCAGCGCTTGCCACAGCAGTGGTAGCGGAGATAGCACCAACGATAGCCAATGTTGTCAATTTTCTAGTTAATTTCATTTGAGATCCTCCTGAACAGTAAAGTTTCATTACACAAACATGTAATGCACTATTTTTACTATATCAAATCTAACTTGCTTTCACAAGTAGAAACCCTCAAAAATCATAAATGAGATATAGTATCTAATAATTAAATTGTATACTATTAAATAATAATAAGGGCCCATGAATTCATCATGAACCCTTATTAAAAATTTACTATCTATTATTGTTCGTCATTAAGATAGATATATTTATCGGATTTCAATTTGGACACGAGGTCAGGCACCAAGCCGATAAGACGATCAAAGCTGCTGCTGTAAGGATTGCCTTTAATGTTGAATAACTCGATGCGTTCGCCTTTGATTACGAGCACAGCGCTTGGTTCCATGCGAGCACCGCCACCACCGCCGCCACATTCATGGTTCTTGCCAGATGTGTTGTGGTTTGTGCCAGTGCCGAAACCAAATGTTACGTCCACAAATGGAACCAATGTAGTATCGCCGATTTGCACCGCTTCACCTACTACAGTTTCCACCTTAATCATATTTTTGAACTTCTCAAAAAGGACTTCTAAATTTTCTTTTACGTTACTGTTCTCCATCGTAGTACCTCCACTGATGTCAACTATGCGTTAGCGGCTTGTTCCGCTTTCAATCGTTCTAATTCTTTCTTTTCTTTGCGCTTAACCCAAACGACCTTGACCGTTTCAGCTATGAGTGCACGCATTGGTTGTGAAAGCACGAATCGCGTGCCGTGCCATGCCAACGCGCCTAGAATAATGCGTCCTTTAATGTGACCGCTGCCTTCTAAATGCCAATTCAAATAATCAATCTCGATATGTTCAGCCTGTTCAGGCCAGATGCTGTACAACATCGAAGCAAGCACGCCGCCCTTAAAAGGATCGCCGATGCCGATACGCCCTTCTACGGCGATATCTCGTGGTTTAGAATGGTCATAACACCGCTTAGAAACAAGCAATAATTGACGCCACAATTCCGTATTCGTCACATGTTTCATAAACCAAAAGGTCGGGATTTTCGATTTAAAGCTAGCCACCGGATCGTTAGGATCTGGTTTCTGAAAGCGCGATTTTACGCTATCTTTCAAGCCGTCTATTTTCGTAAATACCTTCTCTTTTACGGTGCCATCACTATTGAAAGTGACCTTTTCCACCACTTCATCATCGGGTTTCATCGTCGGGTTATCGCGGATTGAATCATATTGTGCAGCCCGCGCCTCAGCACCCTTATTATCATCCTTAGATGCATCAACACGCTCAACGCGAACTTGTTTACCTGGCTCATCCGAAGATGCCCTTGCACTGCGCGTAGCATCTAGGCTTTCACCAGAAACACCAGCAGTCGTCGGCTCAGTCGGCTCAGTACCGCCCTGACCACCGCCTTGCATGGCTTTTATCATTGCTTCCGCTTGCGCAGCCATCGGATCATTTTCAAATTCATCAACAGCCTTCTGATATTCGTCATCAACCCGTTGTTGAATCCACTCGTCGTATTCTTTCACAGGGCCTATTTTCTGCATACCTAATACATAAAGTTCTTTAAAAAATGGTTTGCCCTGAAAATATGCGAGATGCAGCGACAATACGCGCCACAGCCATTTGACCGACAATTCTACGCGGTATGGCGTCCTGCCGTTCCATTCGATGCTATATGTGATTGGCGTTAGTAGGATAATCATGATCAGCGCTACGATGAAAAGCACTACGACGAGTGCCACAATAGCGACTATACTCAACCACATCACCTCCTTAGGTTATGGGATTTATGAAAGTATGCTCTAATTTTCAATGCCCTTACGAGCCATTACACCTTGCATGTAATAATGCTTAACTTCCTTCATTTCCGTCACAAGATCGGCTGCGTCTAGAAGTTCTTGCGGTGCCCCGCGTCCCGTAAACACCACTTCGGTTTCCGGATTACGAGCCTCTAATAGAGCCTCCGTCTTTTTCCAATCAATGAGTTCAAAAAACAAAGCCATATTATATTCGTCGAGAACCACCAAATCATAGTCGCCACTAGAAACAGCTTCTAACGCGCGTTCATAGCCCTTTTCAATAAGCGCTACATAATCCTTAGGCGGATTTCCCGATTCAAATACAACTACCTCATCACCCCATTTGGCAAGCTCATCCTTGCTCTTCATGCCTTCCTTGATGATAAAAAACGGTTTACCTACAGTTTCTAATGTAATATTTTTGAGAGTCGGTAAAATATTATGTTCACTATACACTTTAGACTTCATAAACTGTAAAAATAAAACCTTTTTGCCAGCGCCTATAGCACGTATAGCGAGGCCGATAGCAGCCGTCGTTTTACCCTTGCCTTCACCGGTATAAACTTGTACATAGGCCTTCATAGATATACCTCCGTTCATATACCTTAATTGTACAATATTTATAGACGAAAAGGAATAGATATCACATGAAAGCCAATCCTAATTATGCATCAAATAATAATATCTATTATGTACTAATTATATTACCTTTTCATTGGTGCCGAACAAGGTAGCGATGGGGCTCTAAATCCTCCACCGGCCGGGTCTGACTACGGCCTGCGGCCTCCGCAGGGCCAAAGTCGGATTTAGAGCCCCATCGCCACCTTACTATTCAGCATATCAATGATAAGTACTTATAAAATGTTATGCACCAATGCATTCGCAAATAGATATTATTATTAGCAAAAGGTATTATACTCCCATGTGATATCTATTCCTCCCTTATACAATAATCGTAACAATTATGGTATATGAACCTCCTGCCCACCCAATCCGTAAGAAGAGTCGTTGACTCTGCGAAGCGCAGTAGCTTCCCCTCTCCCGCCAGTTTAGTAATTAGTAATACGCCAAAAAGGATACCCCCTGTTCGAAAACGACTTCGGGCTCCGCGTAAGCGCAGTAGCGTGTCGGCTTTCGAACAGGGGGTATCCCGTCTTATAGCGTATTTAATTACTAATTGGCAAAAATACCATAGGATCAACCGCGGACCCATTAATCCGTACTTCGTAGTGTACGTGTGCGCCAGTACTTTTACCAGTACTACCCATAGCAGCGATAACTTGGCCTTGTTTAACGGTCATGCCCGGTGTAACGAGAACGGCACTATTGTGGCCATAGCGGGTCACAAATCCGTTGCCGTGATCAATTTCTACGAGGTTGCCATAACCACCTTCGGTGTAGCCTGCAAATATTACGGTACCCGCTGCAGTAGCAACGATAGGTGTGCCGTAATCGTCAGCGATATCGACACCTTCGTGGAATGCGCTAGCAGCACCGGTCACAGGATCGACACGGCGGCCATAAGGGGATGTAATAACACCCTTACTTGGCCAGATGCTTGGCGTTGTACTATTCGTATATCCACCAGAACCTGTGGTGTAGTTCAATTGTTGCAATGCAGCGATGTCTTGAGCCCCACCATCACGCAAGATGTTTCGCATCGTGTAGAAGTTAACCAATAATTTTTGTGCATCCTTATCTAATTTAGATAGTCTTGCTGAAAGTTGCGCCGCACTTAGCGTGGGACTAGTCTCATCGCTAGCGGCTTCCTGCTTTGGGTCAGAGCCATCGCTACCACCTTGAGATGGTGTGCCGGACTCAGCACCCTTTAACATTTGTTTATTTTCTTCACTAATTTGATTTAAGTTTTGGATTTTCTTATCCAACACTTCTGTTTTTTGTTGTAACAGTTTTAGTTGTTCTGTTTGCAATTGTGTTTGTTGACGCAATTGAACGATTTCTGCTTGTCGTGCAATCCCCCAAATGGATAAAACAAGTGCTGCTACAAATAAGATTACGGCCACTACGGCTACAATCTTCGCTTGTTTATGACTCAATGTAATGGTGCAATTATCACCATTCTGAGACACTACAGAACTCAAAATACTTGGTACTTTCAAAATGCCTTCCTTACTTTTAATCATTCCTCAACTCATCATGCATGTGCGCTCTATACGAACACGACAAAGCGATTTGCCTATTGAGAATGGATAACGCTCGCTAACGCTTCCTCATTCGTACGTTCTCCAAGCGCTTCATTTAAACTTTCTAATTCCTCTTGTGAAAGATTAACGAGACTTTTACCTTTCACAATTGGTTTACTGAAAATACGAGAGTCATTTCGGCCATAGATACTGGAAATGCAAACCCCATTATTATTGCCATCAAGCAATGTAAGGGCAAAGGACAAATCGTTGCCGATGTTATCAAATGCATTATACTTCTTAAAGCCGATTTTTTGCAATGTGTTGCCTTGAATATTGCGAATTTGAGTTTGTTCCTCAATCATATCCTGCAATCCCTTTGCGGCCTCGCGAATTTCAGTGATTTCTACTGAAAGTTTACGTTCTAGGCTAGCCCCATTTTCACCTTGCATGAAGAAATTGAACTTCTTCGTTAAGCTCCCTAATCTAATGTGTAGGATAATACAATATACCAATAAAATAACGGCTAATGCGCATCCTAATACACCGATATAGGGTTGTATAGATTCTAACATTCAAAACCCTTTCTATCTAATTCGTCCATAAACGGACTAATAGCACGTTCTAGTATACCATGTAATGACGCAATAAGTACACCATAATTCACAATAGGCGTACCTTGCACAACGGCACAATCAATGCGCCGTAACACCTCGCGACGCGTCAACATACACGCTCCGCAATGGATGATAAGATCATAACCGCTCACATCCTTAGGGAACGCGCCACCGCTGGTAAATTCAAGCTGTAGATCCGTATGCCCCTTCTTTTTAAGCCACATCGGAATTTTAACGGTTCCAATATCATCGCATTGGCGACGATGTGTGCAGCCCTCACTGATGAGCACATGCGCACCAGGTTTCAAGTTGTTAAGGGCTTTCACCCCCGTTACTAAATCCTGCAATTTTCCCTTGAACCGAGCCATTAAGATGGAAAATGATGTTAATGGAATATCCGCAGGCGTCAACGCATTCACCGCTTCAAAGGCTTGCGAATCGGTGATAACGAGTTTTGGTTTTTGTGAAAGCTTACTAAGCATGGTCGGTAGCTCTTCTGTTTGGCACACCAAGGCAAGGCCTTTATGGTCCAAAATCTCGCGAATTGTCTGAACCTGAGGCAAGATTAGACGACCCTTTGGCGCCGCCGAATCAATAGGACATACCAAAATGATAGTATCCCTTGGATCAACTAACCCTTGTAATAGAGATTGCTCGCCTTCTACATCGAGCGGTGTTAACCCTCCTAGCAAATCGAGCAATGTAAGACGATCTCGATTCGATGTAAAATCCGTAGAGCCTACGACAGTGGCAATAGCTGACAAATCGGGATACCCATCTACATAATTTGGGTTAGTATCATTACCATTGCTATCGTTATCATGAGTGCTTTCACTATTAAAAGCGTTAATTTCATTGATGAATAATGCAATAGGCACATTATTTTGTTTCAACTTATTAAGCCACATCATATCATCAGCAGTGGGCGCTTCATCATTACGCAACACATAGACAGCGAGATTGATTTTTTTGATAATTTCTTCGGATTTTTCAATGCGAAGAGCGCCCAATTCCGATGTATCGTCAATCCCCGCCGTATCGGTAATGACCACCGGTCCTAGTGGCAATATTTCCATAGATTTGCTAACAGGATCGGTCGTAGTACCTGCCACCTCAGACACGAGAGATACAGGTTGATCCGTTAGCATATTAATTAAGGTCGACTTACCCGCATTACAACGGCCAAAAAATCCGATATGAACGCGATTCGACTTTAGTGTTTGTTCCATTATACGCGAAACTCCATTGTTTCTTCATGTGCTGTGCTCTCCTGAGCATCCATATACGCAATAAGACGTTCTAATTCAGTTTCAGAGCTAAAGGCAATTTCAATTTTACCTTGTACCTTCTTACCGGCTCTAAATTTAATAGACACTGGAGAACCTAGGCTCAATTTTAAACGATCTACCAATGCGCGAACCTCAGCTGTATCATGTGGCTCTGTAGTATCTTTAGACTTAGTCTTTTTAGACATCATTGCTTTTACGAGCTGCTCTGCTTGACGGGCACTTAATTCGCCCTCTTTAATGCGCTCTGCTGCCTCAACTTGTTGCGCTGCACTACGTAAAGCCAACAAAGGTCGAGCTTGACCAACGGTTAAATCGCCTTCAATTAAGTCCTTTTGCACCGATGCAGCTAGTTTTAACAAACGCATCATATTAGCAATATAGGAACGGCTGCGGCCAAGGCGTGCAGAAATCATTTCTTGAGTTTGTTTATATGTATTCATTAACCCTTGATAGGCTAAAGCTTCTTCAATTGGATCCAAGCCTTCACGTTGGAGATTTTCTACCAAAGCAACTTCTGTCATTTCCTCTGTATTATAATTTTTTACAACTACAGGTACTGTCTCTAGGCCCACCATCAATGCAGCGCGATAACGGCGCTCACCGGCTACGATTTGGTATTTATCCTTTTGCCTGCGAACAACGATTGGTTGAAAGATACCTAAATTCTTAATAGATTCAGCCAAAGTAGCTAAACTTTGTTCATCAAAATTCTTACGTGGTTGATTCTTATTAGGAATCACATCCCCTATAGGCAATTCGTGAACTTCACGTTCAGGCAAAGCCGTTTCTATAGACTGCTCTCCCATCATTGCTGCTAATGTTTTTCGTTCCTTTTTCTGTTTTATCGCCATAATAATCCCCAATCTATTAGTACTTTCACACCGCATATATAAAATGCAGCACAAACCAATATACAGTTTGTGCTTACATTACATAATCATATTTATTTAGTCTATTCTATACCAATTATTTCGTTTTCTTAGAATCTCGAATAACCTCTTTAGCTAATTTAGTGTAAACAGCTGCACCTTTTGATTTCGGATCATATACAATAATCGGTTCCCCATAACTTGGTGCTTCACTGAGGCGAACATTTCGAGGAATAATTGTTTTATACACCTTAGTGCCAAAGAACGATTTTACCTCATCTGCCACTTGAACAGACAAATTAGTACGTCCATCAAACATGGTGAGCAACACACCTTCAATTACAAGTTCTTTATTAGATGTTTGTTGCACGATTGTAATAGTCTTAACGAGTTGGCTAACACCTTCCAAGGCATAGAATTCAGTTTGAATTGGAATTAAAACACTGTCAGCCGCTGTAAAAGCATTCAATGTTAGTAAGCCAAGAGATGGCGGGCAATCAATGATGATAAAATCATACTCATCGCGTACAGAAGCAATGGATTTTTTCAAAATTGTTTCACGTGAAACAATTCCTACTAATTCTACCTCAGCACCAGCCAATTGAATCGTTGCAGGCGCTATAAAAAGCTTTTTAAGCATTGTCGGTTGAATCACATTAGCGATGTCTTCGCCATCTATCAACACATCGCGAATACATAATTCCAAATCATCTTTTTCAATTCCTAATCCAGAACTAGCATTACCCTGCGGATCCAAATCTATTAACAACACCTTTTTGCCTGCATCAGCCAAACAAGCACTGAGATTAACAGATGTTGTAGTCTTGCCTACACCGCCTTTTTGATTAGTAATCGCTATTACTTTGCCCACAAAATTCACCTCAACTTTACGTTCAAAAATATTTCATTTCATTATAACATAGGGCACGCAAAAGAAATAGAACTTTATAGGTATGTCCATCATTTTTCAAATAAAATCTAAAAACAAATAAGAATGTTTCACGTGAAACATTAAAAAAAATATATGTTCACTAATAGTGATATATCAGCATATAAATTTATTTTATTACGTGTTATCACTTAATAGATTTACACCATTAGGTATAAAATAATTACGTATAACTTTTTTCTATGGACGTACTTCAATAAATTATATGAAGCTATAACCTTTACAGTATATATAGATATATTTATACTTATAAAAGACAGTATTTTAATAGGTTTAACATTTTAACCATACAATCTATTTTATTTTTAAAGGAGGCGTTTCACATGCCCATTTATAACGGAATGCTTCCCGTCATCAACAAGGACGAAGTAAAGCGATATGCAGGACTTCGTCATGCCGAAGATTTTCCAGAAAAATTCGTTGACGAAGCTTGTAAAGAAATCCAATTATTAGCGACACCAAAGGGTGTCTATCAAGAATATGATTACGATACGGAAAACAAAGTTATCCTAAGTAATCCGCCGCTCAAAATTGAAGGTTCTATCATTGAAAAACACCTTGAAAAATCTACAAAGGTGTATGTGCTAGGTGTTACAGTCGGTGAAGACGTTGAAAGACGTAGCGAACAGCTATTTAAACAAGGCAACTACACAGTAGGTCTCTTACTAGATGCGGCTGCAACAACTGCAGTTGAACAAGTGGCTGACCAAGTTAACGAGGTAATTAATAACATTGCTAAGAAACAAGGTTATGCACCTACATGGCGTTTTAGCCCAGGTTATGGCAACTGGCCTTTAGAAATTCAACCACAACTTGGTAAAATCATCAAAACCGAACAAATCGGTCTACAAGTTACAGAAAACTTCTTATTATTTCCAAGAAAATCCGTAACAGCCATCATCGGTTTAATGCCAGGAGACCAATGCTTGACAACAAAACGCGGTTGTAGCTCCTGCTCGCAAAAAGATTGCCAATCAAGAAAACTTCCAGAAAAAGCATCGGCTTCAAAACCAGAAACAAGCAAAACAACAGCCGAAACATCTGGTATAGCTATGAAAGCCCAACCAACAGAATAAAATTTTAATACACGATGTTTCACGTGAAACATTACCTTGTACATCTGTACCATTGTACCTATGTACAGGCAAAAATGTTTCACGTGAAACAATCTATTTATAGTATTAATAATTGGAATGTAGGTCACCAAGGTTCTGAGACCGACTTTGCCAGATCTAGGCCCTTGGCCGACGACTGTTAAGGCGGTGGAGGGCGAATGTCTTTGGTGACCTACATTCCAATATATAAAGGATGATTCACATGTACATTTTTGACGGCGCTATGGGTACAATGCTCCAAGCAGCAGGCCTAGAAGAGGGCTATTGCCCAGAATTATTTAACGTGGAACGACCAGAAGTAGTAAAAAATATCCACACACAATATTTACAACATGGTAGTGATGTAATTACTACCAATACATTTGGTGCATGCGGCCTTAAATTAGAAGATTACAATTTACAAGATCGTGTAAAAGAAATAAATATAGCAGCTGTAAAGGTTGCAAAAAAAGCAATTGCAGAGTTCAAGCCATCTGCTCGTGTAGCTGGTTCTATGGGCCCTACAGGACGTTTTTTACAACCTTTGGGCAATATGAGCTTTGATTCTATTTACGATACATATAGAGAACAAGCAGAGGCTTTGATTGAAGGTGGCGTTGATTTCATCATTATCGAAACGATTATCGATGTTCAAGAAATGCGTGCCGCTCTATTAGCATCTTTGGATGCTCGTGAAACAGCAGGTAAGACTAAAGAAGATGTACAAATCATCTGTCAATTTTCTTTCAGCGAAGACGGTCGTACTATCACTGGTACACCTCCAGAGGTTGCCACAACTATCGTAGAGGCAATGGGGGCTGATATTATTGGTATTAACTGTTCTCTTGGACCTGAGCAAATCACTCCGCTCATTGAAAAAATCGCCAGTGTTACTAATTTACCAATCATCTGCCAACCAAACGCAGGTATGCCACAACTCATTAACAAGCAAACGGTATTTCCGCTTTCAGCAGAAGACATGGGCCCATTGATGATTCCAATTGTTGATGCAGGTGCAAGTTATGTAGGTGGCTGCTGTGGTACAACACCAGCGCATATTCAATCGATTTCTGATGCTGTAAAAACACATACACCTAAAGAACGCACTCATATTGAGCCTAAAACAGTGATTACAAGCCGTACAAAATTAATCGAATTAGGTCACAATGTAAAGCCATTGATTATCGGCGAACGTATCAATCCAACAGGCCGTAAGGTGCTCGCTCAAGAACTACGGGACGGTTCTTTCATTCGTGTAAAACGCGATGCCTTAGACCAAGTAGAAGCAGGTGCAGATATCCTCGATGTGAATATGGGTGTAGCCGGTATGGATCAAACACCTTTGATGGAAAAAGCCATCTTCGAATTGTCCATGCTTGTAGAAACGCCATTATCCATCGATACATTGGATCCTAAAGCCATGGAGGTAGCCCTTAAAAACTATCCTGGCCGTGCACTTATCAACTCTGTAAATGGAGAAGAAGATTCCATCACACACGTTATGCCATTGGCTAAACGCTATGGCGCTGCATTGCTTTGCTTGCCAATCTGCAGTGGCGATTTACCTGAAAAGGCTGAGGATCGCGTTGCTTTGGCTGAAAACATCGTAAATCGCGCATATGGCTATGGTTTACAACCGCACGACCTCTTGCTTGACCCATTGGTATTAACACTTGCTAGCGGCGAAAATAGTGCACGACAAACGCTTAGCACATTGCGTTTATATAAAGAAAAATTTGGTTTTCCAACTGTTATGGGCTTATCCAATATTTCCTTCGGCATGCCACAACGTCCGTATCTAAATGGTCAATTCCTAACAATGGCCCTTGCATCCGGTTTGACCACACCAATCATGAATCCGCTTAACTACGCAGCTAAAAAAGCATTTGTATCAAGCACCACATTACTTGGTTGGGACCCAGGTTCTGCAGAATTCATAAAAGAATATGGTTACGAAGATGAAACTACAGCACCAGGCAATGCGGCGCCAAAAGGTCCAGATAAAGCATCCTTTGATAGCAACGACCCATTAGCTAATATCCGCGCTTGTGTAGAACAAGGCGAAAAGGAAGCTATCATAGAACTTGTTAAAAAGGCATTAGCTGACGGCATTGATCCACTAGATATTACGAAAAAAGGGCTTTCAGAAGCCATGAACGTAGTAGGCGACAAATTCGGTTCTGGTAAATTATTCTTGCCACAAGTTATGCTCGCTGCGGAAACGATGCAAGCTGCTTTCAACACTATCAAAGAAATCATTCCGGCCAGCGACAGTTTAGATAAAGGAACCGTTATTGTAGCCACTGTTAAGGGCGATATTCACGATTTAGGCAAAAATATCGTAGCTGCATTGCTCGAAAACAATGGTTATAAAATTGTCGATCTCGGCAAGGATGTTGACCCTGAGGTCATCGTACAAGCCATTAAGGACAACAAGGCGGCCCTCGTAGGCATTTGTTCCTTAATGACGACCACAATGCCTCAAATCGATAATACCATCGCTGCTATTCGTGCAGCCGGCCTTAAAACGAAGGTCATGGTTGGTGGCGCCGTAGTATCCCAAGATTACGCTGACCAAGCGGGCGCAGATATTTACGCCAAGGACGGCATCGCGGCTGTAAATCACGCGAACGATTTTTTTGAAACTTTGAAATAATAGCTAATCTAGGCATATAATATAAGTAATACTCATGGTGAAAGTCTAAAATAATGCTCACATAACGCATATGAGGCTTTCACCATACAAAGTATAGATAAGAGGTATATGATGACATTACGTGAGAAACACCAAAATGGCCAGTTCACCATCACCGTTGAATTGGACCCACCTAAAAGCAGTTCTGCCCAAAAGGTTTTTGAACAAGCAGCGCGCCTAAAAGGCAAGGTTGACGCCATAAACATTGCAGACAGCCCTATGTCTAAAATGCGCATGAGCCCTATTTCCTTGTCCTATTTATTGCAACATAATGAAGGCATCGAAACGATTTTCCATCTCACATGTCGTGACCGCAACATCATAGGCTTACAATCCGAACTGCTCGGTGCTGCAGCACTTGGTGTTAATAACATTTTGACACTGACAGGTGATAAGCCGGACCATGGCGACCACCCATTCGCACAATCCGTATTTGAAGTGGACTGCATGGGCTTACTTAACATTGCAAAAACATTGAACGCAGGCAAGGACCTTGCTGGTAACGACCTTGAAGAGCCAACGAATTTCTACATCGGTGCTACAGGTAATCCCGGTGCACCAGATTTAGAAATCGAACGTCAAAAACTAGCTGCTAAAATCAAAAATGGTGCTCATTTTGTGCAAACACAACCAATCTATGATTTAGAACAAGCTAAACGCTATATCGACAAAATGTCTGAATTCAATGTACCTATTATGCTTGGTTTGATTCCTCTCAAAAGCTTTAAAATGGCAACATATCTTCACGAAAAAGTGCCTGGAATCAACCTTACCCAAGACATCCTTGACCGCGTAGAAAAAGGTGGCAAAGAAGCGGGTACAGAAATCGCTATCGAAACACTAGAACAAATCAAAAAAATCGCTGCAGGCGTACATATCATGCCACTTAATGATATAGATACGACTTTGCATATTATTGATCACGTGTAAATCTTAAATAACAGCAAAAGTGCTCCCAACAGCCTCCCAAAAATGACACGCTATCGCGCTAAAGCGGGACCCGAAGTCATTTTTAGGAGGCTATTGGGAGCTTCTTTATTCTATAATTAAGCAAAAACGTGATAAATAATATGCAAATCTTAAAAGAATAGGGAACAAATCAAAATAGATTTGTTCCCTGTTTTGTTTTCGATATAGCCATTAGTGTTAATAACGGTTTATCCTTTATCTCTTTTGGTTTTCTAGGATATTTCCCAGGTGTTTTTCCTGTTTTCTTAATGTACACGATAGCTCGTTTATCGTCTAGTGTCGGTAAGGTCACGGTTCTTACATCTTCGATGGATGCTTTTAATGTGCTAAGGGCTTTATCAGATTCGCCGACTTCTTCTTCGTAGATAGCGCCTTTTAAGGCGATAACATAGCCGCCTTGTTTAACGTAGGGCACGGTCCATTCTAATAGGATTGGTAATCTTGCAACGGCACGACTCGTAGCGATATCAAAGCTTTCACGATAATCTTGATGACTCAAATCTTCAGCGCGTCCATGTAAGGTCTTGCAGTTCGTCAATTGCAATTCGTCGATAACAGACTCAAGAAAGGTAAGGCGTTTCTTGAGGGAATCAAACAAGGTTACGTGCAAGGTTCTATCATAAATAGCCAACGGAATGCCAGGAAATCCTGCACCGGTTCCGACATCGATAATGGAGGATCCAGATTTGATAATTTTCGGATCATAACAAGATAGAGAATCAATCATGTGCTTAACCACGACCTCTTTCATATCCGTAATACCGGTGAGGTTGAGATATTTATTTGTTTCAATCATGCGTGCATAGTACACGTAGAAATCTTTTGCTTGCTGCTGTGTGCATGGCAATCCAAACGATACCATTTGTGAAAGCATATATTCTACAAACTCAGATTCACTAGCGATAGGCACATCATATTTTTCTTTCATTGGTGCTCCTAACTATATGTATGTAATTCAGATTAAAATTCATTTATTCGCACTGTAAGGCCTGTTTATGTGCTTCTAGGATAATTATGTATAAAACACTAAAAAAAGAGTATACAAGCGAAATATAAGAGTCATATTTGTATCTATTATACCATATTCTCAATATATTCTCATTTACTATATAGATAAAAGTGCAAAAAGAGGAGGTACGCATAAAAATCTTATATCATCTAAACCGCCTTATAATTGTAAACCTATTTTGTTAACCTTCTAACACATCCTTTTCCAAATTTATATATCTTATTTCTACCTTTTAAATTTTACTGTTTATCTATAATTTATCACTATGAACTTTTCTTCACATATAAATTGTTTTGTCTATTTTGAATGTACACTTATTATATTTTTCTAGTGTACATATTTTACTGGTAGAATAATATATTTTATAAATATACAAAAATTTACGTATATAGCTCACTTTTACATTTCTAAAAAATAAAGCTTGCTAATAGTATTATTTATGGATACACTACAATCAATAGGAAGTGGTACCCATGAAACAAAAATATATGTGGTTCTTATTTAAACTTGAGCTATCCTTATTTACTTCTATTGTATTGTTCTAGTTGAATCAACAGTACAGACACATCCGCCGGGGATACGCCAGAGATACGGCTGGCTTGGCCGATGGAGTGAGGGCGAATTTTGTTGAGCTTTTGTTGTGCTTCAAGGGAAATACCTTTAATTTCTGTATAATCCCATTCTTTTGGAAGAATTTTTTCTTCCAGTTTGCGAACCTTCTCAACTTGTTCCATTTGCTTTTTGATGTAACCTTCGTAGGTAATGGCAATATCCATAGCTTCTTCTACGTCAGGTGTAAAGCGTTTCAAACCGAATGCATCAGCTACGGTAGCATAGGAGAGTTCATTACGTTTTACCAAATCATATGCGTGGATACCTGTTTTGATAGGGGCTGTGCCCAAGCTTTCAAGCAAGGCTTGCGTTTCCTTGGACGGATTGACAGGTGTGTTGCGCAACAATTCCATACCTTCTTCGATGGCCGCTTTTTTAGCTGTAAATTTAGCCCAACGATCGTCTTTCACAAGGCCGATTTCACGACCTTTTTCGGTAAGGCGCATGTCCGCATTGTCTTGACGAAGCAATAGACGGTATTCACTACGGCTCGTCATCATGCGGTATGGTTCATTTGTACCTTTTGTGACGAGATCATCGATGAGAACACCAATGTATGCTTCGGAGCGAGCAAGGATGAAAGGTTCCTTACCTTCAAGCCATAAAGCAGCATTAATACCCGCCATTAGGCCTTGTGCAGCGGCTTCTTCATAGCCAGATGTACCATTAGCTTGACCAGCAGAGTAAAGGCCTTCAATATGTTTTACTTGAAGGGCTGGCGTCAATTGTGTTGGGTTCAAGCAATCGTATTCAATAGCATAGGCAGGACGCATGATTTCGACGTTTTCAAGACCAGGAATGGTCCGAAGGAATGCGTATTGTACGTCCATAGGAAGGGATGTACTCATGCCTTGTACATACATTTCATTTGTGCCCGTTCCTTCTGGTTCTACGAATAATTGATGGCGTTCTTTATCGGCAAAGCGCACCACCTTATCTTCGATGGAAGGACAGTAGCGTGGACCAACACCTTCGATTTTACCGCTATACATAGGAGCACGATGAATATTGCTTTTAATAATCTCATGCGTTTCCTGATTCGTATACGTCAACCAACATACATCTTCGTTGCGGTTGATCCATTCGTCCATAAAGGAGAATGCATGATGATGTGCATCACCTTCTTGAACTGCCATATTTTCAATATTGAGCGTCCGTTTATCTACGCGAGCTGGCGTACCAGTCTTAAAACGCATCAATTCAACGCCATTATCTAATAGGGATTGAGAAAATTGTTCTGCTACCCGTTGCCCATTTGGGCCACCTACATAGTCGATATCGCCGATGAGAATTTTGCCTTTCAAATAGGTCCCTGTACAAAGAATGACAGCCTTAGCACCATAGAATTCGCCAAGCTCTGTAACGATGCCCGTTACCTTGCCATCCTCAACCTTAAGCTCCGTAACCATGATTTGCTTAACATTGAGATTATCCGTATTTTCCAAGGTTTGTTTCATCAAATGTTGGTATTTAATTTTATCCGATTGGCAGCGCAAGGAATGCACGGCAGGGCCTTTCCCCATATTGAGCATACGCATTTGGATGGCCGTAGCATCCGCATTGATACCCATTTGACCGCCCAATGCATCGAGCTCATACACAAGATGGCTTTTACCAGGACCGCCAACGGCAGGGTTGCACGGCATAAGTGCAATATTATCCAAACTGATGGTCGCCATCAACGTGCGATGACCCATGCGGGCGCAGGCGAGGGCCGCCTCACAACCAGCATGACCGCCACCGATGACAATGACATCATAATTATCTACTGTGTACATATTTATTGAATTCCTTATATTTATTACTTATATTGAAAGCTTATTTTATTTAAATCACGAGGCCGTAGGCCGAAGTCAGACCTGGCCAGTGGAGACTTTTTGGAAGTACTCATTGTCATCATCACTTACCGAGACAAAATCTACTAAATAATTCATCTATCATGCTTTCACGGATGGTATCGCCCGTGATGTCGCCTAATAGTTCCCAAGCGCTGCGCAAATCGGTAGCGACAAAGTCTACTGGCATGCCCATGTCGATGGAGGAGAGGGCTTGTTCTACTTGAGCCTTCGCTTGTTCCATGAGGCTGATGTGGCGCACATTACTGATCATGGCGCTGTTGTCTTGTTTTACGCGACCGCCATAGACGAGTTCTTGCACCCATTTGGAGAGAACTGCAGACCCTTCGCCGTCTTTGGCACTGATGCGCTCAATAGCTGTAAATGTGCCGTGTTCTTCTATATTTTCGTCTGTAACGACTTGTGCCACATCGGACTTATTGAGAAGTACGATGGTGTTCAAACCGCTGACAGAGATCAAAATTTCGATTTCTTCAGCGGTTAATGGAGTAGACCCGTCGATAACACAGAGTACAATATCTGCTTTATTAATATAATCGCGAGCACGCTCCACACCGAGGGCTTCCACCGTATCTTGTGTATCCCGAATACCTGCCGTATCGATAAGGCGCAATGAAATGCCTTCTACAGTCATATATTCTTCAATACTATCCCGCGTCGTTCCCGGAATATCCGTTACAATAGCACGGTTTTCACGCAAGAGAGCGTTCATAAGGCTCGATTTACCTGCATTTGGGCGGCCTACAATAACCGTCGTAATACCGTCGCGAATGAGGCGGCCTGTATTCGCTGTGGACAAGAGTTCATCCATAGCTTTCAAAATAGGCTCAAGCTGTTCACGAACCTCTTGGCTCGTTATATCCTCGATATCCTCTTCAGGATAGTCGATAGTTACCTCTAAGTGAGCAATCATGGCGATAAGCTGTTCTCGCACATCTTTTACAAAAGACGAAACGGTACCGTCTAGCTGAGATACAGCGAGAGAGAGGGAGTCCTCTGTTTTTGCTTCAATAATATCAATGATTGCCTCCGCTTGAGTGAGGTCGATACGTCCGTTCATAAAGGCGCGCTTCGTAAATTCGCCGGCCTCGGCCATGCGCACATCGTGATTAACGAGCAATTTCAAAATTTGTCGAACCGGCACAATGCCGCCGTGACACTGAATTTCCACCACATCCTCTGCCGTGTAGGAGTGGGGTCCCTTCATCAATAACACAAGAACCTCGTCGATGGTCTTGTTCGTCGCTGGATCCACAATAGTCCCGTATTGTATCGTTCTGTTTTGGCGGTCCATCAAAGGAACGGTGCCAGCGCTCTTGAACAGGCTATTTACAATAGGAAAACTATCCTTGCCGCTAACACGAATAATACCAACCCCGCCGATGCCGGGCGGCGTCGCAATGGCCGCTATTGTATCATCTATATACATAAAAATCTCCGTACTTCGAATATCTTTAATTTCTTCGCCTGTGAAAGTTAAACTAAACCAATCTTACCCATGCGAAGATTACCTTAGGTTAGCTTTCACCATAACCTATCGTATTACGTATAAATAAAATGGTGGTGGCGGTGGCATTCTGAAACCGACTTTGGCCCTGCGGAGGCCGTAGGCCGGATTCAGACCCGGCCGGTGGAGGTTATCAGAATGCTATCGCCACCAAACACTTTTATTTTTTGTAAGAGATCACGATATGGCGGAATGGTTCATCACCAGCGGATTCTGTAACGATGTGTTTATCATCATGCAACGCGGTATGAATGATTTTGCGTTCAAATGCATTCATAGGTTCTAAGGAAACCTTTTGACGGTTACGTTTTACCTTAGCTGCAAGGCGTTTTGCAAGATTAATCAACGTTTCTTCACGACGAGCGCGGTAATTTTCCACATCCACCACGATGTGACAATGGCCAGACACCTCTTTGTGAGCCACCAAATTCGTTAAATATTGGATAGCATCAAGAGTTTGACCGTGTTTACCAATCAAGATACCAAGGTCTTCACCATGTACTTGGAATGTGATTTTATCAACGGTAAACATCTTTTCAATCATCACGATAAGGCCCATTTGAGCAAACATCTTTTCAAGGAATTCCTTACCTTTTTCAGCGATGATTTGTTGTGTTTCTTTTGAAAGCTCTTGTTTAGCTTTCACAGATACCGGAGAATCATCAACAGATTCAGCCACATCGCGTTCGTCAGTCGCAACAGGTGCCTCTGCCACAGCATCAGAAGTTTCAGCGATAACTTCTTTTTCCTCTTCCGTAGCCGCAGCTGCTACCGTTGTATAGAACAAACGAACCACAGCTGGTTTACGGCCAATACCTAAAAAACCATTAGAAGGTTGTTCAATAACCTTTGTTTCTACCAATTCACGACCATCTATAGAAAGTTCTGCAACCCCTTTAGCGATGGCATCTTCAATTGTTTTAGCAGATACATCGATAAATTCCATAGTGCCTCCTATTTATTAGCTTCTAAGCCTTTGTAAATGAAATGTTGTTGCACCAATTGGAATACATTGGATACAATCCAGTAAATAACAAGACCAGATGGGAAGTTCAAGGAAATGTAACCGATGAACAATGGCATAAAGATTTGCATAATCTTTTGTTGTTGTGCAGCGGCACCACTAGCACCCATACCAGTTTGTCGGGACATAATCCATGTGGACAAAGCACTCAATACTGGCAAGATGTAGTATGGATCTGCTTCACCAAGGCTAGGAAGCCATAGGAAATGTTCGAATTCAGGATTGTAAGGATATCCTTGCAATGCGTAGAAAATAGCAATCAAGAACGGCATTTGCACCAATAAAGGCAAGCAGCCAGCCAATGGGTTTACGCCCATTTCTTTGTACATAGCGCCCATCTCAGCTTGTAAACGTTGAGGGTCGTTTTTGTATTTTTCTTGAAGCTCTTTCATGCGAGGTTGTAACTCTTGCATTGCTTTCATAGATTTAATTTGTTTTACTGTCAACGGCGCTAAAATCGCTTTAATAATGACAGTAATGATGATAATAGCCACCCCATAGCTTGGGAAGCCGACCATTTCAGTGAAGTTGAAAGCATATGTCACAAGTGTGCGCATAAATTCAACTAAATAGTTAAAAATTTCCATTGTTTCTCCTTCGAGTGCAGGTCGAAATTGGGTTCCTTCGCGCATCCATATATCGTTATGGTATGGTCTAAATTTCATCCATACAGATGCTCAGGTATTTCCAAAACTGTGCTCGCTTAGGCTAAGGAACGGGATCATACCCGCCCTTGTGGAATGGATGACAACGCAAAATGCGTTTTAGCCCAAGCCAGCTACCTTTCAAAGGCCCATATTTTTCAATGGCCTGCAGAGTATATGCGGAACAAGTGGGATAATATCGACAACATCCCGGTTTGAGAGGGGAAATGGCAATCTGATAGAAGCGAATAACGAGCCATAAAACAAAGGTAACCCCTCGTTTTATAAGATTTAATAAAGTTATACATGTATCTTTCATAGAATTCACCATGATTCGATGGGAGCATGTATCTAAGACAGTTCCACCAAATCCATATACCTCATAATACGCGAATAGGACCAAAGCATAGCGCTGTCCATGCTTGTGGTCCTATATAGGATTATACTAAGAGCTTGCTTTTACGCAATAAGTACAGTATTTCCTTTTCCGCTCGTTCATAGGTTGCGTCCTTCAGAAAGCCACGTCCAACGATAACAATATGATACCCTTCGCGAATTTGATGCTGATTGAGGCGATACACCTCTTTCATAAGGCGACGTGCCCGATTGCGTTCAACCGCACAACCCACCTTTTTACCCGTCACAAATCCGATGCGAGTCTTTTGCTTCGCTACAGGCATACGATATAACACGCACATGCGTCCTACCTCGTACTTACCATGCTTATACACAAGGCGATATTCATTATTGTTTATAATACGTCTCGTTTTATCTAAGTGGTAATCCATTGTATCGTCCAAGTCCTATAGAATAGAAAAACTTGGCAAGAGCGCCAAGTTTTCTGAAAGCTCTTGCTGAGCCATTATATTATGCAGATAAACGTTTTCTGCCTTTAGCACGTCTTCTTTTTAATACGAGACGGCCACCAATAGTTTTCATGCGTTCACGGAAACCATGGGTACGTTTTCTCCAAAGAGTATTTGGTTGATATGTACGTTTCATTAGTAAAACACCTCCTCGTTATATATTTGTTTTACTTATACCATAACAGGGTAATTATAGAGGGAAAACGCAAATCTGTCAATAAAAAACCGGTCTTTTCTTAGCATTTTTACTATGTGCGAAACCGATATCACACTATTTTTGAATATATAATTTGTTTGCTGCCAACATTTTCATAATTTAGTAATGAGGGAAGGACCATAATTTTTCGCTCCATCGGCCGGGTCTGACTACGGCCTACGGCCTCCGCAGGGCCAAAGTCGCTGCAAAATTATGGTCCTTTCCTCATTCTACTGTAACTATGAAAACGTCAAACAAATTATATTTCCTTCAAAGATCATCCTATCGGTTTCGCATCAATAAAAACAAATAATAAAATACCTGTTTTTTATTGAAACAGATTGAGCGCACCTTCCCTTAGAGAGAAAGACAAAACTCGTAAGATGAAGTCAAACCCAGCCGGTGAATCATCAATAGGGGCAAATAAATTTTGCCCCGTTGTCCTTCTCCCATTATGAAATTCGTTTATTTTAGCTAAATTTAAATTAAAGTAGGTTTGGTGGTCACTTTTTCGCGACTTTGGCCCTGCGGAGCCCAAAAGGCGGAGTCAGACCCGGCCGGTGGAGCTAAAAAGTGACCACCAAACTGGATTTAGATAAAAATGCTAAAACAAACAAATTCCATAAAAGTTATCCACAGATTGAATGACAATCTCCCTCATTTTTGGTACAATCATAATTGAAATTGGTAAAATTATATATTTTTATAAGTTTTTTTCGGATAGTTTAGAAAAGTTATCCACATTTTTTCTCTTTTGACCTGTAAATAGTATAAATTCAGTATTTATAAGGTTGGAAGGGAATTTTATTTTCTCTCATTCACAAGTTGTGCACAGGTTATTCACAGGTATTTGTGGTTTTTCCACAATTTTAGAATAAGTTATGCACATAATAACGAAAGTTATGCACATTTTTAGTAAAAGTTATACACAAGAGGAACAAAATGCAAGCAGCTGATATTAATGATATATGGGAACGTATATTACAAGTAGCAAAACAAACGCTGCCGCCTGCGATTTATTCAAGTTTGAGTACTTCTCTCATACCGATGAGTATAGATAATAATTCTATACACATTGGGGTTATGCAGAGTTTTATAAAAAGTGTCATCGAATCTCAGCAAACGGTAAGTAAATTGTTAACAGATGCCATCAAGCAAGTGACAGGCAAAGAACTAAATATGGTTTTATTGGATCTGTTTCCACAAAAGGATGAGGCTCCAACAACACCGCATGTAGCAGATACTTTCACAGAGAATACTGTAGAAAATACTAGTACGAGCACTATAGAAAATACGGTGGTAAGTGACGCGGACAACATCGATAAAAAAACTTCAAAACTTGCAAAGCAAAAGGTTCCATATCAAGAGGAGTTTTACACACCGGTGTACGCAGATCCTGTGTATATCCAGCGAAAAGAGGTGGAAGAGTTAATTCCAGATGAACCGATGTTTCCTGTAGAGCAGCCACAAACGGCGCAAACGTTGCAATCTACGGATATTCCTATCGATTTATCTTCGTCGCAGCTCAATAGTGGATATCGATTTGATAATTACATTACAGGCAATGCAAACCGCATTCCTTTTGGAGCAGCCCAAAATGTATCGGAGCATCCTGGCGGCGATTATAATCCGCTCTTTATCTATGGTCCATCGGGCCTTGGTAAAACGCATTTGATGCACGCCATCGGCAATGCCATCGTTGAAAGATATCCTAATCTCAAGGTAATGTGCACAACGAGCGAAAAGTTCATGAATTTATTCATCGAATCCATACGCAAACGGCAAGGCGAGTTGTTCCGTAATACGTTCCGCAACATCGACGTATTGCTCATCGACGATATTCAGTTCTTAGAAAATAAAGAGGGCACGAAAACAGAGTTTTTCAACACCTTCAACGAATTATTGGACAATAACAAGCAAATCGTTCTCACCAGCGATACTATGCCAAACGACATGGATCAATTCGAAGAGCGCTTGCGTTCTAGATTCCAAGCGGGCTATGTGGCAACCATGGAAAATCCAGATTTGGAAACGCGCATTGCCATTTTGAAAGCCCTCGTTGAAAAGGAAAACAACAAGAATCGTAATCTCGTTATCGACAACGATGCCATCAACTACGTAGCGTTACAATTCGACGAAAACATCCGCGTACTACAAGGGGCTTTCAATAAACTCATCGGTACCGCATCCCTAGAACAACGGACCAGCAGCATCAATTTGGAATACACGAAGAAAACATTATCCGACATCATCACGACGGAACGGGTAACACTCATCGACATCGAGTCCATTCAAGACTTTATCAGCACCTATTTCAACATTAAGAAACAAGATTTGTTAGGCAAGAAACGAAAGGCCCAATTCGCATTTCCACGACAAATTGCCATGTATTTGTGCCGCGATGTGATTAATGAAAGCTACCCACAAATTGCAGCGGCTTTTTCCAGAGATCATACGACGATTTTGCATGCGTACGATAAGATCAGCAAAGAAATCAACAAGAATCCGGAAACGAAACAGATTATCCTAGACATCAAAGCTAAATTATCATCACTCAACTAAAACGGGTGTGGATAACTCTGTGGATATATTGTGTATAAATCTGTGGATATTGCAGAAATCAATATTTTCTGTGATTATGTGGATAACCTAAAACAAGGTATACACATACTTATCCACAGCTATGGAAACACATGAAATCTATAAAACTTTCACATGTACACACATTCACAGCGCCTACTACAAATACTACTAAACTAACAAACAAATCAAAAACATATCAGAAAACCGATCTATCGTTGATTATCTATAGAGCACCAACGAAAATCGCACAACGAATATTACAAACAAGGAGAATATTTACGTTATGAATATCAAATTTCCTAAGGCCAATCTCCAAAAAGCCATTAACGTTTTACAAAAGGTATCACAAAATAAAACAAGTTCAAATCTACCAGGTTCCATTTATATAACAACAAAAAATAATCAAGTGGAACTACAAGGCAACGATTTTGAATTAGGCATTAAATTGACAATCGATGCCGAAATTTTAGAACCAGGTACATTAGTGGTTGCTTCTCGCTATTTCCAAGAATTAATCCGCAAATTACCAGGCGAAACAATTCAATTAAGCAAACCAGAGGATGGAAATACCCTAAAAATCACATCCGGTTCCTCTGAATTTAATTTAGTAACCTTGCATCCAGATGATTTCTCATTGGTAGAACAAATTCACGACCAAGATTATGTCAATATCGATAGTCAAGCTATGAAAGAACTCATCGACCTTACGAACTATGCAGCAGCAAGCGACGATGATCGCCCTGTATTTGCTGGTGCTTTGCTCGAAATCAAAGATGCAAACGACAAAGAAGTAACTATGGTTGCTACTGATACTCATCGCATGGCTGTTAAAAAGGTAACTATCGATGAACCTTCCACATCTCCTATGCGCGTCATTATTCCAACAAAGGCTTTGGCAGAAGTATCTCGTTTATTGCCAACCGATAACCCTTCTATTATTAAAATCATTTGGAACCGCACACAAATCGTGTTCATGTTTGAATCCATCTATATCATTTCCCGATTAATCGAAGGCACGTACCCAGAATATGAAAAGGTAATTCCTGCTCAATTCGATTCTAGTGCCGTTGTAGATCGCAAGGAATTTGCTGGTGCTGTTGATCGTGTATCTTTATTAGCAAAAGATATGAGTTACAACGTAATTCGCTATGACTGGTCCGAAGAACAAGTGACTTTATCCAGCCAAAATGCTGAAATTGGTATGGCGAAGGAAAAAATTCCTGTGGAATTTAAGGGCACACCGTTCACGATTTCCTTCAATGGTCGTTACATTTCCGATATCTTGCGTCACAGCACAGGCGACAACATCCACATGTATTTAAAACAAAATGGTCCTGTTGTGATTCGCCAAGATAATAATCCGAACTATACATATGTAGTAACACCTGTTCGTACGAATTCTTAATTATCACATACGATGATGTATTCTCATTTTTATAAAAGCCAATTTTACGATTAGTTTTTATATTGAGAATTCAGTATGTACTATATATAGATTATTGTATATTTATATGCATAAAAATTCATATTACCAAGTGTATGATAATGCGTTTTAGTCATGATTATATACTTGGTATATTCTGTAATTTGTCCACCATAGGAGGACGTTATGAAACAACAAGCTGTACCAATCCATACGGAATACATTCAAATCGATCAATTGCTTAAATTGGAAGGCGTTATTGAAACAGGGGGCCAAGTAAAAGGCCTTATCGATGATCAAGTGATTACATTAAATGGCAATATGGTTACAGAAAAACGCAAAAAATGTCGCGTTGGCGATGTGGTTGGTGTAGAAGGCCTTGATGTGGAATTCATCATTACAAAAGAGGAGGCATAATCGGTGAGAATTAACTCACTGCAATTGTTCCAGTTTCGCAACTATAAGGATTTAACCATTGATTTACAGTATGAAATCATCGTCTTGTACGGTACCAATGGGGCTGGTAAAACCAATATTTTAGAGGCTATTTACGTCGGTACCATTGGTAAAAGCCACCGCACAAATGATACGTCGGATATGCTTTTATTTAACGCTAATGAAGCGGGCATTGTGGTGAACTTTGAGAAAAAGGAGACACCGCAAAAGGTTAATATCAAGCTATTTCGACAAGGTCCTAAGGATATCCGCTTAAATGATACTAAGATTTCTCAAAAGGAATTGATTGGTACCTTAAATACGGTCATCTTCTGCCCAGAGGATTTACAGCTCATTAAGGGCAGTCCTTCGGGGCGTCGCAGATTTTTAGATATGGAAATATCCCAAACAAGCGCTACCTATTATCATCAACTATTGCAATACAATCGCTTATTGCAGCAACGGAATACATTATTGAAGGAATATCGTGGTAAACAGAATATTCCTCTTGCTGAATGGGATGTACAACTAGCGGATATGGCGGCTTTTATCGTCAAAAAACGGATGGAAAGTCTCAAGAAAATCAATTTGCTTATCGATTTGATGAATCGTAAATTGACGGGAGGCCTAGAAAATCTCACCATAGGCTATGAACAACCATATGGGGAAGAGGGTCATATGGTGTATACGAAGGAGGCCTTTTACGATTTATTGCAAGATGCATTGCCCCAAGATCGTCATCGCATGACGACAAGCGTAGGCCCTCATCGCGATGATTTACGATTCTTTTCCGATGCTATCGATTTAAAGAAATTTGGATCCCAAGGGCAACAGCGGACAGCTGTGCTTTCACTAAAACTGAGCGAATTAGAATTCATCAAATCCGAAGTAGGCGAATATCCTGTATTGCTCTTAGACGATGTGTTGAGCGAGCTAGACGAGGCGAGACGGAACAATTTGTTGCAGTTCATTCATAAACGCATTCAAACCGTCATTACTACGACGGATATACATGATTTTGAAAACATGCAAGGTGTTCAATTTATTCAATGTCAGGAGGGGCATATCCATTATGGAAAGCCTTGAAATGTGCTTAGCTGGTGGCCTACATGAATTAGGTTTACTGGAACAATTTAAACTGAATACACTCATTCATCATTGGCGTGATGTGGTGGGCCCCATTTATGCTGGTCATACGCGCATTATTGATATCAAACCTCCGAAAATTGTGCTGAGTGCGGATAATTCGCAGTGGATGCAAGAGGTTAAGATGAACCAAAAACGCATCCTCAAGGCCATTAATGACTATTACAAAAGTGATATCATTACTGAAATGGGCCTCATCATGCATCGGAAGAGCTATGTGAAAGAAACGGTGAATACTGAAATTTTGAAAATAGATATGCCTGACATCGATGGCTATATCGACATGTCGAAAATCGTCTTGTCCAATGATGATATGAAATCTATTGATGCTATGGTTGAAAGCTTAGAAGAAGATAAATTAAGAGAACCGTTTCGAAAGGTGCTCATTAGCAGCCGCAAAAAGGAAGTCTATTTGCTAGAACACGGCTATCATCGATGCGAGCGCTGTTATACGTTGATGAGCAGGCAAACAAAATATTGTGTGTCCTGCGAATATGAAATGCATCGCAATCATATTAATGATATAAAAACACAAATTAGACGACGTCCATATATAAAATATAGCGAAGCTCAACAATACATCAAATGCACCTTTAAAGATTTTTCTATAGCTATGCGAGAACTGATTTATTTCTATTTAGATAAGGTCTATCATGGATCTACAAGCCGAAACCATATGTACATGGCCACCATGCTCATTACCCATAAACGACTTGAAGAACTGACAGACCAACACGTTATTAACTTGTGTAATAAATACAGATCAAAATTCTTGAGCGATGAAAAAATTAAAGAGCTAAATATGTTACGAGGAATTTTGGAATAGATGACCATTATTTCTCGCTCCACCGGCCGGGTCTGACTACGCCCTTCGGGCTCCGCAGGGCCAAAGTCGCTGCGAAATTAATGGTCATCTATTCAATAGCAGGATAGAGAAAAATGGAGTTTATTTAGCATTCTTATTTAGATGAAAATAAGAGGAAAAACATGTACTTACATATTGGCGATAATTTTAGCATCCCTATGAATTCGATTATTACCATGATTCATGCGGAGTCTGGTAAGCATCATAGGACGGGCATTTCGCATTATGACGCAGAGGTCATGTATGTGGTGCCCGAGGATAAGGTAAAAACGTATATTGTAACAGATGATGGTGTGTATGCATCTGGTATATCACTTAAAACATTAAAAAAGCGGATTGATGAGTTTTATATGCTTTTAAGTAGCAAATTATAGGGCTTTCACGATATAAGCAATCTATAGTATAATAAAGAGATAATCTAGCACCGCAGATGTGTTGTGTATGAGCATATTGCGGTTTATGTCGTTAGGAGGAGTTTGTTTAATGGCTGAAGAAAATTATGGCGCTCAGAATATACAAGTTCTTGAGGGTCTAGACGCGGTCCGTAAACGCCCAGGGATGTACATTGGTAGTACGTCCATTCGCGGTTTGCATCACCTCGTTTATGAAGTAGTAGACAATTCAGTGGACGAAGCGCTCGCAGGGTATGCGACGCATATCGAAGTATCCATTAATGAAGATAATAGTATTACCGTTGTCGATGATGGTCGTGGTATTCCTACAGGAATGCATGAGTCCGGCATGTCTGCGGTAGAATTGGTTTTAACAAAATTACATGCTGGCGGTAAATTCGGCGGTGGCGGCTATAAGGTGTCCGGTGGCCTTCACGGTGTAGGTATTTCCGTAGTAAATGCATTGAGTGAATGGACTAAGGTTCAAGTATCTCAAAATGGCATCATTCAAGAAATCGATTTTGCGCGCGGTCATAAAACATCCGAATTGCACGAAATCGGCAAGGCAGAAGGTACTGGTACGACGGTTATTTTCAAACCAGATCCTGAAATCTTTGAAACGACGGTGTTTAATTTCGATACCTTGAAAATTCGCTTACAAGAATTGGCGTTTCTTAACAAGGGCCTTCGCATTACATTGAGCGATTTGCGCCAAGAGGAACCTCGTATTGAAAGTTTCCATTACGAAGGTGGTTTAAGTTCTTTCATCGCATTCTTGAACGAAAACAAAGAAGTTGTTAACCCAACTGTTATTGACATCGAGAATACAAAGGATGACGTTGTAGTAGATGTGGCATTGCAATACAACGATAGCTACAGCGAAAACTTGTTGTCCTTCGTAAACAACATCAACACTGTTGACGGTGGTACTCATCTATCCGGTTTCCGTGCTGCCTTGACGCGTACCCTCAATGATTATGGCCGTAAATCCGGTTTAATCAAGGAAAATGAAAGCAATCTTTCCGGTGAGGACGTACGTGAAGGTTTGACAGCGGTTGTGTCTGTGAAAGTATTAGAACCTCAGTTCGAAGGTCAAACTAAAACAAAACTTGGCAATAGCGAAGTTAAAGGTATTACTGATGTTATCGTATCTGAAGGTCTCAAAACATTCTTTGAAGAACATCCACAAGATGCGAAGAAAATCATCGAAAAAGCAACGATGGCAAGCCGTGCTCGCGAGGCAGCTCGTAAGGCTCGCGATTTGACACGCCGTAAAAATGCGTTAGAAGTATCTAGCCTTCCTGGTAAATTGGCAGATTGCTCCGAAAAAGATACATCTATGACAGAAATTTATTTAGTCGAAGGTGATTCTGCAGGCGGTTCTGCAAAACAAGGTCGCGATCGTCGTTACCAAGCGATTTTGCCATTGCGTGGTAAAATTCTTAACGTAGAAAAAGCGCGTCTTGATAAGATTTTAGCAAATAACGAAATTCGTTCCATGATTACTGCATTCGGTACAGGCATTGGCGACGAATTCGATATTACAAAATCCCGTTATAACAAGATTATCATCATGACAGATGCGGACGTTGACGGCGCTCACATCCGTACATTGCTTCTCACATTCTTCTACCGCTATATGAAACCATTAGTAGAAGAAGGCCATATCTACATTGCACAACCGCCTTTATATCAAATCAAAAAAGGCAAATATCATTGGTATGTGTACTCTGATGCAGAACTTACAGCTAAGCTTGATGAAGTAGGCCGTGATGGTATTACAATTCAACGTTACAAAGGTTTAGGTGAGATGAACCCTGAACAATTGTGGGAAACAACAATGAACCCAGAAAATCGTACGATTTTACAAGTTAGCTTAGAGGATTCTATCGAAGCTGATAAAATCTTTACGGTGCTCATGGGCGACAAGGTTGAACCTCGACGTAAATTTATTGAAGATAACGCAAAATATGTGCGCAATCTAGATTTGTAAGAGGTGACCCATGGAAGATAATCAGAATACTAACGTAGAGTATACTTCTAATACTCAAAAACATTTAAAACGATCCCTCAAAGCGCGTCATATGAATATGATCGCCTTGGGTGGTGCCATCGGTACAGGCTTATTCGTAGCCGGTGGCGAAGTGGTAAGTACCGCTGGTCCTGGTGGTGCTCTTGTGGCGTATGGCCTCATCGGCATCATGGTATATTTCCTCATGACATCCCTTGGGGAAATGGCGACGTACTTACCGATTCCAGGTTCTTTCGGAACCTACGCAAAACGCTATGTAGACCCTGCCTTTGGCTTTGCCTTAGGTTGGAACTACTGGTTTAACTGGGCGATTACATTGGCTGCCGAAGTACTAGCAGGGGCGCTCATCATGAAATATTGGTTCCCTGACGTGCCAGCCATCGTTTGGTCCGCATTGTTCCTGTTAATTCTATTTGGGCTTAACTATTTGTCCACTCGTTCCTTTGGTGAAAGCGAGTACGTGTTCTCGTCCATCAAGGTTATTACCGTTTTCGTATTCCTATTTTGTGGCTTTATGCTCATCTTTGGTATCGGCGGTACATCCCCTGGATTTGAGAACTGGACAGTAGGGGAAGCACCATTCGTAGGTGGTTGGGAATCCATTCTCGCTATCTTCATGGTGGCTGGTTTTTCCTTCCAAGGTACTGAGCTTATCGGCGTAGCCGCTGGGGAAGCAGAAGACCCTGAAAAGAACGTGCCAAAAGCGATTAACTCCATCTTTTGGCGCATCCTATTGTTCTATATTGGGGCTTTCACAGTTATCGGTTTCCTCATTCCTTACACTGATCCAAACCTATTGAATTCTAGTGTAGAAAATGTATCCATCTCTCCATTTACACTCGTATTTGACCGTTTTGGATTTGCATTCGCCGCTAGCTTTATCAATGCTATCATCTTAACAGCCGTATTGAGTGCTGGTAACTCTGGCTTATATTCCTCTACGCGTATGCTTTACGCACTCGCTAAGGAAGGTCAAGCGCCACAAATCTTTGCAAAGCTCAACAAACGCGGCGTTCCAGTACCTGCATTGGTATTGACTACAGCCATCGGCTTGTTTGCATTCCTTACAAGCTTTATCGGTGAAGGTACAGCGTATACATGGATTGTTAATATCTCTGGCCTTTGTGGTTTCATCGCTTGGGTAGGCATTGCCATTTCCCATTATCGCTTCCGCCGTGCGTTCATTGCACAAGGCAGAGACCTTAAAGAATTGCCTTATAAGGCGTGGTTGTTCCCATTTGGTCCAATCTTGGCGTTCATCCTATGCGTCATCATCATCTGTGGCCAAAACTACTCCGCTTTTACAGGCGACACCATAGACTGGTATGGCGTATCCGTTGCGTACATCGGATTGCCTATCTTCTTCGTTGTTTACCTAGGTTACAAATACATCAACAAAACTAAACTCGTTCCGTTGAAAGAAGTAAACCTAGACCGCGATTTTGACAAATAAAAATGCAATAAAACTAGACCTGTTCATTATGTAAGTAGTGAATAGGTCTTTTTTTGTATATGCTATAATATGTGATTGTATTTCTGTAAAAGACTTTATGTCCGGCATTCGAGAAATCGTTAGTGGCCGCAGCGGCAGCTACGAAGATTCTCTAATGAACGCACGCCAAGCAGCAATCGATGAAATGGCAAAACGGGCTAGTAAAATCGGCGCTAATGCCGTTATTGGCGTATCATTCCAATACAGCACAGTAGGTGCTCAAAATGGCATGCTTATGGTGACATGTAATGGGACGGCCGTTGTAGTTTAATAAGGGGAAAAAGCTGAGCATGACTTCTCTGCTCCACCGGCTAGGTCTTGGTGATAAGGGCCATAAGTAGGGTGTGAGGCAGCAGGTTCTGAAATCTGCTGCCTTTTAGTGTGCAATAATGGGGCTCTTAAAACATTAGAACAGGCGTGTACTAATTTAAGAAAGGTATGTATAGTGCTCCTGAGAAATAGGGATATGTATGTAAGGCAATAAAAAACAGCAGGGCTGCCACCCTGCTGTTTTTTATTTGTTGCGTGAATACATTGCAACTTATTTAACCTTATACCATGTTGCGTACATAACTGGTAGTACGATAAGTGTTAGTATGGTTGCTACAAGTAGGCCGCCGCTGAATGCGATGGCGAGTGGGCTCCAGAATACGGATCCCATGAGTGGTATCATACCAAGGATGGCCGCGATGGCAGTTAGCATGATTGGTCTGAAACGTAATGTAGCGGAGTTGATGATGGCTTCGCGGGCAGATTGTCCTTCGGCGCGGTGGATTTCGATTTGGTCCAATAAAATGATGGAGTTACGAATAATCATGCCGGAGAGGGCAATGATGCCGAGTATAGCCATAAATCCAAGTGGTGTGCGTGTAATGTTTAGGGCTAGTACAACACCGATGAGTCCAAGCGGAGCGGTAAATAGGGCCATAAACATGAGGGCAATTTTCTTTAATTGGAACATGAGAATCGTCATGATTGCAAAGAGCATGATTGGCATTGGCACGAGCAATTTTTGAACGGCGGTGACGCTCTTTTCAGCGGAACCATCGAGGTCGATAGTATAGCCGGTTGGCAAGTTTTGACGGTATTCTTCAAGGTTTTTGTAAATTTCCTTAGTCTTAGCATTGCCGAGCACGCCAGGGCCTACATTAGCATGAATGCTAATGGTTGGCATCATGTTGCGGTGCCAAATAATGCCTTCTTCTTGACTCATAGAAATCGTTGCGATTTGGCTGAGCGGTACATAGGAACCGTTTCCTGTTTGGATTGGTAATGATGAAAGTGCCGCTAAGTTGTGGTTTTCATTGCCGCTTAATCTGAAAGTAACAGGAATGGTTTGGTTTCCTTCGTAGTATTCACCGGATTTGGTACCGGATAATAGACTTTGTAAATGAAGCGATACAGCGTAGCTATCAATGCCAAGTAAACGCGCCTTATCTGGGTCGATGTGAACTTGAGCAACTGGCTCTGTATCCGGCCAATCGAAGGCGATATTATGTAAATCCTTATCCCCCTGCATCTTGGCTTTCACATCGTTTGCAATCGTTTTAACCTCAGACGCATCAGGACCCGATACACGGAGCATAACAGGGTATTTTGATGGTGGTCCAATTTGGACGAATTGCATATTGATGAGTGCTGATGGATATTGATCGTTTAGTTGATCTTGTAAATCCTTGAATAATGTATCTCGATCCTCTAAGGATTTTGTAACGATGATGGTTTGCATGAAATTAGCGCGCGGCAATTCCGGTTCTAAGGTCAATACAAACCGCGGCGACCCTTCGCCTACATAGGTGGTGAAATGGTCGATATGTTCGTTATCCTTTAACAAAGCATTCAGCGATTTAGCTTGGCTTTGGGTATAATCGATGGACGAGCTTTGAGGAAATTGCATGGATACGATGATTTCATTCCGCGTTGATGATGGGAAAAATTCCTGTTTGATAAGCGGGAATGAAAGCAATGATAGGATGAAAGCCCCTAATGTTAGGAGTAATACGGCCTTATGATGACCTAGTGCCCAGTGAATGAGGCTTTCAAAACGAGCATAAAAAACGGTTTTCAGACGATGCATGATATGATCGCGACGAGTCCATTCTGACTCGGGTTTCTCGGCCTTGTTTTCGATAATTTTGTAGCCCAACACCGGACTGACCAAAACAGATGCAATCCAGGATAGAATGAGGGCCATAAAGACAACGATGGACAGGGATTTCGTGAATTCCGCAACCATGCCCTCCGCCAAGGCGAGAGGCAAGAATCCGGCGCAGGTAATAAGCGTACCGGACAGCATCGGAAAGGCCGTTGATTCGTAGGCGAACGTAGCGGCGCGCCAGTGGTTAAAGCCTTCTTCGAGCTTAACGCTCATCATTTCCACGACGATGATGGCATCATCAACGAGTAGGCCCAGCGCCAAAATGAGGGCACCAAGGCTAACCTTATGCAAATAAATGCCATTTTCATACATCAGTACAAAGGTAGTGGATACGACGACCGGAATGGTGAGGGCCACCACGATACCCGTTCGAATGCCAAGAGACGCAAAGCTGACGAGTAATACGATGGCGATGGCTTCGAATAAAGATTGGGAGAAATCGCCAATGGATTCCTTAACAATGTGCGGCTGATTCGACACTTGGTCGAGGCTTAAACCTGCAGGAATCGTTGTTTTAAGCTCTTTCAGTTTCGTATCGATATCCTTGCCAAACTCGATGTTATTCGCACCAGCATCCATGGAAATGGCGATGCCAATGGCCGGTTTGCCTTCGTAATAGAATTGAGGACTGGATGGGTCCTTATAGGTCATCGTTACGTTCGCAATATCGCCAAGGCGAATCGTCTGGTTATTGATGCGAACCGGCATATTTTTGACCGCATCCACGCTATCAAAGACGCCGTTAATGCGTAAATATACATTATTCGTATCCGTATTGATCATGCCCGCCGGCACCATGGCGCTTTGCTGTTTGAGGGCCGTCAATAATTGTTGGGTGCTCACCTGATACGATGCGAGCTTGTCCTTGTTAATCGTTACATCCAAGGACTTTTCTTGTACTCCGATGAGAGTAATCTTCTTAACATTCGGAACGGACAAGAGCTGCCGTTTTAAATCTTCCGCCTGTTGCCGTTTCTCTTCGTACGAGAATTCGTCACCTGAAAGCGCGTAAATGGTTCCATATACATCATCGAATCGATCGTTGATAGAAGGGCCTTGTACGCCGGATGGCAAAGATTTCCATTCATCATTGATCATATTTCTCGCTTCTTCCCAAGCGGGACGAATCTTGTTCGATGGCAAATCTTCTTTCAGATTGATATAAATAACCGATTTGCTGCCATCTGTGAAAGACTTCGTATAATCCACACCTGGCAAATCCCGTAGTTTTTCTTCGAGCTTATCCGTTACTTGATCCGATATTTGTTGTGGTGAAGCACCGGGCCAAGATACGCCTACAACCATAGTACGCATCGTAAAGTCTGGATCTTCCATGCGTCCCATGTGGGTGAACGAGAATATACCAAAGGTGAGGAGTACAGCGATGAAGTAGTAGATAATGGATTTATGGCGTAATGCCCAATCTGCTAAATTAAATTTCTTCATTCATGCACCGCCGTTCCTTCTTGTAATTGTTGGGTTCCTGCGGTGATGACGATATCCCCTTTAGCGAGGCCATTTTTTACAATGACCGAATTATTACCAAATTCGCCGGTTTGAATAGGAACGAGATGTGCTTTCTTGTCTCGAATAATATACACTGCGTTATTACCTTGTTTGTCTTTCACCAACGCCGTCAACGGTATGGAAATATCCGTTGTATCCGTTTGATTGAGGATGGCATTGATGGTCATACCGAGCTGCACCTCTTTTGGAGGGTTTTGTAAGGTAATTTTGACCGTATACGTCCGCGCTACAGGGTCTGGAATCGGTGAAATTTCACGGACAATACCTTGTACTTTCACATCAGGCAAAGCCCAAAATGTGATGGTCGCCGTACTACCAGGGTGAATTTTGCTCATTTCCTGTTCTGGCAAAGCGATGACTGCCTCAGGTTCGTGACCAGCCGCCAAGGTACCAATAGCCTGGCCTGCTGCCACGACCTGACCGGCCTCGACATTGAGAGCCGTAATAATACCGCTGTCTGGAGCAACCAAAGTAGTATAACTATTTTGATTGTTACTTAAATTAAGACCCGCTTGAGCCTGTTGCAACTGAGCCTTCGCCGCATTCAGTTGATTTTCCGCTTGATCCAATTGCAATTTACTGATAGCCTGCTCAGCGTACAAAGCGCGGTATCTTTCAGCATTCGTACTAGCTAAATCATAGGCCGATTGCGCCGCTGTAACAGCACCTTGCGCATTTTGCACTTGACTCGCCGTGTCAGCTCCGTTAATTTGAGCAATCACCTGACCGGCCTGCACAGCAGTACCAACACTGACAAACTTGTTAATCACACGGCCGCCCACCTGGAACGCCAAATTCGTTTCCGTCCGATTCTTGATAGTTCCCGAATACCCAGCACTCGTTGTGCCAGCCTCTTCGCCAATCGTGATCGTCCGCACCTTGATACTCGTATTATGATCATCTTGATTCGACCCACAACCGCCGATGATAAGTGCACTCATCAATAGCGCCGTGGTCAAACCTAATACACTACGATTCATAATCCCCTCCTTCACACACATAATAGAGGTTATTGTGAAAGCAATAACTACTACAAAATATATATTTTATACAATTAAATAATACTACACTTTAGATAAAAATTCTATAAGTACATTAGAAAATATATATGTTTTCTGATTATAGTAACTACGAGGCACCTTCCTAAAACCTCCAGCTACCTTGACGGTCTGCGCCTGATGGCTTGACCTAGTAAAGTCGGTTTTAGAAAGGTGCCTCTTCGTTAAAAAATATCATAAACCAGAGCCTATACAAACATATATATTTTCTAATAATTGGAGAGAGGGGACCTTCGGGGAGAAATTTAGGTTTAGATTTATCTAGTGCAATCAATATATTTTTACGGCAATGTTTGATAAAAGGTGGATTACCTTTTACAGTTGAAGATCCACATTATAATAAAAAGACATTAGAAGCTTTGGTAGAAGCAAAAAAAATTTCTAGAGATCCTAATGTACCATCCTATGAAACAATGGATGAGTTAAAGGCTGCTTTGGAATCTGATTAGTGTATAAAGTTAAATTTACTTCTACTTTTAAAAAAAGCTATAAGTTAATGAAAAAACGTGAGTTAGATATTAGATTGCTAGATAATGTAATTGATATGTTGAGAAAAGGTCAAACATTAGATATAAAATATAGAGATCATGCGTTAACTGGAAATTATGAAGGATATAGAGAATGTCATATAAAACCAGATTGGTTATTAATTTATTATATTGAAAATGATATTTTAACTTTAACCTTATCAGATACTGGATCACATTCTGATTTATTTTAACCAAGTTGTGCAACAAACGTAGAATAGAAGATGAGAGAACCCCTCCTGAAAATGACTTCGGGCTCTGCGTAGCGTGTTTCTCTCATAGATTATGTTTAACCAGTTGTGCGAATTACAGTAGAAATGAAAATTTGAGCACATAGGATCATAGGATAGTAGTAATAAAAAAATAGACTCCCAAAAACGACTTTGGCCCTGCGGAGGCCGTAGGCCGGAGTCAGACCCGGCCGGTAGAGTTTTTGGGAGTCTATTTTTTTATATTAGTATTTATGACGATACGTGCTCTAAATTTTATTCTTCTGTTTGTTCCACAACTGGTTCAACATAACTAACCAAAATTTTGTCTATCCGTGTATTATCCATATCCATGATTTCAAATGTGTATCCATCCCATGTGGTTTTGTCGCCTTCGAGTGGAATTCTACCGAATAGAAGGTTCATGAGGCCGCCCAGTGTTTTGTAGAGGTCGTCTTCTTCACGTGGTAGTTCTTTGACGATGTGGAAGAATTCTTTGAATTCGTCTACGTCGAGTAGACCGTCTACGAGCCAAGTGCCGTCTTCGCGTTCGACGATGCGGTTTTCTTCTTCTTGGCGCTCTTCTTCGCCGGATGGCATGAGGCCTACGATTTCTTCCATAATGTCGTGCAAGGTAACGAGGCCGCTAAAGCCGCCGTATTCGTCGAGGACGATGGTTTCGTGAACGCCTTCGTTACGCAATGTGTTGAGTAATTTCATAAGAGAAATGGACTCAGGTACGAGCAATGGTTCTTTCAAACAAGAATGGATGACATGGTGCAAGGATTTTTCGCCTTGTAAGCATTGGACCATCACATCGGTTACATTGACTACGCCGCGCAATTCGTCGAGTGAGTCTTCACCTACCGGAATGCGGTATTGGTTCGCCGTTTTTAGGACCTCCATGATTTCTTCTTCAGATGAGTTCAAATCAATCCATTTGAGCTGCGTCCGCGGTGTCATGACATCGCCTGCGTTCATGTCTGCTAGGTGGAAAATATTTTCTACGAGAATTGGTTCTTCTTCTTCAAAGGCCCCCATGGCTACGCCTTCGGTGAGCATTTTATTGATTTCCGACTCCGTTACAGGCGCTTCTTCTTTCACAGTGACGCCCAATATTTTCAATAGAAAATCCGTCGACACGCCAAGGAATAGTACGATTGGTTTTAATGCTTGTGAAAGCCAGTAAATTGGCTTGGAAACAACAACGGCAATCGCTTCAGGGCTGTTGATGGCTAGGCGTTTTGGCACCAATTCACCGATGACAAGCGATAAATAGGTGATGATGGCAACAATCAAGAAGGAACTGATAGAAGCCGCATAAGGAGCGATACTAGGGAAGGCTTTCACCAAAACGTCCTCTAATGGTGCGGAAAAGGTAGCACCGGAATACAAACCAGTCAAAATGCCGACGAGGGTGATACCAATTTGGATGGTAGAGAACATCTCGTTCGGATTCTCCGCCAACTCAAAGGCCTTCTTGGCGCGCTCATTGCCAGACTCGGCCATCTCCTCGAGACGGCGCTTCTTGGCATTGACGATGGCTAACTCTGTCATGGAAAATAAGCCATTGGCGATGATTAATATTATAATAATTATAAAATCTAAGGTCAGATCACTGTCCATGTAAGTAAATACTCCTTTTTATGAGATATAATTCTGCACATGAGAAAAATTGAAATATTACTTTTTAGTATACCATATTAGCAGCAATAAATGTTTATATACAAGAAAAGCACCCTACATATAAGGGTACTTTTGGTATATACTATAGGTGTTACTGCCCCATACTGGTAAGTAGCATAGAAAAAGCAGGGCGGCAACCCTGCTTTTTCATTTTTGCGTGCAACATATTGAACGCCTTAACTTCCTTTGTCATATATTATGATACATGATTATCTTTAATTTGTAAATATTGCTCTAATAAGGGTACAGTATATGTAAATATCAATTTAGTATTAAAAATAGGTCATACAATTGGGAATTCATAATGGGATTAGATATATGACAAGTGAACAGGAATGGGAACAAGTATTACAAATTAAAACAACAGGTCGTGATGACAGCCGTTCTGATACAGAACATCATCCGTATGAGCCAACAGATTATTGTGTTCTAGAACGCCTTGCCAATAGCGGTTATATTACGAAACAAAATACCCTCATCGATTACGGTAGTGGTAAGGGACGTGTCAGTATTTTCATGGCTAATCAGACGCGGTGCCATTCCATCGGTATTGAATACGATGAACGTTTGTATGAACGAGCTGTCGTAAATGGTGAAAGCCTAGCTGCTAAGAATCGGGTATCCTTTATTCTTGGTGATGCAGCTACCTATACATTGCCAGATACTGTAGATCGCTGCTTCTTCTTTAACCCCTTTGCACTTCATACCATCAAACGAGTACTAGGTAATATATTTGATTCTATATATCATCATCCGAGAGAAATTCTACTATTCTTTTACTATGTTAATGAAGAAGTAGAAAATTTCTTAAATAACCATGTGCGTCTAGAAGCAGAAGAATCAATACAATGCGGTGATTTATTTCAAGAAACTGATGAAAAAGAACGAATATTGGTGTATAGGGTGAATGTGTTTTAGTACTTTCACTAAAACACGCAGAAAATCCGCATATTTTCTGATATAATAATAGATTAGAGAGTATAAAAATTTATTTTTTCTATTCACCATGGTATGTATTGATTCGTAATGATTAATCGTAGTGATTAGGGCTGAGTATATACCATAAAGGAGGAACGTATGGAACGCGTGTCAGCAAGTCTTATTGAAGAAATTCGTAGTGCCTTAGTAGAGCGTTATAATCGCGATCAAGAGATTCAGCAAATGATTGAAGAAATCGGTGCTGATGAAGGTCTTAATGAAAAAGAACTGTTTGTTATTCACCAAGCCTATTTAGAGGTTAAGGAACGCATGCAGTATACGGCGAATTTGATGGAATTGTGGAATCAAATTGAGGTCGTTCAGGACCGCATGAGCATGCTTAATTCTTATGAAAGCTTGGAACGCGATTTATTTGGCGATGTTCTTTTCTTTGATAAACCGATGGGCTATGGTGCGTCGAATCAAGACAACTTAGATTATGCGATGGAGCAAGTTAAGTTACACGATGTAGATCATGACCTCGAAGATATTGATGATGAAAGTATCATAGACCGAGATATTCATACATCTTTAGATCCTTATGATATGGTAAATTCCTTGTTATATTCCAAACAATCTACGGGCGATAAGGATAAAACTAAACAACAAAAGGAAATCGACAAGCTTATCAAAAAACAACTGAAACGCGTAGAAGAAGAATGGGCGAAGCTTTCAGGTAAAAAGGATAAAAAAGATAAGAAAAAGAAAGACAAAGATAAAAAAAAGGACAAGAAAGACAAGCAGTCTAACAAAGAATTCGAACTTGTAAAGGAATCTAAGAAGTCCAAGAAGGACAAAGAGTTCAAAAAGAGCAAGAAGGATAAGGATTCTAAAAAAGCTAAAAAAGACAAGGATGCTAAGAAGGATAAAAAGGCTAAAAAATTAGAAAAAGCCTTGAAGAAGGAGTCTCAAAAGTCCACAAAAAAGGACTAACCGTAGATTTTATAAATGACCACGGCCAGAAAACTACGGATAAGGGCTGTGGAAAATGCAAGCGGTGCAAGGGGCCGAGTTGCAAGAAGTATTCACGTGTATAACTGTGATGGTACATATGATACGTGTAAATAGGGGGATACATTTGTATTTTGAATAAATTGTAGGGCTGGTGTGTAAATTGGAACATGGTATGAAGCGTTGGTTGCATTGGATACAGGGAATTCAACAAGAGATAAAGGCGTTTTTGTTCTTTTCAATCTTGTTTACGCTCTTTAGAATTGTTTTTTTAATTATTTTTCAATCCCAATTAGCTACGACTACAATGGATAGTATTTTAATGTCTTTATGGCTTGGTTTTCGGTTGAGTTTGAAGACAGTTGGATCAATTGTCCTCGTAAGTATGCTATTTGCTACATTGCCATCTATAGTGTGGCCGAAATGGAAGGCTCAAGGTGTACGCAAGGTTTGGTACGGATTTGTTACCATCTTCTTTACATTGCTCTTTATGGGGCGTATCCCGTTTTATACCATATTTAACTCCTCTTACAATGCGATGCTTATCAATGGCAAACATGACGATATTCATGCCATTATCAATACGGCTATCAATGAATATCATGGTATACCATATTTAATTGGTGGCATTGCGCTTAGTATTGTTTTCAGTTGGCTTTTAGTGAAAGTACTAAATATCAACACATATGAATGGGCACCTAGCACTAAGCGTAATAAGTGGATCACTGGTATTCTAAGTTTTGTTGGATTTGGTGTACTATTCGTATTTTTCCGCTTTGGTGGAGCTTTTGGGTACACGAATTCCATTAACTGGGAAAGCGCAGCTCGACTTAATTCAAATCTATTAAATGAAACGATTTTGGACGATGCACAAGCATTATACCGTGTAAAATCCATTGCTAAACGGACCTCAGAATTAGAAGATATTCATTTAACACCTGCTGAATTACATAAAAAAATACAATCCATTGACGGTAATCCTAATAGTACAAGATTTGATGAAGCTTTCACAAAAACGATAACAACAGAGCGATTACAACAACAACCGCAATCTATTAATATCATTCTCGGTGAATCATATGGATTATGGCCATTCCTTGCTGAATTCAACGAACCTGGTGCTTATCTTGTAGAGCAAGGTCGTAAGTACGCGGCTAGTCCACAGGCGATGGGTACGCAAATGGCCTTAGCTCAAGGAACAGGTACGATGCCTGCCATTATTGGTTTATTAACGGGCATGCCGGATACGGGGATGTATCCAAACTATAGCGTAGGTATGTTACAAGAACCGTATGGCCTCGGTATTGGACCGGTTATGAAAAAACTAGGTTATAAGACCGTATTTTGGTATGGCGGTTTTAGTACTTGGCAAAATGTTAAGAACTTTGCATTAGAACAAGGTTTTGATGAATTCCACGATGCATCTGAAATGCCGAGCAATGAAATCAATGCTTGGGGCGTAGCCGATGGAGATATGTTTAAGGCCATCAATGCGTACATGGACAAACATCGTGGCGAAAAAATCATCAATGTCATCATGACTACGTCGAATCATCCTCCATATAGTGTGAATGTGGCGAAGGAAGGCTATGATGCGGATAAGGTTCGTAAGAACTTGCCAGATTCCATTGCCAATACGGATAAGCAAATTAACGAAATGGGCCACATATGGTATGCAGACCATGTGATGGGTGAATTTATTAGCAAAGAGGAACAATCTGATCCAACTTCATTATTTGTTATAACCGGTGACCATAGCGAACGCTTTACCTTTGCTCATGAGGAAGGTCCTAAGGTAGCATCCACGATTCCGATTATTTTCTACGGTCAAGGCATCAAAAAAGAATGGCTTTTACAAGATGCATTTGGCATGAGTATTCAAATCATTCCAACATTAGCTGAACTTGTAGGACGTACAGGGCAAACCTATGAGGCTATGGTACCGAGTCTATTTAATCAAGGGCCGTTCGTATTTAATCACCGTTTGTGGATGGATAAGACTGGCATATATGTGGAAGATGAGAAAATGCCACAAGCATATGCTAACTCTATGAAAACCATGCGAGAATTAACGGCTTGGCGATTAAAACATGGGGATAGTATTCAATAGGGGAGACATACATGGCAACAGTAACGGTTATTATTTTGGCTAAAAATGAAGAACAACATATGAAAGACTGTATCGAATCTGCACAATTTGCTGATGAGGTGCTTCTTATCGATGACGGCAGTACGGATAAAACGGTAGAGATTGCTGAATCCATGGGGGCTCGCGTCGTACATCACGCTATGAATGGTGATTGGTCCCAACAACGACGCTTTGCCGTCGAAGAGGCTCGGTCCGAATGGATTTTCTTCCTCGATGCGGACGAACGTATTTCGACAGAATTACAACGAGAAGTACAAGATGTATTGGCTAAGAATGAGAAAAAAGCATACTGGATTGAACGGTCCAATGTGTTCCATCACAATAAGGCTACCCACGGAGTGTTGCGTCCTGATTACGTGTTGCGATTTATGCCAAAAGAAGGCACGAATATTGAGGGATTTGTACATGAAACCATATCTAGTACATACCCTGAGGCTAAACTACATGGCAAAATGTATCACTACACCTATGATAATTGGCATCAATACTTCAACAAATTCAACAATTATACGACATTGGCTGCTAAGAAATATAAGGAAAACGGGAAATCCTGCTCCTTTGTAAAGGATATTCTTATCCGTCCAAGCTGGGCTTTTTTTAAGGTGTACATTTTAGATAGAGGTTTTTTAGATGGAAAAATGGGATTTATTCTATCCGTGAACCATTATTTCTACACCATGATTAAGTACGTAAAGCTATATTATTTATTGAAATCTAATGGGAAACTATAACAGATCTAGATAATAAATTATGGATAACAGATGAGTGTTAGTAGAGAAAGGAAGGACCACAATGCGCGTAGCCATTTTGGAAAGCATCATTATGCCTGCCGGTCATGAGGTGGAATTTGACCGCATGATCATCAATGAATTAAAACGCCAAGGTCATGAACCGGTATTGATGGTGCCGGAGAATTTTACCTTTAAGGTTGATTATGGCGTTGACGTTATTTATCTTGAGGGCGGAGAGGTAGTGACCTATGCAGGTGTATCGAAATGGAAAAAGCCATTCTTGTCTCTATTACGTGAACGTCGTCGTCGTGCATGGTTTACTTCGGCTGCTAAGAAATTAGAAGAATACAATTGTGATGCGTTAATTATTCCGACCTCTACGTATCGTTACATAAAGGCGTTATTGGATACGCCTCTAAAAAACGCAAAGGTGCCTGTTCACTTTATTTTCCATGGCATTGGCAAGGGTGAAAACGTACGGTTTTTGAAACAAGCGGAACGTGCCAATCGATATCCGAATATTTACCTAGATGTCATTACCTTGCGCGACGATATGCTGCGTAGTGATCTACCGCGCGTACGTCCTATCTTACCTCCTGTGTTTATCCCTTCGACGGGTGAAACGCCAACCTTCTCTACACATACGACTCTTCGTCTTGGATTTTTCGGTCAATTCCGCAAGGAAAAGAATATTATCCCTTTATTAGATGCTTTTAAAACAGCTGCTTTTACGGGTCCCGTAGAACTCTTGGTACAAGGGGCGACAGCAAAACCTGAGGACGGCGAACTATTCGATGCCATTGCTGACGAATACAAGGACGTTCCAGGGCTTTCATTTCTCCATGCGAACCTTATCGGACCCGATTGGGACAAGGCTCTACTCGATGTAGATGCCATCTTGATGCCATACGGTGCTGAACGCTATCGCTATCACTGGAGCGCCATGCTCTATACGGCTATTGGGTTCTATAAACCGGCCTTGGTATCACCTGAAATCAATCCTGAGGTGCTGCGCGACTATCATGTAGGTGAAAGCTTAGATATATCCTCGGTGGATACGATTCGTATTGGATTAGAACAATTCGTAAATAAAATGATTGAACATCCAGACATATATGAGGCAGGTTTGGTACAAGCCAATGAAGACTTTGGACATAAACGGATGATTGATTCAATCATTAATGTATAACTATACAAGAATTTTTGGAATAATCTTTTGATAATCTTTTGAAATTATTATATTGATAGATTAGAAAATCAAAAAAAATACAGATAGAATAAGAGTTTATAGCAAAAATAATCTTTTGACAATCTTTTGACAATCTTTTGAAATACTTAAATTTATGCGGCGAATTGAGGTGAATTATAAGTTGGTAAATTTTGAAGATTTTGATTTAGTACATGAAAATGAAAATATTGAATATAAGGAATCATTTGATAAATTACCAGGTGATATATGGCCAACATATTCGGCGTTTGCTAATACTAAAGGTGGTTTAATAATTCTTGGTGTTTCTGAAGATAACGGAAATTATGAAGAAGTTGGAGTTAGTAATGCTCCTAAAATAATTCAAGACTTTTGGAATACTATTAATAATAGAGAGAAGATTAGTAAGAATATATTAGATAATAGACATATAGATCAAAAAATATTAGATAATGGTAGATCTATTATTTATATTAAAGTTCCAGAAGCTCATATTAGCGATAAACCAATATTTTTGAATAATAATCCTAATAAAACATATATTAGATTATATGAAGGTGATCGAATTGCTACAGATGAACAAATTAGTACCTTCTTTAGAGATAAAAATAGTAACCAAGATTCGGTGCTTTTAGATAATTATACAATAGAAGATTTATCATCAGAGACAATACAAAAATATAGACAATATATTTCTAATAAAAATGATAGATACACAAATATGTCTGATGAAGAATTACTAACTTCTATAGGTGTTAGATGTATTGATAGAAATGATGAAAGAAAGTATAAGTTAACTGAAGCTGCTCTTCTATTTTTTGGAAAAGAAGAAGCTATAAGAAGTCGTTTCCCTAAATTTCACTTAGATTATATTGATAAACGTGGTATTTATAATATTCAAGATAGATGGAAAGATAGGGTTGCTTTTGGGGATAGTCAATATATAGATTTAAACGTCTTTGAATTTTACTTAGTTGTTATGGATAAATTAGTCTCAGCCATTAATACTCCATTTAAGTTGAATGATGGTATAGAGAGAATATCTTATGATAATTTTATTACGGCTATTAGAGAAGCTCTTATTAATAGTTTAGTTCATGCAGATTATCATAGTAGTTTGTCTGATATAGTTATAGAAGTTAGTGACTTTTTCTATAAATTTAAAAATCCTGGATGTTTACGAGTGGAACTAGAAGAGTTTATTTCAGGAGGAACATCAAATCCAAGAAATGACTTATTAGTTAATTTATTTAGACGTATTGGTCTATCCGAACGTATTGGTTCAGGAGGACCTATTATATTTCAAATTCCAAATCAATATGATTATAGGCAACCAGAACTAGATACAGATGTATTTAAAACTGAACTTACTATATGGGGTGTAGATACTATTACAACAGTGCCTAACTTATCTGATGAAGCCAAAAAAGTTTACAATATATTAAAAGAATCCAAATCATTTTTATCTGTAACAGCTATAGTAAATAAGGCGCAATTTACGAGATATAAAGTTTATAAAGCACTAGAGGTGCTAGAAGAAAACAAATTGATTATGAGTACTGGCAAAACTAAGAGTAAATTGTATCATACAAGTTTGAATACAGTTGATCAAATAAAAATGATAGATACTTTGAAAAAACATATTACTAAGTCATATAAATAATATAGGTTTAAATATATTTAATATAGAAGATTTTAGTTTGTTATATTTTTAGGAGAGTGTATGTTTCAATATATAAAGGACCAATGGGCTAATGGTCGAGCTATT